>LKMJ01005862.1_pt1 | contig 11607 bp, 20 predicted proteins | sample 643391 | NCBI WGS metagenome assembly LKMJ01 (sample SAMN04112250, study PRJNA286221) | soda lake metagenome | biome: soda lake; feature: Kulunda Steppe; material: water; isolation source: sample PL-Br10 brine of Picturesque Lake | place: Russia: Kulunda steppe | collected 2010-07
CTTGGGCACAGTGTGGGAGGGAAAGCAGAGGGGTGCTCTCACTGCATTCTGCGCACGTACGCGCTCACACATACATACATACATACACACACACACGAACAAGGGGGAAGGCAGCTTTGGTGCCTTCCACCCACACCTAGAGATGCCTGCCACCCTCAGCATCTACCAGAGTTAAAACCACAAGCACTCACGCAAATGCCACGTAAAACCACAGCAGAAGCATCACGCCCACACCTCCCGATCTCCCACAGCAATAAACGCGCACGTGTCAAAGGGATTCCTTTTGGGCACACCCAGCAGCTTGCCCCACCACTTCCTGCCAAGTGTCACGCACAGCGCTCGTGCACCTCCGCTGCACACCACAGCCATAAAGCATGCGCACCTCCATAACAATCAAAGAGCAGGCCTAGCAGCTCACCCTGGCCAGCCACGCCCATGGTAGCAAACGCATGCGCACCTCCATAGCAGGTTATGAGCAGGCCCAGCAGCTTGAACTCATGCGCAGCATACCACTGCCATACAGTTAGCGCACGCGCACATCTGTAGCATGCCGCTGCCGAATGCATCAAGTGCGCACGCACCTCCATAGCAGGTCATAAGCAGGCCCAGCAGCTTGCCCTCATGCGCAGCTTGTGGGTTGCTGGCCAGCAGCGCAGCCAGGCGCTCCTCGTCCAGCTTCAGCGCAAAGTTGATTCTGCGCACGCCACGTCGTCCACAGGGTTTGCGTGTCACATTAGTGACATCATGTCACGCACAAGGAATTGTGAGAGCACCAACAACAGCTCAGTGATCGACCTGGCTGGAAGAAGCTGGACCTGCAGCAGCCCACCTGCTAACCCAAGCAAATCACAGACAGATAATAGATACAATCACAGACAGATAGAAGATACAATCAGAAGGGAGCGTAGCCCCTGCCCTTCCCTTCAGCTACCAATTCCCCCCTTGCCTCAGCTTTCCTACTCCTTCTCTACCCCCTTTTCTTTTCCTGTTCTCTCTTCACCCCCCCAGCATACATGGAGCATGTAATTACACACCGGCGCGCCAGCAGCTGCCCAACCACTGGGTTCTTCAGCACCAGGTGGGTGTCTGCCACGTCACCCTTGACCTTGTTCTCCCTGCGGCAGGAGTGGTGCGTGTGCGTGTGTGCGCATGTGTTGCACGTGTGTGTGTTTTGCGTGTGTGCGTGTGTGTTTGTGGCATGTGTCTTTTGTGTGTTGCGTGTATGTACTGTGTGTTTTCTTCAGCTGCCTTAATGGCATAGCGGCAGCGGCTGCAAGGGCACGGCAGCAGCCGACTCGCTTTCCCAGCAGCAAGGCATCAAGTGAGGCACGTTTTTTTCTCGCGGAGGCGCTGCCCTCACAAAAAGGCACCCGCGCCACCCAGGGCAGAGCTTGTGCCACCCAGGGCAGAGCCTGTGCCACCCAGGGCAGAGCTTGTGCCACCCAGGGCAGAGCCTGTGCAGCGAGCGTATGCCACCCAGGACAGATCCTGAGAAAGCGAGCGCGCAACCCAGGGCAGAGCCTCTGTGCATCTCTGCGGCAACGCCCTCAGCCAGCTCCCCCTACATCAGCCAACCCCTCTTACCCAGAGAGAACAAGGGCTGATGGCCTTGGGCTCACACCTGGAGCTCGCAACCAAGGCAGCAAGCAGGCGCACACACCCACCCGGGCATCTGGTGTGCGGCCATGGTCGCAGCAGCCGCGCTGGCTGCCATGCCCTCGTTGCCCACGCACTCGCCGCTTGCCAGCTTGGCGATGGCCATGGCCGCCGCCGCCGCCACCTTGGGGTCGGCCGTGGCCACCATCTCCTGCCACTGACGGACCAGCACTGCAGGGGCGGGGCAGGGTGCTATGTATGTGTGCGCGCATGTGTGTGTGCTCATGTCTGCTTCCTCTGGACTAGCACTGTGGGAGCGGGGCAGGGAGCGACGTGTGTGTATGCACGTGTGTGCGTGTACTCATGCCCACCACCTCTGGACCAATACAACAAGGGCGGGGCAGGGAGCAATGGGTGTGTGTGCAAGTGCGGGTGTGAGTGTACATGTGAGTGTGCGTGTGTTGCATTTCTTTGCATGTGGGATGAAAGTGGGGAAAAACAAGCTGGAGGGTCCTTTGGCAAGGAGCGGTTTAAAGCCATTGTTATTTCAGCATAAAAAGAAATCATGGCAAGCGCACAGCTACAGCTCCGGTTGTGAGCATAGCCACGCCCTTGCTCTGGAACATCCACACCCACGCCCGCCTGCATTGCAGGTCCTGTTGATGGCCTACATGTGGTAGGTGCACGTGGCGGCGCAGATACAGATGGCCGTGCACAAGTGCTTGATAAAGTAAGACGCGTCGCCAAATGGTCTCATTCTGTTCATAATCGTGGCGACACTAAGACGCGCAGCAGAGCGTCGCAGAGCACTCTGCGTCGCCAAACGGCGACGAGGAACGCTCAAAGACCACCCCGCGTCGCCAAACTCTTACTTATTGATTTAAAATAGTTGTGTGCAATAACGCATAAACGCACTCTGGGGGCCTGTGGGCCCCTCCAAGACAAAGACAGTAAAAACCATAACCCCCCAGCTCCCCCACCTCCCTCATCCTCCCATCTCGAAGCTGCGTCAGCAAATTGCTGTAGCGACACAAAAATTTCAGCAGAAATGACCTGTGTCGCCAAATGGCGACACACCCCAATACCTTAAAACCCTAAGCTTAATTGAAGCACTGCCGCGCACACAAAAGCACAAGCCCACCAAAATTGCAAAAATGCGTGCATGCATGGTGCACCCACCCCCTGCCTCCCCTCCTTCCAAGCTGCCTCGCGGGCTCCCCTCTGTGCTGCTCATCTCCCCTTGCGCGTCTTGCACTGTGTTGCTGGACAGGTCAAACAGCATGTCCTGCAAGCACAGCAGCGCGTTGGTAGGCTGGGCGTGCAAAACATTTTCTGGGCGCGCAACGCATCCCCAGGGCGTGCAGCACATCCCCAGGGCACAGCCTTGGGCAGGCAATGAGGCATGCCCTTACCTGCGCAGGAGGGGCTTGCAGGAGGCTGGAGCATCAAATCGGAAGACACATCACAAAAACGGTAGGCATTGCACACACACATGCACATACACAAGCCTTGTGCTGCTCTTTCCTTGGGCGCTCACACGAAGGCGCGCAGCCGGTGACACTTGCAAGCCATATACTGCAAGGTTGCAGCAGCAGTAGGAACACCGTGCTTCCCTCAACCACACCCCATGGCTGCTGCAGGCGCACTGCGCTTCCCTCAACCACACCCCATGGCTGCTGCAGGCGCACTGCGCTTCCCTCAACCACACCCTGTGGCTGATGCAGGCACAATTTGCCTTTCTTGCAGTCCCCATGAGCCCGCCCTGTGAAGTGCTCAGGTGTGGCTTAGACACCATCTGAGCCAGCACACGTGGAGCGTGTCTGCAACATGGGGCTTGTTGCTGCACAGGTGCGCATAGTTTGAGGCAGATCGCCCAGGAGCAAGCGGCCAACACTGCACAGGGCCCAGCGGGTGGGGTCCAGTGTACGCAGTGGAAGCACCTACAATATGGGCTGGAAAGCCTTAAATTAAACCTGACACAGGTCTCAAATAAGGCCCTGCCCGCAGGATATGCGCTTCGTGCGTTGGTCGGGCTGGACATGCCCTGACAACCCCTAGCGTGGACTGAAGCTGCGGGAACCGACGCTTTTGGTGCAGAGGGTGGCATGCCTGTCCACCAAGCGCCTTGCATTTTGATTTGCCCTTTGATTTTTTTTTGCCGCCCTGCCTGCCCTGGCGCAGCGCACGCATCGGAGACAGCAGTGGTGTGCCAGGAGGCGGTGTACCTGGATGATGGCGGTCACGCTGTTCAGGGTGGCCTTCTTGTCAGGCAGCTTGACGTCCATCACAAAGCTGTTGTCGGGGTCTAGCGTGAAGTTCATGGGCACACTGCACGGAGTTCATGATGTGGAGCACATGGACGCATTGTGCAATTTGTTTTGATCCGGCGCAAAATTTATGGGAGAAAACGTCCATGGCCAAGGCCCCATGAGCAGACATGTTTGTACAAGTTCAACATGTGCAGCGCAGGATTTGCTGGATGGTGTGAACAGCCATGCTAGGATGATTGAGCACACAAGCGAGCAACCAGTAGCAGCAGCAGCAGCAGCAGCAGCAGCAGCAGCAGCCGTCGCCATGCTCATGTGATGTGTTTCCTCCCCAGCTAATGGATGCTGTGATTTGCAGTAAGCATGCAAGCGAGCATGTGTGTGTGTGCGTGCGTGTGTGTGTGTGTGTGTGTGTGTGTGTGTGTGTGTGTGTGTGTGTGTGTGTGTGTGTGAGAGAGAGAGAGGGCGCAGTGGCCTGGCCTACCTGAAGCACGTGCACATGCACACGCAAATAAACGGCACTACGCAAATCAATTTTGCATGTAGTCACACACAGGCCCAGTCACACATGTACACACACACACACCGCACCTGAAGTGCAAGGGCCCATCGTACGCTGCGTTCTCCGCACCAAATTGGAACTCCTGTGTGCACACACCAAAGAGTTGCACGATCGGGGTGGAGCCATGCAAGTGTACCGCCTGTTAAGCCATGCCTGTGTAGTGCAAGTGTAGTGCCTGGTTGATTTAAGATTTGCACAAGCTCGCACCACACCATCAGATGCACATGCCCGCATGCACCCGTGCCCCTGAATGCTACGGCTGTCAGACTATGCCCTCAATACTCCATGAGCAGGGACATGCCCGCACCTAAATCATGCTCAAGCATGTATGCACCCACATCCTGTCTGCCATGACCGTCAGCTCATGCCCGCACTTCACACCACCAGCCACGCGGACTCATGCATGCTTGCACCAGTACACTCACGTCCTTTTGTTTGCCCGCCATGGCCATCAGCTCATTCTCACCCCACCCCACCAGCATGCGCATGCATGCACCCACAGCACTCACGTCCTTGTCCGCCATGGCCATCAGCTCATCCCCGCACCCCACCCCACCAGCATGCGCATGCACGCACCCACAGCACTCACGTCTTTGTCCGCCATGGCCATCAGGGTGCAGCTGGCGGAGCGGAAGCGCGATTTGAAGGACCGCAGGCCTGCCAGCATCGACGCGTGCCACAGCTCCAGGTTCTCCAGCTGCACCTCCAATGGCTCGCGGGGGGGGGCGGGGCCATCCACCCCGTGCACAGACGGGTGGCTGCGCGCGCGGTCCACAGGCAGCGGAAGTGCGATGGTGAGCTGCGCACTTGGAGGTCCGTCCACACCACCACCACACTGAGCAAGAAGCATTGCCAGACCAAGGTGAGCAGCGGTTCGGGTGAGCGCCAAAGCGCATGCGCCGTGGCTCTCGTGCTGCCAGGAGCAACAGCGGTGGCTTCGGTGTTTTGCTGGGAGGGTGAGTTTTGGCTTGAGTGCTGCCAGGAGCAACAGCAGTGGCTTCAGTGTTTTGCTGGGAGGGTGAGTTTTGGCTTGAGTGCTGCCAGGAGCAACAGCAGTGGCTTCGGTGTTTTGCTGGGAGGGTGAGTTTTGGCTTGAGTGCTGCCAGGAGCAACAGCCGTGGGTTCGGTGTTTTGCTGGGAGGGTGAGTTTTGGCTTGAGTGCTGCCAGGAGAAACAGCCGTGGCTTCGGTGTTGCTGGGAGGGTGAGTTTTGGCTCTAAAGTGCTGCCAGGAGCAACAGCCGTGGTGGCACGCCAGCTAGCGGCTGCATGTGCGTGTGCTAAAAGTGCCCATAAAAGTGTGCGTGTTTGTGTGGCAATGGCAGTGTGTGTGTGTGTGTGTGTGTGTGTGTGTATGTGTGTGTGTGTGTGTGTGTGTGTGTGTGTGAGTTCTGCGCATGCATGTTTAAGTGTGTGCCTAGGTGCAGACTTCTTGCAGCTCACCCCACACTGCGCCTGTGGTAGTCCTTGGCCAAGCGCGCAAACAGGTCCTTCAGCGCGTTCAGGGCGGCGTCCACGTCAATGCCCATCTGCAGGATTCCCACACAGCACCACAGGCAAGCCAGCTCAGTCAGGCGCAAACAGCAGGCTCAGCACGCGCAGCAAACCATCCCAGTGCGCAGGACCTCCTCTGCCACGTGCAGCCACATGCAGTTTCTCTGCAACAGCGTCCCTTGCATGGGTGGGCGTATGATGATGCGAGCGCATGCTTTGTCAGACATTCAACCATGCTTTGTTCGTCAACCATGCTTCCAGACTGATGCCAATCTTGGCTGATCTGACTTATCAGGACTGATGCCAATCATGCTTTGTCAGACATTCAACCATGCTTCCGAACTGATGCCAACCATGACCGATCTCACTAACCAAGGCTGATGCCAATCATGCTTCAACACACCGTCAATCATGCTTTTTGACTAATGTCAACCATGACCAATCTGACTTTTCAAGACTGATGCCGATCATGCTTTATCAGACAGCCAATCATGGAGGACACACACACGCATTTATGTTAATACCCACTCACCATCAGGCGGTCGATCATGAAGGACACGCGCACTGGCTTGCGCACAAGCCGTGCTACGCGCACGTCCATGAAGTGCGAGAACGAGAAGCGCTCCTCCTCGGGCACGCCGTAGAAGAGCAGCGCGGCCTGTGCATGGACAGCGGCACAGGCCGCAGGGGGCAGAGCAGCATGAGCGGAGCAGCGCAGCATGAGCAGAGCAGACACTTGCGGGTGCACCCACCCACACACAGCTACACTCCCACACGGCACACAAGCTACATGCACACACACAGGCACAAGCATGTTGAAAAGCAGCACTGCAACAAAGAGCGTGCGCGTGCACCTGGAATGCCCGGTTCCACATGGCACACAGGGGTGACCAGTAGCGGCTGTTGCTGTAGGTGAGGTAGAAGCGGCACAGCTGGCAGATGGACGCCGCACCCCCCACGGGCGCGCTCTTGGCGTCTCCGCGCGAGCTGCTGTGCACGCCGCTAGTGGGCACCAAGCTGGTCAGCACACTGAACACCTTGTGCACAGCCTGCACGTGGCGGGCGTGTGGTGCGAGTGTGGGTGAGCAAGCGTTGCGCTGAACACTTTGTGCCCAGCCTGCACGTGGCGGGCATGTGTTGCGCATGCGGGTGAGCAAGTGCAGCACAGGATGCGGCACGAGCTGTGAGGCATGGGCCATGCGCTGAGGTTACGCTGTGTGTGCATACACAGGGGGAAGAGAGACACTCCAAACAAGTATTGTGGTCATTGTGGAAGACCAAAGCAGGGCCAGAGCATGATCCAGGAACCTCCAACTCACTGCCCTTGCTTGCCTCACCTGCGCCTGTGGCACTGTGAGCCCCAGCAGGCCTCTCGAGCGAGACGCTGCCTGCTGCTGCTGCTGCTGCTTCTTTCTGGACAGCGCCTCGTTCACCAGCTGCAGGCAGGCAGGCCGGCAGGAGTGGTGGGTGCGTGTTGATGAGGCCAAGATGCCCGTGCATGCTGCTGCACAAACTGTGCCAAGACACGCACATGCTGCAGCATGGGCTACGCCAGGGCACATGTTGCACCAAGGCACACACACACACACGCACGTATTGCAGCACAGGCCAGGCTATGGCACATGTTGCATCAAGGCACACACATGTTGCTGCACAGGCCAGGCCTGGGCACAGGGTACACCATGGCACACGCATTCCGGCGCAGGCCACGCCTGGGGTGCATGCACCTCCTGCTGACCCGCTGCAGACTAGTGGAGGGACAAAGCTGGGTCAACTGCGCACACCTCCCACAGCGCAGGCCGTGCCGGGGCACAGGCGTCGTGGTCGCGGGCTGGAGGCATGCATCATTGCAGGAGGGGCACGTGGGTGGCAGTGGGCTGCCTGCCCTTACAGGCACAGGTATTACAAGAGCACCGGCGCTTGGACCCCTATAGCTCCCCAGCATGCCAAGCACCCATGAAGCCCCTGTTTCCTTCTTTTGGCCCTTACTCGCACTGATGACCTCATTAACATCAGACACTGTCAGAGTCAGCTGAGCAAGCCCCTGCTGGGGGATTCACATCCCAGGCCCTCACCCACAGTGATAACCTTATCAACATCAGACACTGCCATAGTCAGCTGAGCAGATCCGTGCTGGGGGATTCACATCCACAACCAGCACAGCCCAGAAGGCGCATCCAGTATATCAGAGCCGTGAGGACCTCACCGGAGGCAGCACATCAGCCATGTAGGTCCCCAGGGCCTGGCCAAACAGCCTCAACTCGCCGCTCAGCTGCAGGCAAGCAAGCACAGCAAGCAGGCGGCACAGGCTGGCCTTGCTCCGGGACTTCTGTAAGGTTACTCGGCAGGAGGATGGGGGTGTGCCGCACGACCAGGAGGCCAGAGAGGCTGGCAATCGGGTGTGAAGCAAAGGCGTGCTCAAAAAGAGTACTGCTGCGCTTGCGGTGGGAAAACGTACCAACAGGACTTAGGGTCTGTGCGAGTGTGTAAGAGGCTGGCCAGTACATCTTTGCTCCAAGCTGGAAAATTAAGAACGATGACAGCAAATGGAAAATACGTGCAAGCCCGCTTGAATGCTTGCCCCCTTGAATGCACGTCCACTCGAATGCATGCCCGCTTGAAGGTCGCAGTGACGGTGACATGGTGGGTTCATCTCATCAATATGGATGCCCTTTCATAGGCGTATGAATAAAGGGCTTTTTGCATTTCAGATGTAAGAGCTCCTTTTTAAGCACACTGTGTCTTCTTGCACTAGATGCACCCAACAGTGCGTAGGACTGGACTTATCAGTGCCTGCTCCATTTTTGCGAGAAGAGACCAAATTTACTTTCTCAAACAAGAGCTGCGACAGCCTTGAGGCATGCTTTGCACACCAGTGTCTGACACAAACACCCTCGTGCGTGCATGCACACATGCACACACACGTGCGCGTACACACCCACACCCACACCCACACCCACACGCTAAGCGAGGTTGGCGCCTCTTGCTGACCACCTTGGCCAGGAGCACAAAACAGGTGAGGGCCACCACTCACTCACATGCACATCTTCGTTGGCCTCTACTACATACTGTCCAAGCTCCGGAGGCAAGGAGGCCACGATGGCTTTGCCCAAGTAGGAGGGCAGGAATAGGTGCAGCAGGCCCCTGCAGACAGCAGCACCAAGAGCAGCAGTGATTGGTCAGCAACTGTTGGGAATGGAGGGGCAGGGACAGGTGCAGCAGGCCAGGCAGCAGGAGCTGCAGCACAAATAGAGCTCTGCGAGCATCTTAAGTGGGGGAAAGGAAGACGAGAGAGCTGCAAGCAACAGACAATAGTTTCATAGACGCAAGGTGGGTGCAATTGAGGTGGAAGGAAAGGGACGGGGGAAGGTTTGAGATGGAGCGCCAAGCCGTGCACCGGATGCAGCAGGAGACCAAAAAGTGGCAACAGAGATTTGGAGCATTGTTCATGCAAGCAGATACACGTACACAAACAAGGGTGTGAGCATGCACAAAGCGTACACATACAACTCACACACAAGCAAGGATAGGTACACGAACGCAGCGTACAAGTACATACCACATGAGCATGCACGCAGAATAAAAGCACAAACAAAGGACAGGAGGACACACACACACACAGAATACACACAAACGGACAAGGACGCAAGCATGCTCGCATAATATGCAAGCAAACAAAGGACGCAAGCATGCTCGCATAATATGCGAGCACACACAAGGACGCAAGCATGAACGTAGAGAACCTCAAGGACTACTACGTTTTGCACTCTGTTGATGGCTGACTGGCGGAAATTGTTTCGTGTTGTGCACTCGCTGGGACTCGCATGTTTCACTCTCGCTGGGCAGAGTGCCCCCGGGGCTGTGACATTTTCAGAGTTGTGCATGACGGTTTTGACCGTCAGAAATTGAGTTGCAGGCGTAATTTACGGTGATTTCAATTTTTTACGTCAGACGGTCGGGTTTCCGGATATTTACGGTGCAATACTGTCAGAAATTACAGATAGTCAATTTAAGAGCACAGTTCGGTAGCAATCTGAGACAGAATTTGTCTCCTATGCTCCATCCAACTGTTTCCAAAGGTCTCCTCTGAAATTCAAATTCCCCATTCCCACTCAGAGGTGAGCTCACCCCTCCCACTCTTCGCCTCCCTCCTGCTGTTCACCCCCCTGCTGCTCATTCCCCCCCTTCATTCACTTGCATCTGCTCCATATCTATGTGCACTGCTGCAACCCCCTCTGCAACTGGCTCTGCAGCATCCGGATGCTGCAGTCCAGCTGGACTGTCGACAGACGTCTCCATGGACTAGTCAGTACTGGCCAATCATGCATGCTGCAAACTCCTGGCGCTGTCATCATGATCAACTCAGGCATCTGCTTTGCCACCTGTTGTGCAGAGGGGCTGTACAGGAACTTGCAGGTGCCAGGATTGAGCAGGTGGTTCTTGAGCCGCGTTGCGTTCAGCCCAGTGATCACTCATGAGCGTCCTCTGGCAGTGCATGCGCAGCTGTACTCCACAGTTGTCTTGCCATCCTGCTGCGTCTCCTTCCTCTCAAACTCTGCCTTTTCCCGGCTGCCCTTTACCTTCCTGCCACCCCTCCTCCTCTGCCTACCCACTACCAGGCCTGTGGGAGGTGGTGCTTGCAGCAGCTGGCCATGGCTAGGCCAGGCCAAGCTCGATGACACAGGTCCACACGACGCTCTTAGCTTGATTGTCGGAGAGCATGTTGCTTTAAAATTTTGTTCGTGAGGAGTAGGGGCGATGAGCGCGCTTCTTGAATTTGAGCTCGCTGGCCTCTGAGCCACGGAATTCCTGACGCAGCACCGTTACTTACGATTTCCCGCCGTCAGTATGAATTTCACCGTAATTGACGGTAATATGACGTCTACCGTAATTAACGGTGCCATTTATGATTGACGCCGTATTTGCAAAACTCTGAACATTTTGCACTCACTTGATGGCCGACTGGGGGAGGTTCATGAGGCTGCCTCGCATCTTGTGCTCCAGCTGCAGCACCTTCAGGTTTACCGGCCGCCCCTCCTGCCATCAGTCAGGCAAACACAGCACGCGAAGCTTCGCGTGTGAGGCACACACCTTTGTGCGCGTGTGTCAGTTTTTGCGATCTGCCCCTACCCAATGCATGTAATAAAAGTGCGCAAGCACGCGGCCCCTCACAAGACAGGCTTGTGCACAGCAAAACGCGCACAGCACAAATAAAATGCGCGGCCCCTTTTCAAAGGCTGCTACAAAGCGCACATCATAGCACATGAGACAGGCTCCTCCAAGTGCACTCACTTTGACCCAGCACGCACAGCGCTGTCATGAATGCCCTGGGCACAGATAGATCCTCACAGCACACTGTGCGCATCGGCGGCAGCAGCAGCAGCAGCAACAGCAGCAGCACTCACTTTCCATCCCTCAGACGCCGTCCACTCCAGAAGCGTGTTGGCGACCAGCTCTATTTCGATCATTAGCTCCTTCACGTTGATATCTGGGACCTGCGGTAGTGTGTATGTTTTGCCTGTTTGTGTGTGCATGCACGTATGAGAGCATGTGCGTGCATATCTAGGGGTCGGCGTTGGCCTATAGCGCTATATAGCGTATAGCGCTACATAGCGCTATATAGCGCTATATATTTTGTGAAATATAACATGCCAAAATGGTGCCCTGCTGATTCGCTCGTTTCAGGCGCC
>LKMJ01005864.1_pt1 | contig 11605 bp, 9 predicted proteins | sample 643391 | NCBI WGS metagenome assembly LKMJ01 (sample SAMN04112250, study PRJNA286221) | soda lake metagenome | biome: soda lake; feature: Kulunda Steppe; material: water; isolation source: sample PL-Br10 brine of Picturesque Lake | place: Russia: Kulunda steppe | collected 2010-07
CGGTGGTGTGGGTCACGGATGCTGTCTGGCTCCGGAGCACCGTGCCCGAGATGATCCGGAACCTACGCACGTAGAGCCCAGCGCGTCGGGGTCGCGGGACCCGGGTTCGACTCCCGGCAGCTCCACTTCCGTAGCCCCAACAGCCTTCCGGGCCAGCCCACGCGGGCTGTTCCGGCAAGCCCGTGTGATGATCAGCACCGTCCGACCGGCCGTCAAGGGCCGAGGACGGGGAGAGGCGACCGACCGACACCCCACCAAGGGGGTGCGGCACGGGTCCGCTCCAGCCCATCACACGTACCCCCACCGCGCATCGCCGCTGCTGAGACGAGCCCCCGCCGAGACATCGGCGGGGGCTTCGTTGTGCACCGCGTGCGGCTGCAGCCGCCGGGAGCATCCGACGTCAGCGGTGCACGTTTCGACCCTTGCGGCCTACACCGCTGCAGCCGGTGACGAGGTGGTCCCGGCTCTGGTTGCGGTGGTCTGCTCCGTGGCGAGGTGGTCGGTTCCTGGGCCCTGTCCCAGGCATCGGCCACCGTGCTGGCGAAGAACGCTCCCTGCCGCGTCGAGGTGGTCGGTTCCTGGGCGTCAGCCCAGGAACCGACCACCTCGGCCCTGGCGGCCGCCGCGACGGCCGGCGCGCTCCTCGACCACCTCGGCCGGCGCGGTCCTCGACCACCTCGGCCGGCGCGCTCCTCGACCACCTCGGCCCCGGCGGCCGGCGCGGTCGTGGCCGCATCAGGGGGTCATCTTGAGCACGATCTTGCCCGGCGCACCCCCGCTCTCCGCGAGCTCGTGGGCGCGCCGTGCCTGCTCGAACGGCACGACCTCGGCAACCTCGATGTCGACCTCGCCGGAGAGCAGCAACTCGTCGATGCGGACGAGGTGGTCGCGGTCCATCCAGGAGTCGATGGTGGTCGCGCTGGCGCCCCTGCGACGTGCGGCGTCTTCGTCCGGGCTGCCCGCAAGGCTCACCAGCCGCCCTCCGGCACCGAGCGCGCCGAGGGATGCGTCGGTGACGGGCCCTCCGACGGGATCGATGACGACATCCACCGTGCCGGCGGCCGCGATCACGTCGGTGTCGCGGAAGTCGTAGGTCTCGGTGATACCCGCGCGGTGGAGCAGCGGGTGCGCCTCGGCCACGTCCGAGGCGATCACATTCGCCCCCTGGTGGCGGGCGAACTGCGCGGCGAGGTAGCCGACGCCACCGCCCGCTCCGTGGATCAGCACGCGGTCACCCGGGGTGGCACGTCCGACCTCGACCACCGACTGCCACGCTGCCAGCCCGACCACCGGTACCGCCGCGGCGACCACGTCGTCGAGCCCGTCGGGCACGACCACGAGGTCATCGGCGTCAACCGCGGCGTAGGTGCTGTAGGTACCACGCGCCGCAGACGAACGTCGGCCGTGCACGCGATCGCCGACCGCGAGATGCTCGACATCATCGGCCACCGCGCGCACCGTGCCGCACAGGTCGATGCCCAAGGTGCGGGGCGGATCGAAGTAGCCGTCGAAACCGCTGCGGCGCAGCTCGAGGTCGGCACCGTTGACGCTGGCCGCGAGGACCTCGACCAGCACCTCTCCGCTCGAGAGGGCCGGGACCGCGATCTCCTCGACCTCGAGGACCTCCGGTCCGCCGTAGCGGTGGATCCGGGCTGCACGCATCTTCGTCGGGATCGACACTGCACTGCTCCTTGGCCGTGATGAGCTGGGTGTCCGGCGCTACCGTGATGGCGGGAGCGTGGACGCGGCGTCTCCCACCGGTTCGGTGCCGCCGCCCCGGGGTGGATCGGAGGACCCATGGATCGCGGAACCCGACCCGGCACTCGCCGCCTGGATCGCCACGTTCTCACGCCGTTGCTGACGCTCGCGCTGGTCCTGTCCATGGCGGTGTCGCCGGGCTCCCTGGCGCAGCCGGCTGCAGCGGCGACCCCGACACTGCGCTGTCCAGGGGCGCTGGTGCCGGCGACGGCCTTCGCCGACACCCTGACCACCAGCCACCGGGCGGCCATCGACTGCGCCGCCTGGTGGGGCATCACCACCGGCGTGAGCGCCACCCGGTACGCGCCCGGGCGGCAGGTCACCCGCGCACAGACCGCGGCGATGGTCCACCGCCTGCTCGAGGCCGGGGACAGGGACCTGCCCGATGCGGAGCCCGCACGCTTCGCCGACACCGTAGGTCACAGATTCGAGGCCGAGATCGGCGCGCTCGCCGAGCTCGGTGTCCTGCAGGGTGTGACGGCGGAGCGGTTCGCTCCCGACACGGCGATCACCCGGGCGCAGATGGCCTCGGTGCTCGCTCGCGGCGTCGAACTCGGCTTCGAGGTGGCACTGCCCTCGGCCCGCAACCCCTTCACCGACGTTGCCGAGAGCAGCCCGCACCACGACGCTGTCGCGAGCCTCTTCACCGCCGGGATCGCTGCCGGCACCAGCGCGACGACCTTCACACCGGGCCGCGCCGTGAACCGGGCGCAGATGGCCTCCTTCGTCACCCGGGTGGCGGTCCTGCTGGAGGATGACGGGTACCTCACGCTGCCCGAGGCGCGTCCCGGTGCGGACGACGCCTATGCGGACCGGATGCGGGCCGCCTGGGTGCACCTGTTCGACGACGCCCTCAAGACCCGTGCCGGTATCCGGCACATGGTCGACGAGCTGGTCGCGGCCGACGCCACCGCGGTGATCGCCCAGGTCGCCCGGCGACACGATGCCTACTACGACTCCGAGGTCCTGACCCGAACGGTGGACCCGCGCCTGGAGCCGGGTCTGGATGTGCTCGCGGAGTTGATCGACGTCGCCCACGCCGCAGGGCTCGAGGTGCACGCCTGGTACGGCATCGCGCCCACCTGGCACCGGGTCTACGAGGATCTGCCCGCCCCCAGCGGGTGGCTGACCCGCGAGCACGGTGCTGAGGCGCCGGTGGCACAGCGCTGGGTCACGCGGACGCACACGGGCCGGTGGTCGGACTACCTCGACCCTGGCGTCCCCGAGGTACAGGCCCACGTACGCGAGGTGGTCGAGGAGCTCGCGCGCGACTACGAGGTCGACGGCATCCACCTCGACTACGTGCGCTACCCCTCAGCCGACCACGGCTACAACCCGAAGGCGCTGGCGAGCTTTCGCGTCGCGACCGGCCGCAGCGACACACCTGCCCCCAGCGACGCGGAGTGGTCGAACTGGCGCCGCGAGCAGAGCCGCGAGCTGGTCCGCGCTGCCGCGGAGGGCATCGCGCGCAGCGGCCGGGACGTGGTCCTGTCCGCCGCCGTCATCACCTGGGGGGATGCCCCGGTCAGCTTCGACCGTGCGGAGTTCTGCGCGAGCTCGCCCTACACCCGCACCCTGCAGGACTGGGACCAGTGGGTGCGCGATGGCGAGCTCGACGTGGTGCTGCCGATGAACTACTTCCGCCAGACCAGCAGCGATCCCCGGCACGCGCAGCACCCGACGTGGTTCGCGCAGTGGCAGGCCTACCAGCGCTCGCTCGCCGCCGTGTCGCCGACCCGGGTCGTGCCCGGCCCCGGCGGCTACCTGAACACGCCGGACGACGCCCGCGCGCAGGTGAGGTCCTCGATGCGCACCGACGGTGCGGCGGTCTACTCCTACCAGCAGCCGACCCTGGACGGCTCCCGGGACATCTGGGGCCAGCTCGCGAACACCCGCTGGGGCTACCACCCCTCGCGTTGAGTGACTGGCCAAGTGTGGTCGCCAATGCACGCTCCGAGGCCAGTGTGCCCTAGGCGCGCTCCCTGTACGGGCGTAGAGTCGCGTTGGCGTCGGTGACGTAGGCTCGCTCCCCACGGCGAAGTGTGGGGCGGACCGGTGGACGATGCCGGGGGGCGCCATGGCATCGGACGACGCACCGCTGCCACCGCACAGCGGTCGGCCGCAGGCGCTGCTGCGCGGCGCCATGGGTGTCGATCCGCTCTGGTGGACCCGCTGGTTCGTCCTGCTGCTGCTGCTGTTGGACAGCTTGCGGTACGGGGTCCTGGACGGCACGGCCCCGCCACAGGTCCTCCTTGGCCTGCTGGTGATCGCTGCGGCGGCCGTCGTGAACCTGGTGCTCCTGCGCCACGGCCGACGCGATCTGGATGCGGCCGGTCAGCAGTGGGTGGGCCGCTGGTCACTGGCCGTCGACGGGGTGCTGGTGACGACCTTCGTCCTGCTCTACTCCTTCGCTCCAGCCTCGGGACACCACCTGCTCCTGCTGCTGCTGGTCGTGGAGGGCGCCACGGTGCTGGGGTGGGTCGGGACGCTCGGCGCCTGGGTGCTCGGTGTGGTGATCTGGGTCACCACGCAGGTGGTGGGTAACCGCGTGTTCGATCTGCCGTTGCAGCCTGAACGGGTCATCTATCCGCTGATCGGCGCCGCGATCATCGCGATGGCTGCAGGCCTGCTGGCCGAGCGTGTCCAGCGTCAGCAGGCCCTGCTGGCGGCGGCCGTGGAGGCCCGCGAACGGGAGCTCGCCTGGCGACGGGCGTTGATCGACATGCTCGCCCACGACCTGCGCGCACCCATGGCCACGGCTGCGACCTCGGCGGAGCTGCTGGCGACGCGGTTCGACGCTCTCCCACGCGAACAGATCAGCGCCTTGGCCGACACCGCCCGACGACAGATCAGGCGGGCGTTACGGCTCCTCGACGACCTCCTGGACCTTGGGCGTGCGCGCGCCGGGGCCCTGGAGGTCCAGCACCAGGAGGTGCCCCTGGACGCCTTCGTGGCGGAGATCCTCGAGGAGCTGCCGGCCCGTGTCGCCGACGGTGTCACCCTCGAGGTGTCGGCTGGCCCGGCGGTGGTGGCCGAGGCTGATCACTCCCGGCTCGCACAGGTGCTGTGGAACCTGCTCACCAACGCCCACAAGCACGGCGCACCGCCCGTCACCGTCCGGTTGGCCGACGGCGGCCACGGCACCGTGCTGCTGGAGGTCGAGGACTGCGGACCCGGCGTCCCCGAGGCCATGCTGGCCACGATGTACGAGCCCTTCAGTTCGGGTGGCGACAACGGCTCCACCGGCCTCGGGCTGTGGATCTCGCAGCTGCTCGTGGCAGCGATGGGCGGCGAGTTGACCTACGTCCGCGAGGAGGGCCGCAGCAGTTTCCTCGTCCAGCTCCCGGCAGCCCCGCGGCCCAGCGACGCCGGTGCGGGAACTGCGTAGCCGTGGTGGGCCGTGACGTCCGTGCTGGCGACATCAGGCCAGCAGGGCCCGCCCGAGCTCCTCGACGTAGGCCGCCTCCGGCCCGGTCGTGGTCACCGCGGAGCGGGCTTCCTGCTCCACCCCACCGACCAGGGGCAGCAGTGGTTCGCCGGCGATCGTGACCAGTGCGCCGCCGGCCTCCTGCACCAGCAGGGCACCAGCGGCGATGTCCCACACCTTGGGTTCCACCGCGATAGACGCGGCGGCGACCCCCTCGGCGACCAGCGCCATGTCCAGCGCCGTGGAGCCCATCACCCGCAGGTTCAGGGCGACGCCCGCCTGACGGGCACGCCGGGCTGTGCCCGTGGTCAGCATGATCGGGACGTGACCGTAGGACGGATCTCGCCAGTCCACGGGCGAGCGGACCTTGAGCGCGCGCTCCACCGGTTGCTGTCGCCGGCCGTCGAGGGAGGTCGAGCGTGCTCGCAGCCACGCGCCACGACCCCGTAGTGCGGTGTAACGGCGACCGAGGACCGGCGCGTCGATCACGCCGAGCACCGGGACGCCGTCCTGGAGCAGCGCGACGGAGATGCACCAGTAAGGCAGTCCGTTGGCGTAGTTGGACGTGCCGTCGACCGGGTCGATCACCCAGGTCCAGGCGGTGGTCGGGGAGCGGGTCCCGCGCTCCTCGCTGAGCACACCATGGCCGGGGAACGCTGCAGCAAGGTGCGCGCGCAACTGGTCATCGACATACGTGTCCGCGTCGGTGACCGGTGTGCCGTCAGCTTTCGCGGTGGTGGCCAGCTCGCCGGTGCGTGCGAGCAGCCAGGCCGCGACGGTGTCGAGGCCCGCGTCGATGACCTCCAGCGCCGCGTCCAGGGACGGCGGTGCGGCGGAGGTGGCGGGCGAGGGGGATTCAGAGGTGGACACACCCCCACACTACCGGCAGGTCGGACCGGTTCTGCGGGTACGTTGGTCGACGAGCAGGAGCAGGGTGGTGACCAAGCGGGTGCGCATGACCGCTCAGCAGCGGCGTGAGCAGCTGGTGGGCGTGGCGCGGTCGTTGTTCGCCGAGCGCGGCTTCGAAGCGGCCTCCATCGAGGAGATCGCGGAGCGGGCCGGTGTGTCCAAACCCGTGATCTACCAGCACTTCGGTGGGAAGGAGGGCGTCTATGCGGTCGTCGTCGACCGCGAGGTGCGTCGCCTGACCGAGTCGATCGCCGGTGCCTTCGAGGCCGAGGATCCCCGCGCCGTCGCGGAGACCGCCGCTGAGGCCTTCCTGACCTACATCGAGGACCACGAGGAGGGCTTCCGCGTCCTGATCCGCGATGCGCCGATCGGGATGACCGGCGGGTCCTTCGCGAGCGTGATCTCCGACATCGCCAGCCGGGCCGAGCACCAGCTGGTCGGCGGGTTCGGTGAGAACGGGTTCGACGCCGACACCGCGCCGATGTACGCGCTGATGCTGGTCGGTGCGGTGGCACTGGTGGGTGAGTGGTGGCTCGAGCACCGGGACTGGCCCCGTGACCAGGTCGCAGCCCACGTCGTCAACCTGCTGTGGTACGGCTTGCGCGGGCTCAAGCCCGACCCTGCTGCCCGCTATCAGGCGCGGCGCGCCCGGGCCGCCCGCACCGCCGACACTGCAGCGCCGGCGGCTGGCACCGCACCCGCACCCGCACCCCCACCCGCCGCCGACGACCTCGACACCATCAGATCGCCCGAGGAAGCCCCATGAGGATCGCCGCCGTCCAGCACGACATCGCCTTCGAGGACCGCAAGGCGACCCTGGCCCACCTGGAGCCGCTGCTCGGCCGTGCCGTCGCGGCCGGACCCGACCTGGTGCTGCTCACGGAGATGTTCCCCACGGGCTTCTCCATGCGCACCCACCTCACAGCTGAGTCGGAAGATGGCCCCACGCTGGCCTGGCTGCAGGCCCAGGCCCAGGCCCATGACACGCTGATCGCCGGCTCCCTGGCCCTCCTGCCCGAGGGCGGTGGCCCTGACACGCTGCCGACCAATGCGCTGGTGGTCATGGGGCCCGCCGGTATCCTCGCGCGCTACGACAAGATCCACCCCTTCTCCTACGCCGGTGAGCACGAGCGCTTCCGTGCCGGTGACGATCCGATCAGTATCGACGTCGCCGGTGCGCGCGTCGGGGTGTCGGTCTGTTACGACCTGCGCTTCGCCGATCTGTACTGGGACCGGGCACCCGCCGTCGACGTCGAGGTGGTGGTGGCGAACTGGCCTGCCGCCCGACGCCACCACTGGCGTGCGTTGCTCGACGCCCGGGCGATCGAGAACCAGTGCTTCGTGGTCGGGGTCAACCGGGTCGGAAGCGGTGGTGGCCTCGACTACGCCGGTGACAGTCGCATCATCGATCCGCTCGGCGAGGTCGTGGCCAGCGCGGCTGCGCAGGAGACCGTACTCACCGCCGAGCTGGATCCTGGGGTGGTCGCCGAGGTCCGGGAACACTTCCCCTTCCGCGCCGATCGCCGCGCTCGCCCTCGCGTCTGACCCGGTCCACCGAGCCTGTTGCCGGTCCACCGAGCCCGTTGCACATCCCCTCCGAGAGGCAGACGACGTGCGCATCGCCCTGGCTACGGCCGCAGATCAGGAGTACACCGACCAGGACGACGCGCCCCTGCTCGCCGCCCTGCGTGCGGCCGGCTACGACGCCGACCTCTATGCCTGGGACGACACCTCGGTCGCCTGGCATGACCTCGACGCGGTCGTGATCCGCACCACCTGGGACTACCCGCAACGGCGGGAGAGGTTCGTGGCGTGGGCCGCCGAGGTCGAGGCCGCCACCACGCTGTGCAACCCCGCCGAGGTGGTCCGCTGGAACACCCACAAGAGCTACCTGCTGGAACTCGAGGAGCGGGGGATGCCGCTCGTGCCCACCGCGTGGCTCGCGCAGGGCGACCGCGTCGATCTGCCGGCGCTGGCCGCGGCACGCGGGTGGTCGGAGGTGGTCGTCAAACCGGCCGTGGGCGCCGGTGGCGACGGCATCGAGCGGTGTCGACCGAGCGAGGGGCAGCACCACCTCGATGCACTGGTTGCTGCCGGGGACGCGCTGGTCCAGCCCTACCTGCCCTCGATCGCCACCCACGGTGAGCTCAGCGTGGTGCTCTTCGACGGCGAGGTCAGCCACGCCGTCCGCAAGCATCCTGCGCCGGGGGCCTTCCTGGTCCAGATCGACCGCGGTGGTCGTTACGAACCGCTGACCGAGGTCGATGAGGATGCCGCGCGCCTGGCCAGGTGGGTCGTCGAGGCGACGGGCCACGACCTGCTGTTCGCCCGGGTCGACCTGCTGGTCGACGAGGTGGGAACCTGGCTGGTCAACGAGGTCGAGCTCACCGAGCCGGGTCTGTACATGCACCTGGTCGAGGGGGCTGCTGAGCGGTTCGTCGCCGCACTCGAGCGGCGGCTCGCGCCGGCGTCAGCGACCGGGCGGCTCGGCCCGTGAGTGCCCTGCCCGCGCTGGGGGTCGTTGCCGGGATGGGCGGCCGGCGGTGACGGGGACGCCGCGCTCGCCTATCGTTACGCACGTCCCCTCGATCACGCCGTCACGTCGCCGCCTTCGGAGGTCCCAGTGAGCGCCATCTCGGCTCCCAACCCCATCGCACCCGGCCGGGTGCTCGCCGATCTGGTCCCCGGCGAGCGCGTCCGCGACATCGCCCTGATCGGTGCCTTCGCCGCCGTGATCGGGCTGTCGGCTCAGGTGGCGGTGTTCCTGCCCTTCAGTCCCGTACCCGTGACCGGTCAGACCTTCGCGGTCCTGCTCGGCGCGGCGGCGCTCGGGGCGGGACGGGCCACCCTCGGTGCCAGCCTGTACCTGGTGCTCGGTGTCGCCGGTGTGCCGTGGTTCACCGCCACCGGTGGGGCCTCCTTCGGCTACATCGTCGGTTTCGTGGCGGCAGCCTGGATCGTGGGCCGACTCGCACGGCTCGGCAACGACCGGACCGTCGCCCGGACGGTGGCGCTGATGGTCGTGGGCAACCTCGCCATCTACGCGGCCGGGGTCACCGGCCTGGCCCTGGTGCTCGGCGTGGGCGCCGTCGAGGCGGTCATGGTCGGTGCGGTGCCCTTCCTCATCGGTGACGCCATCAAGTTGGCGCTGGCGGCTGCACTGCTGCCGGCGACCTGGAAGCTCGTCGGGTCCAACCAGGCCTGACGCATGGCTCGCACCGGCTGACCGATCCCCCCGTCGGCCGGCTGGTGCAAGCCCACGTTTGCGCGTCCGCCCGTCCGACCGGCGGCACACCTGCGAAGCCCATCAGCGCCGACACGAAACCCATCAGCGCCGACATATGGAGGGATGACGGGTGGCCAGCTACGCGATCACCGGGTCGACGGGCCTGATCGGGGAGGCGCTTATCGCCTCCCTGACCGCTGACGGGCATCGGGTCATACGCGTGACGCGCAACCCTGCCCGCGCCCAGGGCGATGACATCCTGTGGGACGTGCAGGCCGGTGAGATCGAGGCGGCCAAGCTCGAGGGCGTCGACGTCGTGGTCCACCTCGCCGGAGAGCCCATCGGCGCTGCCCGCTGGACCGCGGACACCAAGCGGCGCATCCGCGACTCCCGGGAGCAGGGCACGGGGCTGCTCGCGCGCACCCTGGCGAGCCTCGACGCACCTCCGCGGGTGTTCCTGTCCTCCTCGGCGGTCGGGTTCTACGGCGACCGTGGCGATGAGATCCTCACCGAGGACTCCAGCGCCGGCGACGACTTCCTGGCAGGGGTCTGCGTCGCCTGGGAGCAGGCTGCCCAGCCCGCCGTCGACGCCGGTATCCGGACGATCCATCCGCGCACCGGGGTCGTGATCGCCGAGGACGGGCCGCTGATCGACAAGATCGACCTGCCCTTCCGGCTCGGTGTCGGAGGCCGGGTCGGCAACGGACGCCAGTACGTACCGTGGATCTCCCTCGTCGACGAGGTCCGTGCCCTGCGCTTCCTCGCCGACCACGAGGACCTGTCCGGGCCCGTCAACCTCGTCGGGCCGCAGCCGGCGACCAACCGCGACCTGACCACGGCGCTCGGCAAGGTCCTGCGCCGCCCGACCGTGCTGCCGATCCCGCCCGTGGCGATCCGTCTGCTCTACGGGGAGATGGGGGTCACGCTGGCCACGGTCAGCAACCGCGTGCTGCCCCAGCGGCTCACCGAGGCCGGTTTCGCCTTCTCCCACACCACCCTGCTCGCTGCCCTCGAGTCGGCGCTCATCGACGAGCGGGCTGCGTGACCGTGGCCGACGCGGACGTCGTCGTCGTCGGCGCGGGGCTCGCGGGACTGACCTGTGCCCTGACGCTGCGTGCCGCCGGTCGTGACGTCGTCGTGCTCGAGGCCAGCGACGGCGTCGGGGGCCGTATCCGGACCGACGTGGTCGACGGCTACCGGCTGGACCGCGGCTTCCAGGTGCTGCTCACCGGCTACCCGGCGGCGCGTCGCTGGTTCGACCTCGATGCCCTCGATCTGCGGGCCTTCTCCCCGGGCGTGGTGATCCGTCATCTCGGCAGGTTCCGACGGCTGGCCGATCCGCTGCGTGCGCCCCTCGCCGGCGCAGCCTCGGTGCTGTCGCCGATCACCTCGGTCAGCGACGGCCTGCGGCTGTTGGCCTGGCGGCACGCGGTGCTCCACCCCTCTGGACAGGAGGTGGCAGGCCGGGCGCAGGTCGCCACCGCGCAGCGGCTGGAGGAACGGGGTTTCTCACCGGCGATCACCGCCGGGTTCTTCTCCCCCTTCCTCGCCGGCACCTTCTTCGACCCCGGCATGACCACCTCCTCACGGGTGACCGAGCTGGTCTTCCGGAGTTTCTTCCAAGGCGAGGTCGCCATCCCGGCACTGGGCATGCAGCAGCTGCCCGAGCAGCTCGCGGCGCAGCTCCCCCTCGACGCGGTGCGGTTGGGGCAACAGGTCGCCGAGGTCGGAACCGGCACCGTGCGCACGACCAACGGCGCGGTGTTGGAGGCCGATCACATCGTGGTGGCCACCGAAGGGCCCGTGGCCCTGGAGCTGCTGGGGGAGCGGTTCCCGGGCGCGGTCGCCCCCGACCGGGGCACGGTGACGGTCTACTACCGCACGCCCGAACCGCCCGTGGCGCGGCCCGATCTGGTGCTCGACGCGGATCGCGACGGGCCCGTCAACAACCTCGCCGTCATGAGCGAGGTCGCGCCGACCTACGCCCCGCCGGGGGGTGAGGCACTGGTGTCGGTGGCCACCGTCGGGGTCCCAGCTGCTGGTGACGTCGAGCTGGACGCCGCCATCCGGGCGCAGTTGACCGACTGGTACGGGGAGCAGGTGGCCGGCTGGGAACGCCTCGCGGCCTACCGGATCCCCCACGCGCAGCCCCGCCAGGACGTGGAGGACCTGCCGAGTCTGGCCCGAGAGGTCCGGGTGGACGGCTCGACGTGGGTGTGCGGCGACCACCGCGATACCTCCTCGATCCAGGGGGCACTGGTCTCCGGACGACGGACCGCCGAGGC
>LKMJ01005865.1_pt1 | contig 11605 bp, 10 predicted proteins | sample 643391 | NCBI WGS metagenome assembly LKMJ01 (sample SAMN04112250, study PRJNA286221) | soda lake metagenome | biome: soda lake; feature: Kulunda Steppe; material: water; isolation source: sample PL-Br10 brine of Picturesque Lake | place: Russia: Kulunda steppe | collected 2010-07
ACGACGAGGGCGAGGACCGGATCGAGAAGACCGGCGGCACCTGGCAGTACGTCTACGCGAACCTCTCGATGATCCCCGACGAGGAGACCTACGAGGTCCACGACGTGGCCAGCGGCCGCCAGATCGGGACACTCGACGAGCGGTTCGTCGTCAACTTCGCGACGCAGGGCGAGGTGTTCATCCAGCGCGGCGAGATGTGGCGGATCACCGACATCAACGACGAGGAAAGCGAAGTCAAAGTCTCGCCGATCGAGGACCCGGCGGGCGAGGTCCCCTCGTGGATCGGCCAGGAGATCCCGGTTCCCCGAGCGGTCGCGGGCGAGGTCGGCGAGATGCGTCGGGTCGCCGAACCGCAGTTCGCTGGCGGCGCGGACGCCGGGGGCGTCGCAAGTGAGTTCACGCGTCGGTATCCGGCAGACGAACACACTGCTCGCGACGCTCTGACACAGCTAGAGCGCCACGTCGAAACCGAGCATCCGATGCCGACCGACGACCGACTTGTCATCGAGCGCGAGGGGCGGACGATCCTCGTCAACGCACCCTTCGGCCACCAGACAAACGAGACGCTCGGGCGGGTGCTTTCCTCGCTGCTCGGCCAGCAGACTGGCTCGTCGATCGCGCTCGACGTCGATCCGTACCGGATCGAACTGGAGACGCCCGGCCGGATCGACGTCACGGACGTCGTCGAGGTGCTCGAAACGACCGATCCCGACCACGTCGAGGCGATCATCGAGTTGAGTCTCAAGCGCTCAGACACCCTGAAATTCCGGCTCGCACAGGTCGCCGAGCAGTTCGGTCGGATCAAGCGCTGGCAAGGGGATGCAAGCGTTTCCAGTGGCCGCCTGCTCGCCGCGCTGGAGGATACACCGGTCTACGACGAAGCGGTCCGGGAGGTGTTCCACGAGGACCTGGACGTCGACGCGGCGGGCGACGTGCTGGCGGCGATCCAGCGCGAGGAGCTGGACGTCGAGATCGTCGGCGGTCGCACGCCGGTCGGTACCGGGGGACGCTCCAGTGGGACCGAGTTACTCTCGCCCGAGAACGCCGACGCGAGCGTGATCGACACCGTACGCGAGCGGATCCAGAACGATCGGGTCATCCTGCTCTGTCTGCACTGCACGGAGTGGAAGACCGAGAAACCGGTCCGGCGCGTGCGCGACCAGCCGAGATGTCCCGAGTGTGGCTCGACCAGGGTCGCCGCGCTGAACCCGTGGGCCGACGAGGTCGTACAGGCCGTGCGAGCCGCAGAGAAAGACGAGGAACAGGAGCGCCAGACAGAGCGGGCCTTCCGCGCCGGGAGCCTGGTCCAGACCCACGGCAAACAGGCAGTGATCGCGCTGGCTGCTCGCGGTGTCGGCCCGCACAACGCCGCCCGGATCATCAACCGACTGCGAGAGGATGAAGACGAGTTCTATCGGGACATTCTGGAACAGGAACGACAGTACGCCAGAACACAGTCGTTCTGGGATTGAAACGAGCCGACCCGCCCGAACCCGACCCATCGAGTGCCGTCGGTGGATCCCCAACCTCATTACGGTCTCCACACCAAAACGACGTATGAAGTTCGCACCGGGGGCGCGCAGGTACGCGGTCCCATTGCTCGTCACCGCGGTTCCGGGCATCCTGTTCGCTCCGCCGGTCGGTCTCGCGCTAATCGCGCTGGCGGCTGGCGTACTGTACTTTTATCGCGACCCGGACCGATCACCGCCGCCGTGCGGCGTCGTCTCGCCGGCGGACGGCAAAGTCTCCGTGATTCGTGAGGAGGGAAACCGCATCCGCGTCGGCGTATTCATGAACGTCTGGGACGTCCACGTCAATCGCGCACCGGTTGGCGGCGTCGTCGAGGATGTCGAACACGTCTCCGGTGCACACCGGCCCGCATTCTCGAAGGAGTCCGACCGCAACGAACGCGTCCATCTTCGCTTTGAGGACCACACGGTGACGCTGATCGCCGGGGCTTTCGCCCGCCGGATCCATCCCTACCCCGATGCAGGGGCAGAGATCCAGCGTGGCGACCGGATCGGGCACATCTCCTTTGGCAGTCGCGCAGACGTCCTGTTGCCACCCGAGTACGGTCGCGCCGACCTCACGGTCGAACGCGGTGAGAAAGTGCGAGCGGGCGAGACGGTGCTGGTCCGGAAGTGAGTACGCGAACCCACATGGAACACAAAGCTTAGTACTGGCCACCCGGTGGACCCGACTATGGAGCGACGGCGGGCGCTGAAGTACATCGGTGGGGGCCTGCTCGCCCTCGGCACCGGCCGGGCGGCCCACAACACGGTCATCGGGTACGGCCGCATCACGGGAACGAACCTCACCGAGCAGGATCTACACCCGTTGATCGCCGAACGCCTCGGTGCGGACGGTTACACCGCCGGTCTTGGCGAGTACACCGTCTCGCTGTCGGGCGATGAGATCGCAGTTTCGGCGTCCGGCGAGCACGTCGAGACCGTCTCCGTGAGCGACGCGACTCGCGAGGAAGCAGACACTATCGACGACGAGTACGACCTCGACGAGGGGCCGGTCGAACAGCTCGTCCGGGACGTCGAGGCGCTCCGGGTGGGCGAGTACGTCGTCGAGCCCTCCGGCTACGAGGCCTTTTTCGATCGACTGCGCGAGGTCGACACCCGGGCACACTCGGTCGGCGCGGCACGGAACCTGTGGACCGACGCCGACCCCGAAGTCGTCGAGGAGTTTCTCGGCTCGCCACCGACCGATCCCGAACGCGTCGTCGTCGAACTCATGGACGCGTTCCGCGAGTACTCGAACTACGACGTACCGCGCTATCTGGCGGGAGCTGTCGAGGATAATATCCTCATGAGCCGCGTAGAGCTACGGGAGTACTTCGAGTCCCCGACCGACTTCGCAGCGATCGCCGAGGACGAAAACACCGGTCTGTTCTGCACCGAGTTGACCCGCCGGTCCATCGAGGCGCTGCAGGCCGTGCCCGCACACGAGGCGACGCTCCCGGTCGTCGCAGGCTACGTCCGGAACGCTCGTCACAAACACGTCTACACGGCCATCGCAAGCCTCTATCGACGGGACGACGAGCTCGTCCTCCCGATCACGTTCGTCGACTACACCGACACGACGCTGTACGACGACTTCCGGGTCACGCGGCTCACTGGCGAAGGACTGGATGCGTACGATACAGGCCACCGGGCGACCGAGATGTACTGGTAAGGGACACAGGGCGCTGGAATTACAGGGAATCGAGCGTCGGCTCGACCGATTCGATCGCCCGCTCGAAGTGCTCGCCGGTAATCTCGATTTCGTCGGCGCGCTCGTTGGCTTCCTCGGGCCCCAGCCTCTCTGCTGTCTCACGGATCGAGAGCATCGATGCCTCGCGAACGATCGCCTCGATGTCCGCGCCGGTATAGCCTTCCAGCCCGTCGGCGATCTCCTCCAGGTCCACGTCGTCGGCGAAGGGTTTCCCCCGGCCGTGAACTTCGATGATCGTCCTGCGTGCCGTGGCGTCCGGCGCGGGCACCTCGACGTGGTTGTCCAGCCTGCCGGGCCGGAGCAGGGCAGGGTCGATCGCGTCCTTGCGGTTCGTGGCGGCGAGCACGACCAGATTGGGGTTCTCGACCATTCCATCCAGCTCGGTCAGAAGCTGTGAGACGACGCGCTCGGTCACCTCGTGGCTGTCCTCACGCTGGGCGGCGATGGCGTCGATCTCGTCGAAAAAGACGATACTGGGTGCGGACTGGCGGGCACGTTCGAACACCTCTCGCACGGCTTTTTCGCTTTCCCCGACGTACCGATCGAGCAGTTCGGGGCCGTTCACGTGGACGAAGTTGACGTCGCTCTCGCCCGCGAGCGCCCGGGCAAGCAGGGTTTTGCCTGTCCCCGGCGGGCCGTGCAGCAGGACGCCGCTGGGAGGGTCGGTGTTGGTGACGCTAAACAGTCGGTCGTAGGTGAGCGGCCACTCGACAGCCTCGCGGAGGGTCGACTTGGCGTCGTCAAGGCCGCCGACATCGGCAAACGAGACGTCCGGCGTCTCCGCGACCCACTCGCGCATCGCGGAGGGATCGACGGCGGCCAGCGCGTCTTCGAGGTCGCTCCGCGAGACTTCGAGCTCCGCGTCATCGAGCCCGTCAGGATCGCTCCGGGCGCGCCGGAGCGTCAACATCGCGGCCTCGGTCGTCAGGGCGTCGATATCCGCGCCGACGAAGCCGTGTGTTTGCGCGGAGAGCTTCTCGACCGAGACGTCTTCGGCGAGGGGCATCCCGCGGGTATGGACGTCGAAGATCTCCTTGCGTCCGCTCTTGTCCGGAACGCCGATCTCGATCTCGCGGTCGAAGCGGCCGCCCCTGCGGAGCGCGGGGTCGATGGCATCGACGCGGTTGGTCGCCCCGATGACGATCACGTCGCCACGGGAATCGAGGCCGTCCATCAGGGAGAGCAACTGGGCGACGACGCGGTTCTCGACGTCGCCGCTGTCCTCGCGCTGTCCGGCGATCGAGTCGATTTCGTCGAAGAAGATGATCGCCGGGGCCGACTCCTCGGCCTCCTCGAAGATCTCGCGGACGTGCTCTTCTGACTCGCCCTTGTACTTCGACATGATCTCCGGCCCGGAGACAGTAATAAACTCCGCGTCGACCTCGTGCGCCACCGCGCGGGCGATCAACGTCTTCCCGGTTCCGGGCGGCCCATACAGCAGGACGCCCTTGGGCGGGTCGACGCCCAGCCGTCGGAACAGTTCGGGGCGGCTCAGGGGGAGTTCGATCATCTCGCGGACCTGTTCGAGCTCCTCGTCGAGGCCGCCGATATCCTCGTAGCTGACCCGTGCTGGGGGCTGAGCCTCCTCGTCTACCTCGTCCTCGTGGGCTGGCTGTTCCGTCGACGTACCTGCTGAGGCGTCCGGTTGTTCGTCGGATCCAGCAGGGGGCGGCGTTACCACGACAACCGTCTGGTCGGTGATTCGGACCGGCCCGTCCGGCGAGGTGTCAGTGACGGTAAAGGGCTGGCTGGCAACCCGTTCCAGCGCGACCTGTTCGCCCTCGCTCACCGGGCGGTCGTGCAGGTCGCGGTTGACCGCCCGTTCGATCACGCGCTGGTCGACGTCCGCGAGCGACTCCGGCGGCGTTAGTTTGACCGAGATGGCGTCGCTGAGCGAGCCCGGCTGAACCGTTACGGTATCGCCGATGCTGACGCCCGCATTCGCTCGCGTGTCCGCGTCGATGAGGACCGCCCCGTCGGGAACATCGCCACTCGCAGGCCACACTTTCGTCGCCGTCCGGCGTTCCCCCTCGATGACGACCGTGTCACCGCTGAGGACGCCGAGTTCGCTGCGGGCCGACTCGGGAAGGCGGGCAACGCCGCGCCCGGCGTCACGTTTCTGGGCGGCTTTGACGGTCAGGCGAACGCCACCCGATTGCTGACTCATACCCACTATTTACATCCGGTCGTTCTTGAAGGATTCCCTCCATGTGTTCCCAGTCAGCCACGCACATCCTCGAAATGAACTCCCGTCGCCGTGCTAGCGGTTCCCTTGCTTATATGCCCGGTCCGCCCCACGAAGAGACCATGGAGTTACTTGACGACACAATCGTGCCCGAACACGCCCGGGACGTCAAACAGGAGGCCAGCGAGTTCGCCAACGAGTATATCGAACCCAACGCCGAGGAGTACTTCCGCAAGGGCGAGTACCCACACGACATCCTTGAAGCCGGACAGGACGCCGGACTGGTCGCCCAGGACATCGGCGAGGATCTCGGCGGTCGGAACCTCTCGCTGACCGAGGTGCTGGCGATCGCGGAGGAGTTCTATCGAGCCGATGCCGGGATCGCGCTGACGCTCCAGCTCGCCAGTTTCGGCGCCGAGATCGTCGAGGAGTACGGCACCGACGAACAGAAAGAGGAGTATCTCCGACCGGTCGCCGAGGGGGACCAGATCACCGGCCTCGCGGTCTCGGAGCCCGAAACCGGGAGCGACCTCGCCGGTATGCAGACTACCGCCGAAAAGGACGGCGACGAGTACGTTATCAACGGCGAGAAGTTCTGGATCGGCAACGGCGTCGAGGGCGACTGGCTCACTCTCTATGCCCGGACCGGCGACGACGAGAACAACCGCTACGGCAACCACTCGATGTTCATCATTCCCACCGAGGGCGAGGGGTATCACGCCGAGCATATCCCCGAGAAGATGGGCTTTCGCGCCTCCAAGCAAGCTCACATCGTCTTCGAGGACTTCCGCATCCCCGAGGAGAACCTCGTCGGGACCGAGGGCGCTGGCTTCTGGATGCTCGCCGAGTTCTTCAACCACGGCCGGATCGTCGTGGCGGGCCACGGTCTTGGTCTCGCTGCAGCCGCCATCGAGGAGACGTGGGAGTTCATCCACGGCCGCGAGGAATTCGGCCGCACCATCAACGAGTTCCAGGCGGTCCAGCACGGCTTCGCCGACATGCGCATGGAGTTCGAGAGCGCCCGGGCGCTGACCTGGCGCGCCGCCGAGAAGGTCGAGCAGGGCGAGGATCCCGGCCTCTGGGCCGCGATGGCCAAGACGAAAGCGACCGAGGCGGCGACCGACTGCGCCGAACAGGGAATGCAGTTCCACGGCGGGCGCTCCGTCCTCACCGACCGCCGGATCGCCCGTGTCTACCGTGACGTGCGCGTTCCCGTGATCTACGAGGGGGCAAACGAGATCCAGCGAAATCTGATCTACCGGCAGTCCTGACGCCCACCAGTGAGCAGTAGTCTTATTTGTATTGTACACATCTAACAATACATGTCCGGAACAACGGACGGTGACGTCGACTCGCTCGGGATCGTACTCGAAACCGCCGACCCCGAACGCGCGTGGAACGCGCTCCGGCTCGGTATCACGGCGCTGGAGGATGGCAAAGACGTCTCCGTCTTCCTGCTCGGCGAGGGCGTCGAGGCCGAGGAGATTACGGACCACGATGAGTTCGACGTCCGCGCCCGGATGGAGGCGTTCGACGAGGCGGGCGGCGAACTGCTCGCCTGCGGCACCTGTCTGGAGATCCGCAACAGCGAGGGCAGCGACGTCTGTCCCGTCTCGACGATGTCGGATCTCCTCGACGTCGTCACGACATCGGATCGTGTGCTGACGATCGGGTAGTCCGGACGACTGCGGCACGCCACAGTTTTCGAGGTGACAGTACTGGTCTCGAAGCTAATACTACAGTTCTCGAAGTGAAAGACTTCGTAATCTGTAGCAAGGGCAGACTGGCTCAGAGTAGTTTCGACAGCACCCGATCGAAGATACCCGATGGCGGCGGCGTCTCACCGTCGCCGTACTCCTCGTAGAGATACTCAACGATGTCGTCGCTTTCGGGCATTCCCTCGATGCCGTTCGATCGGTCGACCAGCACCGGGACGCCGCGCTGTCCGCTCGCCGCGTGAACGGCGTCCCGGTCGCTCCGCGAGCGTGGAACCTGATGTGTTTTGTACGACAGGTCGAGGTCGTCAAGCGCGCGGCGAACTTTCGCGCAGTACGGACAGCCCCGCAAGTTGTACAGTTCGAGCGCCGGGGACGAATCTGTCATACTGGTTGTCCGGACTCGATGCTCCAGTGTGTTTCGGTCACCGCTCGAACCGATAGGGAGCTATCGGGTGAGCGGATCAATGCAAGATGCAACAATCGATACTACTCTTTGTGCCGTACACTCACATGCGTCGTGGCGGATCGGCGTGCGAACAAACGGGGGCTACCACCATGATAGTACGATCTGCCTGTTCGAACTCGGATGCACCGGGGAGGAACAGCCGACCGACTACCGGAGGTGCGTAGCATGGCCGAACTCCAGCAGTTTACCGAAGGTCGGGGGATCGGTCTGTCCGTCCTCGGGATGGCGTTGCTGATCATCGGCGGCTCGATGCTGTATCACTCGGTACTGCCGACCGCGGGTGCTGTGATACTGGTACTGGCGGTCCTGTGTATGCTCGCTGTCGTGGGCTTCGTGTAGGGAAAACGTTTGTATCACCCTGTCGTACTCGTTTCTGTGCCACTCGACGAAACCGACGCCGAGATACTGCGCCTGCTCGTAGAGGACGCCAGCCGCTCGTACCGCGAGATCGGCGAGAAAGTCGATCTGACTGCCCCGAGCGTCTCCGACCGGCTCGATCGCCTGCGGGAGTACGGTGTTCTCGAACGATTTACCGTAGCTGTCGACCAGTCGATGTTCAGTAACAGCGCGGCGCGGCTGGTCGACATCCAGGTCGGACCGGGCGACGCCGAGGGACTGGCAGCGGGGCTCGAAGCAGTCGACGGTATCGAACACGTCATCCGCACCGAGAGCGGGCGGGTCGTCGCACAGGCGCATCTCGCCGAATCCGACCTTCGCGAGCGTCTCAGTGATCTGCTGGCTGACCGCACCGTCATCGAGTATCGTGTCGAGAGCGTCGTCGAATCGGCGTGGAACCCCGACCTGCACGGCGGCGAGTTCGCCGTCGACTGCGTGGAGTGCGGCAAGACCGTCGAGGGCGAAGGGGTCACGGTCGAACGTAACGGTAACCGGTACGTTCTCTGCTGTCATTCCTGCGAGTCGTTGTTTCTGGAGCGGTACGAAGAGCTGGAGAAGGGAGTAGATCACTGAGCGCCCCCGAATCATTAGGCCAGGGGCCGATACTCCCACAGTTCGTTAGGGGCAACCCGTTTGAATACAGAGCCAGTAGGAACACCCAGTAATGAGTACGGAAACTGCCCACCTTCAGATCGTGGGCATGTCGTGTTCGACGTGTTCCGGCTCGGTCGAGGAGGCCGTCGGCGCACTAGAGGGCGTCGAGTCGGCCAACGCGAACTTCGCGACCGACGAGGGGACCGTCACCTACGACCCCGATGTCGTCTCGCTGGACGAGATCTACGCCGCGATCGAGGACGCGGGCTTCGAGGCAGAAACGGCTTCCGCGTCGGTCGGGATCGCCGGGATGTCCTGTTCGACCTGTGCGGAGTCGAATCGTGAGGCCATCGAATCGGTGCCAGGTGTGATCGAGGCGAGCGTCAACTTCGCCATAGACGAGGCACAGCTGGTCTACAACCCGGTCGACGCGTCGCTCGACGAGGTGTACGATGCGATCGAGGACGCCGGATTCGATCCAGATCGCCCGAGCGGCGACGAGGAAACTGATCTAGCCGAGGAACGCGAAAGCGCCGTCGAACGCGAGCTGAACAAACAGCGCAAACTCGTCATCGGCGGCGGAATCCTCTCGATCCCGTTTATCGGCGTGATGATCGAGATGTTCTTCCCCGGCGTCCTGCCGGGCGTGCTGGTTGCGCCAGGCTGGGTCGAGTTCGTCCTTGCCACGGCGCTGATGGCGACGCTCGGCAAGGAGTTCATCGTCGGGGCGTACGAGGCCGCGGTCAACACCGGCCGGGCGAACATGGATACGCTGGTCGCGGTTGGTACCTCTGCTGGGTATCTTTATTCGACCGGCGTCGTTGCCGGGGCGATTCCGGGCGGGCTCTACTTCGAGGCCGTCGCGATCATCCTCTGGTTCATCACGCTCGGCAACTGGCTCGAAGCGCGCTCGAAAGCTCGCGCGAGCGACGCGCTCCGGACCCTGCTGGAGATGGAGGCCGACGAGGCGACAGTGGTCGTAGATGGTGAAGAACAGGTCGTCCCCGTCGAGGATATCGAGGTCGGCGACGTGATGAAGGTCCGTCCCGGCGAGCAGGTTCCCACGGACGGCGTCGTGGTCGACGGCCAGAGCGCGGTCGACGAGTCGATGGTCACCGGTGAGTCAGTCCCGGTCGAGAAAGGCGTCGGTGACGAGGTCGTCGGCTCGACGATCAACGAGAACGGCGTGCTACTGGTCGAGGCGACACAGGTGGGGAAAGACACCGCGATCCAGCAGATCGTCCAGCGCGTCAAGGAGGCCCAGGCCCGCCAGCCCGACGTCCAGCGACTCGTCGACACAGTCTCGGCGTACTTCGTGCCTGCGGTGATCGCAAACGCCGTCTTCTGGGCGCTCGTCTGGGCGCTCGCGCCGGATACGCTGTTCGTCGTCGCGTCGTGGCTCGGCGATCTACTCCCGCTGTTAGAGCCAGTGGGTGGTGGGCCAGTCGACGGTGGCGTCACGATCCTTGAGTTCTCCATGGTCGTGCTCGCCAGCGCCCTGCTGATCGCCTGTCCCTGCGCGCTGGGGCTGGCGACGCCCGCGGCGACGATGGTCGGTTCGACGATCAGCGCGACCAACGGCGTCCTGTTCAAGGGTGCGGACATTCTCGAACGGGTGCGCGACATCGACGCGGTGGTCTTCGACAAGACGGGAACGCTGACCCACGGCGACATGGTGCTGACAGATGTCGTGTCGATCCGGGACGGCGCGGCGGCAGACGGCGTCGCAGCAGACGGCTCCGGCGAGGAACGCCCCGACGGCGGTGCGATCGTGAGCGATGAGCGGGATTCGACAGTCGACGAAGACGACGTGCTGGCGGTCGCCGCAAGCGTCGAGTCCGACTCCGAGCACCCGCTCGCGCAGGCGATCGTCGAGGGGGCATCAGAGCGTGGCGTCGAGATCGAGGACGCAACCGGGTTCGAGAACATCCCTGGTCACGGTGTCCGCGCCGAGACGCCCCGGGGCGAGGCGCTGGTGGGGAACCGCAAGCTCATGCGGGACAACGGGATCGATCCCGACCCTGCCACCGAGACGATGGAACGGCTCGAACGGGAGGGCAAGACCGCGATGCTGGTCGCACTCGATGGCAAACTGATCGGCGTCGTCGCCACGGCTGACACGGTGCGAGAGAGCGCGAAAGAGACCGTCGCGGCCCTGCAAGATCGTGGCCTGGACCCGGTCATGCTCACCGGCGACAACGAGCGAACCGCTCACGCGGTCGCCGAGCAGCTGGGGATCGACCCAGACGACGTCTACGCCGAGGTGCTGCCAGACGAGAAGGCCGACACCATCGAACGGATTCAGGGAGACGACAGGCGGGCGATCATGGTCGGTGATGGCGTCAACGACGCGCCCGCGCTGACGACCGCTCACGTCGGCATCGCCATCGGGAGCGGTACTGACGTCGCCATCGAGAGCGCGGACGTGACGCTGATGCGCGACGATCCGGCGGACGTTCTCAAGGCGATCCGGATCTCCGAGGCGACCATCTCGAAGGTCTGGCAGAACCTGTTCTGGGCCTTCGTCTACAATACGACGCTGATCCCGATCGCCTCGCTAGGCTTGCTCAACCCCGCGCTCGCCGGGCTGGCGATGACCGGCTCCAGCCTGTCGGTGATGGCTAACAGTCTGGCGTTCCGCGGCTACGATCCACACGAAGACTATCACCTCGCCGTGACGAAGCCGTTCCGCGCTATTGCAGGAAGGGTTCGATGAACGATCGGATCACACGCCCGGCCGTGCTCGCAGCCGTGTTATCTGTCGTGTACGTATCACTTTCGGGCTGTCTGGGTGGCGGCAGTGTCGGTGAACAACAGTCCGAATTGTGACTGCTGTACAGTCCATGACGACGGCGACGTCGAGTCGGTTGTGGGGCCGTGGCGAGCGCCAAAAAACACTTACAAACTGGCTAGTAATTGCTTGCCAGATGAATCGAAGACAGGTCCTCGCAGCTACCGGGGCGTTCGGATTCGTATCACTGTCAGGCTGTCTCGGACTGGCCGGACTGGATGACCACGAATCGA
>LKMJ01005866.1_pt1 | contig 11603 bp, 22 predicted proteins | sample 643391 | NCBI WGS metagenome assembly LKMJ01 (sample SAMN04112250, study PRJNA286221) | soda lake metagenome | biome: soda lake; feature: Kulunda Steppe; material: water; isolation source: sample PL-Br10 brine of Picturesque Lake | place: Russia: Kulunda steppe | collected 2010-07
AGGCAGAACTGGCAGTGGCGCACAGGCAGAACTGGCAGTGGCGCACAGGCAGAACTGGCAGTGGCGCACAGGCAGAACTGGCAGTGGCGCGCAGGCAGAACTGGCAGTGGCGCACAGGCAGAACTGGCAGTGGTGCGCAGGCAGAACTGGGCAAAAGTGTCACGGCCATGTGCTTGCAAAAAAGGCGAACAAGGCAAGAAGACAGTGCACAGGCATCTCACACAGTTATACACAAATAATTGTGGGTGGGTGCTGCTTAGGCACTGCCCACTGCTGCTGCAGCCACAAGCATGCAGAATTTGCGGGCAATAAAGAGACACATGCCCACACGAGCACAAACATGCATACACGCACACATGCACACACACAAACAAGAATGCATACAAGCACGCTCACGCTGCATGCACGTCCAAACAAGCACATGCTCTCGCACACAAACACATCCACGCACACACGCACACACAAGCGTGCATACAAGCATGCTCACGCCACATGCATGTCCGAGCACGCTCTCGCACACAAACACATACACACGTACAAGTATGCATACAAGCATACGCTCACGCTGCATGCATGTCCAAAGAAGGACACATCCTTGCACATGCATTTTGCCAAACACAGGCAGCAAGCGCCCTGGTAGCTCCAGTTAAATCATGCACGGACATTTTGAGGCTCTGTCGTTCAGTGAGAGGCAGGTTTCTGTTGCTGGAGCAGGGTCCTATAGACCTGCACATGCACGGGACAGCTGACATGTTGCATGTCAGCCGATAAAGGAGTGCCTGATGCCATCCCTTCAGAGCCTTGCTCCCATGGTGGTTCAGGAGGAAGGGCCACAATCCTTCCGGAGTTGCAGCTGGACCTTGGAAAGCAAGTCAGCACAGCCATCTGGCTGAGAGGCATGCTGGCGCGCACCTCGACAAGCTCCATGACGATGTACAGGTAGGGCCCATCCGCAAAAGACTCGTAGTACTGCAGGCAGTGCGCAGGCAGTAGGCAAGAGTGAGGAGGCAGCTGTGGGTCCAGCGCAAAACCCTCCACCAAAAGGAGGGCAAGTGGCTGCATCCGGTTGAAACAGGCACAGCATTGGGTTGGTCCAGGCTGGACAAGACCTCCCCCGCCCCCCCACCTGCACTATGTTGGGATGGTCCAGGCTGGACAGTATCTCCACCTCCTTGCACATGCGCCCCAGGCCGGCGCTGCGCTCGGCGTCGGTGGCGCCAAAAATGCCGATGTCGGACAGAGGGATCTCTTTCATGGCCACCAGGGCCTCCCCACGGGCCCTGCGGCAGTGTGTGCATGTGCACATGGTGCGTGCGCGATGGTGTTGCCAGTGCATGTACTGCAGGAGCCGATGCATGTACTCTGCAGCAGCATGCGCGTCTGAGATGAGCGCGTGATGGTAAGGCAAGGCCTGCCAACTTGCTGCGCTTGAAGGAAGGGCTGCCCCCGCAGACACAGGTTGCAGAGGTGCCAAGCAATGGGTGCCACTTGCCGCGCTTTGATGGCTCCGGTGCGCACACACCTAAAATCTCTGTCACCACTGCGGCCAGCGTGTTTCATGCTGGGCACTGACTACGTCTGGCCTTCCCAACAACAAATGTGGTTTCCTTCCTGCACACTGGGCACTGACTACGTCTGGCCTTCCTCCAAACACCGCGGCCTGGGTGCCACGTGCTAGGCACTACCTATTGTGACCTTTTCAACAAGCGTGGTCCGTGTTCTATGTGCTGGGCACCGCACATGCACAGCTACTTTCCCAAGCTCCTGAAGGCGCTTGTGGCACAGCGTGTGAACAACACACACTGCCTCATGCGGCACTTGTGGCACAGCGTCTGAACAACACACTGCCCCATGCGGCACTTGTGGCACAGCGTCTGAACAACACACTGCCCCATGCGGTGCTTGCGCAGTCGCTCCTTCTGGCTCTTGGGTCAGGTGTGAGCAGATGCAGCGACCCACCTGCGTGCCCTGTAGACCGCCCCATAAGCGCCCTTGCCCAGCATCTCCAGCACAATGTACTGTCCGCCCTGGGAGGTCAGGCAGGTGCGTGCCCATGGTGAGCGTGTGTGTGTGTGTGCGCGCCTCAAGTGAGCGTATGTATGTGAACCTTGTGTGTGTATGTGCCTCAGGTGAGCGTATGTATGTGAACCTTGCCAGGGCTTGTGCATTAGGTGCGCATGTGCCCTTGGCGAGCACGACAGATAGGCCCACCCAACAGAGGCGTGTGTCCCTTTTGAGCGAGTGCTCTTTGTGAGCAAATACCACTAGTTTAATACAACCCAGGCAGAGCCTTTAACACAACCCAAGCAGAGCCTTTAACACAACCCAGGCAGAGCATGAGGCACACGTCCTTTTGTGCAGGTACGGTCAACAAGTGCCCAAGGAGGTGCGCAAAATGAGTAGGGAGGGTTGCAGAGGAATGGTTGCCAGGGACATGCACAGGAGTAGAAACGGTACCGATTGTGTGCAGTGCATGCTGTCCAGAGCATGAAGGTTGTTTTTCTTAAGATGCGCATGCTGGGCGCTTTGAGATTTTGTTTGCTGTCTGCAAGAAAAAGTAGGGCAGTCATGCAATTCCACACAATTTCATGCAACATCATGTGCTGTGCACTGTCAGGATTGATGGGGGGTAGAGATGCACAACACATGAAGAGGTTGAAGGGAAACAATTCTACAGCTGCCAGACAAGGTCTGGGAGGAACGAACTGGCCTTGAAGATGATGAACTTGTAAGTGTTGTGATTGGGGTTGCTACTGGGGTCTACACCAATGTCAGGAATGCTGCTTGCAGACAGAAAGAATAATGACAGAAAGAGAGACAAAGAGGGGAGAAAGGAGGGGATTACAAGAAAGGCGCGGACAGGAGTTCGGGCAGATGGGATCAAGGCAACCATGAAGATGCTAATGGAGGATGAGGATGAGGACCGAGGAAGCTTGCATCTTTTGGTCAATCCTGAATCATTGCTGTTACAACAACTAGGGCTGGCAGTCGCACTTCTTGACTGAAGGCCTCATCCGTGTCATCCTTCTTACAATAATTAGGCCTAGCAGTCGCACTTCTTGACTGAAGGCCTCATCCTTGTCATCCTTGCTACAACGGGAAAAAGGGTCGCAGGCAAAGACACAGACAAGGATGGCCAGAAGCTGGAGCACAAGGACCTGCTGCACCCAGTCTGCATGCTGACACTGCAGCGTCCCTAGGTCTGCGCGCACAAACTGTTTGTGATGAGAATGTGCGCCAGTCAGCTTCTGGGTCACCCCTTCGAGCCACCCTCTCATGAGGTGCAGCACCCTGCTGTAGCCAGCCAGCCCAGGCGTGGCCAGCTCAAGCTTGGATGCGTGGCTCCCTGTGGAGCTCACCTTCACAGTGCCCCTGTGGAGCTCACCTTCACAGTGCGCAGCGCATCCGCCTCCCTGTCTGAGCTGATGTCGTCTAAGCCGGCAGCCACGCCCGCGCGCTGCTTCTCGCTCAGATCTGTACAGCAAGCGACGCCAAGGCACGGCCACTTGCACGTGAAAAACAGATGTGTTGTGCTTTACCCTGCCAGGGACACATCTGTCTGTGTGATTGAGCTGAGATGATCGCTCACTCAGCACGGCCTTTTCTCCTGCACATGGCACCTATTAAGGGCACGCACGCATGCACACACGCTTGCACACACGCATGAACATATTGTCCACAAACATACATGAAGCAACACAAAGTGCACACCAAGTGACAAGAAAGCAATCACAATGCAATACAAAGTTCACACGGAGCGCACAAACCAAGCACAGAGCACAGCGCAGCTCAAGGCTGCAGGACTTGAGGCGCATGCATCCGGTTATTTCTCAATCTATTTTGCATGTCCTGTGTGCCATTTGCCCACGTCCTTGCCACAGCATTGTCTGCCCATTGTGTATGCATGCAACTGTTTGTATCCTTGCCACTGTTTCAGCCGTTGCTATGGCTTGCGGATGCACCTCTTAATTGTCTTCAAGTGCCATTTCTCTGCCCCCTAAAAGTTGCACCCCATCCACGTCATCAACATGTCTCCTTGCCTGCTTGTGCCACACACTCATGGTGATGCATTCCTAGCCAAGGGGCACTCGTGCAGAACTTGCTTTGCTGAGGGGAATGGACGCGAGGACATGCTGTAGCCTGGCCTCCATGCTTGTGGTCTGGCTTAACAAAGGAAAAGGGGGATGGCGGCTCCTCAGTCAAAACTTGGTATGCTGGCAACTTGTCAGGCCTCTGGGTCTGAACCTTTTTCTCACCCTTCCACAACAAATTTCCCTCTATGTTTTGATACATGGGATTGCTTTGATACATGAGACTTTTCTATAAAAATGGGATTGTCTGATCAGGCTCTTCAACTGTCAAAACTCCCTTTGGGTTGTTTGGGCACCCGAGATTGTTCAACCAGACTCTTCCACTGTCGGCACTCACATGCGCGAGCCATTTGCAACAGACCTGGCCTTGTGTTGCACTCTTTCCCTTGAGCCAGCCTCTGTCTGGCACAAAGGAAGGGAGGAAGTGCAGAGCGAGGGCGGGTTTGCAGTAATGGGGTTGGGTAACACAGACAGCTGGCCAGTGGTGCTGCCACCTACCATCCAACCTGGCCACCGTCAATCCTGGCCACCGTCAAAACTGGCCACCCACCGTCAAACCTGGCCACCAACTGGGCGTAGGCGTTGAGGTTGGCAGTGTAATGGCCGACATCAATGAACGCGGCAAAGAGGTCAGGAGGGAACAGGCGCTTGAACACCTGCAGCGGCCAGCCAAAACATACGCGTTAATCAAACACGGGAATGGCCCTGCCAATCACAAGCACAGCAGAACGTGTGTCCTGCAGTCTAAAATTGGGCCTTCAAAAATGCATGCACAGGTATGGAAGATGGGGACCAAGGTCAGCCAATTGTTGTGCAGTGGGCTGAGGCACGCCCCATGTTGCATGCATCATGCCCCTTACAGAAGAAAGAAGACTACGCATGGCAAGAAGCGAACCAGTGTTTTGAGAACTGATGCTTTCCGGCCTCGCTGTGCGGTGGATGAGCGGCACACAGCTAACTATGTCATAAGCCCGAAGCACCGGTAGGCATCCTCACTTCACACAACACACCCACCTTCCGATTTCTCTCCATTGAAAACAGGAAGCGCAGCGCGCGGAAAGCGTATGCCCTTAAACTGTCCACTTCACGCGCTGCGCGTTCCGCCCCTTTTGCATCTGCCACAGCAGAGGTTTCGGCGGCAGAGGTTGGTGACACGGCAGGTGGTGACATACACCTGATGGTGTGATGGTTGCACTCTGCTAGAGATGCCCAGTGAGGTGTGGAAGAGAGGGGGCAACACAGCTGACATCAAACACTCCATAAAGTGCATTCGTGAGCAAAGTAAAGTTGAGGGAACAGCTAGTGAAAGCTGAATGTATTGATCAACAACACAGGCTGAAGTACAACACGCTGCCAGCACAGTACGCACTGGTTAAGAACACTGGCTGAAGTACAGCATGCTGCTGGTGCAAAATGTGCTGATTAATCACACGGGCTGGAGGACAACATGCTGCCAGTGTAGAATGTCCTGATTAATCACACGGGCTGGAGGACAATATACTGCATGATCAGCGCACTGAACAATCAGGCACGCTGATCAACAGCATGCGCGCCAACAAGTTATGCTCCCGAGCAGGTTGCGTGACCAGGCAGGAGCGCTTTTTCCTGGGGAAGGAGCCGAGCCAAGGCAAGGAGGCCGAGCCAAGGCAAGGAAGGAGCCGAGCCAAGGCAAGGAAGGAGGCCGAGCCAAGGCAAGAAGGCCGGGCCAAGGCAAGGAGGAGCGCAGCAGAGGCGTCAAGGCGCAGAGGCGCCAAGGAGGCCAAGCCAAGGCAAGGAGGAGCGCAGCAGAGGCGCCAAGGCGCCAAGGCACCAAGAAGGCTGAGCCAAGGCAAGGAGGAGCGTAGCAGAGGCGGTGTGACCGAACATGCTGCACACCAGTAGTGCAGACAGAGGGTGGCAAGCTGCACAGAGCAGCACACACAGAGTCCCGTGCCGTGTGGCAGCACCACTGGCGAGCTGACCCACCCTCATGTGGGAGCCTGCAGCCTTTGAGCAGCAGCACCACCTTCGCATCGCCTTCACGCGGCAGCAACATTGGCACACAGCCTCAACTTTGTGTGGGAGCCTGCAGCCTTTGAACAGCAGCAGCACCAACTTTGCACCATCCTTGCATGGCAGCGCCACCAATGCGCAGCCTCACCTTGCGTGGGAGCCGGTTGCACCAGCAGCAGCTTGCCTAGCAGTGCAACGCCGTTGCACTGCCGTATGCTGTACGCCAGCTCGTCGTCTTCGGCGATGCGGGTCAGCGCTGTGCAGACAAGCTGCAGGGAGGGGGGGGGCAGTGGAATGAGGCTTGCGCATCAGGGGGCAGTAAACTGAGGCTTATAGGCACTCTGTGTCTGGGGCACAGGAGCTGGGGTGCGGGGACTTGCAGCGATGCGGGTCGGGGCTGTGCCCGCAAGCTGGGAACGGAGGGCAGGGCACAAGCTACAGATGGGGGTCAGTGCAATTCACTCAGGCTTGGGGGAACAGCTTTGGTGTACAGGGTGTAGGTTGCAGGGGGTCGCCAGGGGTACACATCAGGGCCATGCACACACAGGTGCTGGGCCAAGGACCAGGCCATAGACGCTAACAGGCATGCCCAAGCTTGCAGCGGCAGTGATTAGCCGCAAGCTTGCGCACGCGCCCATCAATCCCACATAGAGGGCTCGACCAAATGCAAGGACATCAGTGGTACATGGGGGAAAACGTGCATGGAGCATGCGGAATGCTGCATCATTCTGCGCCTGTTGAGCACAGTAAGCAAATCATAAACGGAGCTTGCGTGCCAATGTGCCGCACCTGCATATCTGTGATGCGAGAACTGGGAAGGGCGGAGGCAGTGGGGTTGGCCGCCAGATCGTGCACCACAGACGCCACCAACGACAGGAGCACAGGGATGGTGCCCGTCTGCGCGTAAGTTGGGCACAAGCGGGGGCAGGCAACTCTGCATCACAGGCCGCTCGTCTTTGCATGTGTGCATGCGTGGATATGCGTGCCTGTGTGCACACCTGTGTTTTGATGTGTGGGTATATTGCGGGTGTTCGAATGAGAGCACGTATGCCGCGGCATGAAATTCCATGTCTAAGACAGATGTTCAGGCATACTTGCAGGTCATGTCCTCCAGCTCGCTTGCTGAAGCGTGTGCACAGAGCACTCCAAACCTTCTTCCACATGAAATCCTAGTGCAGCAGCAGCAGCAGCAGCAGCAGCAGTGGCAGAGTTTGGCAGCAGCTTCTGCATGTGTGTGCCTTCCTGAGGTTTGAGTCGCATGATCACGCTTGCAACAGAAGCCACGGGCACCCCTCCAACCTCAGCGGGCCACAGGCACCCCTTAAATCCGCAGGCTGTCCCACACTCCACCACATAGGGGCTGTGCAAACAGTTGTGCCAGGACTGCATCAAGGGTCTGACGCTGCTCAAACCGCATAGTCATGCCTGGTTCATCTATCTCCTGCAGTAGGATGCCTCCCTTGGCCTTGGAGCACACCCTAAATGCCCCTGTCCCTATCTCACTTCTATGCAACCACACATACACACAGACGCACAACCTTGCACACAAGCATGCACACGCTCACGCTCACACTTACACAACACACACGTGCACACACCTGATACATTGCCTGCAGTGCTGCGCCCCCATTGGCCATGTAGCACACCACGCGCAGCAGCGACTGCGTGAGCGCTGCGTCCCCACTCTGCAATTGCCCCACCAGGCGGCCCAGGCCGTTCATGGCCAGCAGCTCTGATACCACCGCCTCACGCCGCGCGAGGAGGGCCAGCAGGTCAGCTGCGGGTGTGAGGGGGCGGATGCAAGGCGTGCAGGTGAGCGGCGGATGCAGGTCAGCTGCGGGTGTGAGGGGGCGAATGCAAGGCGTGTAGGTGAGCGGCGGGTGCAGGTCAGCTGCGGGTGTGAGGGGCCGGGTGCAGGGGGTGCTGGTGTGAGCAGCGGTTGCAGGTCAGCTACAGGTGTGAGGGGGCGGGTGCGAAGCCAGGCACGTGTGGGGAGGTGGACTTTGCTTTTTGGATGGCCAAGCATCGGCCTGTGCGTGGAAGTGGGTTGGGCTTGCTTCTATGGACGGCCAAGCATTGGCAGGCAAATGTCAAGAGGCAAGTGGGCTTTTGCTCCTGCAAGCAAACAAGCATCCACAGGCGCGTGTGCAAAGGCATATGCGCAAAAGTATTGGGGCACCGAAGGTGTGGGGGGCCCCCCTTTGGCAGGGCAGCTGGTCACTGTGTGGTGATGGCCTGGAGCAGAAGGCAGGCAGCACTGTGTGGTGATGGCCACTGTGTGGTGATGGCCACTGTGTGGTGATGGCCTGCAGCAGGAGGCAGGCAGCAGGAGGGCTTGGTGCCCTGCTGTTGCGCAATTGCGCTTTCGAGGTCAGCCAGTGGTGAAGGAGTAAACGAGCCTCGGTGAGGCCTGTGTTTGTGCTTGAGGGGGGCCAGAATGAGAGCGACGGGGGTCTACCCGCGGTACAGGCATGGGTTGTGAAACAGAGGCCTGCGCGAGCTGCGGGGGTGCTGCATGAGCTCCGAACTCTTGCAGGAACCCCAGAGGCCTGCCTTTCCTGGGCAGCAGATGCTGAAGCTCTGCTGCCTGAGCCAGCATCAAAATGCTGGTTGTGATGAGAGCTTCAGCATCTGCTGCCAAAGCCGACTCGAAAGCCGATGCCTTGGAGACCGTCCCCCAAGCTCAAACAGCAGACCCCCAGCCACAGGGTCCTCTCTGCCTCCCAAAACAAGCCTCCCAAACAACGGCAAAGCTGCAGCACTGGCATCAGGCAGGCCTGCCACAATGTGACCAGCAACAAACGCCATTTGGTTCTGACACGTGGCTTAAACAGGCTACACAGTACAAAGCAAACGCTTCTGGCCCATGCGCGGTTGGGTGCTGGGGGGGAGCAGGGGAGCGGCGCAAGCGGGCCTGCGGTAGGAGGGATGGAGGGAAGCGGTCGCTCATCGGGGCAGGCTTGCACGCCAGCGGCAGAGGCCAGAGCGGTGCGGTGGGGCCGGCCTGCCAGCGAGGCAGTGCACGTGCGCAGAGACGCAGAGCGCCAGGGGGCGGGAGGAGGACTGACCTGCTAGGCGCTTGAAGGGCAGGTCATAGTGGTGTAGGATGTGCAGCACGACGTCCAGGCTCTCCGTGTTGGCCACAAGCGCGAAGTAGTCCTTGTGGGCGGCAAAGCCAATGAGGGCCACCAGCACCAGCGGCAGCACGGTGGGGTCTGTAAGTGGACACGCACACATACATAGGCTGCTGAGGGAGGGGGGCCTCTGCGTTCATCACTTGGCATGCTGGAGCAGGGGAGCGTGCATGGGGGGGGAAGGAGGGTAGAACAGCGCGCGTGAGGAGGGAGGGACAGAAAAGTGCGCGCGAAGAGGGGAGGAAGGAGAAGCGCATGGGAGGATGGCCAGGAGCAAAGGGCGAGTGAGGAGGGGGGGAGGGAAACACAAGAGAGGAGAGGGCACAGGGCAGCACGCGTGAGGAGGGGGGAAGGGAAGTGCGCATGAGGAGGGGGCCGGGAGAAATAAACGTAAGGAGGGATGTAGGGAGCAGTGCACGGGCATGCTTGCCTCGCTGCGTCACACAGGCACAGCATCAATTGCACAGGATGGTGCATGCTGCATCGCCCAGGGGCACCATCAGGCCACAGCATGTTTGGCACACTGCAACGCACTGGTTTTGGAAGGGGCACGGCCCATCACGCACCACGTTGAACAGGTGCAGCGCTGGAGTGCAGCAGCCCTCACACAGGCGCACCATTGGAGTGCAGCAGCCGCAGCAGCGCGTGGTGCACTTTGCATTTAACCAGCTCGTCAAGGCCCCGCTCCTCCCCTGCTAGCCGCTTCACGATGGACGCAATCTCTGTCAGGATCTCCACCTGAGGGGCGCGCGTGCACACATCCACACCGCGTTTGACCACCAGGAGGAGCAATATGAAGTCTTGAAATGAGGTACGTACATGTAGCCACCCACAGTGGTAAGACCTAAGTTGGATGGCTGGGGGAGATGGCACGCGAATGCACGCAGCCTGTGGTGTCGTGACTCTGTTGCCTGCTCTGCTGTTGAAGGGAAACATAGCCCATCATCGTCCAGTAATAAATTGCAGATTCAATGCCAAGACGATGACCCTCCCCAAGCATGAGTAAGGTGTGGAAGGGGGGAGGGGGGCACAATGCTGGGCTCCCAACATAGCCTCAGAGCATACATACGCAAGCGCTTCTGAGGACGTGCCCGTTGAAAGCAGCGCACCATCCTTGTTTTGCATGTGGTGCAGGCAGCAGCGCAGAAGCAGGGCCTCGTTCAAGGCGCATGCATGCACATACACACACATGCGTACAGAAACACATGCAGGGAGGGTTTCCACACACCTGGAAGGGTGTGATGCTCCCAGAGAAATGGGCACTGGCCTCCACATCAAACACGCCAAAAACGCCCTGCGTTGCAAGGTGTGCAGGCATGCGCCATCGGGACTTGTTCTTTCTCTAAACCCAAGAACAAGCTCCTTAGAGGGAGCACGCACACTTTGCCTGAAATCAATCCAGGCTCACCACCTCCCCGGTGGGTAGCGAGCTAACATACCTACCATTTCTGACAATCAGACAGAGAACCTTAAATCACCACTCTGCTGGCGAATCGATTTGGGTGAGGAGGGCTGCCAAGGTCGGCACCACAACAAATCAAAACTGCAAAAAAATCCTGGAGGCCGCAACGGCTGAAAGAGCAAGCGTCGACGCTCGATATTCCCAGCACTTGCATGAGCGCGCATGTGTGCAAGCACGGAAATGCACATGCACTCGCTCTCGCTGGCTCCCCCAGCAGAAGGCCTGGGAGCACTCGGCTTGCCACGCATCTGACGCCTTATTGCACAATGGTACTCAAAGGACAGCCCACGCATGCGCGTGGCCCTGAGGGGCTCTTCATGCGGCTGGCACTGTGCACCCTCTTGAGCCAGCTCAGTGCTATGCCCGTGCATGCGCTCGCGCATCCATTTTGGGATCGCCCGAGCGAGCCATCAAGCCATGCCCATGCTACAGCGCTGCTGCCACTGCCTTTGCTACCACCCTGGCTTGTGGTGATATGATGTGATGATTTGATGCGGTGTTTTCATGTGATTTGATGTGACAATTGTGGTAGGCAACTGTTGTCTCTGGTGCCCCACTGTCAAGCCCTCTACTCCATGTTGCCCTGCATTCCATGTCACCCTGTATGCCATGTTGCCCTGCATTCCATGTCACCCTGTATGCCATGTTGCCCTGCATTCCATGTCACCCTGTATTCCATGTTGCCCTGTATGCCATGTCACCCTGTATGCCATGTCACCCTGTATGCCATGTTGCCCTGTATGCCATGTTGCCCTGCATTCCATGTCACCCTGCATTCCATGTCACCCTGTATGCCATGTTGCCCTGCATTCCATGTCACCCTGAATGCCATGTCACCCTGCATTCCATGTCACCCTGTATTCCATGTCACCCTGTATGCCATGTCACCCTGTATGCCATGTCACCCTGTATGCCATGTCACCC
>LKMJ01005868.1_pt1 | contig 11601 bp, 11 predicted proteins | sample 643391 | NCBI WGS metagenome assembly LKMJ01 (sample SAMN04112250, study PRJNA286221) | soda lake metagenome | biome: soda lake; feature: Kulunda Steppe; material: water; isolation source: sample PL-Br10 brine of Picturesque Lake | place: Russia: Kulunda steppe | collected 2010-07
CGGAATGCCGTCGACGCAGTTCGATGAAATCTTCAGAATGATTGAAAACGACAAGGTCCACCCGGAAAAGCTGATCACCAAGGAGGTCTCTCTCGACGACGTGAACGACCGAATGGAAGCGATGAGCAACTTCGAGACGAAAGGCATGGAAGTCATCACCGACTTCTGATAGGTATTATCGTCGCCACCCGGAGGGATCGACGCCCGCCCGTCGGCACGGCGTCTCGATTTTCCGTGCTGAAACGACGAACAACCACGATAATGACTATGACACACGACGCTTCGGCGGACCTGGGAATGGGAGAAGGGCGAGATCGAACTGCCGCGCCCGAAACGGCCGGAGCCCTCGCTCACGCGGCAGGGATGGATCGCGAGACACGCCGATCGAGGGCTCTCCTCGCCGGAATCGCCTCGGATCGCTGGAAAACCTGCTGAACTCTACGCGAGTATCCTGCTGCCGATCACCCGACCCCGCGGCGGTCGCGGAAGCTCAAAATCGGTTCAGCCGCGGCAGCGTACGCAGTGCTCCGACGATCGAGCCACGCCCAGCGACTTACAGTCGTCGCATGTGACATTGCCGCAGTCGTGACATTCGAATCCTTCTTTCAGTTCGTCGCCGGCGGCGCCGTTCAAACTCACTTTACTCTCACACAAATGGCACTCTGCTACCATAGAGGGAAATCATAGCTAGGCGAAATAAATCTTTCCCGGGATCCACCCCCTACACGTCAGCCCGCTCGTGACGCCCGGCCGAAAATTCTCGTCGAGGGCGGGAGCGTCGGGAAGCCGAGACGCCGGGAGCTACTCGGCGGTGGCGCCGGCGAGCCGAACTGACTCGCCGATGCAGAACGCCTTGTCTCGCTCGGACTCCGGAATGCGGGCGACCGCCATCAGACTAAAGAGGTTGCCATTCAAGGTCCCGGGGTCGGTCCACTCCGGGAGCGTCGCCTCGCGCTTCTCGATGAACGTCTCCCGGAAGCCGTCGTACACCTCCCCGGTGTGTGGGTCCTGAGTCGGGACGGCACAGCGCGGTACGGACATGACCCCCTCAAGCGTCACGTCGCCGATGCGGACGTGACGGCCGCCGTCGGCGACCAGTTTGTCCGCCCAGAAGGGGGGGACCCCCTCAACGACGAGATTGGGGCGGAGCCGGAGCCGCATCTCCTCGGGGTCGATGCCCTCATACCAGGAAGCAACCTCGCGGATCGTGGCCGCAGCGATGATCGTCGGACCCGCTTCGGCCGCGTCGGCGTAGACGGCGCTGTCGGTCTGGGCGCCACCCACTCCCGCCTTCAGTTCGACGGGGATGTCGAAGTACTCCGAGAGCCACGCCTCCAGATCCTCTCGATCGCGCTCGAGGCGGAACTCGCGGGTCTGGTCCTCCCCGCGGACTCCGATCACGAGCCGGTCGCCTTCGAGGTCGAACTCCGCGTCGAGCCGGTGAACCTCCGGGGTCCGCTTTCCGTGGACGTACTCGCCGCTCTCGTCGACGATGCCGTACACGCGATCCCCCGAGAGTCCGCCGACGTCGGTTATCGAGACCTGTTCGAGACTCGTCGGATCGAGCGCCTTGATCGGATGGACAGCGATGTGCGAAAGTGTCGGCATTAGCTGAAGGTTTCCAGCGACGAATATAACAGTTGGGTATCTCAGAATTCTGAGATAAAATTTAAACCATCTAGTTATAACTAGCTACTGTATGACGTACTGTAACTTCGAGGTGTACGAGGACGACGCAGGGGAGTATCGCTGGCGATTCAAATCGGGACGTGAGACCGTCACCAACTCGGACGGGTACAGCTCGAAAAGCGAGGCGAAGGAAGCGATCGAACTGCTTCAGGAGGAGGCTTCTGACGCGAAACTTTCCGACGACGGAAAGCCGCGGTTCGAGCTGTACAAAGACCAAGACGACGAGTGGCGCTGGCGAATGGTCGCTTCCGACGGGGCGACCGTCACCGACGCGGGAGACCGCTACGCATCGAAGCACGGCGCCCAGATGATCATCCGGACTATCAAAACCAGCGCCGGCAGGGCCGAAGCGACTGTCGCCTGATCCGGACCCGGACGAGCCGATCGGAGACCAGACCGCCGTGTTCCCCCGACTGGCGACAACTCGCCGTGCCCGCGGTCGGATCAGGAATGCGGAGTCGGTCGGTACGGGCGGGTGGCGAAACGCTGTGGCGGCATCCTAGGGTCGGTATACTTATACTTGACGTAACCGTTGAAACACACATGGCGTACGAGACCGTCAACTACCAGGAGGTAAACCCGGTCAGCGAGGCGATGCACTTCCTCAGAGAGCCGCTCGGATGCGAGCAGTTCGGACTCACCGTCATCGAATGTGAGCCCGGCTGGACGGGGATGGAACACGACCACGCCGACGACGATCAGGAGGAGGTGTACCTCCTTCTGGAGGGGCGCGCGACCGTGACCGTCGACGGCGAGGACGTACAGCTCGAGCCGGGGGACGCCCTCCGAATCCCGGCGGAGGCGACGCGGCAAATCCAAAACGGCGACACCGAGAGCACGTTCGTCCTGGCGGGCGCCCCCTGAGGACCGGTGGGTGGACATCCCCAACCCACCCCACGTCGGTAGCGAGGCGAGATTTCACGGCCGTGACGGCAGGCTCTCGTCAGTCGGCTTGACTACGCGTCCTGCCGGGAGAGGAGGCCCGCGTTGGCCACGATGAACGGCGTAATGTAGTTGAGGAATATCTTCAGGAAGAGCCAGGAATCGACGTCCCCGAGGAGGATCAGATCGCCCAGATTGAAAAGCGTCAGCCACGTCCCGACGACGAGCGAGATGAGGCCCGTTCGCTGGAGGTGCTCCGCCTCCAGACAGACCCGGAAATCCAGCCACGGGGTCGACTTCATCGCGTTGGACGTATTCTATGCTTCATCTTAACCCTTTGCCGGATGTGTACCGGTTGATGGGTGGCCGGCGGGATAGCTCGCCGACCGCGGGGTGCGGTTCGGCCGCGGATTGACGATGGGCTCCGGTTCGGACCCGCATTTTATTTAGAGGGCCGACGATAGGGGTGATATGTCCCGAGAAGCCAAAGCGCGAATCGCGGAGCTGAAACACCAGTACTGCTATACGATCGACGGCGGCGACTACGAGGCGTGGGCGAACCTCTTCACGCCGGATGGCCGCTTCGTCCGCGATAACGGCGACGCCTACGAAGGTCGCGAAGAGATCCGACGGTTCGCCACCGAGGAATTCGACGCCGCCTTCGCTGACTCCGCACATATCGTGACGAACCCCCTGATAGACGTCGACGGCGAGGAGGCCACCGGAAAGTGGTACCTCTTTTTGCTGACCGAAACCAAAGGTGGGGAGGTCAACTGGCGCCAGGCCAGGTACGACGACGAGTACCGGCGCGTCGACGGCGAGTGGCACGTCAGCGAGATCAACATCACCTACGGCGTGGCTCCCGATGGCGGGTGAGACCAGTCGGCCGCCAGTCGTGTGGGGTGGCTGGCAAACTTGACAGTTGCCAAGTGACGTTTAACTGCACGCTCACCGGATTTAGCGAGCGGCAAAGCGCCGACCCGCTCACCTGACCACCGGGTATGAGGGCTGTTCCTGGCTGAAAAGTGAACTGACTCCTGTCACTGCCTGTACTCTGACCTATCTGATTTATTTAATAATTATTTTTCAAAAACAATTAAGTGTGGTAGGTAATAACACGCCATATGAATCGGAGACGCTTCTTGGAAACGGCCGGCGTAACGGCGGCTGGAACCACACTTTTCGCTGGATGCGTCGGTGAAGACGCCGACAACGGCGCTGTCAACGGTGACGTCAATGACGATGATGACGACGATGACGCTGAGGAACTCGACGAGGTCGAATTGACGTTCGCTCACAGAATTGGGGAAGATGACGAAGTCAACCAAGACTTGGTAATTCCGTTCTGGGAGACGCTAGGGGAGCGCTCTGGCGGCCGTCTTACGATTGATGCCCATTGGGGAGGTGCGCTAGGTGGCACCATAGAGCAACATGACATGCTCCGAGACGGAACGATCGACTACACGTCGACGATCCAGCACTACTTCGACATCTGGGAGCAACACAACGCACCGAACGTCCCGGGAATCGTCGACTCACTGACGCGCAGTGGTGAAGGTATCGATAATTTAGATTATCTGATTGCGCACAATATTGAATGCATGCCGAACGGTTTTCTCTACGATGACTTCCAGAGATACGACATCCACATAGGGCCCAATTTCACGAATCCCACAATGCGGTTGTTTACGAACGAGGAGGTGGGGGAAGTGACCCAGCCGGAAGATTGGGAGGGGCTACGGCTCTCCAATACGACGGAGATGCAGGCCCACATGATTTCCGAGCTGGGCGCCACCGTCGACGATGTCGACTACACCGAGTGGTACCAAGCGTTCGACCGGGGGGTCGTCGACGGCGGCGTCGACCCTGGCATCGTCGTCGACCTCTTCGACGCTCACGAGGTCGCCCCGAACATCGCTACCAACTACCAGCTCGACCGTTACCACAATCCGCAGGCGATCAATCTGGAAACGTACCGATCGATGTCGGAAGAACTCCAGACAGTATGGGACGAAACTTCCTGGGAGCAGTCCATCGAGAATCTGTACTGGAGGCTAGAATATGTGGACCGAATGTTTACCAGATTCGAGGAGGAGGGGGCGAACCTATACGAGATTCCAGAGAGCACCGTCGAGTGGCAAATCGAGACCGTCGAGCCGGTCGCCGAGGAGTTCCTCCAAGATATCGGCGCCTGGGAGAGCTACCTCCGGTTCGTTGAGTTAGCCGAACATATCGCCGAAGAGCGCGGCGATTTCGAACCGGAGACGGTCGACGAGCAGGTGAATCTCGCTCCCGACGACCACCCCGTCGCCGAGTGGTGGGCCGACTACGAACCGCAGTTCCTTTGAACACGCTCTTTAGTAGTACCACGGAAATGATACTAACAACCAGATGAGCCGATTCGTTTTGCCGTATTTTGGTTCCTCGGCGCGTACCTCTGTACTGGCTGTTGCTTGGTAACGCACGATTCCGCCAGTCTATCGAAGAGCGACTGCAGAAGTGCAGCAAAGATCGATCAGCTATCGAAACTCCGCTGGAGGTCGTCGGCGACTGCCGCGAGGGCGTTTCGAGCCTGGGGAAGTTCTGGTTCGATTAACATCCCGAAGAACCCGTGAATCGCCCCGTCGTAGTGGTGGTGATCGACGGGCGTCCCGTCTTCTTCGAGCCGGTCGGCGTAGGCGATCCCGTCGTCTCGTAGCGGATCGAACCCGGCCGTAACGATAGACGCCGGCGGGAGCGAACCGAGGGTGCGCGCCTGGAGGGGCGATGCGTACTGGTGTTTTCCGTCGATCTCGTCGTCGAGATAGAGGTCCCAGAACCACTCCATATCCGCCGTGGTCAGGAAGTACCCTTCGGCGTTCTCGGCATACGAATCAGTATCGAAGGCGTAGTCGGTAACGGGGTAGACTAACAGTTGGTGGACCAGTTCGGGCCCTCCCCTGTCACGAGCCATCAGGGAGACGGCGGCGGCCAGGTTCGCACCGGAGCTGCTGCCGCCGACGGCGATTCGATCCGGATCCCCGCCGAAGGAACTCGCGTTCTCCGCGACGTACTCGGTCGCGGCGTAGCAGTCCTTCAACGGTTCGGGGAACTTCGCCTCCGGGGCCAGCCGGTAATCGACCGACGCGACGATACACCCCGTTTCGTCCGCGATCGCACGACAGTTCTCGTCGTTTCCGTCCAGATCTCCGAGGACCCATCCACCGCCGTGGAAGAACGTCAACACGGGGAACGGACCGTCGCCGTGAGGAGTGTAGATACGGACCGGTATCTCCCCGGCAGGTCCCGGAACCGACAGGTCTTCGGTGGACGCGACCGGGTCCATCCTGTCCTCGTCGGTGATGGCCAGCTCCTTCAGGAAGGCTCTCGCCTCCTCTACCGAGAGCGTATTTAGCTCCGGAACGCCTTCTTCTTCCATCGCATCGAGCACTGCCTGCACTTCTGGATCTGGTTGTTTCGGCATTAATTCTTAGACATCCCAACAGCATATTAAACTTTTTATCATTTAGGTTACGGAGTGTCGCCCATCATCCTGTGTCGTGTCGGAACTTTACTGGTCACCGGCTGGCGATAGCTCATAGTCCTTCGTCCCTCATCACGACGCCCTGGCGGAACGTGTCAACCCGGAACTCTCGAGACGTCGGGGGCGTGAAGTGGCACCATCCGGTGACGAAACCCGTAACAGACCTTCCGAACCGCATTTCGGTCATACGACGGCACGAACTCTCACTCTGAAAGGTGCCGAGAAAATTATTTACGATATGGCATAGAACTCGGCCTCGTATTCATGGCGAATCCAGAACTCGGACTGATTGCTCGGCTCGAAGTAACGGACGGAAAGGAATCCGACGTCGTCGAGTTCCTCGAAGAAGCACGTTCGATGGCGGACGACGAACCGGGGACCACGACGTGGATGGCGGGTCGGATCGACGAATCGACGATCGTCCTCGTGGACACCTTCGAGGACGAGTCCGCGAGGGAGGCGCACGATGCAGGTGAGCTGTCCGCAGCCTTCGGCGAGAGGATGGAAGAACTCTTCGAAGGACCGCCAGAGGTGGAGGAGTTCGACCTCCTAGAAGCGAAGCTACCGTAGCCGCTTATCCCGATACGCTCTTTTTTGTACTCCTGCGGTAGGCCCCTCTCGGAAGGTCTCGTCGAACTCGCCTGCCGCTCCTCGACGCGTCGTCCGGCGTCAGCCCCGGGTGGAAAGCCTCACACCAGTGTACTTCAATTGGACAGGTCTGGCACACTCCACCATGATTCGGGGTCGTAGAAGGTGTGCTGGCAGGTGTCCGACTTCTGGTCGTCGCAGATGATGACTGGCCCATCCCTCTGCTTCTCGGTCGGGATCAGAACTCGGTGATGATCTCTATGCCATTGGTCTCGTAGTTGGTCATGGCTCGGAGTCGGTCGTTGACGTCGTCGAGTGCGACTTCCTTGGAGATGATCTGAGCCGGGTGAATCCGGTCGTGATCGATCAAGGGGAAGATCTCGTCGACGCGAGTCGGCGGGCAGACGAGGGGGCGGATGAACTCGATCTCTTTCGTATGCATCGGGCGGGTGGGTACGGAGAACAGGTCGCCTTCGCCCCACAGGCCCCCGATCTGGAGGTGTTGGCCGAGGTAATCGAGGCAGTGCACCGAGTTCTGGCTGGTTTTCGCGCTGCCGAGCGCGTCGATCGAAACGTCAGCACCACCGTCGGTGATATCTCGGATCTCACCTGGGATGTCGGTTACGTCGTCGGCGTTCACGGTCGCGACGGCCCCCAGTTCTTCCGCCTGTTCGAGTTTTTCGTCCTGAAGATCCACGGCGACGACGAGTCCACCGAGAGCCGAGGCGATGTCGACTGCCGAGAGGCCGACGCCGCCGCAGCCGTGGACGGCGACCCAGTCACCGGGCTCGACGTCGGCCTTGTGGGCCAGGGCGTGAAACGAGGTGATGAATCGACAGCCCAGGCCCGCCATCTCTCGCGAGGAGACAGTGTCAGGAAGCCTGATCGCGTTGACGTCGGCGTGGGGCACGTGGATCTCTTCGGCCCAGGCTCCGGGCCAGTAGTCCATTTCACAGAGGTGGGTGTGGCCGTCTCGACAGCGCGAACACGTGCCATCGGCGGCCGTAAGCGGCACCGCTACCTCGTCGCCTTCTCGCACCGATTCGACGCGGTCGCCCACTTCGACGACGGTTCCCGCCGGCTCGTGTCCCAGGATCATCCCGGTAGTGAAATCGAGAACTGCTTCGTTCTGCCAGATCTTCCAGTCTGATCGGCAGATTCCGGAGGCATCCAGTTCGATGACGGCGCCGTGGTCAGCGACCGTCGGCCGCTCCACGTCCGTGATCTCTAGCGGTTCTTTATACTCTTCGAGTACTGCAGCGCGCATAGCACGTCGATGTCGGACCAGAGACACCATATAAATTATGCGGTATTGCATAAATTTTCCTCGTTGAATCGGACAGAGACGCGGTCGGTAGATTATTCGCGGTTTCACGGTCTCACAGACGGAATTTCGGGCTCGAAGATGCAGTAGCTACCGCTAACGCCGGTTGCAAATATTAATTATCGAATGATTCGAAACGCTAGCTCAGATAAATGCTGGAGAACATCATCTGGGAGCCGACGGGATACTACGCTGAAGAGAGTAACGTGGCCCAGTTCATGAACGAGTACGGCTACGGAGACCACGCTGACCTGATTCCCGATACCGAAGACGATTTGGCGCAGATCTGGGGCGATCTCGCGGAAGGTGCGGGAATCGTCTGGCGTGACGAGCCAACAATGACGGTCGACACATCCAATGGCCCAGAATTCGCCGACTGGTACCCCGGCGGGCGACTCAACGCTGTTGAGACGATACTAGACCAGTGGGAAGAGTCGAATCCGAACCGGCCGATGTATGTCTGGGAGGACGAGCGAGGGAACCGCAAGGCGCTCACCTATGCGGAAATAGCGACGCGAACCGGCCGTGTCGCGAACGCCCTCCGAGACCACGGTGTTGGGCGAGACGACGTGGTCGGACTGACGTTCCCAATGCATCCAGCCGGGTTCGTCGCTGCGCTCGCCTGCTTGCGGGTTGGGGCTGCGTTCACGATGGTGTTTCCGGGATACGGCACCGATGCGATCGGTCATCGTTTAGACGATGTAGGCGCCGAGTTCGTGATGGTAGCTGACGGCTACCAACGCGACGGAGACATCACCGACCTACTGGAGAAGGTAGGCGGTGCACTGGAGCGAGCACCCGGGGTCACTGATGTCGTCGTGTACGAACATCTCGGAGTAGAGAACGATATCAGCGGTGTGACCGTCCACGACTGGGATCGGTTTCTCGAGGGGTATGACGACGATGCCGAAACGGCGGTGATGGACAGTGACGACACTGCTTTTATCGCGTATAGTTCGGGGACGACGGGGACACCGAAAGGGACGATCCATACCCACGCCTCCCTTCTCGCGATGGGGAACAAGGAAGCGAAGTATCACTTTGATCTCTCGGAAGGAGACACTCTACTGTGGATCACCGACTACGGGTGGATTATCGTCCCGATCTGGATGCTCGCTGGTGGACCCGCTCTCGGCGCGACGAAGGTTCTTCTCGAGGGCAGTCCGACCTACACCGAGGACCGCATCTGGAACGCCATCCAGGAGTATGAGGTGACGACGTTTGGTATCTCTCCCACCGGTGCTCGCACGCTCCAGCAACTCGACGATGCGCCGCGAGAGAGCCACGATCTATCGAGTCTCCGAATACTCGGATCGACTGGCGAACCGTGGGACGAGGAGACTTGGAAATGGTACTTCAACGCGGTGGGCGATGGCGAGGTTCCGATCATCAACGCTTCGGGCGGGACGGAACTCGCGGGTGCAATCCTTTCTCCGACGCCGAAGACACCACTAAAACCGGGGACACTGTACGGACCAGCGGTCGGAGTGGCGGCTAACGTCTACGACGGACAGGGGAACATCGCCAAAGAGGGGTACCTCGTAATCGAACATCCTATCCCGGGGATGACCCACTCGCTGACAGACGGGGATGAGCGCTATCTCCAGGAGTACTGGTCCAAGTTCGAGGGGGTCTGGAACCAGAACGACTGGGCCGAACGCGATGAAGATGATTTCTGGTTTATTACAGGTCGCGCTGACGACACCATGAATATCGCAGGGCGTCGGGTCACCGCCCCAGAGATCGAGGAAGTAATTTCAGGCCACAGAGCCGTGGATGAGGCAACTGTGGTTCCTGTTCCTGACGACACCAAAGGACAAGTAGCCGTGGCGTTCGTGACTCTCTTGTTCGATACCGATTCCGACTCGGGGACACTCGCTGACGAGGTCGGAAACATCGTTGGCGAGGAACTCGGCAGACCATTCCGCCCAGCACGAGTCCACATCGTGCCGGGATTACCCCGAACCCAGACAGGGAAGATTCCCAGAGACGTCATCGAGTCAGTATACCTGGGTAACTCTGCGGGTGACACTTCAACACTCGCTGGGGCGGAGGTTCTTGACGAGTTTCCGTGCCGGGAAAACTGACCGTCGCGACCTCTTCGAAGACTTCGTCATTCCGCACTCGGTAGCGCTCCTTATCGGCGGTAGAGTTGCTCGATGCTGTCAAAACACGATTCTGGCGTCCAATAAGCCGATCCACTGATCTTTGGTTCTTCGAAATTCATAATGGAATAAATAATGGCGTCATGCCGGTTATCTTCTCTACGTTTTGCACGTTGCTTCCGTCAGAAATTGGTGGTGTCTGCCTTGGTAAATGAAGGAACTAATAAGTAGCGGCTTAAAACATCACCAATCCTCTTTCGGAACGAGCGATAAACTTATATATGGCGAATGGTATCAACTGACATGGATCGACGACGATTCCTAAAGACGACTGGCTTTACAAGTATCACGGGCGCCACGGTGCTCGCGGGTTGTCTCGGTGACAACGGTAACGGCAACGGTAACGGCAACGGCAACGGTAACGGTAACGGCAACGGCGTCGATGACGACGGTGACGTCGGTGACGGCGAAACGTTCGAACTGGTTTTCGGCGTCGGCTCCGGCGAGGATAACCCTCAACGCCAGGCCGTCGAGATGCCCTGGTGGGATGCGATGGAGGAGCGTTCCGACGGTCGCATCACGGTCGAACCCCACTACGGCGGGGCGTTGGGTGGAACCATCGAGCTCCACAACATGATGCGGGAGGGGACGATCGACATGACCGCGACGATCCAGCATTACTTCGACGTCTGGGAGCAACACAACGCGCCCAACGCCCCCGGCATCATCGACACCCTAGAGCGAAGCGGCGAGGGGATCGATATCATCGATTACCTGATCGCGCACAACATCGAGGCCATGCCGAACGGCTTCCTCCACGAGGATTTCCAGCGATACGACATCCACATGGGGGTGAACATGCCCAATACCACCATGCATCTGTTCACGAACGACGAGGTGGGGGAGGTGACCGAGCCCGAGGACTGGGAGGGGCTGCGGCTCTCCAATACGACGGAGATGCAGGCCCACATGATACCCGAGCTGGGTGCGACCGTCGACGATGTCGACTACACGGAGTGGTATCAGGCGTTCGATCGAGGAGTCGTCGACGGCGGCATCGACCCCGGGGTCGTCGTCGACCTCTTCGACGTCCACGAGGTCGCGCCGAACGTCGCCACTAACTACTCGTTCGATCGCTACCACAATCCGATGGGACTCAGTTTGCAGACCTACGAGTCGATGCCCGACGAGTTGCAGACGGTCTGGGACGAGACTTCCTGGGAACACTCGCTCAATGGCATGTACTGGAACATCGAATACGGCGAGAACCTATTAGAGCAATGGGAGGACGAGGGAGCGAACATCTATGAGGTACCCGAAAGCACCGTCGACTGGCAGGTCGAGAATTCCGATCCGGTCGCCGAGGAGTACCTCAACGATATTGGCGCCTGGGATAGCTACCTCCGGTTCGTCGATCTCGTTGAACACATCTCCGAAGAGCGGGGTGATTTCGAGCCCGAGACCGTCGACGAGCAAATCAGTCTCGCCCC
>LKMJ01005870.1_pt1 | contig 11601 bp, 14 predicted proteins | sample 643391 | NCBI WGS metagenome assembly LKMJ01 (sample SAMN04112250, study PRJNA286221) | soda lake metagenome | biome: soda lake; feature: Kulunda Steppe; material: water; isolation source: sample PL-Br10 brine of Picturesque Lake | place: Russia: Kulunda steppe | collected 2010-07
CCGCGCCCACCCAAACCAAGGGGCAAGCCGCGCCGCCCCAACCCCCCCATCCTCCCCTCTCACAGGCCGGTACCGCCCAGCCGCAGGCGCAGGGTGGGCCGCAGGCTGCACCACCCAGCCAGTCGCTGTCGTACCTGGAGGCCCAGAAGCAGCTACAGATGGCGTGTGTAGCGCGCATGCAAGCGCAGCAAGCGGCCCTGCAGCAGCGCCGCCAGCAGCAGGGGGTGGCAGAGCCAGCACCCCAGCTTGCGCAGCAGCAGCAGCAGCAGCAGCAGCCGCAGCAGCTGCTGCGGGCCCAGCAGGTCGGCCACATGCAGCAGCGCCAGCAGCTGCCTGCGCTGCTGCCCCAGTACCAGCAGTACCAGCACCAGCACCAGCAGCATCCGAGGCAGAGGGAGCAGCCGCAGCTTTGGCAGCAGCAGCAGCAGCAGCAGGTGGCGCCTCCGTTCTTCCAGCTGCTTCAAGCCAACACTACCCAGCGGCAGCAGCCGCCGCAGCAGCAACCCCCCTTTCCCTTTTTCCCCTCTGCCTGGCCCACAGCAGCTGCTGCTGCTACCACTGCCGCAGGTGCTCACCTCAAAGCAGGCACACCCAGCCTCTCTGCCCCCAGCCCGAGCTCGTTACCCAGCGGTCCAGCCCAAGCTGGAGGCTTCATGCCCACACCCGGCGCCCTTCCCTGCCCTGGACCTGCACCTGCCGCTGCCCCCCAGCCCCTGCCCCGCAGCTGCAGCACCCCAGGCTTTGGCGCGGCGGCGGCGCCCATGCACGCGGGCAGCGGCGGCCATCCAGCCGGGGGTGGTAGGCCCATGTCCGTGCCGCCCATGCTGCCTGTGCACGCGGGCAGCAACGCAGGCTTGGGTACCCCTGGGACCAGCTGCGCGAGCACAGGCCTGGTGCCAAACATGGCGGGCATGGTGCCCACCAGCAGCACGGGCATGATTCCCACCAGCAGCACAGGCCTGGTGCCCACCAGCAGCACAGGCATGATTCCAATCAGCAGCACAGGCATGGTGCCCACCAGCAGCACGGGTTTCATGCCCACCAGCAGCACGGGCTTCATGCCCACCAGCAGCACGGGCATGGTGCCCACCAGCAGCACGGGCATGATTCCAATCAGCAGCACAGGCATGGTGCCCACCAGCAGCACGGGCATGGTGCCCACCAGCAGCATGGGCAGGGCGCGCCCCGGCGGTGCCGGATGGGCGTCTGGTCTCATCCCCCCTGCAGCTCCGAGTAGCAACCTGGCTGCGCCCTTCGGTGCACCTCCAGGCCAGGCCTTGCCCCCATCCTCCCTTTCCTTGCCTGCAACCAGCCGATACCCACACTCAGTGCAAGGCGCGGCTGGGCCAGGAATACCAGGGAGCGCACCGCCGCTGTCCGCTCAAGCACACTCCTTGCCACCTAACCAGCAGCAGCAGCAGCAGCAGCAGCAGCAGCAGCGGCCGAGCGCCGCTCAGCAGTTGGCGTACGCGCAGCAGTGGCAGCAGTGGCATATGCAACGCCAGCAGCAGCAGCAGCAGCAGCAGCAACAGCAGAGCAGCAATGGCGGCTGCAGCCTGCATACAACCCACGCGCCTCCCTCGCTGCACACTGCGGCACTCAGGCCCCCAGGGCACGGCAAGCGCATGGGTAGCCTGAACATGCTTGTCAATAATGCAAGCACCGAGAATCAGTTTTGAAGGTCTGCACTGCTTTGGCTGGAGTGAGGGGCACGGGGGGTGGGTTGGCTGCCCTGGGGCTGGGCTGGGCGCATCATTTGACTCTTGGGTTAGCAGCGCACATGCAGCGCCTGCTAGCTTAGTTCCAGGGGCATTTGTATACATGGTTTGCGGGAGGTGACCATGAAAAAGGCATTGCTAGCTCGATCTGCTGTGGTCTAAGTTTAGGCTGCAGGCTTGGCAAGCTTCGACTAAGCTATATTCGTAGGCTACTTTAAGCTATATTCTGCAGGTACAGCTCTGACGCTTACCTTTGCTATGCTTGCGCTGCTCTGGCAGGCTGCTTGGACGCATGCTGCCACAATTAAGACGGTCTAAATGATAAGCACTTGCTATGTGATACTCTAGGCTGTTCGATTTTGTTTGGGCTACGATCTTGTGTCGATCAGACAATTAGGCAAGGCAAACAACTTGTTTAGCTTAGAGCTAATAAAAGCCTGGTGATCACTGCATTCCAGCACAATAACAACGTTGAGCACTGGTACATATAAGGTCAGGACAGCTTCGTAAGGAGTGCTTGGGAGCATGATTTTTTATTAAGACCTGCTTAGCTGCCTGCCCTTGTCAAAGTGTTGTAAGAAATGCTATGGACTTCATTGAGAGGTGTCATTGTTCATAGTGGGCTTCTTCCTCACTCACCATTTTTGCAGTAAAGCTGACAGTAGCCCGTATGGGCATGCACTGCATGGCATGGCGGGCATTGTCTGGTGCACCGGCAACCCAATATGTCACTGATGTGCCCATAAAAAAATCATCAAGAGCCTCTACCACCTGAGGTCAACCTTACACCAGCAGCAAGGATGAGAACAACGTGAAGGCAAACGTGTTCGTCAGGTTTCGTGGCTGAATCCGCTGAGGGCAGCATAGGTGTCAAGGCCATCAGTCACAATAGCTCCGGACAATCGAGCAGGCGGCGGGGCACCTGAGATGGAAAGTCGATTATCCACCCTCGCAACCTGTGGGTTCGGGGTTAGAACCCCACTGGAGGCCACAACCGGCTAAGCTGCCCTCGTTCGGCGGATACAGCCTTGAAACCTTACCTTACCTTACCTAAGGGCATCAGGCCTGTGACCTGAAGCTTATCAAGGAAGACACCCGAAAACTTACCTTGTGAAGGCAGTCTATGATTCGCCGAAAAGGCGCGAAGCAAACCCCACAAGTTTAGGGTTAGTAAAGCCGTATTCTTGTTAACCTTGTGAAGTGCCAGCCTGGTCAGTAGTCATACTGATGTTGAGTAAATACGGATAAGAACAATAGTGGCTATGTTGCTATGGAGTAAGGGATATCATTTCTGACATCATGGTTTACTTTTTAGCTGGTTAGGACCAGCCAAAAGCCAATGAAAGCCTAATGATCAGGCTTGCGGTAAACCCTGCGGCTAACCCCTTAACTTGTAACTTGTAAACCCTGAACTCGTGAACTTGTCTTATCGATGTGCAAGCCAGACAACTTACAGCTTGTAGTCACGGCAATCTGACACCGTATGACATTTCACATCATACTTATATTATATTATAATCTGACACCGTGTGACATTTCACATTAAATGTGCACTTGCCATGTTGGGGCTACATGTATCTACTCCTTATGGTACCAATAACTACTAGTAAAACATAGTATGCTTGTGTATCTTGTATCTTGTGTATCTTCAGCAGGTCGTGAGACCACTGAGTTGTCATATCAAATAAACACCGAAGGCAGATCCTAGATGGACAGACAACACACAACCAGCTTTTTGAACAAGGTCACCAACTTAATAAATAAATTGTACACATGTGTAGGTCCGTGATTCAGGTAGATCCAAAACGAATTGGTGTTTCTCGGGAGCACTGGCAAGCTAATTTGGGCCTCTGCAAGGGAAGCAATGTGTTTTGAGGCCCCTCAACTTCTCCTTTCCCCCCAGATCATAAGCTGCCTCCAACACTAGGCTCCCCTGCATGACTCAGGCACAGCCGACCTTGCAGCAATGGTGGAAAAAGTATCCCAGACACAGATGTATGACATGGCCACAATCCAATGTCATATCTGCTATGCACAATGCGCCCCACACAACCACAGCCTGGGCGCGAGGCTCCAGCATGATTCATGCACCTACACGCCCTTGCCCCATGCTCCCAGGGCTAGCCACCACATAATAAACCTAAGAACCAGCGCCAGACACAAACATGTAAAAGTGTACAAGCCATGAAAGGGTCGCGTAATCTATCAGCTCTGCAGCCAACCAAACTGCAATACCCTGCACAGCATGCATGAGCTGGCAAGGAGCAGATTGCTGTGCAAGCATGCCCAAGCTGATGCGACCGCAGCATCTGGCACGACGTGCATGTGCTGATCAAGGACAGGGGACCCCGTGCTGCGTGCACAAGCTGATGCGGCGGCTGTCTGCAGTGCCCTGCTGATGCGGCGGCTGTCTGCGGTGCCCTGCTGATGCAGCGGCTGTCTGCGGTGCCCTGCAGATGCAGCGGCTGTCTGCGGTGCCCTGCAGATGCGGCGGCTGTCTGCGGTGCCCTGCAGATGCGGCGGCTGTCTGCAGTGCTCTGCCGATGCGGCGGCTGTCTGCAGTGCCCTGCGCAGCGTGCTTGAGCCCTTGAGGGCTGCCTCCTGTTTCTCTTGATGGTGTGTGGAGGTGCCTGGGCAGTGGCTGCACACAATTGAGGTCGTCTCGTGGAGGTGCCTGGGCAGTGGCTGCACACAATTTAGGTCGTCTCTGTGGAGGTGCCTGGGCAGTGGCTGCGCACAATTTAGGTCGTCTCGTGGGGTGCCTGGGTAGTGGCTGCACACAATTTAGGTAGTTCGTGGAGGTGCCTGGGCAGCGGCTGCGCACAATCTAGGTCGACTCTGTGGAGGCGTCCGGGCCAAGGCTTCCTAACCGGCCCTCGTTAGACACAGTGGATGCAGAGCGTCCTTTCTTGCCTGCAGGAACAACATCAGGACACCATGCTCTCTTGGTAGACCCTTGAGCAGGTGAGAGCGGGCACAATGATGGCAGTCATGGGCGTGACAGTCGTGTTGTCAGGGAGCATGGCAGGGCATGTGCAGGGACAGACAGTGGAGTCTGTCCATTCCCTTGTGTCATCCCAAGGCCAATGACAAAGAAGCAGAGCAAGATGGCCGTTTCTATGAACAAAATTGAGTGGCGCTTGCGCATGCAGGTGCCTGCCCATGCAAAGCAAAGCTCGACAAGCCTGCATGTGAGCATTGGGCCATTGCTCGTCGGGTCCATCCTGGGCAGTTAGTGAGCCTGCAATCTCTCCCTGCTTGTGGAGCATGCCCGACAAGCAATCCCTGCTTGCTCCTGAGGCAAAAGCATGCTGACAGGCATGCCCACTGCATGCCACCAGCTGGGCAGCTGCGCAACCCTGACTGGGGTTTACCGGCTTTGGAGGAGCCCATAGTCACCATCTGTGTTCATGTACTTGGTTGAGTGTGGCTCCATAGTTGCCCTGTGTTTCCATGGCTCTACCATTTGTGTGCATGGTAAACATTTGCGTCCTTCATCATCATTTGCAACTGGTGGTTATCAGTCAGCATGCAGCTCATGTCCAACCCCTCAGCCACACAGCTCTCACCCGACCCCGTGCCATCGCGCTTCTGCCGCATCATGCGCTGCGCCGCCTGCCGCCGGCCCTCTCCACGCAGTGCTGTGATGAGCTCGTCCTGAACAATCAGGCAGGTACGCAGGCAGGTGCATGTATAGGCGTGGGCGCTCGCACACACAACCTTGTGGGTGCTCAATGCTGTGCCGGGTACTGATCAACACAGCATGAGGGCAGACAATCACGCCAAGCCTTCACTTCTTTCTGTTTGTCTGTAGTGAGAGACCCCTGGCCGATGCTCCAAGCCAGCAGCTGTGCATCAATCAGTGTCCACGGCAAGCAGGTCTTCCTGCAGATCTTCCTGAGAGGGGCTAGACTGCAAGGAAGCCCACAAAGCATTGGTTAGCTGGCTGGTGATGCCCTGCAGCAGATGCAACACCTGCTCGCTGCTCAGACTGGGGAAGTGGGAGAGCTGCTAGGCAAGAATCAGGCTAAGGCATCACACATCTCCCATTTTCTTTCATCATCAAGCCTAACCTGCACTTCTATTGCAGCACCAAAACAAAGGCAGAACGCTGAGTGCACAAGACTGAAGAGACTATTTCAATCCATGGTCCTAAGTGATCCAGTATGCCGTAGCCCACCATCGCTCAGAAACATAGCCTGCCGGAGTTCAGGAATACAACCTGCCATGGTACAGAGACACTGCTCAGCAGAGCCAGCCTACCAAGCCAGCGGGCAGCAGAGCTTATCCTAAGGTCAAGCTAGCGAGTTGGCTTCATATCTCCTTTATAAGGCAACCTCGCTTCAGAATGTATTATCTCAATTTCTTCATTTCTCAACACCCATCCTGTCTGGGATACCTCCTAGGCTGGCCGACACGTTCGCTCCATCCTGGCACATTTGTCCCACTTTAAGCTGGGTGGGACCACCTTCGGGACCACATGTACAGGTCCCTAATCAAGTACCTGAGCAATGGAGCGCAGCCAAGGGATGTCAGCCTCGTACTTGGAGCCATCATAGTTCGTTATCCCGCCCTTCACGCCCGCCGTGTTGTGCAGCTCGCACCACAGCATCATCTTGTCGTATGCCTCAGCTGCTTGGTCCTCTCGATCAAAGCACCCTAGAGAGGCAAGCACAAGCACACGCATGCATTCCACAATGGGCTCAAGAGACCGCAGCGACCACGGCAGCGACAGTGTGAACAAGCGGCAGGCGTCCAGATCAAAGGGATCCGAGGCGCACTTGAAGTAACAATAAGGAAATCTGCTGCGGATTCAGCAATGCAAATTGCTTTTGCAATGTATGACTGACGATTTTAAAACTATTTCATGCAGGGTTGGAGCCCAGGCAGACGGTTGGCCAAAAAGGCATATGCCAAGGCCTTGACGGACCCAGGCTGCCAAACTCAGTGTTTGACGGATCCAGGCTACCAACCTCAGTTTTTTTGACAGATCCAGGCGGCCAAACTCATGAGGCCGCGGATTTCATGAGGCTACCAACCTCAGCTCTAATGGACCCAGGCTGCCTTAGGGGCAGGTCAAAGGGGTACACTCGTCCTCTCTGCTATGCTCTTCTCTACCTCCTCCTCACCACTGAAGTACCCCTAATATGGTGGGTATTTGCTTGCACTGCGTGCCCTCAGGCTCTTATGCTGACCTGGTACTCTTCCAGACCTTTGCATTTAAGCATTGTCGCTTCTGGCCTTGCCCAAAGCCATTGGGAGGCTAGTTTGGGTGCAGATAGGCCCGCCCCCAGTGTCCCCCTGCCACCCAGCTGTTGTCTTTGCCACCAATCGACAAATACACATATTGTTATTGAATGGAACCTCCCAAATCCGCGTATTTTGCGTCCCTGACTAAATGTGTGGGCACCAGCCTCCATGCAGCGACCTTACCGCATGGGCATGGTTGGCCAAGCCACCCACATCCCTGTTTGCAGTCAACAAAGGCTGGCTTGCGACCATGGCACCCAATTTCCCTCGAATGCATCAAGTAGGGTAGGCTTGCAGCCAAGTCACCCACACCCCTGATCGCATAAATGAATCGGGCTTGCAGCCATGCCGCTGAAAGCACAAAAGCTTCAAATGAAGCAGGCTGGCAGCCCAGCCACTCGCATCCCCAGGCGCACCTAACGATGTGGGCTTGCCATTGCGGCGGAACTGCGCCTCCCATCTTTTTGTGGGGAATGTCTGGTGCACGCCACGGAACTTGGAGGTGTACGTGCGGCCTGCACCGTTGCTCTGGGTGGCATGCACAAGTTGAGGCTCGTCAGAGAATGAGGGCCAGAGGGGTGTGTCTTGTTGCAGGCTGCTTTGGCGAGCACCACAAGGTCATGCAACAGCCGACTCTGCTATCGCCCTGAGCTTGCCCCTGTGGACTTCAAGCAACACTACGCATGCGTGCCTGCAGCGTTCCCGACCAAGCCCAAGTAGGCGATACTATACAATCAGCATCTCAGCCTTCATGAATTAAATCAAAAAGCAGCATTGGCTTGTGTGGCAAATGGCAGTTTTGGCACAGAGCCTCTGCCGTGGTGTATGGTATGAGCACATGTTGCAGGCGTGCACACAGGCCCTCAAGCCACTCACAATACTTCAGCCCCATGTTTGGATTAAGGCAAGGTCTGAGGCCGCAACTATTCAGCAGTGCACATCAAAGGCAAGTGAGGAAGGCGTGCATGGCAACACACCGCAATATCTTTTTTCACCTCAAGAAAGTGATGCAGATTGTGAGGCAGGTGTTTGCAGCCTGAGATCCGTGGTGATTGGACCATCCATGTGGAGGTGGGTGAGCTAGATGTATGCTCTTAACCATTCGATAATAACCTGGCATTCTTTAACATAATTAAGCTCAGTCCCTAACGGAAAGAGCTGGTAAACACACGTATCGTATCTCACCTTTCCTTTTACTGCCCTGTTCAACTTTGGCACTGAACTCTGATGCACCTGTTGCTGTGGCATTTGCTGCTGCTGGGGCGGCTGGGGCTGGGGTGGCAGGGGAGGGTTGCGTTTTGGCTGCCGTGATGGCTGCTGAGGGGGCTGCTGCTGCAATTGGAGCTGGTGCTGTGGCTGCGGGATTTGCGGGGAGATAATGGTGGGGTGAGGCAGCATTCCAACATCCGGCTGCCTCAAGGTCTGCTGCAAGGAGACAAAAAAGAAAGGGCATGTTGAGGACTCGGTGTCAGCTGTTGACCACAGTGCAGTCTTGCACTTTGAAGGTGATGCTAGCATGCACAAGCTATGTGTCTCCGATGTTGGCACATGAGCAAATGCGGCACAGAGCGCTGGTTAGGGGAGAATGAGCAGTTAAGGGGTGCATACACAAATGCATGCTGGCGCCCAGGCTGTTGTTGTCTTCTGAGGTAGGATGTCTTCCTGCTCCCTCCAAAATCGCGAGAAAAGTGACAGGGGCCCAGCTGTGAGGCCGATTCGTGTGCACACAAACATCAGGTTTGTGTCCATGTGTATGCACTGTGTGCAGTATAGCGGGTGCAGTTCAATGGCACACCCCTGCAGAGCACTGCAAACAAGAAACAACGGGGCTCGTCTTCGGCAGGCCATGTCACCAGCCTCTATGTCCCTTACCGGGTGGGCCAAGGGCATGGGCTGCGGCCACAGAATGCTGCTTGCCCCTGGGAAGCCAACTGGGTGTGAAAGCTGGGGCTGGTGACGGGCACGCAGGCGCCTCGGATTCGTCACATCTTCCCAATCGTACACAGTCACGCCCAATTGCTGCGTGATGCAGGGGATGGGGTAGGCTTTCAAAGGAGGAGGCAAGATCAAGGTCGAAAGACGACGTTAGGCTGTTGTGCAGCTGCAGTCTCCAGCACGTGGCAGGGAGACAGCAGGGAGCGCGCAAGGAAATTTTGGGTGCGAAAAGGCATAGAAGACATGGTTGCTGCATGCACTCACTTGCAGTAGCACCGTCTCTCCGTTTTTGGCCCTGAAAATGGAGGGCTGCATGGACATGGCCAGCTGCCTCAGCTTTTCCTGCAAGCATTGTGCAGGGGCGGCTTCAAATAGTCATGGGCTGTCGTGCGTACAACTGACAGACAGGTAGAGACAGCAAAGGCAAAGGTTGGCCACTGCGCCTCAAGAGCATACCAGGTGGCCTTTCTCACCTTTTGAATCGCTATCTGGGAGCCAGGTGGGACTGGTGTGCTGCAAGAGCAAAGGGGAGCGGCAAAGGAGAGAGCTGTTATGGACAGACATTCCATTCCGTGTGGGTGACATGCCTATATAAGTAGCAAGAAACGAAAATATGCAACAGCTGCACCCACCTCACGGCAGGCTCCATCGGGTCTGGGAAGAAGGGGACTGTCTCTCTTGAGAGGCGCCACTCAAAGCCCGATGGAGCGTATCACTATCTCATCACCTAATTTACAAGCAACCCGCGCTGCGTGCGCGTTCCTGTGTTCGAGCGGTCGTGTTTCGTGTCCAAAAACACACAGGCGTCAGCTTCTGACTCGGATGCATTCTGACGTGGTCCTCATGTTCTAAAAAAATAAATAATAAAATCAGTACTAATTGACCACGAGCTGGATTTAAAATGTAATGCTTACCTGCAGCTAAAAAATTGCAGCTAGCGCTAGCTGTGCGATTAAACGACAATGAACCCTGTTACTAGTACCAGTACCATTCCTTGATACTAGTATTCAAAGGACTGTAAAAATAATAAATGAATATTTGAATGGTACCTAGGGTACATGGAGTAGTTGAGTAGTCTTCAGGACTTGCTGTGGTACCTGCCCTGAGAGCACTGAGTACTGAGAGTACATTGAGTACATGCCTGGTACGTGGGAGTACGTGGGGTACGAGGGGCTCTTTAGGGTTAAGGATCCCTGGAGTACGTGGAGTATGTGGGGTACGTAAGGTATGTAGGGTACGTAGGGTACATGGCCCAGGGACTGGTACCTGGAGGTACGTGGGAGTACGTGGGGTACGTGGGGCTCTGTGGGGATCCCTGGAGTACGTGGGGTACGTAGGGTACTTAGGGTACGTAGGGTACGTGGCCTAGGGACCTGTACCTGGAGGTACGTGGGAGTATGTGGGGTACGTGGGGCTCTGTGGGGATCCCTGGAGAACGTGGAGTACGTGGGGTACGTAGGGTACATAGGGTACGTAGGGTACGTGGCCTAGGGACTGGTACCCGGAGGTACGTGGGGTACGTAGGGTACATTGGGTACATTGGGTACATAGGTCATGTGGCTCAGGGACTGGTTCCTGCAGGTACGTGGGAGTACGTGGGGTATGCAGGGTATTTCCAGTCAATTACTATGCACTCCGCATACCTGGCTTGCTTTCCCTTGGGTACTCCCTTGTACTCCTTTTACTCTAATTCCCCCCGGATCACGCGCTCCTTCTATGTACTCTCTTAGTACTTGAGCACTTTTAGGCACTCTCTAGTACTTAAGCACTCTCCTACGTACCATGGTACCTTCTAGATACTCTCAAGTACTCTAGCACTCACATTTGGTACTGTAGTGTTCCCGGGTGTTCTGGGCTTGTAGGTCCTCTCCTTGCCTGCACGGCCACTTGTGCCTCTGTGCCTTGCGCAACTGCTGCTGCCATTTGCTAAGGATTTGCATGGAAGTTTCTTTTAAGTACTGCGCGTGTTACGTTTTGGCACCAATGTGCAAGCCACGCGTGTGGTGCTCTCCAGCAAATTAAGTTTGCGTACTGGTCTTGAGCTTCCAATGTGTTGCCAAAATATGCGTACAATCACTAATGCATTGCGTATGTTGCTTCAGATGGGTGTGGAGTGATTCCTGCTGAAGGCATCTGAAGCGCAACGACGCTTTTGCATCTCAGATTATGTACAAGGTGATCTGGTCCGATAAGCCAAGCGTGGCGAGGGCACGCTGGCATTACGCTAGCGAAGTGGACACATGCATCATGGCCCTGTACAAGGCGTCAAGCAGCAGAGCATCTCCCACCCTGTTTGATGAGGTGAGGTTTTTGAGAACAAGGTCCTCACTTTGGCAGTTTGGTACTCTGCTAACCCGCTGGCTATGGCTTCAAGTTGGCACAGCATGCGCTCAGACAAGCAAGAGGCCTGCAAGGGGGGCTGCGCCCACCCTGCACGGCCCTGCTGTGCGCCGTGCTGCATACGTGCGCAGAGGTTGCTTATAGCACCGTGTCTTGGCTGCTGGTGCTCTCTGAAAGAATTTACGCCTACCCTTAACCATGCCCTGCCCGCCCCCCCCCTTTGGCCTACCCTAACCCTAACCCCCGCCCCCCTACCCTACCATACGCCTCAAATCCTAGCCCTGCCCAAAACATAAACCACTTCAGGTTGGCACAGCATGCGCTCAGACAAGCAAGAGGCTTGGCAAGGGGGGCTGCG
>LKMJ01005871.1_pt1 | contig 11601 bp, 13 predicted proteins | sample 643391 | NCBI WGS metagenome assembly LKMJ01 (sample SAMN04112250, study PRJNA286221) | soda lake metagenome | biome: soda lake; feature: Kulunda Steppe; material: water; isolation source: sample PL-Br10 brine of Picturesque Lake | place: Russia: Kulunda steppe | collected 2010-07
CCCCCCCCCCCCCCCCCCAAATGCAGAAAATAGGCAGAAAAGTAAATCAATTATATAGATGAGTTCCCGTAAAGTTGATCATAAGGCATTGACAAAGCACGTCACTCACATGGGCAACCTTATTGACATCTGATCCAGCAGTCAAAAGCTCCTCCACAATGGCTGTGTGGCCATGCCAACTGGCCTTGTAAAGAGCGGTCTCGCCATGCTGCCACAAAGAAGTAATAAAAACATTGATTTGCAAGCTAATGCCATGCCACAAATTTAGTGATTGTCTTACCAGTATGTTAAGCAAACAATAGCAAGAGTGTGAGGTGGTTTAGGCCAGTGATGCGCCCAGCAACAATTCCTGCATATCTGGAGGCAATCTCTGACCCATGATTATAAATGAAGACCAAGACTTTTCCTCGACGCACAAGGGAAAGAACCAGGACAAGGTATCCAACAGGTGTCCTAGCCTTATAAGCCAAGCAGAGTCCCCACCTCGTCCGCAAAGTTTACAGTTGCTCCCTTATGCAGTAGCTCTTTCAATTCCTCTAGACGGCCATCTTCAGTGGCGCAGAGTAGGGCTGGGCCCAACCCCTGACAAGTAAGACGCATTCAAGCCATGTCCACTGATGCCACGCTCCAGAGTGTGGAACCCGCGCTCCTATACAATCATGAAACATGCTAGCTGCATTCGTCTTGGAAGTCACAACCTTGGATCTGGATAGATTAACTTCGGTCATGGCTGGACCAATTGTCGCATGCCAACTAAGGCAAAGTCAAGACTGCACACCAACATGGGCCCACAGCTTCCATCAATCTCACTCAGGCTTTGATTTGCCAACTACCGGAGACAGCCAAACAAGAAGGAGCCTGCTCTCAGGTAGTCACATGTTTGAAGACAAGCCAAGCACTGCACATGGCCCTCCATTGAGGTTTTGAAATTGTAAAGCGCAGCTTAATAAGCATTCATGATCATGGAAAGGAAACGAAGCAGGGTATCATCGTGCAAGCAGTGCAGGATAAGATGCGCGCACCTGAGCAGATGCAACAGCACGCATTTGTCCTGCAGTGCAATGGGATATTGCCTGATCCCTTGTGGACATGTTCTCTCCCTGTAGCTCCCAACCTGCCTCTTCCCAATCCGCCTCCCAAGCAGCCTGTGACTCCGCGTGCATGCTTGTCAAATATTGATTAATATTATTATTACCTTTAATCAATATGCTGGGTATTCACCAAATCAATTTCTAATCTATACTTAGTATTAATTGTCTATTGATACTTAAATTTTCTGAAAGTTTGGTTGGCGGTCAGTTCCCTGTCCACGTCGATTGTGCAGAAAGCCACAGCTTCCAATTTACGCGTATGCATGCAACACAGACAGATTGGTATTTTTGAATTTTAGAAGTACAACTGCAAGTACGGCAACATTTGCAGATTTACATCGATCCACATTTATGCACTAAGGTAAGAAAGTGTAACTCATGTATGCACGCACGCTTAGGTGCGCACCGGTGCGGAGGTATATTTGCATGCAGATCCTCCTCTGCTTTAGGGAGGGATTACACAGATGTGTGCTTTGCAAGATCATGCATGATCATGCATATGCACAGCAGCAGTGACTGTGTGGAGCAGACTTAAAAGGCTTTGAGCGCACATGCATGTTCCTTCTCATGTACACAAGAACCTGCATGCTGGAACTTTTTTAATGTTGTCAATATGTTTTAAAATATATTTCAAAATACGAGGTGCGATATATTGCAAAATATGGAGGCAAATAGGAAGCGGAAAAAGACTCCTCTGGTGGCGTTTTTACAACACCATTTTTTTAAGCGTTTTCCGGTTTGTTTCTACAACACTGGTGTTCTTAAGGCAGTTTGCAAAAGAGGAGCGGTATTTAAAGTAGGATTTGCAAAGCACGCCCTACTTCTAATGGCTTTTTGGCAATGATTCTGTGGCCTTAGAAGGCTTATTGAAAGCAAGCAAAGAAAAGAGAAAAGGGTTGATGTTGTAAACACAGCAGGTTCGCAAAAACTGGTCATCAATTCAGACCGGTGATTATCAAAACTCCTCCATATCCAAACTGGGTTGTAAACAAGCCGTGGAAATCACCTCTACACCAGGACACACCAGAGCCTGATGTGGTGCACGCAATCAATACATGCAATGATAGATCAAATTGGGTGTGATGGATCAAGCAGGGAAGGCTGTTTGGGAACTGGTGAAAGTTCGGCGGACCCTGAGGCCATTGGCCCAATCACCCCACTGAAGCCAAAAAACTCCTGCGCAGTGTCCAGGCCAACACAAAATCTTCATGGGGGAGAAACACGAAACCTCCCACGGAGCTAGCAGGCTGTATGGTGTGCGCACAGGCACTTATTCAGTGTTGCCTTGGCTGAGGAATGCTTACTTGCACCAAGGAAAGCGCCAAGGGGCTCATGTGCACAGCACCTTGTTTTGCAAAAGCATGCAGCATACTTAAACATGGTCCCTCTGAAGCAGCATCCCCGAAATGGACACAGCAGCTTTGTCATAAATTTGTTGTAGGGATCAATGCTGCTGGTGGGAGGCGCTGGGAGCGCAAAATTGTTAATGAATCCTGTGCTGCCTTGATAAAAATGCACCTGCCTTTATTTTGGTGCTTAAAGTCAAGATTCTCACCGTGTCCATGTTGTCGCTGAATCGGTACTTGCTGCGCAAGAGCTTGATAAGGATATGACGCCCTGACCTGAAATCAGGCCCACAACTGCAACTGCTGCTTCAGAGCTCTCACGTAGAAACTTAGTGCTCTAGAGTCACTACAAGGGATACTCCACTTTTGTGCTATTTTGTGCATGGAAGAGAGCGAGCACTATGCCTGGTATGATGAGGTATCAAGAAGCCAAAGGTGACAAGCAATGCTTTGGCTTGCTCAGTTTGCAAAGGTTTGGCCGCCCTCTTGTGTGCTTAAGCATGACTAGCTCCTTGCTTGCATTGGCCACGGTGCAATTTAGGCGCGTGTGGATTAGGCCTGCTTTTGGCCGCACCTTGGCGTGTTTAGCTTGAAGTGCTTTTGGCCGCACCTTGGGGTGTGTAGTTTGAAGTGCTTCCGGCTAGCACCAGACATGTCAATGAACGCCACCGGGTTAGGGATCTCTTTTGCTCGCTGTGTCTGATCAAGTGGGCCCACCCCTGTGAAACTCAAGCCAACAGACAGTACCATACACACGCAGTCAATTGAAGGGTTCTGCACCATGACTAGGGAACACAGGTCAAGACTGCCTTTGGCTGTTGTTGGTGCTTCCCGCAGGGGAAAGTGCAAGCTGTCGCACATGCACCGTTCAAGAAAGCAAACATATGCACAGCAATACTTACCGCCTTCCCCCTCACAGTTGTCGCTGTCCTCGCTTCCCCATGCACAGTCCCAGCATCCCTCCTCACCAGACCCTAACTCTGCATAGAGAGGCGTTGTGCAATGTCCTTGTTGTGGCCAAACATGTAGGTAAGGACCCACTCAAGTGTGCGCTGATAAGACAGCTTACATACAAGATTTTTGAATTTAATGCCCTTATTGTTGAAGTGCAAGATTGCAGCCTCATTGTCAACGCGGAGGTTTAACAGATGAGCAAGAAAGCACCTCAGGTGGCACAGAGAAAGGTAGAATGTTGCAGCCACAAGCCTTACATCATCACAAGCAGACTCAACATCGGTGTGTTCGAGCTGCATGCCTAGTGCTTGACACAGGCTTGCTTGGTGCAGATTTGTACAACTGTGCATGTCCATTCACTTTTGCACAGCCCTTCACCTCCATCTGTGTCAGAGCTCCAAGCAAAGTAAGCCGGACTTAAGGCCTAGAAGGAAAGGAATGGCAGGCACAGAAAGTTGGGATTCTCTAAAGAAGCTTGATAGCAGCAAGTTAGTTTACATAGTAACACGTCAATATTTGCATACCATTGTCGCTGGCAACACCCTACTTTAAATAATCTCAGCACGTGAAGCTGAGCAGGCACTCACAAAAGTGTGCAAGGTAAACAAAGCAGGCAAGTAGCTGATGGGCCATCAAGGCATGCTCACCCTTCTGTCTTGAGCAGCAGAGTGCTTTTGGCACAAATTTAAAAAGTCATCTTCATTCTTAACAGTATTCCACATTGATGTGGCAATGATGTTGGGCTTATCTGCACAAACCAAAATGTGCGTGTGAGAGAAAATCTAAACAAAATCTGACATCATTCTACTACCGCGCTGGCCAGGAAAAGTGAATGTCATCATAAAAAAAGGCCTCATGGGCGGGAAAGAAAAGCACCTTTGTCCAGCCAGTCTGAGAAAGCTTTTGGATAAAGGTTGGACTGTGCTTGATGGCGCACAGGCACGTGCAATTCAGTCAGCTGCTCATAGACTCACCCCACGTTGTAAACACAATGGCATGGCTGAGAGGGGACGTGAAACCACTGAACTGTGGGCGTGTGGGACAAATGAGGCTTGGAGTCATTAGGCAGGAAACTAATAGGGGCCATGGGTAGGAGTGACCAATGATTTGTCTATCCCTGGAACATTACGATTCAAGAACTTGCTAAAGAAGCTAAACTCGTTAAGGAGTTGAAAAAGAGCTTGCCCCAGCTGGACCCCAAGAAAGACTATGAGTAAATACTGGGGATATCATTACACCCTCAAGCCTGCGTAGACAAGGCACCAAGGATCAGGGCATACATCAGGAGCAGCTGAGCAACCTCATTGCAGCTTGTGCTGGGCCGCTTCTTTACTTACAGGAACGGACACTGTGATGTCTGCAATGGTAAATGGGCCGGGACCCTCTGGCTCCATTGTGATGTTCACATTTTCAGCACGGCCTGCACCCAGTTTGCACTCAGACCTTAGTTAAGGAGAGCTGGGCTGCACCCAGAAGCCAAGCACCGCACCTCCTAGTTCAACACTTCATCACGGGAATGTGCTGTCGACCTGTTTTTTGGGGGCACTTAATCACAACATATAATAGCACCTTAAACTCTACGTGTGTCACAACATGAGGCAGATGGCACATTGATGTGAAATTTATATATTTGCATCAGCGCAACAGTATTACAGGCATGTGCCAAGTTATCTCATGTGCTCGCACACAGCTTATCTATTACCTGTCCTGCGTTTAATTTGCCAGATTGCACATATGTAGCAGGCTCATATCACAAAAGCACTGAATATTCATAACTTTCAAAGGCATGTGTGTGTATGTGTGTGTGCATACCAAACAAGTGCTGTTCCACCTTCCAGGAGCCTGGATCATCAACCTGTGTGCACTTTGTGCAGCACCGTGACGTTACGCGCACCAGGAGCAGTTGAAAATACTGTTGGATCATCATGCAGTAAATTCTCCACACCATAGGAGCCGCCATAAGAGCCCCCTGTTGAGTGAATGTGATTATTGGCCTGTGCATCACTTGACATGCAAGTCAACCTTGGGCTACCACATAATATTAAAACTTCAATCATGCTCTATATTGTCTGAAAACATGTTATTGAAAGCTTGCTCGAGTCATAGGACATGAGTAAGAGACCAACCATCCGATTCGGCCACGCGCATTTTTATGAAGCTACGCGAGCTCGAAACTGACTCGTCGTCGCAGTTAAATTTGTTGCACCCAAATGGGTCGGGGGCCAACATTGTTGAGGAAGTGAGTGGCTGCATTCCAGAACGAAATCCCGCACGGTCGGCACTCCTTCTTAGCAGAATTTGAAAACAAATTCCATAACATAGAGCTAGATTTGTTGTATATGTATCAAGGCGTGATTTGTTTTTGGTCAGGTTCTCGCACGTGAGAGTATCACACCTTACCATAATTCTGTGTCTGGCGCTCACTGTATGGTCCCATTTCATTTCAGTCACGTCATTGGCTGTGGCTCAGGCCCAAACACTCATGGCTGAGCAAAGTTGTGTTCCAACAAGTTGTGCTGTGATGCTGATTTTTCTTACCCAGCTTTTCGTGTTGTGCGTGTTATGTGTTGTGTGTTGGTTGAGGTGTTTCTGTCGAATACACCTACTGAGCTGGTGTTTGTTGACGGTTCTTCATACCCTCAACAATTTGTAAACTAATTCAATTATGAAATTCATACCTTCATTTTCAGTTTTTAAAGATTCATGGCAGCTGCTTTTTTATCTGCCATGTTTTTAGGGGGGTTGTGTGTGTGCATGCCCCTAGGTGTGAAGCGGTCTGTGCCTAATCATGCTGTCCTGAGTGGGCACAAACCTCTGCAGTTTTTTTTATTAAGATCTGTTATCAAGTCGTACAAAATCATGCTGTCCTCCAATAGTGCCACTTTGAAGCATGTCCTTTAAGCTGACCTCAAGCTTCAGCCTCAGGCTTCTGACATTTTGCGCGCCTTTGAGAGTTTGCAGGGCTGCGACACACCTTCTTGCAGGGACACCTATTTGTAACTCAGATCTCACTGCTGACCTGAGGTCAAGGATGAGGGAAGTGTGGAGAGCCATCGCTGATATAAACCCTAACTAAGTTACCATGCTAAGTTACTAGTAGTAAAAGAAAGCAAATAGCCCTTAGGAAAGCAACAACAAACTTGCGACTTATCATTAGTAATAATTCATTATTGATTCGCCTCTCCCCAGGGGGAATCACGAGTTTTCCAAACTGAATCGTTTGCCTGCCCCCTCTTAGATCTTCAAGCTGATTCACGCACATGGGTGCGGAATGGGGGTGCCCCCCTGATGCCTCCTCGCTATCTGCACCTTGATCTCCCTAAGCATGTTATGAAGAATGTGAGCAGGTTTCGATTGCGAGCTCATACTCTCGCGGTGGAATCCTCCATCTAGCGCAGTGGAAATGGCCACTGTGACAAGTGTTCCTGTGCTGCTGTTCAAAATGAGGTGCATGTTCTTTTTCACTGTCAAGACTTGTTTGCGTCCTCTCTCAATAGAAAGTACTCTTTCCTTTTCTTCCCTTTCTGCCAAGCCTTTTCTATGGAGGCCCCTTTTATTCCACATGCCTTGCCTAGTCTGACTGTCTGCGATTTTCTTCCTCAACGGCACTATAGACTCCACCATTTCATTTCGGACATTATGGACTATTTTTTGGCAGGCGAAGACAAGCAAAAAAAACAATCAGCCTAACGACCTGGCAGGCGGTTAACCCCTTAACTTGTAACTTAGCCTAACTTAGAAAAAGTTTAAAAAAAAGTTTAACTAACTTAGGCGAGGTTGAACGGCCTGGCTGGCAACAAACCCTAACTTAGGGTTGAACTTGTAAATTGTACATGCCAAGTCTTTGATTAACCAAGAAGGCGGTGATTTGGCATGACAGCTGTTCCGCTGCATTGTGTCTTTATCTTGATGTCTGAGACTGTGTGTGTGTGTGAGATCTGATAGTTGTTGGTTCGAGGTATTTTACTGAGCCAGGAGGGCCTCCGGAGCAAGCATGTTGTGAATGTATGCATGTTTGGCTTCCGCGCCGTTTCTCTCCCCAGAGCCTCCGAGCATACGCGGCTATCTTGCACCACTGACCTTGGTTCTTTGGTAAGGTTATCGCATAACACTTATCTAATGTTCCATAATCAAGCCAGAAAACAGGAATTCTCAATCACTGGCCCTGCAATACTCTGGGCTCAGAAACAAGCCTCGAACAGACAACCTTCAGATCTCAAAACACAAAATCTTAGACTTAATTGCAAAGACAGAATACAGCGTGACAACATGCCATGCTATGCACAAACACACCTCAGGCAGTCTGCTCTGTAGACAAAAGACACTGGGTGACATACAGCATAGAAACAGCATGGGTCTGTGGTACGTAGATTGGGTAGCCATTTACAAATGCAGTTCTCGAACAACTTTGCCTAAACAAGCTCGTCGCCTGCCGTAGTCAGCAAGCAGTCACCCAATTTTGGCAATGCTGCACAGCACAGACTTATGAGCTTATCAAGGTAGATGCAAATGAGCAAGATTGAGTGGCAGGTGCAGATGAGCAAGAGTGCGGAGGGCGGGCGCTCTGCTCGATTGTTTCTACAGTGCACACCAGCAGGGCACAGCCAAAACCAATGAGAGTGCGGCTTGCAAACCTGAGGGGCACAGGTATGACAAGAATCCACAAACACATTTTACGTGTAAAAAATCACAGCTCCAAGATGAATCTGTGCGTTGCTGCAACAACATGGGCATGGACAGGACTGTCCCAACTGAATAAAGGCATAAACCTAACAATTTGAGTGAGAGGCCCAGTAATAGAGACATGGTCTTCAGTCCAATAAGAGTTGGCTCAGCTAGTGCCGATTGACATGACAAAGCACAGCATACACTTCTTCGTGAGGAGGAATGAAGGGCAGCTCATGAAAAGGTTGTGATGGAAGACGAAGCCCCTCCCAAGACCATAAACCCAGATACAAGCCATATAGACCTACATACAAGCCACCCAAAAGATAATTCCAGCTGGGCGTGCCCTCCTGAGGCCGTTCACACCAAAGCACAGGCCGCACGTGACGAATGGGGTGGCACCTGCCCTGGCTGCCCTCCTCCAAATACCAAGCCCAGATCGTGGGTAGAAAGAACCTGCTTCTCATGCCTGCAGCCAACCCCCTTCCCTCTTTGGCCGCCCTAGCTTGTGGTCATTTCCGGCGCAGAAGAGGGGCAGGCGAGGGGCCAGGCAAGATGCACCTCCTTGGCCACCATAGCTCGTGGTCATTTCCCGCGCAGAAGAGGGGCAGACAGGGGGCCAGGTATGATGGATAGGAGGTGATACACATGTCTGTCTGTGCTGCAATACCCAGGTAGATACAGGCTGTGGCATCGCACCTACGCACCTACGTCGACAAGCCCCGGGTCAGCACAACCAGCCAACAGCGCCAGCTCAAGGCCCCTCTGCCCGACACAGGCGCCTTGAAGAAACCTAGGGACACGCTGACTCGAACATGATCTCTAAGGGTCAGTCCGTCTGAGCCCCTCAGGCAAGCGGTCCAAGTTTGCAGTGCTAAGTGGTCAAAGCACACAGTGGCAGGCGCCCATGCGGGCTGTGGCATGCAGCCCCAGCGCGCATTGTCAATGCAAAACAGCCTGAACTCCCTGCTCCAGCATTTGCAACTGCCCAGGCAGTTTTTGCTGGCGCTCAGCCACGGGCTCAGTCAGTGCTTGTGGCACCCACATCAGTGCTTGTGGCATCCACAGGAGCAGCAGCTGGACGGTGCCGGATATCAAATGCAGGGTCACAAGAGAGGCCTGGTGAGGGGTCTGTGGGCGTCCAAGGCTGCAGCGGGCTGGCCTGGACGCCCAACTGCAGGGCAGAGGGTCGGCATGACGGGGTATGTGAGAGCATGCGAACAAATGGGAATGTTTGTGTGTGCGTGTGTGTGTGCGTGTGGGTATCTGTGGGTGCACGAGCACGTGCGAACGTGGGAACGTGTATGTGTGTGTGTTTGTGTGTGGGTATGTGTGGGTGCATGAGCGCACGCGAGCATGGGAATGTGTATGTGTGTGCATGCGTGTGGGTATGTGTGGGTACGTGAGCGAATGCGAGCATGGGAATGTGTACGTGCTTGTGTGCGTGTGGGTATGTGTGGGTGCGTGTGGGTATGTGTGGAAGGGAGGCAGAGAAGGATGGAGATGGCATGTGGGCTGGCCAGTAAACATAGCTGCAGGGTAGAGGCAGCAAAGGGAGTGAGAGGCAGGGGTGCGCACATGGAGCAGGCGGCACACTTTGGCACGTGCCTGCATCGAGAAGCCTGCATGGTTGCGCACTTGGTGGGGCGCACACGTACGCACGCACGCACGCACACACACAGAGGCATCCACATGCTCAGGGGAGTGTGCGTACGGAGCAGCCGGAGCACACTCTGCGCTGCTGCAAAATGGAGCGGGCGCTGGATCCTTTGCCGGGATGTCGCGAGCAGCCTGCATGATCAGCAGCGCACCTGCCCTGCCAGCTGCTGCAGAAGTTGCTGGTGCTCTGCCTCCATGCGCCTCAGCCTGGCCTCCAGAAAGGCAGCATCCACCTGCACACGCATGCACGCGTACACAGGAAGTTTGTGTGTGCACGCACACGCATACACGCACAAGGTCATGCCTTTGCGTTCACTGGGCGCACACCCTCCCGTGCACGCGCGCACATATACACACACACAAGCGCGCGCACACACAAGTATACGTCTCAAGTGTTCACGAGGCACGCATCCTCTGCGCACCTAAGCACCAGCCCTTGCAACACTGTGTACTTCTTGGCTATCCCATTCTGATGACGATTAATCCTCACAGACAACCTGGCCCGCCAAGCTCACCCGGCCCGCCTAGCAGCTTGCACCTTTGGGACAAAATATCCTCACAGGGCACAATGACAACTCAGCCCGTACACACACCTGCACCATCATCCAAACACGCACGCGCATACACGCACGCAACGCACATGCACACATGCGCAGTCAAGCACCACGCACAACCCCACCACGAACCTTGGCTGTCTCCTCCTGCTCCTGGCTGTAGGCCAGCTCCTCTTCCAGCCAACCGCACTGGAGCAGCACCGAGTGGGCTTCGGCTTCCAGCTCACGCCGGCGCTGCTCGGCCTCAGCCGCACGCTGTTGCCATACCTGCACGTGCACGCGCAGTCCGTTGTTGGCCACCACATGTGTAATGTTAGGTGTGAGTGTGTTTGTGCAGCCATTGTCACATTGGCACTTGACTTGTGAATCCGTTCACACACACACGCACACACACACAAGCGTGCAAACACACACGCGCGCGCCCACACACACATACAGTGTGGGTATACACTGCGCCAACCAACTTTGCAACTAACTTGGCATCAGCACCCCCCACAAGGCATCCGTACTCCCCCAGCAAGGCATCAGTAGTGCCCATCAAAGGCATCAGTACAATGCTCGCATCCGTTGCCATGCACCGCTTGCGTGTGATTGTATGTGCACCAGCAAAACATTTTGGAGAGCAGCAGCAGCAGCAGCAGCAGCAGGGCAAATGACATGATAGGGGCTGGAGTAAGTAGCATCAGCAGGCGCCCATCCTTAGACACACATTTGAACAGCTCCCCAAGCCGCCCCTCTAGCCTTATGTCCCATCATCCCTCCCAGCTTGGCTTATACACACACTACAACAGCTGTCTCACAAATACACACCTGCACACACACCTCCACTCCCCTCTGACACCCTCCCTATCCCCTTACTCTTCATCCCCCCCCCACCTGCACCTTGGCCAGACAGCCTGGGCCACGCGCACGCACCTGCACCTCGTGCGCAAGCTGCGCCTCGTTGCTGACGATGGCGCGGTCTGCAGCGTCTTTGCCTGCCTCCTGCTGCAGCTGCAGCGGCGGCTGTGGCAGCTCCTGGGGGGGTGAGAGGCCTGCTGCACCTTCCTTGACCGCCCGCAGCGCGCCCCCTGCTGCCTGCTCCTCAAACAGCCGCCGCCCAGTCCTGCCCATACCCCCAGCCCTCCCCGCCTCATCCTTCGCCAGCGGGCTCCAGCCCCGGCCCATGCGCGCCAGCCCTGCTCCACTGCCAGGGCTGCCCCGCACCCTCCATCTCCCCCCACTGCCCAGCTCGCGGCTCGGCGTGCTGGCATTACTGCCGCTGCCAACACCGCCGCTCTCTAGAACCTGGCCCTGTAGCAGGCCCTGAGCCGAGGCTGGTGACCTGCCGCC
>LKMJ01005874.1_pt1 | contig 11597 bp, 8 predicted proteins | sample 643391 | NCBI WGS metagenome assembly LKMJ01 (sample SAMN04112250, study PRJNA286221) | soda lake metagenome | biome: soda lake; feature: Kulunda Steppe; material: water; isolation source: sample PL-Br10 brine of Picturesque Lake | place: Russia: Kulunda steppe | collected 2010-07
GAAGAAGGCCTCAAAGGCCGCCAGCCCGCCGGCGGAAGCGCCGATGCCGACGATGGGAAAGCGGTTGGCCTCCCGGTCGGGCTTCGGTTGCGCCTCAACGGCGGTGCCGGAGTGCTCCGGCGGCATGCCGGTCTTCGTTTCCCCCGGGTGTGATCCGGCCGGTTTGGTCTGGTCTCTTTTTCTCTTTGTCATGCCATTTTTTTCCAGGTAAAGCCGGTCGCCGGCCGTGGGCAAAGATCGCCAATGTTCGAATTTTTTATCAAAACTGTGGTATCCTGTTGCAGCAAAAACAATCTATTTGAGTAAGTGCGAAACCGCAAAACAATTCCGAGAAAACTTGGCATGAGGCAAACAAAATCAAACTAAAAAGCTGGAAAAATTGTAATCCAGCAAGGTAACTATTCAGCAGTGCCCCAGGTTGCGGTAAGCAGGTCGGCGTAGCGTACATGTCGTACTCAAGCCGACCTGATCGCCGCAAGATGGGGTGCTGCTGGATAGTTACCCAACAAGTTACAATTACGAAGCAAGACCAGGGAGGCGGCTGCCAATGGGTCAGCAAAAAAATCGTAAAAACAATAAAACACCCCCCACCCGCAAGATGACCGGGGCGCAAGAACTACGAGCCGAGGCGGAAAAGCGGTTTGCCGACCGGGGTGACGGGCAGCAAGAGACCCGGCCAACCGAGGAGTTGCTTTACGAGCTCCAGGTCCATCAGATCGAGCTTGAGATGCAGAACGAGGCCCTCCGCCAGACCCAGATCGAGCTTGAGGAATCCCGCGACCAGTACGCCGAGCTCTATAACGCGGCGCCGGTGGGGTATCTCACCCTCTCTGCCAAGGGGATCGTCACCAAGGCCAACCAAGCCGCCGCGGCCATGTTCGGCCTGGAACGAGACGGTTTCTCGCGCCGCGGTTTCGGCCGCTTCGTGGCCCGGGACGAGCTTGACCGCTGGGACCAGCATCTGGCCGCTCTGCGGCAATCCGGCGGCCGGCAGGTCGCTGAGCTGCGACTGGCGCGGCCGGACGGCAGCCGTTTCCATGCCTACCTGGAAAGCGTATCCGCCCCGGAGCCGGACGGCGATTTTTCCATCCGCACCGCCCTTGTCGACATCACCACCCAAAAGCAGGCGGAAGAGGCCCTGCGCTACGAACAGCGCGAGCTGGCCTTCCACAGCCGTGTCGCCCAAGTCTTTATCACCCACAGCCACGACACCATTTTTGCCGAGGTTCTGAAGGTGGTTTTGGAGAGGATGGCAAGCCGTTACGGCATCTTCGGCTATCTCGACGAGGAAGGCACCCTGGTGGTGCCTTCGATGACCGCGGAGATCTGGGACAAGTGCCAAGTCTTCAATAAAACCCACCACTTTCCCAAGGAAACCTGGTCCGACAGCAGTTGGCCCCGGGCCTTGCGGGAAAAACGGACCATGGTCAGCAACGAGGCCTCCGGCCTCACCCCGGAAGGCCACCTCGCCATAACCCGGCACATCTCCCTGCCGATCATCTTTCAAGACGAGGTGATCGGCCTGTTCCTGGTGGCCAACAAGGAAACCGACTACACTGACGAAGATGTCCGTTTGCTCGAGTCCCTGGCCGCCTACCTGGCTCCCGTTCTCCACGCCCGGATCGCCCACAAGCGGGCCGAGGAACTGGTGGCCAACATCCTGGAGGCCATTGACGAGGGGGTCATCACCATCGACCGCGACTTCCGCATCCTCTCCGCCAACCGGGCCTATGCCGAATCCATGGGCCGGCCCCTGGGGGATATCATCGGCCATCACTGCTACAAGATATCGCACCATTTCGACACCCCCTGCTATCAGCACGGCGAGGAGTGCCCGGTGAAACATGTCTTTGACACCGGGCAGGCCCGCACCGCGCTCCACACCCATTACGATGCCCGGGGCCGGCCGATCTACGTGGAGACCAAGGCCTTCCCGCTGCGGAAAAACGAGGATGGCGAGGTCCAGACCGCCATCGAGATCGTGGTGGATGTGACGGAGAAGAAGGCCCGGGAGGCGGAGATCAGCCGGCTCGCCTTTTTCGACCCCCTGACCCGGCTGCCCAACCGCCAGCTGCTCCTCGAACGGCTGAAATACGCCTTCGCCGCCTCCGACCGTAACGGCCAGCACGGGGCGCTGCTCTTCCTCGACCTCGATCATTTCAAGACCATAAACGACACCAGGGGCCACAGCGTTGGCGACCGGCTGCTGGTCATGGTGGCACAACGGCTGCAGGCGATCGTCCGCGAGGGGGACTCGGTCTCCCGCCAGGGGGGCGACGAGTTCGTGGTGCTGCTCGAGGACCTGAACAGGGAGGAGGAAATCGCCGGCGCCCAGGCCGGCCATGTGGCGGAGAAAATCCGCGCCGCCCTGGGGGAACCTTTTGACCTCGGCACCGGCGAACACCGCACCACCACCAGTATCGGCATCTGTCTTTTCCAGGGCCGTGAGATTCCGGTGGATGATCTGCTCAAGTACGCGGACAACGCCATGTACCAGTCCAAGCACAGCGGCCGTAACCGGGTCTCGTTTTTCGATCCGGTGCTGCAGGCGGCCATCGAGGAACGCAGCGGCATGGAAGCGGACCTGCGTTGGGCGATCACGGCGGGCGAGTTTCAGCTCTACTACCAGCCGCAAGTCGACAGCGAACGACGGCTGATCGGGGCCGAGGCCCTGCTCAGCTGGACCCATCCCGTGAAAGGGCTGGTGCCGCCGGGTGTTTTCATTCCCCTGGCCGAGGAGAGCGACCTGATTCTGGAGATCGGCCGCTGGGTGCTGTACGAGGCCTGCCGGCGGCTGGGGAGCTGGAGCGGCCTGCCCGGAGTGAAAGGTCTGCGGCTGGCGGTCAACATCAGCGCCCGCCAGTTTCGCCAGCCGGAGTTTGTGGCGGAGGTACGCCAGGTGCTTGAGGCGACCGGGATCGATCCCGGTCGCCTCAAGCTGGAACTCACCGAGGGCCTGGTGCTGACCGACGTGGCCGGTACCGTCGCCAAGATGCACACCCTCCGGGAGCTGGGGCTGGGTTTTTCCATGGACGATTTCGGCACCGGCTATTCATCGCTTTCCCAGTTGAAACGGTTGCCCCTGGAGCAGCTTAAGATCGACCAGTCCTTTGTCCGCGATATCGGTAGCGATCCTCACGACACGGCCATCGTCGAGACCATCATCGCCATGGGCCGCACCCTGGGGCTCAACGTCATCGCCGAGGGGGTGGAAACCGAGGAGCAGCTTACGTTCCTGAAAAGTCACGGCTGCCACGTCTACCAGGGCTATCTCTTCAACCGGCCGCTGACGGCGGCGGAGTTCACCGAACTTTTACACGATGATCGCTTTCAGATCGGCTGAGGTGATAGGACATTGCTTTTCTCGACCCATCAGCAAGCCGTTCGAGCTGGCCGGGCTGGGCGATTTTTGCGCCCGCCTTTCGGCCCGCGTCGGTCCGGAGAAAGTGATTAATCGTTTGTTTTCAGTCAAAAGTCAGGCGATTGAAGCCGCCGGCCGGGTACCAGGGGCGGGAGGCGTTGAGGCCGTTGATTTCCATGATGCAGACCTCCAGCACCAGGTAGGTTTTGGTGCCCTTGCGCACACAGGCGGTGATGGTGTCGCCGTGGTGGCCCAGAGCGGCGTGGAGGTGGATTTTGGGGTCGTTGTTTTCATCCCATAAGATGCTGCCGCTGCCCAGGGTTTCCCTTGCCCCCTCCACCTCTTGCCAGACCGGCTCCGGGGGCATCACCGGTTCCTTGGGGCCGGTGACCACTCCGGCCTGGCGCAGGCCGCCGATCACCCAGAACCAGGCGCTGCGAATCTCCTCCCGGCGGATCACCTCGGTGAGGCCGGCCAGAAAATCATCCCCCTCGTCAAAGCGGACGCTGAACACGCGGCCGCAGGTGCCGCTGCGGTAATCCATCTCTTGCCTCCTGGCTCAACCTTGCTCGTTCTTGGTTCAGCCCTCTGGTTCAGTCTGGGCTCAGTCTTGCGGGCTGTTGTCCTGGGCCGCCTGTTGGGCTGCCAGCAGCTTTTGCCTCTCCTGCAGCCCCTTTAGGTAGCGGAAAACCTCCCGGCTGTGGGTAATTTTGCGGCTGCGGGCGTAGCGGGCGGCAAGGCCACGAACCTCTTGGGAATCCAGTTCTGGCAGCAGGTGTTGGGCTTGGTCCAGGGCCGGGCTGGGCCAGTGGGCGGGCATGGGTTCTTCCTGCTGTCGGGCCTCTTCAAAGGCGGTGATGGCGTCGGTGATGATCCCCTGGCGCAACTGCTCCACCTGGTGAAACTCTTCGTTTTCCTTGAGTTTAGAGCCCTTGCGCCGGGCCAAAAATTCCCCCAGCTGCCGGTAATCGTCCTCGCTGTTGCGCAACTCTTTGGCGATGAACTTGATCTGGCGTTTCCGGGCCCCGGCGTTAAGTTTGCCGGTGGCCAGGATCTCCTGCCGGAGAAAGTCGGGCACCGGCAGGGATTTGATCTCGCCGGGGGAAAGATCGACCAGTTCCCCGGCCATTTTTTCCACCCGGGCGGCCTGTCGTTTTTTTTCCGATCTGCTGATATCCATTTGTATCTTTTGCGTGTATTCCAGGTTAAGCTGCGTTAAAATCGCGGGTTATTTACCGGTAACGACCTTGGGCCGGCGCCGGCACGGCTGCGGGTACTTTCACAATAATTGCCATATTGGGTAATTAAACAGCCGTTGGTGGTTTTGCCAACTAAAAAGAAAAATCCCGGGGCCTTTAATACGCGCCAACCAGTGCAGGCGGCAGGCGTCGCGGCGTTCGATAACCCCGATGACCAGCCCGATAACCAGATTGACAACCCCGACCAAAAAAGGATTGTACCATGAATGAGCAGAAATTTACCGTCACCCAGCCCACCCGCATTCACTTCGGCGTGGATACCGTCAACGACCTGGCCGCCATGGTTCGGGATCTGGGAGGCAGCCGGGTTTTCCTGGTGATCGATCCCGGAGTGGCGGCCGCCGGATTGCTGGAACAGGTGACCGCCTCCCTGGAGGCGGATCAGGTGCCCTTCACCGTCTATGACCAGGTGGCCCCGGAGCCCGGGTTGAGGCTGGCCGATCAGGGGGCCGGGCTGGCCCGGGAGGCCGGCTGTGACTGCGTGGTCGGGGTTGGCGGCGGTTCGGCCATGGATGTGGCCAAAGCGGTCAGCATCCTGCTGACCAACGGCGGCAAGGCCGAGGATTATATCGGCCTGGGCAAGATCGGTAAAAGCGGGGTGCCCAAGATCATGATTCCCACCACTGCCGGCACCGGTGCCGAGGTGACCTTCACCGCCGTGTTCATAAACGAAGAAACCTCATCCAAGGCCGGGATGAACGGAGATCCCCTGTACCCCGACGCCGCCATTCTCGACCCGGCCCTGACTTTGAGCGCTCCCCCCCATGTTACCGCCGCCACCGGCATCGACGCTCTGACCCATGCCCTGGAGGCTTACGTTTCCAATCAGGCCCACGCCATTTCCGACATGTATGCCCTGGAGGCCGTCGACCTGATCGCCGGCAACCTGGGCAAGGCCTATGCCCGGGGCGACAACCTGGAGGCCCGCTCCGCCGTCCTGCTGGGCAGCCTGTTGGCGGGCAAGGCCCTGGCCACCGCCGGCGTCGGTCTGGTGCACGCCATGGCCTACCCCCTGGGCGGTATGCACCAGATTCCCCACGGCCTGGCCAACGCGGTGCTGCTGCCCTATGTGATGGCCTACAACCTCATGGGCGCCCCGGAGCGCTTCGCCACCCTGGCGGAGATGTTCGGGGTCGATACTTCCGCCATGACCACGCGGGAGGCGGCGGAGGCCTCGGTGGAAGCGGTCTGGCGCCTTAACGATGACGTGGAAATTCCCAAAAGCCTGGAAGAACTGGGAATCCCCCGGGATGATATTCCCGAAATGGCCAGAATCGCCCTTACCGTGGCCCGTCCGGTGGCCAACAACCCCCGCCGGCCTCAGTTGGAAGAGGTGATGGCGGTTTACGAGGCGGCCCTGGACGGCTGGGAATAACCCGACCCCGCAGCCGAACCTGGGGTATGGTGGAAAATCTGCTGGGATGGCCCGGGATGAGAACGTATATGGGAGGATTGTATGCCTGGTTTTGAAGTGTTTGGTGAAGAAGAGAAGAAAGAAATTGCCGAGGTTCTCGATACCGGCGTGCTGTTTCGTTACGAGTTCCCCGATCAAAGGCGCGGCATTTACAAAGTGCGCCGGTTTGAAGAGGAGTTCGCCCGTTACTGCGGTGTAAAGCACGCCCAGGCGGTGACTTCCGGCACCGCCGCCCTCAAGGTGGCCCTGGTCGCCATGGGAGTGGGGCCGGGCGATGAGGTGATTACCCAGGGTTTCACCTTTGTCGCCACCTGGGAGGCGATCTTCGATGTCGGGGCGGTGCCGGTGTTTGCCGAGGTGGATGAGACCCTGAACATGGACCCGGCGGATCTGGAGAAAAAGATCAGCCCAGCCACCCGGGCGATCATCCCGGTCCATATGCTGGGGGCACCGGCCAGAATCGAAGAGATCAAGGCCGTGGCCGACCGGTACGGGATCCCGGTCCTGGAGGACACCGCCCAGGCCCCGGGGGCGGGGATCAAGGGGCGCAAATGTGGCTCCTTCGGCCTCTGCGGCACCTTCTCCTTCGACCCGGTCAAGACCATGACCACCGGCGAGGGGGGGATGATCGTCACCGACGATGAGGATCTCTGGCGGAAGATGAGCGAGTACCAGGACCACGGTCACGACCACGTGGCCAACCCCGGCGGCCGGGGCGGCGAGGGCCGTGGTTTCATCGGTTTCAACTACCGGATGATGGAACTGCAGGGTGCCATCGGCCTGGCCCAGCTGGCCAAACTCGACGGCATCGTCGAGGCCCAGCGGCGCAACAAGGAGGCCCTGCGCCAGGTGGTAAGCCGCTTGCCGGGGGTGAGTTTTCGCACCATCCCTGACCCGGACGGGGACAGCGCTTCCTTCCTGGCCTTTTTCCTGCCCGATGCCGCCACCGCGCGGAAGGTCAACGGGGTGCTGGGCAACAACGGGGCCGGGGCGGTTTATTTCGCCGACAACACCTGGCACTATTATCCCAAGTGGGAGCATCTGCTGGCCGGTTCCACCCTGGCGAGCTCCGGCTGGCCCTTCAAGGAAGCCGACGGTCGGCGCCGGGTGCAATACGATCCCCGGGCTCTGCCCCAGTCGGCGGCCATCATGGACCGGCTGCTGGTCTACCCGGTGCCGATTAAGCTCAGCGATGAGCGTCTGGAGCAGATCAGTCAGGCGGTCAAGGCCGCCTGTTGATCAGGTAGACATCGAAGCGGCTGCTTTTGCCGCTCAGGGAGAAACTTGGCGGCGGCCCGGGCAGCGCCGGTGCCAGACGGGGTCTTTTGACCACCACCCGGCGGCCGGCTTTTTCCAGGGACCGGGCCAGCAGTTGCCCGGCATCGGGATCGTCGCCAGCGATCCGGCGCAAAACAAGCATCTCCTTTTTGACCAGGGAGCTTTTGGTCCGTTCCGGAAACATGGGGTCCAGATAGATCACCTCGGCGGCCGGGCACCGGCTTTGTTCCAGGAACGTGAGGGCATCTCCGGTCAGCAGCTGCATTCGCTTGCCGACCAGCTCCGCGGTTTCCGGAGCGGCCATGGCGCGGGCCAGCCCATCGGCCAACAGGGCGTGGATTACGGGATTGCGCTCCAGCAGCAGCACCCGGCAGCCCAGGTCGGCCAAAATAAAGGCATCCCGGCCCAGCCCGGCGGTGGCGTCGATGACGCTGACCTCTTGCCGGCCCTTGAGGCCCACCGCCCGGGCCAGGTGTTGCCGGCGGCCGCCGCCGTGGCGGCGCCGGTGGCTGAGTTTGCCGCTTAGAAAATCGGCATAAACCGGTCCCGGCGCCCGCCTGCCGGTGGGCTGCAACTCCAGGCGCCGGGGCGTGAGCTGCAGCAGCAACGGGGGCGGCGGGGTGTTGTGAGCGAGCAGGGGCAGGCCCAATTGATCCGCCAGTTGGCGGGCCTTGTTCAACAGGGCGGGATCGGTGGCGGTTACGGCGATATCGGTGGTCACGTATCCTGCTTTAAAGTTGGTGATCGGGCGATTTTGTACAAAATGGCAAGCCGTGGCGCTTCCTTTGTTTTTGACTCCCAGTTGTGAGGTCTCGAAGAACATACACGGTGTGCAGGGGCCCGTCAAAGCCATTGGTTTTGGCCCCCGTCCAAGCGCGACTTTGATGGGGCCCTGCCAAGGGCTGACCCGTGGTCGTTGATAAAGCGGGCCCAATTTCTGGGGCCGGATGCTTGAGGTATAGAGAATAATGGATTCCACCGAGAAAAAACAGACCCAAGTGGTGGCCGTCATTCCGGCCCGCTACCGTTCCAATCGTTTCGAGGGCAAGCCCCTGGCCATGATCAAGGGCAAACCAATGATCCAGCGGGTCTATGAGCGGGCCCGGGCGGTGCCCATGCTCTCCCGGGTGGCGGTGGCCACCGATGATAAACGGATCGCCGACTGTGTCCGCGATTTTGGCGGCGAGGCGGTGATGACCCGTGACGATCATGTCTCCGGCACCGATCGCCTGGCGGAAGCGGTCACCAGCATGGGCATCGACGAACATGACGTGGTGGTCAATATCCAGGGTGATCAGCCCCTGTTCGACCCGGCGGTGGTGGGGCAGGTGGCCGGCCCCCTGCTGGCCGATCCAGCCCTGCCCATGGCCACCCTGATCTACCGCATCGTCCGGCCCGAGGAGATTGATGACCCCAATCATGTCAAAACGGTCTTTGACCGCAACGGCCGGTCCCTTTACTTTTCCCGCAGTCCCATTCCCTACCAGCGCGATCCCGCCGGCGGCACTCCCACCTATTACAAGCACCTGGGGTTTTACGCCTACCGCAAGGGTTTTTTGCTGACCTTTGTGGGGCTGCCGGAAGGGGAGTGGGAATACTTTGAAAAACTTGAACAACTGCGGGCCCTTGAGTACGGCTACACCATTCAGGTGGTGATCACCGAACACGACTCGGTGGAGGTGGATACCCCCGCCGATCTGCGCAGGGTGGAGGAAATGATCGGCTGATCGCCGGCGGCAGCCGTGTTTATGAAATCAACTAAAATATGATAACCTGAAGGCAACCGGAGGAGAAAGAATAGATGAAGCGAGCTAAAATTACCATTATCGGGGCCGGCAATGTCGGCGCCACCGCCGCCCACTGGGCCCTGAGCCGGAATCTCGGGGATGTGGTGCTGCTGGATGTGATGGAGGGGGTTCCCCAGGGCAAGGCCTTGGATCTGCTCCAGGCCGGCCCGGTGGACGGTTTTTGCAACCGGGTCACCGGCAGCAACGATTATCGTGATTCGGTGGATTCCGACGTGGTGATCATCACCGCCGGCCTGGCCCGCAAGCCGGGGATGAGCCGCGATGACCTGCTGGCCAAAAACGTCGAGATCGTCAAAAGCTGCGCCCAGCAGGCGGCGAGTTTTTCCCCCAACGCCGTGCTGATCGTGGTCACCAATCCCATCGACGCCATGGTCTACACCGCCTACAAGGTCTCCGGTTTTCCCCGCCAGCGGGTGATAGGCATGGCAGGAGTCTTGGATTCCGCCCGTTACCGGACCTTTCTGGCCGAAGCCCTGGGGGTGGCGCCCCGGGATGTTGTCGCCATGGTCATGGGAATCCACGGCGACAATATGCTGCCTTTGGAACGGCTGGCCAACGTGGCCGGGGTGCCGGTGAGCGATCTGCTGGACGCCGAAACCATCGCCGGCATCGTGAAGCGTACCCAGCACGGCGGGGCCGAGATCGTCGAGCACCTGAAAACCGGCAGCGCCTTTTATACGCCGGGGCTGGCGGCGGTGGAGATGGCCGAGGCGATCATCACCGACAGCAAGCGGGTGCTGCCCTGCGCCGCCTGGCTGGAAGGCGAGTTCGGGATTTCCGGCTGCTTCCTGGGAGTCCCGGTGGTTCTGGGCTCCGCCGGGGTGGAACGGATTGTCGAATTCCCCCTGAACGATCAAGAACGCACCGCCCTGGCCGAATCGGAGCAGATCGTGCGCGGCCAGATGGCGGCCACGGGGATCGGCTGAAAGGCGGTCACCTGGGCCTCTTTACCGCAACCCGCGACACCCTGTGACCGTTTACCCATGAACCGGCAGGAGATGACGATGCCAGGGCAATCGATGATCGGCAAGCAATTGGCGCAGCTGGAAGATGTCTCGTTCCGCTCCCTGGACCTGTTGCCCTACGAGGGCCGGGTGGAGAAGCTGCTGTCTTTGGTCTTGAACGGCCTGCCGGCGGCGCCGCCGGATATCGCCGCCGGCATGGCGGAGCTGGCCGAGACCCTGCGGAGTTTCCCCTGTTCCGAGGCCAGGGTGCTGGTCTTCGGGGGCGGCACCGGGCTGGCCAACATCATCGGCGGTGATTCCCGGCATCCTTCCTGGCCCGCCGCGCCCTTCGCCGGCCTAAAAAGCATCTTTCCCGGCACCCGCTCGGTGGTCTGTGTTACCGACGACGGTGGCTCCACCGGGGAGATGCTCAAGGACCTGCCGTTGATCGCCATCGGTGATTTGCGTCATGTTCTGCTTTCCTCGGTGAACAAGGAGAAGCTGCAGAAGCAGTATGAACTCAGTGAGGCCGAGGCCCTGGCCACGGTCCGGCTGCTGCACCGGCTTTTCAATCAGCGTTTCGACGAATTGCCGGATAATATGACGGCGGTGCTGGCCCGGTGCCGGGTGGATCTTTCAGAGCTGCCGGTCTTCATGGAACGGTCGCTGTTTTCGCTGCTGGAAGAAATTTTTACCAACCAGCACCTGCAGTCCCTGCGCCGGCGATCCCACTGCCTGGGCAATCTCCTGCTGGTCGCCGCTATCTATCAGCATCCGGCTTTTGGGCAGCATCCGGCCTTTGGGCAACACCAGGCCTTTAAAACCACGGACGGCGAAGAGGCGATGGCGGCGGAGAGCTCCGATGGCGCCACCGATGCCCTCGCCCGGCCGCCCGAAGCCGAGCCGTCTGCATCCGAACCGGTGGAGCCGCCCCCGGCGGCGATCCTGGGCGGTCTGCGGTTCGTCGCCGATCTGCTGGGGGGCTCGCCGGAGGCGGTGCTGCCCTGTACCACCACTCCGGCCACCCTGAAGATTCGTTATGACAACGGGGTGCTGGTCACCGGCGAGAGCAAGTCCGCCCAGGCCAGTCGCCACTGCCCGGTGGACCGGGTGTACGTGGAGTTTGCCCGGCAGCCCCTGGTGCCGCCGGAGGTTTTTGACGCCATTGCCGAGGCCGACATTATCCTCTTTGCCCCGGGCAGCCTCTTTACCAGCATCATTCCGGTGCTTCAGGTTCCCGGCCTGGCGGCGGCGGTGCGGCAAAACCGGCGGGCCCTGAAAATGCTGCTGGCCAACCTCTGGGTCCAGGCCGGGGAAACCGACCTGGTGACCGGGGAGGGGGAGCGCCGTTACCACGTTTCCGACCTGTTAACGGCCTATGAGCGCAATATCCCCGGCGGCATCGACGAACTCTTTCACCAGATCCTGGTGGTGGGGATGCGGGAAATCCCCGGCAGTATTCTGCAGAGTTACGCCCTGGAGAATAAGGTGCCAATATATCTCGACCGTGAGCAGGTGCGCCGGCTGGGGATC
>LKMJ01005876.1_pt1 | contig 11595 bp, 11 predicted proteins | sample 643391 | NCBI WGS metagenome assembly LKMJ01 (sample SAMN04112250, study PRJNA286221) | soda lake metagenome | biome: soda lake; feature: Kulunda Steppe; material: water; isolation source: sample PL-Br10 brine of Picturesque Lake | place: Russia: Kulunda steppe | collected 2010-07
ACGAGCGGGCGAAAGAGACGAACAATGGGGTTGTCTTGCTTATCCGCCAAGCCAGATACTTGCCGTCTGATTCGGAGACGATCGCATACCTCGACACAGGTTTACAGCATCAGCACCGCCACAAACTAACAATTTTACTTATTATCTATATTTTATAAATATGCACTTGAGAACAGTCTAGTCGAGTACCTTCCGACGGAAGTGCGTCCGTTTAGCGCGTGGTCAGCTGATCGTAGTTGTAGTGGTTCTGAATCGGGTTAATCAGCGACGAAGTTGGCCGGACTAGCTCGCCAAGGCGAATAAAGACGGTCGATACACATTGAACCGCCAGGAGTCACTTTGTGGCGTGGTTCCGTGCTGTGTAGTCGAGCTGACCGCTCAACTCATGTCGAAAGGGGCAGTCAGAAAGCTCACCCTTCGATTTTGCCGATATCTCAACGTATCTCCCATTCGCTACGGAAGTACGAGTTATGAAGTACGTCCGATTCCGAAATCCTGCTGGTGCTGAGCGGCACGGAACGCTAACCAATGACGGTACGAGAATCCGGTTCGGTGGCGACGAGTATCGATTCGATGAGGTCGAGATACTGCCGCCTTGTAACCCGTCCAAGATCGTCTGTGTCGGTCTAAATTACGCCGACCACGCGGCCGAAATGGATATGCAACCACCGGAGCGTCCGCGGCTGTTTTTCAAGCCACCGAACACCGTTGCCGGACACGGGTCGACGATCACGCTCCCGGCCGGTAAAGATCGCCTCGATTTCGAGGCAGAACTCGCCGTCGTCATCGGGCAGCAGTGTCGCAACGTCGACAAGCAGGAGGCGATTGATGTGATCGAAGGGTACACATGCATGAACGACCTCTCGAACCGTGATGACCAGGCGATTGAACAGAACTACGTACGTGGTAAGGGTTTCGACGGTGCCGCACCGCTCGGCCCGGTCGTAGCGACGCCGGATGAAGTTCCGGATGACGCGTTCGTACGAACGCGTGTGAACGGGGCGCTGAAACAAGACGGCACGATTGCCGATCTCATTTTCTCCGTCCCGGAACTGCTCGCTGAGATCACGACCTACATCACGCTTGAGCCGGGTGATGTCGTGGCGACAGGCACGCCCAAAGGGGTTGAACCGCTCTCCGATGGAGATGAAATCGAGATCGAAATCGAGGGGGTCGGAACGCTGGAGCATGCGGTTCACATACCGTAAGGTATCACCGCCAGTAGAATTAAGCCCCGGCGAGACGCACTTTCCGAACCGATGAACGATCGAGCAGCGCTACCTCTCTCCGGAATGTCGGTTATCGAACTCGGAAACATCGTCTCGGCTCCGTTCGCGAGTCTCCTTCTCGCCGATCTCGGTGCCGATGTGGTAAAGGTCGAACGGCCAGGAACCGGAGATATCATTCGAGACGGTGACGAGCGCGTCGAGTGTGTGTTCAACGCTTTTAATCGGAATAAACGCTCTCTGGCATTGGATTTGCAGCGTGAAAACGGGCGGAAGGCGTACCACGACCTCGCTGCCGAAGCGGACGTGGTCATCGAAAACCTCGGACCGGGGGTCGCCGACCGTCTCGGCATCGGCTACGAAGATCTCCGCGAGCGGAACGACGGCCTCATCTATCTCTCTATCAAAGGCTTCCAGCAAGGCCCCTACGGAAACCGCCCGGGGATGGACATGGTCGCGGAGGCGATGTCGGGGCTCGTCGCCATGACCGGCCGTCCAGATGACGGTCCGGTTCGGGTGGGAACCTCTATCGCCGATATCGGCTCGGCACTGTACGGAGTAATCGGCGTCATGCTCGCGTTACGCGAACGGGATCGAACCGGAGTGGGACAGCGAGTGGACTCCTCACTGTTCGAACCGGCAACCCAATGGATGACGTGCTGGATGGCGTACGCCGACATGACGGGACACGACCATCCGCCGCTCGGCTCTTCGTATCCGGCGTTCGCGCCCTACGACGTCTTCGAGACGAACGAGCCCGAAACCTGGATATTCGTCGGCGTCACGTCCGAGCACCACTGGCCCGCCTTCTGCCGAGCGGTCGATAGACCCGATCTCCTGGCTGACGAGCGGTTCGAGACGCAGGCTTCACGGCTGAATCACCAGTCGGTGCTCGTCAGCGAGGTTCGCGAAGAGATCGCCGCGTGGAACCGCGACACCCTCGTCGAAGCGCTGCTCGAAGAAAATGTTCCGGCAGCGCCGGTGAATGAACCTTCAGAACTTCTCGACGACGAACATCTCAAAGCCACCGGCCTCCTCGTTCCGTTCGAGGGGTATCACGACGGGACGAAAAAACGACTGCGAACGGTGACGACCCCGATCCAGGGCGAACGATTTACCACGTCACAACGTCTCGACGTACCACGGCTCGGCGAGCACAGCGGCGACGTGCTCCGGGCGGCTGGATACGACGAGACGACAATTGCCCAACTTCTCGAAGACGGCACTGTCGAAGCGTTCGAAGAGGCGTAACGCGTCTTTAGTTCCCGTGATTATCGAGCGGAATCGCTCTCATCGGCTCCGCGACCGCATCTTTTATTCCCTCCGGAAGCGGTGAATCTCTATGGCTCCAGCCGAACAGCTTGAGCGCCTAGCTGAGGAACTCGGACTCGCGCTCGAAGACGACACCGAACGCGACGTGCGAGACTACCTCGAAGACCTCAGTGGATACCTCGAAAGATGGGACGATAGCCTGCGCGAAGCGTCTCCTCGGGGTATCCGAGCCACCGACGAGTACAACGCGCTGCTCGACGTGTACGAAGCACCGCGACAGCGCGTCTCAAACGGGTTACTCGGGGATATGACGCTCGTCATCAAGGACAACATCGCCGTCGAGGGACTACGGATGACGTGCGGTTCGAAACGGGTCGGGACGGTTCCGACCCACGACGCGACGGTCGTCGATCGTCTGCTGGATGCTGGCGCACAGATCGTTGGGAAGGCCAATATGGACGCCTTCGCGTTCGGTCCTGGTGGGCTGTGGAGCGAACAGGGACAGGTTCGGAACCCCCTCTCCGGCGAGCGGATTCCCGGCGGCACGTCGAGTGGGAGCGGCGTCGCCGTCGCGGCCGGCCTCGTAGACGCCGCGCTCGGTTCCGACACCGGCGGCAGCATACGATCGCCGGCAGCCTGCTGTGGAGTAGTCGGAATCAAGCCGACACACGGCCGTGTCTCCCGGTACGGTCTCGTGGGAAACGTTCCCTCCGCCGACACTATCGGCCCACTTGCCCGGGATGTCGAAACTGCCGCCCGTATCTTGGAGGTCATCCAAGGACCGGATCCACGAGACCCGACGGTGAGCCCTGTTGAGTCACCGCCGCTGCACCGAAAGCTCGACGATTTCGAAGCGCTTCGGGTCGGTGTCCTCGACCTCGAACCTCACGAGATTTCCGAGCCCGTAACCGGGTCGATCTCCGAGTTGGTATCCGAACTCGACGCCCACACCAGCGTCTCGATCGAGTCGTTCGACCTAGAATTGGAGACAGTCGGTGAGGCGTACACGATTATCTCCGGGGCGGAATTCGCATGGCTGCTCCGCCAGTCGTTCGGTCATCGTGGAGGTGTGACAGCCCATCCGAACGTGCTCGATATCATCGACAGCAGGTCGTTCAATGACCACATCGCAGAACGCGTGCTTCCGGGCGCGTATCTCGATACGGTCACCAAGGGTCATGCCTACGCTCTGGCGCAACGACAGGTCGTGACGTTCAAACGCGAACTCGATGCACACTTCGAGAGGTTCGACGTTTTACTCACGCCGACGCTCCGAACGCTACCGCCGAAACCCGAACAGCTCAGATCCACCGAAGGTGGATTCAAGTATACGCTCGCCAAGCAGTTCAGCCTCGCCGGTCTACCCGCTGTCTCCGTCCCCTTCGCTGAACGGAATGGATTGCCGGTCAGCGCGCAGGTTCTTGCACCGCGATTCGAAGATCGAACGGCGATACTGGCAGCCCACCTCATTGAACAGCTCTCGACCAGGGGATGACGTATGGCAAGCGGAATCCTTGCCGTTCAGTGCGAGAGGGATGTCGACTGTCTCGGAGGACAGACGCTCAGTCCTTCTCTCTCGGCTCGGCCGCACCCAGGTCGTCCGGCAGTCGGTACTGAAAAGGCATCCCGACAGGTGCTCGTTCGTCTTCGAGTCGCGAGGCGTCCAGCTTCCGGTTGTCCCACGTGACGGTGTGAACGGGGTCGATCTCGAACCAGATCCAACCGTCACGTTTCGCGTACACCTTTTTTACGACTTCAGGGATCTCCCCGTCGTAGAAGCTATCGACCCACGCTCGCTCCAGTTTCGGATACAACTCCTCGTCGGTGACTACATGGGCGTATCCGTGCATGAACGCTCCCCGGAGCGAGGTGTAGGTGTCTCCCTCGTCGAGAACGACGCCGACTCTGTTGTTCTCGAAGACGTTCTGACTCTTGCGCTGGCTCGGGTGCGTGAGGACGTACAGCCGGTCGGGGTCGTCGTCGAGACGAGCGAACCCCACCGGCGCGACGTGAGGCCAGCCGTTCTCCGAGACGGTCGCGATATACAACACCTGTTGTTCGGCCAGAAACGCGTCGAGCTCGTCGTCGGTCATGTTCATGCCGCGCATACCGGCTCTGGAGTACGGGAGTATAAAGCTCTACCTCGCCGCCCCGGCACGCTTAATACGGTGGCTTTTCCCCTACATCCATGGACGTCGCCATTTTCGGAACCGGTGCGCTCGGAGGGGTCTTCGCCGGTTATCTGTCGAACGCGGGCCACACCGTCTACTGCGTAGACATCTGGCAAGAGCACATCGAAGCGATCGCCGAGGACGGTCTGAAAGTAATCGTTCAGGAGGGATCGGACGTACACGCCTATCCGATTGCGACGACGGATGTGAGCGACGTAGGGCCGGTCGACGTGGCGTTCGTCTTCGTCAAGAGCTACGACACCGCCTCGGTACTCCCGGACGTCGCGGCCGTAACCGGGCCGGAGACCAACGTCGTGACGGTGCAAAACGGGTTAGGCAACTACGAACGAATCAGAGAGTGTTTTGGCGCGTCCAGCGCGTTCGGGGGAGCAACGACGGTTGGTGCGAGCCTGGTAAAGCCGGGTACTGTCACCCGAATTTCGGCCGGGGAAACGGTCATCGGCGGCGACGACTCGGCTGGTGCGAAATCGATAGTGGGGCTTCTCGATGACGCCGAATTCGAAGCCGGGGCGGTCGACGACCCGATTCCACACATCTGGCGAAAACAGCTAATAAACGCCGGATTGAAACCCGTTGCTGTGCTGACGGAGCTGAAAAACGGCCCGATGCGAGAGACGAGTGAAGCGGCGGAAGTGATGCGAACGCTCATCGAAGAGGCGACGTCGGTCGCGCGGACGAGAGGTATCGAAATACTATCCGACGATCCCGTCGCGGAGACGTACGAGATCTGCGAGGCGACGTTCGAGAAGCGCTCGTCTATGCTGGAGGACGTACGTAAGGGGCGGCGGACGGAGATCGAGTACATAAACGGGAAGGTGGTCGCCTACGGCGCAGAGGTCGGCGTTCCAACGCCGTACAACGAGGTCGTCACGAAGCTGGTGAAGGCGAAAGAACAGGCCGCCCGTCGACGGACGAGCTCGGATGAGCGGTGAATCGAACCCCCAACGGCTATGATAACTCGTGTCGATTCGCAGAACATGCCACCCATCGATAGGAACACTCTCGACGTGTTTGCTCAGGAGATACTCCGCGCACTCGGACTGCCGTCGGACAGTGCAGCGACCGTCTCGGCGTCGCTCGTCGAAGCCGATGTTCGAGGCCACCAGTCCCACGGTGTCCGCCTCCTTCCGGCCAAGTACGCCGATGAGATCACCACCGGGAGGATCGACCCCACGGCTCGACCGAGCATCGAACTCGACAGTGAAGCGTACGCCGTCATCGATGGGAACTGGTCGTTCGGCCATCTGGTCGGGCGGAAAGCGGTCGACGTGGCCGTAGAGCGCGCCCGAGACAAAGGCGTCAGTACGGTGGGGCTAAAACGCACCTCGCATATCGGCCGTATCGGTGAGTGGGCCGAACGGGCGGCCGATTCGGGGTGTGCCTTCCTGGCGTACGTCTGCAACCCAGGAAACAGGTGGGTCGCCCCCGCAGGGAGTGGACAGCGTCGTTTCTCGACGAACCCCATCGCGATGGGAGTACCGACGTTCGACGCACTCGAGTTCCCGCTCGTACTGGACATCGCAACCAGTCAGGTGGCGTACGGGAAGATTCGAAAACGCGTCGCCGAAAACAAACCGTTACCGGACGAGTGGGTCGTCGGCCGAGACGGCGATGCCGTCGTCGACTCGGGCCGAATTGCTGAGAGCGACGATTGGGCGCTGCTGCCGCTGGGCGGGCGGACGGCCGGGTACAAAGGGTTCGGTCTCTCCTTCATGTCGGAGCTCCTGGCGACACACGTCACAGACAGCACAGCTTCGGGTGCGGATGATGTGACCTGGGGGAATCACGCCGTCTTCGTCGTGATCGACCTCGAGCGGTTCACGACGAGAGAGCGGATCGAAGAACGGACGGCGGATATCGCTGCGTTCGTCCGCGAGACCGACTTCTCTGCGGATCTCGATCTCGGCGCTGGGGCGAGGGGCGACGAGACGCTGTTGCCGGGCGAGGCGGAACACCGTACGGCCCGAAAACGCCGCGTCGAAGGGGTTCCGATACCGGACGTCGACGTCGCGGCGCTCGTCGAACTGGCCCGACGATACGACCTCGGTGAGGGCGACATTCCACCGGCGTTCCGATGACCGGCACCGAATCTTCATCTACTCCGCCGCACAACATCGGACGATGAAGGGTTTCACTACCTTGAAGACGGCGTTCGAATCGGATGCGGTCGCACTCGGTGGCGACGCCAGGACGTTCTCGCCGACGGTCATCGAACTGTTCGGCTCGCTCGGTCTCGACTACGCGTGGCTCGATTACGAACACTCCGGACCGAATCCCGCCGACACACACCACGTCGAACAGCTGTGTCGAGCGGCGGCTGCCGCAGATATCGAGCCCGTGATTCGCCTTCCGACCGGTGATTCCGACCTCGTCTCCAAAGTGCTCGATACGGGCGTTCGGTCGATCGTCGTCCCACAGGTAGAGACGGCAGACGAGGTTCGGCGGATCGTCTCAGCAGCCAGATTTCCGACACCATCGTTCGACGGCGACCGCGGCATCGGGCTGGTTCGGACGAACGACTGGGGTGGTGAACTGGACGATTACGTCCGACGCGAGAACGAGTCGATCAATATTGGAGTTATGATAGAAAATCAGCAGGCGGTGGACTCGATTCGAGAGATCGTTTCCGTTGACGGCCTCGGATTCGTGTTCATCGGGCCAGCCGATCTTTCGCTGTCTATCGAGCAGGCGTTCGAGCCGGACGCCGCTGCCGTGACCGACGCGATAGCGACCGTGATTACCGAGGCGGATGCGGCTGACATCCCCGTAGGCCGGAGTGTTGGGTCGGTTGACGCCGCGGACGAAGCGATAAATCAGGGGTATCGGATGCTTTCGGTCGGGCGTGACCTACAAGCGATCCGTTCAGCACTGGAGCCGCGAATCGAAGCACTTCGGTAATCGACGAATCTCGGTTCACACGCCCACCTCGCCGGTGTCACAGCTCCTCAACGGCGGGGAGCACCTCCCGGCCGAGGAGTTCTATCGCGTCCAGCGCCCGTTCGTGTGCCATCCCCGGCCACTGGACTCGGGCGACGAGGTGATCGACGCCGAGCCCCTCGTTGAGCGATTCGAGCTCGGCGATTACCTCGTCCGGGCTTCCGATCACGTACCGTCCCTCGCGAACTGCTTCGAACCGTTCGCGCCGACTCGCGTCTTCCCCCTCTCCTTCGATGACACCCCACTCGACGAGTGAGTCGTACTTGTCGAGGATGTACGGAGCCGCGATTTCGATGGCTTCCTCGGTGGTTTCGGCGACGTAAACATCGCGCCGTATCGGGCGAACGGTCGGCTCCTCGGTGAGTTCTCGTTCGTACAAGTCGACGGCCTTTTGCAGCTTCGGGACGGTCGAAACAGGGTCGATCAGCCAGGCGTCACCGAGCGCAGCGGCTCGTTTGACCGCGCCCGGTGCCGACCCACCAAGCCATATCGGTGGGCCGGATTCCTGAACCGGTCGCGGACGGAGCGTCACGTCCTCGAAGGCGTAGTACTCGCCGTCGTATGAGACGTCGTCGTCGCTCCAGAGACTCCTGATGATCTCAACTCCCTCAGTGAGGCGACCGGGACGTTCGTTTTTATCGATGCCCAGCGTCGCGAACTCCTCGTCTCGGTAGCCGGCGGCAACGCCGAACACGACGTTTCCGCCCGAGAGTACGTCGAGCGTCGCGACCCGCTCGGCTACCAGCGCTGGTTGGTGGAGCGGAAGAAGACAGACGCTCGTGCCGACGCGCATCGTGCCGTTCAGCTCGGCGGTGGCTCTGGCGAGCGTCTGGAAGTTATCGAGGTAGATGTCGTTGGTGAAGTGGTGCTCGCCGACGAACAGCCCCTCAAACCCGTGGTGTGCGGCCGTCCGAACCTGTTCGAGCAGCTCCTCGAAACAGGAAATCGGGTCACGGTCGCCCGGGTGCTGGGTGAGACCCATCAAACTGACGTCCATCGTTATCGACCACCGGAAGGTCGACGTGGGTTTTTCGTCATCATCTGTACCGAGGGGTATCTCCGCGTGGATAAGATACTGTCGGCTGTCAGTCCCCGTCGTCGACGTAGAAGGACACCCGACCGACGGCGACCGTCTTCCACTCGCCGGAAGACGTGCAACTGTCGACGTCGACCTCGACGACGACGAGCGATCGACCACGTTTGCGGACGACCGCTTCGGCGCGGAGGTTACCGGTCGCCGGACGGAGGTACGATAAATTCAGTTCGGTCGTCGCGTGCCGCGCTGTTTCCGGTGAGCCGAGAACCGACCGGACGGCCGTCCCCGCGGCGTTGTCGATGAACGTGGCGACGACGCCGCCGTGGAGCGTGTCTCCATCGCGGTTCGTGAGCTCTTCGCGGTGCGGGAGCTCGATAACAGCTCTTCCGTCCGCCTCCTCCTTGATCGTAATCCCGAGCCATGAGAGGAAGCCGGTCTGGTCGAGGATTCGCTGGGATTCCGTCATCGGTGTCAGCTCGGCATTTCGGAGTGCGGGGGGACACCACGTACAGTTAGAATTTCACCCACGACGAAGGAGGCGGCGGGACTGGCGAGGAACTCGACCACGTCGGCGATTTCAGTGGTCGTACCGATTATGCGGTCGACGTCCGACCGGTCGATATCTTCGGGCTTTACATCGCCAGCCGAGACTGCCCCCGGCGTAGCGATGAAGCCGGGAGCCACACAGTTGACGCGAACGCCGTCTTCGGCCCACTCGCTCGCCAGCGTCTTCGTGAAGTTGTTGACACCGGCCTTGGCCGCACCGTAGTGCGTCTCGTTCGGTGCCGCCTCTTGGCTCCGCACACTCGAGATATTTATTACGTACCCACCTCCGTCTTTCAGTGGCTCCTTGGCGGCGTGGGTACAGTTGTACACGCCGTGAAGGTTGATGTCGATAATCGTCTTCCAACCGTTTTCGCTGAGTTCGTCGAACTCGCATTTGAACACGGCACCGGCGTTGTTGACGAGCACATCGACACCGTCGAACTCCTCGACGGTGCGGGCGACCATTTCGTCGACGGCGCTCCGGTCGCGAACGTCGCACTCAACGGGCAGAACGCGACCGGGAGCGTCGCTTTCGTTTATTTCTTCGGCGACTGGGTCGACGTTGTCCTGCTCGCGCGAACAGATGGTCGTATCGACGCCTTGAGCCGCGAAGTTCTCCGCGATTCGGCGTCCGATACCGCTCGATGCACCCGTTACGATAGCGCTGGATCCATCAACCTGGAACTTGCTATCCGACATAGTCGAGTCGACTCAGACACCGCGGAGGCTTAACTGTGTGTGTTCCAGTCGGTTCGTTTTCAAAACGCGACGTTCTCCTGGCCTTTCAAATCGAGAAATGCACGAGCGTCGTCAGGGGTGGCGATTTCTCGGCCTGTAAGCTCCTGAATTAGCTCGACGATTTTTTCGACCTGCTGGGCGTTGCTCTCGGCCAACTCGCCTTTACGGATGTAGAGGCTGTCCTCGAGGCCGACACGGGCGTGTCCCCCCATACTCACCGCTGTACTGCCGAGCCGCATCTGCATTCGGCCGGCACCGATTACTGAAAACGAGAACTCGTCTCCGAACAGCCTCTCGGCGGTGTTCACCATGTGCTGAAGATGTTCGTGGTCAGCGCTGATACCACCGTGAATCCCCATGACGAACTGCAAATGAATCGGCGGTTCGAGCATACCTCGGTCAAAGAAGTGCTTCGCGTTGTGCAGGTGGCCGACGTCGTAACATTCGAGTTCCGGCTTCGTCCCGTGCTCGTCAAACATCGGGAGAATCCGTTCGAGCGCTTCGAACGTGTTCGGGAAGATGAGGTCTCGTGTGCTCTCTAAATACTCGGTCTCCCACTCGTATTTGAACTCCTCGAACGCATCCAGTATCGGGTACAGTCCGAAGTTTATCGACCCCATATTACACGAAGCCATCTCCGGTTCCAGCTCCGGGACGACCGCAGTGCGCTCCTCGACGGACATCGTAGGAGCACCACCGGTCGTCGGTTGAACGACGACGTCGGATCGTTCTTTGATTCGTTCGACGACGTCTCGAAATAGAGCAAGATCTGACGTGGGTTCACCGGTCTCCGGGTCTCGAACATGGACGTGAACCAAACTGGCGCCGGCATCGGCTGCCGCGACTGCTTCCTCGACGATCTCGTCCGGTGTAATCGGGAGGTGTGGGGACATCGTCGGAACGTGAATCCCGCCCGTTACGGCACACGTCACAATCGCCTTGTCGAACTGTCTCATGAAAGTCAGTGACACACATTCAGCGATAAATCTTCCGGTGAAGACGAACGCTCGTACGTCAACAACAATCTGGATTGTGCCAGTGGTTCACTATCGTTGAATCAGTCGGGAACTCGACTCGTGATTTCCCGCGGTATAATACCAAGGGTACAGTTGTTATTTTACTCTCGGAGCGTTCGTTTTTATAACTAAAGTGCCCAAAAAAGACAGAGTTATCACGACATCCGAAAGGGAAGTTCCGTCGCTGAGCGGCATTTCAGCGTTTTCTCATGACATATATACTCTATCGTAATATTGTGAATGCGACTCAACGATAGTGAACTTTATAATCGTTGGCTTGTAAGGCCGCGCATGGCAGTCAAAAACAAACAAGGAAACGAGGTCAGCTCCGTTCGGAAGTCACTACAGATCGTCGAGCTGCTACGAGAGCTCGAAGGAGCTCGCGTATCAGAGCTCGCAACCCGCCTCGATTGGCCGAAAAGTACCGTACACAGTCATCTCGAAACGCTCGAAAACGCAGGATACATCGTAAAAGAAGACGGCGGATACATCCTCGGCTTCCGATTCGTCGAACTCGGAGAGTTCGTCAAGAACCGCGACGACGTGTACACGCTGGTCGAACCTCGAATCGAAGCGCTGGCCGATGAAACCGGCGAGCGCGTGCAGTTCGTTATCGCTGAACACGGTGAGGG
>LKMJ01005877.1_pt1 | contig 11593 bp, 11 predicted proteins | sample 643391 | NCBI WGS metagenome assembly LKMJ01 (sample SAMN04112250, study PRJNA286221) | soda lake metagenome | biome: soda lake; feature: Kulunda Steppe; material: water; isolation source: sample PL-Br10 brine of Picturesque Lake | place: Russia: Kulunda steppe | collected 2010-07
ACGAGCTACGAGTACGAAACCTCTGAGTCGGTCGACGAGCCAACGGTTGAGCCCGACTGGGTCGAGGAAATTCGGTGAACCGCGATACCAGGGGTCATCCCCTGGACATCGCTCACAAGACGGCTGGATATCGCTCCCGAAAACAATCCTTCACACGCTGGCGAACGGAAACGGAGGCTATGCCGTCTCTTCGGCCTCGAGCAACTCGTGATACCGGTTTCTGATCGTCACTTCGGAGATGCTTGCGACCTCGCTGACGTCGTTTTGGGTGACCTTCTCGTTTGTCAAAAGCGCCGCGGCGTACACGGCGGCGGCGGCGAGCCCAACTGGGGATTTCCCCGAATGGAGCCCCTTTTCTTTGGCGTTTCGCAGCAACGACCGTGCCCGGCGTTCGGTCTCCTCTGATAGGTCGAGCCCGCTTGCGAACCGGGGGACGTAGCTTTCGGGATCGGCGGGTTTGATCTCGAGGCTGAGTTCGCGGATTACGTACCGGTACGTGCGGGCGATTTCGGCCTTTTCGACGCGGGAAACGGCCGCGATTTCGTCGAGGCTGCGCGGTGTTCCCGCCTGCCGGGCAGCGGCGTATAGTGAGGCTGTTCCAACGCCTTCGATCGACCGACCGGGGAGGAGATCCTCCTCTAGGGCCCGGCGGTAGATGACGCTCGCCGTTTCACGGACGTTCTCGGGGAGTCCAAGGGCCGAGGCCATCCGGTCGATTTCGCCGAGTGCCTGCTTCAAGTTCCGTTCTTTGGAGTCGCGGGTCCGAAATCGCTCGTTCCACGTCCGAAGCCGCTGCATTTTCTGGCGCTGCCGACTCGAGAGGGACTTCCCGTAGGCGTCTTTATTTTGCCAGCCGATATTCGTCGAGAGCCCCTGATCGTGCATCATGTTCGTCGTCGGTGCGCCGACGCGGCTCTTTTTGTCCTTTTCGGCGCTATCGAACGCTCGCCATTCGGGGCCGCGGTCGATTTCACCCTCGTCGATAACGAGTCCACACTCCTCACAGACGGTTTCAGCGTGTTCACTGTCGGAGATGACGCGGCCGTCACACTCTGGACACTGCTCGCGTTCGGATTCCCGGGTGGTCGATTCCGCTTTGGTTCGGGAGTCTGCCTCCTCGCCCTGTCGCTCGCGGCGCGTTCGCGTGCTGGTTTCAGTCATTATACTGGAAGCTGCGTGAGAACGGTAACGGTTGACCTATCTTCATTACGGGCGAATACAACTTAAATACTGGGGTGGCGGTTGCCCTCACAGTCCCCAGGGGCGGACCGAAACCCTTACTCACGAACGGCCAGTCCGAACGGATATGAGCGACGATGCCGTCAGCCCGGAGGACGTCCGTCACGTCGCGGCGCTGGCTCGAGTTACCCTCGATGACGACGATGTCGAGCGGTTTACCGACCAGTTCGCAGACATTCTCGCCTCGTTTGATACCCTCGATGAAGTACCGGAAGTCGACCGCGAGGCCGACCTCGTAAACGTCATGCGCCCCGATGACCCCCACGAACCGCTCGAGCGGTCTCGTGCGCTCGAGAACGCCCACGAAACCGAAGACGGCTATTTCAAAGGGCCAAACGTCTCCTAATCCCATCTATGCCAAGCGATACCATCTTTATCACCGAAACCGAGATCGAATCCGACAGTGAGGGGCCACTTTCCGGCCGCACCGTCGCCGTCAAGGACAACATTTCGACGGCCGGCGTCCGTACCACCTGTGGCTCCCGCATGCTCGAGGAGTACGTCGCCCCCTACGACGCGACAGTCGTCGAGCGGTTGTACGAGGCTGGGGCGACGGTCGTCGGCAAGACGAATATGGACGAATTCGGTATGGGAACGACGACTGAGACCTCCTATTTCGGGCCGACAGAGAATCCGGCGGCACCGGGACACGTTCCCGGTGGTTCCTCCGGTGGCTCCGCGGCAGCGGTTGCCGCCGGTGAGGCTGATCTGGCGCTTGGCTCGGATACCGGCGGCTCGGTTCGCTGTCCGGCCGCCTTCTGTGGCGTCGTCGGCATCAAGCCGACCTACGGGCTCGTCTCCCGATACGGACTCATCGCTTACGGCAACAGTTTAGAACAGATCGGTCCATTCGGGACGACCGTCGAAGACGCCGCGGCGTTGCTTGACGTGATTGCCGGACCCGACAAACGGGACGCGACGACGCGAGCGTCACCACACGCCGAGGAGGGTTCCTACGCCGACGCCGCCGACGGCGACGTTGATGGCCTCTCGATTGGCATCCCGACGGAGCTGCTCGAGGGCGCCGACGAGGGCGTTGTCGAGACGTTTTGGGATGCGATCGGAGAACTCGAGGATGCGGGTGCGTCCTCCCACGATGTGAGTCTACCGTCGGTCGAACACGCCGTCGAGGCCTACTATGTGATCGCGATGTCCGAGGCCTCCTCGAATCTCGCTCGGTTTGACGGCGTGCGCTACGGTCGCTCCGGTGGCTATGAGGGCAACTGGAACGAAACGTTCGCGAGGGCCCGTCAGGAGGGCTTCGGTGAGGAGGTCAAACGGCGTATCCTACTTGGCACCTACGCCCTCTCTGCGGGCTATCACGACAAATACTACAAGAAAGCCCAAGACGCCCGCGCGTGGGTTAAACAGGACTTCGACCGGGCGCTGTCGGAAGCCGACGTACTGGCCTCACCGACGATGCCGGTGCCGCCGTTCGAACTCGGGGAAGGGCTCGACGACCCACTGCAGTTGTACCTGGCCGATGCGAACACGGTGCCAGTCAATCTGGCTGACTTGCCTGCACTCTCCGTTCCAGTCGGGCAGGCCGATGGGCTCCCGGTTGGGCTGCAACTCGTTGGGCCTGCGTTCGGTGAGCGGCAAGTGATCCGTGTGGGCAGTGTCCTATCGTAGTAAATTATATATACTTTTTGCACAATTCTCACGTACGCTCTCGAAGGGGGAGAGGGGGATTCAGATGAGATTGTCACAGGACACACATGCACATGTAGCAAGGACGGCAGACGAGTTTTCAGACACTCGGAAACAGGTCGAATCCTATTTTGATGGGAGTATCGAACAGGTGGCCTCACGCACGCCGGTCTCACATCGGCAACTCGTCGGCGTACTCGCGCGGGCACAGGTTTCAGCGAGCCAGCTTTCGAGTGACGAACTCGCCAAACGGGGGACGGTTGTCGCTCAGTCACCAGATGAGACGCTGTTCTGGCTGGACAGCGGGTTCTGGCTCGAGATTCAAGCGATCCATCATCTCGCACCCGAGGAGGTTCGGGCGGCCCAAGCAGTTCATCGACGAACCAGTGGAGCAATGAGGGGTGGCACCGACTGTGTTGGTGTCGATTCGGTTGGAACTGGAACTGGCGTCGATTCTACCGTTGGGAGTACGCAATTTCCGTCCGAAGTCGAGACGGTCGAAACGACCGGAGCAGTACATACGCAAAATCGCGAACACAAACGCGAGCCGTTTGTCCGTATCGCCCGCCAGTACAACCCGGAGCGCTACTCTTGGTAGGCGAGGTTCATAATCCACTGTGAGAACGCGTCGCTGTTGGGGTCGACTTCCTCCTCACCGATAAACGGGGAGAGCATGTCGCCGGCCATCAGCAGGCGAAAGTCCAAGTCACGGGCGGTCGGCGTAATATAATAGGTGTTGTGGCCGGCGTACACCGTCTCCTCTCGGTCGACTAGTTCCTGATCGACTAACGCCTCAACAATTCGACTGCCTTTTCGTGAGGAGACATCGAGTTCCTTCCAGAAATCGCTTTGATGAATACCACCGGTGTCACGAACGAGCTCGAGTCCGGCGCGTTCGACGTCCGAGAGTTCTGCCTCGAGTGCCGAAACACTCATCGTGACCACCCAGCGTTGTTGCTAATCGCTCCTGACAGTGATGCGTCCATACCCATTCGTGGGGTGCCAATCCGCTTAAAACTGCCCTTCGAAGTCGACCTCACAGTCGACTGGCTGATAGGCATGCCGACAGGGCGGGCCGTCAGCAAACCAGTAGTTCGTCTCCGTGCCGACCGTTAGTACCGAGGACGACCGCGTCCCGAATCCATCACCGTGGATACAGACGCCGTACTCGTGATTGCCCAAAACCTTTTTGACTGTCTTGACCCACTGAGTCACGTCACCGTCACCCAACGGTTGGCAGTCGGCACTTGTCCCGTCGACGTCCGCTGGCACGACCGCCAGTCGCTCGCGCACACGACGCGCATTTCGAGCCTGCTTGCGCCCTGCACCCCGTCGACTCGAGGGAATATCGAACGTCTCGTCGTAGCCGACGTTGACGACGACGTGAACACCGGGTTCGAGGGCGGTTCGCTCGAGGTGGCCCTCCCAAGAGAGATAGATCGCGTCAGTTGGGTCGGCGACGACGAGGGAAAACCCATCGTACTCGACGGTCGCGGTTGTTTCTTCGATAGCCGCTGCAGCCGACCTCGCCGACGCGTGCTCGAGGGCGCGGGCGACGAGCGTTCCTCGAGAGCGCTCGCCGGCGAGGTCGGTGTCAGTCCATCGGTTGGTGAGGCCGGCGACCACGCCGTGTTCGTTCATGCCGATCCACGTCCCGCCGGCTTCGGTGTCCCGTGGGGCAATGACGAGTGGGTCGGTTGCGTACGGTCCTGGCGGCTCGGAGTCCCGATCAAGCCGCTCGTCTCTATTTGCCCCGACGGCGACCGGTGTTTGGTCAAAACAGCGCCACGCGAGCGTGAGGGTACACACAGGTGACAGCAGGGACGCGACGGACTTAATTGCTCCTCAGCCGGTCGTGAGGTGTCCCCGCCCCCGTTAGCTTCGTTCCAGTTAGCTGTCTCCGCTCCCGTTGGTAGTTTCCTCGAGTGCTGCTCGAACGGCTGCCCGGTCAACCGTCCCCGAGCCCGTTCGTGGCACCCTTTCCGCGATTCGAATCATCTTTGGCCGCTTGAACCCAGCCAGTCGCCTCCGGCAGTGAGCATGAAGTTCGTCAACGGTTACCGCCTCGTCTTCGACTCCAACAAGTGCGCACACCCGTTCACCCCATTCTTCGTCGGGGAGGCCGACGACGGCGGCGTCGGTAACGGCCGGATGGCACTGTAACGTCTGCCCGACTTCCGCTGGGTCGACGTTTTCTCCACCGGTGATGATCTGATCGGTCAGCCGGCCGGAGACGGTGAGCCGGCAGTTCGCATCGAGCGTGCCGAGGTCGCCGGTGTGATAGCCGTACTCACTAAAGGAAGCCGCCGTGTGGGCCCTCGAAAGGTAGCCCGGTGTTACCGTTGGCCCGTTGACGACGATTTCACCGGTTTCGCCCGCCTCGAGTGGGTTCCCATCTTTGTCGACGATCGTTACGTCGGTACAGACCAGCGGCTGGCCGACGCTTTCGGGGTTGGCAAACGCCTCCGGTGGGCGGGCCGTGGCGATCTGTGAAGCGGTTTCGGTGGCTCCGTACGTTGGATGGACGGGCACACCGGCGGCCTGACACCGGTCGATCAACGCCGGGGTGGCGGGCGCGCCGCCGAGGAGGACGACGCGCAGCGAATCCGGCGGCCTCCAGCCGGCATCGAGAAGTCGTGCAAGCAGTGTTGGAACAAGTGAGACACCGGTTATGTCGTGGCGCTCGAGGGCCGATGCCGTCGCATCAACGTCGAACGTTCGCTGAATCACGACCGTTGTTCCGTACAGTGTCGATCGTACAATCGGGGCGAGACCGCCCATATGTGATGTCGGGAGACAACAGAGCCATCGGTCCTCCGGGGAGACGCCGAGACGAAACGCCGAGGCCGTGGCACTCCCAATCAGGTTGCCAACGGTCAGCTGCACGCCCTTCGGTTCGCCGACGGTTCCCGACGTAAAGAGGACGAGTGCGCGCGTTGACCGCGTGAGGGAGGCGGGTTCGACCACTGGCGGCTTCGACTCCCGGTCCGCCATCGATGGATCTCGGTGATCTGCTGCTTTCTGGACGTGATCGTCGATAGAGAACATTTGGATGCCCTCAGCCGTCCGCTCTGCCTCGAGTGCAGCCGCCAGTTCCGCTGTCCGTTCGCCATACCAAACCGTTTCGGCGCCGGCTCGCTGGGCGGCCGCCGCGAGAACATCCGGCTGTTCGGCGAGATGGAGCGGGACAGCCGTCCGCCCGGTTCGCATGGCCCCGAAGAGCGCGAGGACGATGGCGGGTCCCGGCTCGAGGAGCAGGCCGATTGGGCCCTCACCATCGAAGGCTGCCGTTTGTAGGAGGGAGTCGACCTGTGTGCTCAGCTCGCGGTAATTCCATGTTTCCTCAGTGGTGACGTCGATCAGTGCCGTTCGGTCCGGCGTCGTTCTGACGCGGTGGGTCAGCAGGTCATGGGTCGGCCACTCGAGTGTGTGCAATGGCGGCCCACTCATGGGTGAACCCCTGCAGGCAGACAGAGGCCGATGCCCTCAGGAACGGTGATCTCACCGTCGACAACGGGTGCCGGGTCGGGCCCGAGGTCTTCGGCAAGCAACGTCGCCGTCGCGAGCCCACAGGCGTTGACACGCGGCAACGCCGCAGCGAGATGCACGGCTCCGGTTCGGGCGACAACGGCATCGATCGTCGTCGTGACGACCGAGGACAGTCCCTCGTAATCCATCCACGTCGCGATTTCACAAGCGATATCGAGCCCGCCAAGAGCCATCGGCTTCAAAATCACCGTATCAGCCGCCCCAAAGGCGAGGATATCGTCGACGGAGTGCTCGAGGAGCCCTTCATCGAGTGCGATATCGGGGCCGAGTCGGCGAAGAAAGGCGTGGCCCTCGAGGTCAGTCGCCGGCAGCGGCTGTTCGACCAGTTCGACCCCGAGGTCGCCGAAGGCCACCAACACCTCGTGGGCGTGGCTGTAGTTCCACGCCCCATTGGCATCTGCCCGAAGTTCGACTGCCGGTCCGACGGCATCCCGAACCCGGTCCATTCGCTCGATATCCTCCTCAACAGTCTGAGAGCCAACTTTAAGTTTGAGACATCGAAATCCCTCGGCGACTGCGTCGGTGGCCGCCGAAACCGTCTCCTCGAGGGAGCCGTCACCGATCGTCGCGTTCACCGGAATCCGTTCGGGCGGATCAATGGCCCCAAACTCTCGCGAGAGCGGTGTCTCCGCTTGCGTAGCGGAGAGGTCAAAGACGGCGAGTGAGACGGCATGTCTCGCCGCTGGCGTCGTTTCACAGGCGTCGATGGCTTTCACCTCCGGGTAATCCCCAGCAGCTGTCGTTTCAACAACCTGGCTCGCATACTCGAGTGCAGCCGCACATTCGCTTTTAGACTCCGTCCAGCCCGGAAGGGGTGTCGCCTCGCCGAGACCAACGGCCTCCCCATCGGTCAACTCGACGAGAAACCCATCACGGGCCTCGATGGGGCCGCGTGCGGTCTCGAGCGGCCGGCGGAGAGGGAGCGAAAACGGATGGACGGTGAGTTTCATGCGAGGATCAATCCGACAGCGAACAGCAGGGCATAGAGGGCGAGCAGTTTCCCCGTGGCCTCAAGGGCGGGGTTCAGCGCGGCACCCTCAGTCCGTGTCCAGACGGTCCGGGTAACCGCTATCGCATACGGGAGCGTCACAAGCGGCAGGAGGACCACGGCACCGAAGCCATCAGCTTGCAGCCAGAACCACAGGGGGCCGAATACGCCGAGGGCAAGCAGGCCGGCGTACTCGAGACGACTTGCCCGATAGCCCAGTCGGACGGCCAGGGTGTTTTTGCCGGTCTGGGCGTCCGTCTCCCGGTCGCGGATGTTGTTGACGACGAGGATTGCCGTCGAGAGGCCGGCAATCGGGAGGCTTGCGACGAACGCCTCGATCGTGACGGTTCCGGGCGGGATCGTGATGGGGAGAGTCCCGGAAGTGACGGCAGCCGCTTGGACATAGAACGTACCCATGACGGCGACGATTCCAAAGAAGACGAAGACGAACAGATCACCGAGGCCGTGGTAACCAAGCGGGTATGGACCGCCGGTGTAGGCCCAGCCACAGAAGACGCTCACCAGTCCGATAGCGAGAATCGGGAGGCCGCCGACGAAGACCAGATATGTCCCGGAGAGAATCGCGAGCCCAAACGTCAGAATCGTCGCCTGTTTGACCTGGCTCGCTGGGATGAGCCCGGACTGAGTGACGCGGGTAAACCCCTCCCGGTCGTCGGTGTCTGCGCCCTTTTTGGCGTCGTAGTAGTCGTTTGCGAAGTTCGTTCCAATCTGAATCAGTGCGGCTCCAATAAAGGCCATCAGCGCCGGTACCGGCGCGAACACCCCTTGGGTGCCTGCAAGTCCCATGCCGACAATAACGGGGGCCGCGGCCGCTGGCAGTGTTTGTGGTCGGGCTGCCATCACCCACGCCTTCGTCCGGGACACCTCTGTGGCGGTCATTATCTGCTACTCACGGGACGGTCGATGTTAATAGTGACTTTCAACGTCGACGGCCCACCGGCGTCAGTAGTGCCAGGGATAGTCCGAAAAGTCCGGCTCACGGCCTTCGTTGAACGCATCCCGCCCCTCTTTGGCCTCGTCGGTCATGTATCCCAGCCGGGTCGCCTCACCGGCAAACACCTGCTGGCCGACAAAGCCGTCGTCGGCCATATTGAACCCGTACTTGAGCATCCGCATCGCGTTCGGGCTCTTAGCATTGATGCGTTCGCCCCACTCGAGGGCTGTCGCCTCTAACTCGGCGTGGGGAACGGCTTCGTTGACCATTCCCATGTCGGCGGCTTCGTTTGCGGAGTAGGTTTTCCCGAGGAAAAAGACCTCTCGAGCCTTTTTTTGGCCGATCTGGCGAGCGAGATAGGCGGAGCCAAAGCCGGCGTCATAGCTCCCCACGTCCGGATCGGTCTGGAGGAATTTGGCGTGTTCGGCACTTGCAATCGTGAGATCACAGACGACGTGTAGCGAGTGGCCGCCACCGACGGCCCAGCCCGGCACGGCACAGACGACGATTTTCGGAATGTGGCGAATCTGGCGCTGGACCTCGAGGATGTGGAGACGGCCGGCCGATGGCGTGTCGGTGTTGCTGGCCTCGTTGCCATCGTTCCCGTCCCTCCCGTACTCGTAGCCAGCATCCCCCCGAATGGACTGATCCCCACCCGAGCAGAACGCCCAGCCGCCGTCCTTCGGTGACGGCCCGTTTCCGGTCAAAATCACACACCCTACGTCAGTCTGGCGTTTGGCGTGATTGAGCGCATCAGAGAGCTCATCGACCGTCTCCGGACGAAAGGCGTTTCGAACCGCCGGCCGGTCAAACGCAATTCGGACGGTCCCGCTCTCGACGGCCCGATGGTAGGTGATATCATGATAGTCAACATCGGTGACCGGCTCCCACCGGTCCGCCTCGAAAAGTTCCGAAACCATTGCCCGGAAGTCGGGGTGAGAGGGCCAAATAGCTTCGGCTCCAATAACAGGGAGAGCCCGAGCGATTTTTAGGATTGACTCCGTACGCCAACTATCCCGATGGCCGAGACGTTCTACGAGATACTGGGTGTCTCACGAGACGCCACCCAGGCCGAGATTACCGCGGCCTACCGTGACCGCGTCCTCGAGACCCATCCGGATCGAAGCGACGACCCCGATGCGACGGAGGCGTTCAAGCGGGTGACGACCGCCGAGGAGGTGCTCTCGGATGCCACAGAGCGGGCGCGATACGACCGACTCGGCCACGATTCGTATGTTCGACTCGCTAACGGATGGTCCGAGACGAGTTCGCGTTCAACCGTGAACTCGAGTTCGGACTCGAATCTCGGCTCACAATCGGCCGAAACTTCCCGCCGACGGACGGCTGAAAGCACTCGAAAGCGTACTCACGCTGCGAACCAGCAGTCCGACAGAGGGAGGGACACGGGGACGGGTGGGACTGGCTCGAGCCATCACGCCCGCCAGCGTAGGCGACGCCAACGTGCTCGCCGAGCGGCGGCCGAAACTGCGGCCTCGTGGTGGGTTGACGACCAAACAACGGACCACAGGGCTAGCGCCAGTGGCGGTGCCAGCGCAGACCCCCAGACAACCCGTGCCCGTTCTCAGACGGCCGGACCAACTGGGAGCGCCACTGACAGCAGTGGAACTGAGGACACCTTCCGATACAGCGTCCACAACTGGACCGACGAGATCACCGTCGAACGGCGCTATCAACCGATCGGCTACCACACTGCCGTCTTCGTCGCTTGCCTCGCACTCTTGTACCCAATCCTCGTCTACTCGAGTGTTACGCCACTGTTTCCGTTTGGAATCAACCTCATCGTTGCGGGCTGTACGCTCGTGATGATTGGCTACTTGCTGACGATGCCACGGATCGCGATGGGTGTCTTTGGCTGCTGGAGTCTGATTATGACTGCGCTGCTCCCACAGTTCGCCACGGCCCCGCTTTCGCTGGCGACAGTCGTCGTGATCGGGGCCTTTTGGGGACCGCTTGGCTATGCGGTTGCAATCTGGTGGGCGCTTCGGCTCTGAGTGGGCGTCTGAGTCGAACACCTACCGGAACCGCAACCGGGCGAAACCGTGACTGCCCCACGCCAAGTCAGGGATCAAACGCCGACCGCCCCTCGTGGCTCCTCTCAGCATCGAACTCGAGGGCGAGCACCTGCGTGGTTGGTTCCTCGAGTGCGTCCCGATACGCCGAAGCGAACGCCGAGGGATCGACGGCAGTAACCGACAGATCATAGAGCTCTTCGAGTGGGAAAAAATCGAGTCCGTGGGGGGTTTTGAACTGGTCGGTAAACGGCGGCTCGTAGGCTTCGATCGGGAGCATATGGAAAATTCCGCCGCCGTCGTTGTTGATCAGGACAATGGTGGCGTTGACGTCACAGCGCTCGAGTGCCAACAGGCCGTTCATATCGTGATAAAACGCGAGGTCGCCGGTGACGACCACCAGCGGTTCCGACGCCTCGAGCGTGCTACCGGCACCGAGTGCCGTGCTCGTGATACCGTCGATACCGCTTGCGCCGCGGTTCGCGAGCACGGTCACCGAGCCCGTTCGTGGCTTCCCAAACCGGTCGGCGTCCCGGATCGGCATACTATTCGAGACGAACACCGTCGCCGGATCGGGTGCCTCGGCGAGTGCTGTTGCGAGGACCGCCCCCTCGAGCGTCTCTGGTAGCTCCTCGGTTGCCGACCAGTGGTCGGCCTCCGCACGGTGAAAGCGCTCGAGCCACGGCGATAGCGACGGTGACTCACTTCCATCGCTCGCTTGCCCCTCGAGTTCGGACGCCACGCTAGCAAAGAGCCGGCTCGGATCGGCACGGATGTGGTCGGTCGCGGTAAACGTCGCTTCCCGCCAGCCACCACCGGGGTCGATTACTAGTTGTCGGCAGTCAGCCGCCTGCAGGTACTGGCGGCAGTTTTTCGAGGTTGGGGAGGCGCCGACGCGGATGACGAGATCGGGAGCCAGATCCACTGCTTCCGAGAGATACGCGTCATATCCCCCACAGATATGCTCGTCGACGTGTGGGCCGAATCGGAGCCCCGAAAGCGGATCGGCGAGCACGGGCGCCCCAAGCCGGCGAGCGAGTGCTACCGTCGGGGCGGCAATCGACTCGAGCGCCGTTGGATCGGCCGGCCCCGCAACGATCAGCGGCCGGTTGGCGTCGGCGAGCGCGGTCGCGAGCGCCGTACTCTCGGCGTCGGTCAAGGTTGGCTCTCCGGAGAGCGTCT
>LKMJ01005879.1_pt1 | contig 11593 bp, 7 predicted proteins | sample 643391 | NCBI WGS metagenome assembly LKMJ01 (sample SAMN04112250, study PRJNA286221) | soda lake metagenome | biome: soda lake; feature: Kulunda Steppe; material: water; isolation source: sample PL-Br10 brine of Picturesque Lake | place: Russia: Kulunda steppe | collected 2010-07
ACCCCACAGCAGCGGGCGTGGACGTACTGGACGTACGGGGCAGACTGGGCCTCGAAGTCGAGTGCTCGATCCCACTCGAAGGTGATCGCCTTCGTCGGCTGTTTCGAGACGACGTCGTACCGGACGGCGCCGACGCCGACCTGACGGGCGATGCGCTCGACGTCCTCGTCGGTGAGCTCGTCGTCGCGGATCCGGTCGTCGAGTCGGTCCTCGACTTCCTCGCGGGCGCGGGCGATCGCCTCGTCGAGTAAGTCGTCGAGGTCGATGCCGGTCCCCCGGCGGGTGGACATCTTCCCCTCCGGCAGGTTGACGTAGGAGTAGAGCACCTGCCGGAGCTGGCTCGTGTCGTTGCCGAGGACCTCCAGCGCCGCCCGCAGCTGTCTCGCCTGGAGCTTGTGATCTTCCCCCAGGACGGTCACCGCACGGTCGTAGTTGTCGAACTTCCACTCGTGGTGGGCGAGATCGCGGGTGGGGTAAAGCGAGGTGCCGTCCGAGCGCAGGAAGACGAGGTTCTTCTCGATCTCCTCGAACTCGAGTTGCCAGGCGTCGTCCTCGTAGACGGCCGTCTCTGCGTCCTTCAGGCGGGCGACGACGTCGTCTGTCGAGCCGTCGCGCATAAACCGGGTCTCCTTGACGAACTCGTCGAACTCCGCCGGCAGGCGGGCGAGACACGTTTTCATCCCGCCGAGCACCCGGTCGACGACCTCGCTGACCCGTTCGTAGGCCTCCTCCTCGCCGTCCTCGAGCCCGCGCATGATCGCGTCGATCTCGGCTTCGGCCGCGGCGACCTCCGTCTCGCTTCCGTTCTCCAAAAACCGGTTTCCCTTCCGGTAGTACCGGACGAGGTCGTACTCGGCGCGGTCGCGTTCGGGCTCGTCGGCCAGCTCCGACTCCTCGAAACTCTCGTAGGCCCAGGTGAAGACGGCCATCTGCCGGCCGGCGTCGTTGACGTAGTAGTGGCGGTCGACGTCGTAGCCGGCGAACGCGAGGACGTTCGCGACGGCGTCGCCGATGATCGGGTTCCGGGCGCGGCCGACGTGGACGGGTCCCGTCGGATTCGCGCTCGTGTGCTCGACGACGACCGACTCCCCGCGGTCGGGGAGCCGGCCGTAGTCGGGGTCGGCCGCGGCCGCGAGGGTGTCGGCGAAGTACGCTGCCCCAGGGAGGAAGTTGAGGTACGGCCCCTGTGTCTCGATCGCCGAAACGTACGCAAGCTCCTCGACGTCGATCTCCGCGGCGAGCTCCTCGGCGACCGCCGGCGGCGCCATCCCCAGCTCGCCGGCCAGCCGGAAGGCGACGCTCGAGGCCAACACGGCCTCGACGTCTTCCGGGGGCCGCTCGATTCCCAGGTCGTCGGTCGGCGCGTCGAGCGCCGAGAGCGCCCCCTCCAGGGCCTCCTCGACCTCCACGCGCACGGAGCGGAACATATCCACCGTTCCCGACCGGCCGGTAAAGGAATGTCGGGTTCGGCCGACGGGGTCTCAGGGACCGAAGGAGGTCGGCCGGCCGAGCCTCAGGGGCCAAAGGAGAGCTCGGCCTTGCAGTCGTTGCAGTACTCGGCCATGTGGCCCTCGACGCCGGCCAACTCACCCTGGGGGAGACGCTCTTTCATCGTCTCGACGGTCGCCCGGCTGGCGAACGGCTCGCCACAGCCCAGACACGCGAACCGTCCCCCCTCCTTTACCGTCGTCCAGGCGTCCCCGGCACGCTCGGGCAACAGCCCGGGCTCGAGGCCCGGCTCCATCGCGATCGCTCCCTCCGGACAGCCCGTCTCACAGAGCCCACAGTCGACACACCGGGCGTGGTTGAACTGGAGGTCCCCGTCCTGCCGGCGGATCGCCCCGACCGGACACAGCTCCTCGCAGGTCGGGGTCATCGCACAGGCGTCGCTCACCGACATCCGGGCGAACCCCTCCAGCCCGCGGATCACCTCCCGTTCGGGCTCGACCGCCGCGAGGATCGCCCGGACGCTCTCGAGGGCCCACACCCGGTTGCCGTACGCCGGGAGCGACTCCTCGGCGCCGGCGACGTGGCCCGCCGACTCGTGGTCCCCACGGGACAGCGGCGTCGGTTCGAGGCCGTCGGCGAACGCCTCTAGCTCCTCGAGAAACGCCCCGGGCTCGTCGGGGTCGGGCGCCAGGAACGTGACCCGTTCGCCGAGCCCGAGGTCGGTCGTCGCGCGGTTCAGCCGCCCGGCTAGCCTCGCTTTCGGGTCGGGGCCGGAGTGGAGACAGCTCCCGCCACAGCCGAGGATCGCCACGCCGTCGGCGCCCGCCGCGAGCGCGTGGAGGACGTGGGCGTCGCCGACGGTGTCGGTGCAGTTCACCCGAACGGGCAAGATTGGGGGATACGAGGCGTCCCCCTCCCCGCTCGCGGTCAGCCGGCCGTACCGGCTCAACGCCCGCTCGGCGCGCTCGGAACAGACGAACGCGAGGACGGCGGGCTCGATTGGCGGCTCCGACCGGTCGAGCAGGCCACTCGGCGGCTCCTCGACGAGCAGCGCCTCGACCTCCCGGGCGAGCCGGCGGTTCGAGCGGTCGGCGAGCGAGACCGCCCCGGTCGGACACGAGCTCGTACACGCCCCGCAGTTTCGACACGCTGCGAGGTCGAAGGCGACCTCGTCGGCGGCGGGTTTGGAGACCGCGCCGTGGGGGCAGGCGTCGTGACACAGCCGACAGCCCTCCTGGCCGGACTCCCCGGAGGCACAGACGTCCATCTCGAGCTCGAGGTGGGAGGGCCGCTCGACCGCGAGCAGCTCGCTCACGGCGGCGACGGCGAGACCCGTGTCGGTGTGGTAGCCGGTCGTCCCGCCCGGCGCGTCGTCGGCTCCGTCGGGGTTGACGACCTGGTCGAATCGGAGCGTCCGCTCGATCCCCCCGAGCTCGATCGCGTCGGTCGGACAGACGTCGACCCACTCCCCGCCGGACGTCCCCGGCTCGACGTCGACGGGCCGTCGGGTGATCGCCCCCTCGGGGCCGGCCCGGTGACACGCCATACAGTCGACACACGCCTCGGTGACCCGGCTCTCGAGTGTGAGCTCGAACCGTCCGAGCGAGCCCGAGACGTCGACGACGCGCCCGCGCTCGATCCGGATGTCCTCGAGGTCGACGGCGACGTCCTCGAGCTCCCGGCCGTCGGCGATCAGGGTCACGTCCGCGCCGTCGGGCAGCGACGCCGCGAGCGTCGCGTCGCCGACGACGGCCACGTCGGTCCCGGTCGAAGTGACCGTCTCCGGCTCGCCGTCCACCCCGAGTCCGGCACGGGCGGCCCCGACCAGCCGGGCGGTCTTTTCGGTCGCCGCACGTTCCCCGTGGACCCAGCCGGCACCCTCCCGCTGGTCGACGAAGTGGACCGAGGCACCCGTCTCCCGTTCGATCCGCTCGAGCTTCCGGCGTGCGGCCGGGGCCGGACAGGTCAGGATCAGCTCCTCCAGCTCGCGCTCTTCGACGACCGCGATGGCGTCCTCTATGGTCCTCTCCCCACAGAGCAGATCGGAGCTGGCGGCGATCGAGACCCCGTCGATTCGCTCGCGGGCGGTCTCGAGGTCGATCTCGCAGGTGTCCGCACACGAACAGACGAACGCACCGACGGCGGCGTCCTCGGTCACGCCGGCACACCTCCGGGGACGACCCGTCCGTCCGAGCTCGGCGTCCGTGGCCGTCGCCGCCCGGCATCGTGGCTCACGGACGACCACCGCCGTCGACGGTCACGCCGGCCGCCTCCAGGCTCTCGGCGTGGAGCTCGAGTACCGCCTCGGTTAGCGCGAAGACCCCGCGGTAGAACGCCGGCGCGTCCCCGGCCGCGTCCTCGTGGAACGTCGGCAGCCAGGCGCCGACGTGGGTCCGGATGAAAGCCAGCTGTGCGGCCCGGCCGCCCCGCTCGACCAGCTCGGCGAGGAAGGCGAGCTCGTAGCCCGCGTGGTCGACGAGCTCGTCTTCGACCGCCAGCTCGACGCCGGCTTCGAGGTAGAACGCCTGGACCTCGGTCGTGCTGGGCCCGTTGAGGACGTCGTCGACGTACAGCGACTCGTACGGCGGCGGGACGGTCTCCCCGTAGCTGACCCCCTGGAGCAGTCGGGTGAACGCCGCCCGGAGCTTCGCGGGCTCCGGATCGGCCTCGAGGACCGTTCCGACGGCCGTCGACAGCGCCGGCGGGAGGTCGCCGTCGACGCGTCGACACCACTCCCGGAGCGACCGGATCGTCCGCTCGTCGGGGGGCTCGCGGTACAGCGCCGCGAGCGTCCGGTAGGCCGGGGCGAGCCCGCCTTCGACGGCGACGTCTTCGACCGTTTGCTCTCTCATCTGCTCACTCCGGGATGATGATGCCGACGGGCACCGAGGCGACCGTCGCGATAATCAACGCGAGCACGATCGAGCCGATAAAGACGAGCCCGAGGCCGACCATCCGTAGGTCCCGCGGGTGGCCGACGAGCCAGCCCGCGAGCATCACGTACACCGGGACCAACAACACGCCGAAGACGATAAACAGCCCGAGGCTCATCGCTTGGTCACCTCCAGTTTCTCGACCTCGATGATCGGGATGATCTTGGTGACGATCAGAAACGCGAAGACGGCGACGCCGATCGTTCCGAACGCGATGACGACCTCGAGGACGCTCGGCACGTACGAGCCCGTCGGGAACATCGAGGCCATCGGCTCGCGGGTCGGGTGGAGCAGCCCCTCGACGACGAACAGCGTCTTTTTCAGCAGGATGGCCACCGTGATCGCGGCCGCCGCGACCGCGGAGGCGGCGACGCTGAACAGCTCGGGCCGGAGCCGGGCGGCGACCAGGTACGCGAACCCGGCCCCAAGCAAGACCATCGCGGTCCAGAAGACGGGGGCGACCGAGCCCCACAGCATCGCCTCGACGATCTCGGCTTCCTCCGTCGGCGCGCCGGGACCGAGTCCGACGACGATGTCCTGAAGCACGAACCAGAGCGTCGCGAGCACGAGCACCACGAGCGCCTTGTTCAACCCCCAGAAGACGTCGTCGCCGATGATGTCGTCCCAGCCGTAGGCGTACCGGAAGACCGCGGCGACGATCATCACCGCCGCCATCGCCGAGGTCAGCGACTCGGCGAGCATCGCCGGCCCCTGGGCGGCGCCGAACCAGCCGGGATGCATCCCCATCGTCGCGTACAGCCACGGGACGACCCCGCCCGAAAGCAGGGGAACGAGGATCAGGACGGCCATCGCGAGCCACCACGCCATCTGTCGGGTCTTCTCCTCTTCTTTCCCCGGCCGGTAGCCAAGGAGGATGAGATCGTAGATCGGCGAGAGCGTCTCCGGCAGCGTGCCGTCCTCCCGGAGCCGGTAGACGTCCCCGCGAACGGTCAGCCAGAGGTACGACGCCGACAGCGTGAAATACAGGAAGATCGCGGTCATATCCCAGGCCAGCGGCGAGGTCTGGATCACCGTGGGGTAGTTGACCAACATCCAGTAGACCACGTCGGGCCGTCCGAGATCGAAGAGGATGTTCGCGGCCGCCATCGGCAACGCGATCAGCGTCAGCACCTCCGCGACGCGGGCGATCGGCAGGTACGTCTCGAGGTCGAACAGCCGCACCGACGCGGAGATGGCGATCCCGCCGTGGGCGATGCCGACCCACCAGATGAACGTCCCGATGTACAGCCCCCAGGGCGCACCGCCCATCGTCCCCCAGTCACGGAGGTTCGTGACGGCCATCCCGGTGCTCAGCTGGTAGAGCCAGGCGAGACCGACTGCGACGGTCACGACCCCCGAGATCGCAAACAGCGCCCAGAACCGGCTTCCGGTCTCCCGGAGGGGCTGGGTGAGCCGCTCGCGTTCGACCCTGGTGATCGAGCTCACGACCACACACCTCCGTCGGCCACGGCCTCCCGTTCGGGCTCGGCGTCGATCGCCTCGTCGGGATCCTTGTACTCGTCTTCCATCCGCCGGAGCTCGCCGTCCGGCTCGTCGCCCAGGTAGACGACGTTCGGCTCGTTGCCCGATCCCTCGAGCATCTTAAACCGGTTCGTGGCGCCTTTCTCCGCGATGTGCTGTCGGGGTTTGCTCTCGGGGTCTTCCATGTCTCCGAAGAAGATCACGTTCGTCGGGCAGACCTCCTCGCAGGCGGTCGTCCCCTGTAGAGGGTGGTCGTCTTCCTGGCGGTGGACACAGAACGTACACTTGCCCATCGTCCCCGTCGGCTGGTTGCCCCCGGCCATGTTCCGCCCGCGGGGCTCGTGGAACCCCTCCTTGTCGGGGTCGTGCCAGGGGACGGTGCCGTCGTACTCGCCGTCGAGTTCGGCCATCGCCGCGTCGAGGGCCTCGCCGGCCTCGCCGGCGGACTCGAAGCCGTACTGGGCCTCCTCGGAGGGGCGCCACTGGAAGTAGTTGACGCCGTACGGACATGCGACCTCACAGTACCGACAGCCGATACAGGTCGAGTAGTCGGTGAGGACGATGCCGTCTTCCTCCCGTTTGAACCGGGCGTCGGTCGGACAGACCTCCGCACACGAGGGCTCCGAACAGTGGTGACACGGGTTGGGCTGGAAACCCTGATCGACGTCCGGGAACTCCCCCGACTCGTACCGGAAGACGTTCATCCAGAACGCCCCCCGTGGGGTGTCGTTTTCGGTCTTGCAGGCGACCATACAGGCCCGACAGCCCTGACAGCGCTCCAGATCGATCGCCATCCCGAGCTGGGTCATGCGCCGTCACCTCCGGCGGGTCGGACCCGCACGCGGATGTGAAACGACTGGTCGGCCGCCCACGAGCAGTAGCCCTCAGTCGAGTCGAACAGGTCGTTGGGGTTTGCCCCCTCGTCGAGCGCTTTCACGTTCGGATGCTGGGTGTGGGTGTCGTTGCCGTAGGGGATCGCGACCGTTCCCGGCTTGATCCCCTCGAGGACCATCACGTCTCCCTCGAGCTCGTAGGTGTCGCCGGTGACCGCGTTGTGACTCTCGACGACGACCCGGTCGCCGTCGGAGACGCCGGCCTCGGCGGCGTCCCGGGGATTCATCCGGACGTAGTTTTTCGGGTTGAGCTCGTTCAAAAGCGGGTTCTGTGCGGTCCGGGACTGTTTGTGCTCGATCGACTTGTAATCGAACAGCGTCAGGTCGTACTCCTCGGGGGAGCGCCACATCGTCGGCTCCCGCCACGTCGCGAAGCCGTTGAGGTCCCGGACGTACGGGAACCGCTCCTCGGCCTCCGCGCCGTACTCCGCGGCGAACGCCTCCCGGACGTGCTCGCCGAGCAGCTCGAACGACTCGAGGTACAGCCCCCACTTGAGCCCGTAGGGGCTGTACTCCGTCCGGTGGTCGTCGGTCGCGTGTGGGCCATCGTCGAGCAGATACCAGTACCGCTCGTACAGCGGCCGCTCGGTGCTCGAGGGCCCCTCCCGGTAGGCCTCGCCGTACCGGGGCGAGCGATCGAGACACTCCTCGACGGAGAGCTCCTCGACGCTCCCGAAGGCGTCCGCGCCCTCGAGTTCGAACGCGTCGTTGACGTACGCGACGTACTCCTCGCCGGCGCCCAGTTCGGCCGCGAGCTCGTCGAAGATGTCCCCCTCGTCCCGACACTCCCACAGCTGTGGGATCGGGGCCGTCCGGGTCGCGGAGGTGTAGTGGGTGTTGCTCATCCCGTCTTTGGCGTTCTCGTGTTTGTCGACGGTCGTCGTCGGGAGCACGTAGTCCGCACAGTACGCCGCGGTGTCGCTCAGGTACGGATCGACCGCGATCACCGTCCCGTACTGGGCGTACCCCTCCCGGCTCCGCTCGCGGTTTGGCGCGCCCGCGAGCGGGTTCGCATAACAGACCACGACGGCCATCTCCTCGGGGTCGTGGGGGAGGTTGTACTCCCCTGGGTTGTTCAGCACGTGGGGGACCTTCGCGTAGGCGCCGTTGGCGTCCGGGTGAAAGTACGTCCCCGCGAGGTCGGGGCCGTCGGGCTCCCAGGTGAGGTTCGCGTCGGGATCGAACGCCTGTGCGCGGACGTGTGACCGGTCGGCCGGATCGGGCGCGTCGAAGTAGCCGGTTCGGCTCGAGCCGACGGTCTCGACGGCGCCGACGAGCAACATCGGCAACACTCCGGCTTGCATCGCGGACGGCCCGAGCTCCTGTTGGCTAACGTGGTACAGCGACATCGAGACCGGCCGGTAGGGGACCTGCCGGCGTTCGCCGTCGACCTCGACGGTCGTGGTCGAGCCGATCCGTGCCTCCTCGCCCCACTTCCGGGCGACCCGGCGGATCTGTGACGCGGGGAGGTCGGTGATCTCCGCGGCCCACTCGGGGGTGTACTCCGCGAGGTGTTCCTCGAGCAGCTCGAAGGCGGGTCGCACCGCGTCGCCGTCGACCTCGAGTGGCTCGCCGACGCGCAGTGCCGCGGTCCCGGCGGCCGTCGGATCGTGTGGATCGTCGGGCAGCGTCTCCTCGTGGGGGACGATCTCGTCGGCGGCCCCGTCGTAGACCAGCTCGCCTTCGGTCCACAGCGGCGACTCGACGGGGTCTTCGGAGTCCCCCTCGATCTCGTCGGTGTCGTCCGCGCGGGCGAGTCGTCCCTCGCGGTCGCCCTCGACGTACACCAGACACGGCGCGTTCGTGACGTCCGTGAGGAACGGCTCGTCGACGTACCCCTCCTCGAGGAGGACGTGTGTCATCGCGAGGAAGAAGGCGAGGTCGGTGCCTGGCTCGATCGGGAGCCACTCGTCACACCACTCGCCGGCGCCCCGACGCTGGGGGTCGAGCACCGCGACGTCCATCCCGTCCTCGTACCCCTCGGCCATCTCCCTGGCGTAGGTGGTGTTACAGAGGTGTGGCCCGCCGGCCTGGGTCGCGTTCCACCCCCAGTTGAGGAAGAACTCGGTGTTGTGGAAGTCGGGCTCGGGCGAGCTGAAACCCGCGCCCATCCGGGTCAACGCCATCTTGTTGCCCGTCGCACAGACGTTGCCGTGGCCGCGGACGTTGATCCCCCCGCCGTAGACCTCCTCGAGGGCGGCGACCCAGCCGTCCATGTGCCACTCGGCGCCTTTCACGCGGCCGATCTGGAAGTGGACGCGCCGGGGATCGTCCTCGAGCAACGGGCCGAGTTCGTCGCCGATCTCCGCGATCGCCTCCTCCCAGGAGACGGGCTCGAACTCCCCCACCTCGCCTTTCTCGCCGCCGACCCGCCGGAGTGGCTGTTTGATCCGGTAGGGATCGTACAGGTCGGCGATCTGTGCGACGCCTTTCGGACAGAGGCCGTCGATGACCTCGTCGTTCGGATCGGGCGCGAGATTGACCACCCGGTCGTTGACGACAGTCGCCCGCATCGTACAGTCCTGTTTGCCGATCCAGCAGGCCGTCGAGACGTTCTCGACGTCGAACGACGGGTTCTCACTCGCCCCCGACGTCTCGGCGAAGTACCGCGTTCCGCCGAGGCCGGCGCCGGTGGCCGCGATCCCCAGTGACTTCAGGACGGTCCGCCGCGAGGCCGAGAGCGGCTCCTTGTCCGTGAGATCGAGGCTCATCCCGTCGATCGCCCCCGTTCGAACGCTCCCCGTGAGCGAGCGTATATCATGGTCCATCATATTACGGGTTTACCATATTAACGTTTCGCAAAATGCCACATCGTGGAGCCGTCGAACCGGCCTCACGACTTCACGACGGGACGCGTGGCTCGAGATGGCCCTCGTCGTCGCAAAATCGGGACGTCTCGTCCTCGGCTCGGTTCAGGCTCGGGACGCGGTCCGTTCGCTGGCGGCGCCCTCCTCGACTACCGCCACGAGCCGTTCGGCCAGCGGCGTCGCCTCGTAGTAGCGCCACCGGCCGTCCTTCTCGCGGCTCACCAGCCCCTCACGACGGAGCCGGGAGAGCGACTGGCTCACGGTGCTCTGGCCGACGTCGAGGTGGGGCTCGAGCTCACAGCCACAGACGGCGTCGTCGGCCGCGACGAGGATTCGGAGGATCCGAAAGCGGGTTTCACTGCCCAGGGTGGAGAACACCCCTACCTCCCGCTGGATCGGTCGACTCGCCAGCTCGGCGATGTCGACACCGGAGGCGTCACAGGAGTTCGGCGGGCGTTCGTCGGGACTGCTCACCCACGGTCCATCGAGGGATACCAGTATAAATTTATGGCCTCCGATGTGGGGTCCTCGACGGGGCTGGTCGGGATCGGCGAAACTGGCCGGCGTTCGAATCGGCGTCGCCTTCGACTCGATGGAGTCGGTGTGGTCCTCGGGTCGGTGCTGCCGGCGTCGCCTTCGACTCGATGGTGCGGACGCGGGCTCGAACGACGTGCCGAGTGGTAACTCGACACTATGCTTATTACCCACGAGTGAGTCCGTTAGTACCGATGAGCGACGGTTCCGAGGACTCGCTCGATCGTCTCCGGGAGTCACGGGAGCTCGACTTCGAGGCGTTCGACGAGCGGGTCCGCGAGGAAGGGGAGGTGATAAAGGAGGCGCTCGCGGCCGGAACGTTCGACAACGCGGGGCTCGCGATCGGTCTCGAGGTGGAGTTTTACGCCGCCGACCGCGACGGCCACTGGATCCGACGGATCCCCCGAGAGCTGCTCGACTCCATCGGTTTCGACCGCGAGCTCGGGCTCCACAACGCGGAGCTGAACGCCTCCGTCCAGCCGTACAACGAGCCCGGCCTCGACGCCTTGCTGAAGGAGATCGAGGCGAAGACGGCCGCGTTCCAGGGCCGGGCGGCCGCGGGCGGGCTCCGGCTGGTCAGCGACGGGATGTGGACGATCGGCCCCGAGGACGGTACGACCCGGAAGTACCTGACGGAGGCGACCGAGGGGGAGGGGCTGACCCTCGGGATCAACGTCAGCAACGCGGTCCGGTACCACGGCTTCGCGAGCAGCCGTCGGAAGCTCGTCGGCGAAATCGAGGTCCCCGGGGTGGGCTTCGAGGCCGCGAGCCCCGGTCCGGTGAGTCTCACGACCTCGATCCAGCCCCACTACCAGTTCCGGCGGGCTGCCGACCTGCCCGACCGGCTGGCCGCGGCGATCCGCCTCGCCGGGCCCGTGCTCGCTCTGGGAGTCAACTCGCCGTTTCTCCCGCCGGAGCTGTACGACGATCTCTCCCCCGAAATCCTGCTCTCCGCGGGATACGTGGAGAACCGGGTCCCGATCTACGAGGGGATGATGAACCCCGTCGAGGGACCGCCGAAGGTCCGGTTTCCCCGCGACGTCGAGACCCCCGCCGAGGCCGTCGACCGGATCGTCGAGGACACGACGATCATTCCGGCGGAGATCGAGGCCGGCGAGCGGTTCGACGACGCGTTCGTCCACTTCAGACACGCCCACGGGAGCTACTGGCGGTGGGTTCGGCCGGTGTTCGACGGCCCGACGGAGGCGGCGGCGAACGTCCGGATCGAGTTCCGGCCGCTGCCCGCCCAGCCGACGCTGCCGGACACCGCGGCGTTCGTCGCCGCCTTCGCCGGGGCGATGACCGCGATCGCCGACCGCGACCACCCGATCGGCGAGCTCCCCTGGGAGCGCGCCCGCGAGAACTTCTACGCGGCGGCCCGTGACGGGCTCGACGCCGAACTGACCTGGATCACCGCCGACGGCGAGCGAACCGACGACGCGGATCGGCTGTACGCCGACCTGTTCGAGCTCGCGGTCGACGGGCTTCAGAGCGC
>LKMJ01005880.1_pt1 | contig 11593 bp, 9 predicted proteins | sample 643391 | NCBI WGS metagenome assembly LKMJ01 (sample SAMN04112250, study PRJNA286221) | soda lake metagenome | biome: soda lake; feature: Kulunda Steppe; material: water; isolation source: sample PL-Br10 brine of Picturesque Lake | place: Russia: Kulunda steppe | collected 2010-07
CCAGCTTTTGCGATACTCATTAATCTCAATATCATAATAACCGGAGTCATCCCGACCCTCTTTATCCCATTCCCAACAGTAACCGGCGACAACACGTGAAAGTGTGCCCTGCGCATCTTTTTTTGCGATTGCAGTATGCATCTGTCCCGGGTCATTGAACAGTCTAACATCAAACTCCAAATCAAAGCCATCAGCATTTGCAGTCTGTCGTATCTCCAGTACATCATCTAACCAAGCGACGTACCCATCTGATCCACTACAGCGAAACTGTGCGTCAAGCTCCATTGTCTTGATTTCAGCATCCATCTGGTTCGCGAATTTTTTGATTTCCTGTTTTGAACCAATATCATCAATATGGACTCGTTGGTCTTCGTCTATGAAAAAGACGGAAAATTGTGCAGCATTTATGATTTCCATGATCTGATTTTCCCCCTTGCCAAAGAAATTCGACTCTTCGTTCAATCTATGAGCCTCGTCAGCAATCAGAGTCGGGAGCTGGTTTGACGGAGTAGAGACAAAACTCCCGGCACCTGTGAAAAGATGATTGATTTCTTTAACCAGCATATCCCCACGTAATTTTTGTTCGTAGACGTCTCGGGGAGCCCGATTTTTTGATACGTACTGTGTCGTGAGATCTCGCTGGATTAACTCGGCTAGAAGGTTCACAGCAACAACCGTTTTTCCGGTACCCGGGCCGCCTTCAACGATTAAGACATGTTTCGTATTCGTGTTGTGTGCTTTTTCAGCAAGTTCAACGGCATTTTCGAAAACAACTTTCTGAGAATCAATAAGAGTGAACTCGTCATTGGATTCGATCATCTTGCCAAGGGAATCCTGGAGCTTTTGATTGGGTTTTAATTCCGCATTGGCAACTTCCCGGATCAACGTTCCGTTTTCGTGATGTTGAATTTTAGATTCAAGATACGCAGAAAGCTGCTCAACATCCTGTCGGAGATATACAGGCGCTTTCGTTGTGTAGGGTTTGTAAACGTCATTGTCGATTCGCTCCCTGAATTGAGAGTGAAAATTGTGGAGATAGGCAAGCGGATAGAGGGTGATATTATCCTGGGCCACTTTGGTATTGAAATCCCGAATCAGTTCCGAGTACGACCACGCCTGATAGCTAGGGTGTGTCGTTTCACGAATACCACCTCCGAGCAGGGTCCTGATAATGCCGTCTTTGTTGGGAACTGGTTCCGTCGGAGGACCTTCCCACTGTTTCAACTCAATTACCGCTAAATTTTTTTGGCCACTTGTGTCTCGTCCGGAAATCATAAAATCGACGCGGCGAGATGTCAGCGGAATCTGAAACTCGATGGCAACTCCAGCCTGTTCTGGAATCTCGGAATCATACAACAGATTACTCATATACTGCAAGGAGTTTCGCCATGAGCGAATTTCGTTCTGGCTCGCACTTCCAACTCCCTGTCGTTCGAATTCGGATTGAATTTCGTCAGTAATACGATTTTGCACAACATCTTTCGTAAACCCCTGTGCAGTATTCTCATAGATAATCATAGTATCCTATATTTGTTCGAACTAAATGAGTATTTAATTTGGTTAGTATATTATCTTTAAGTATGGCTACATGGGACTTGTTAAATTATATACTGGTCGAAGCAAATTTTTCACTCTATTCAAAGACTCAGTTTCAACGCTTCGTTTACCCCTCTATCGTCTTGGCGTTGAGACTTCAAAGCACCGAGTGAATCCGTTTGTCGGCATTCCCCAATGTTATTCTCACGGACTGAGCAACGAGCGCCAATCAGTTCAATCCTGAGCCGAGCTGTCTAGCCGCCGTTGGAGCAGATAGCCCGCGCCGGCAATACCGATAATGGCCCCACCGATTCCAAATCCGGGGCCGTCGTCATCCGCATCATCGTCGGTATCGTCGTCATCATCGTCAACTTCCACTTCCTGGAGACCTTGGGTGACCGTTAGTTCAGCAGTTTCCACATCGCTTTTCTCTCCAGTTTCGTGCTCAAGTTGGAAAGAGAGAGTAATTGTATCATCAACCTCAGCCACTTCCTCTAGCGGTTCGCTTGATTCAACAACGGCCTCAAACGAACTGTCGTCTTCGGTCACTCGTTCAATGTCAAACCAGTCCGAATCAAGCCCGTCCGGCCCGTCAGGTTCAACGACCAGTTCGGTCTTGTCTGGTGTGCCTTCAGCTTCAACGGTGATTTCAAGCGGTAAATCATCGGGGACATCCTCGTCATAGCTGAGAGCGAGGCTTGGTTGCTTGAAAACCGCAAGGTCGGTCCGTTCCTGTACCACATTTCCTTGATTATCTTCAACGGTCAGTTCAACCTCGTACTCACCCGGCTCAACCTGACTGGCGGTGATACGCTCGCCTTCCCCTTCGTCGATTGCCTCATCACCATCAAAGACTTCCCAAGAGAACGTTTCAACCTCGGTGTGGTGTTCATCGACGAGTATTTCGGGACCTTCGGACGAAGAGTCATAGAGATTCAACGGCTCATCAATCCCAACAATATCTGGCTCTGAAAGGTCATCCGGAGTAAGGGGACGGTAAAAGACAGCGTCTTCATTCGACGTATCGAAGAGGTATGTCTCCCCAGAGTCGTAAAACTCGCCGTCGTGTTCTGTTATTCGGGTGAGGTCAGTATCCCAGATTTCGAGACTGGAGTACCGGGAAACAGCAAACAGCTCATCGTTGTCACCCTGTCCTACTACATAGGTTGGTCCTTCAATGTCAGTGCCCTCCGAGCCCCCAATGAGTTCACCATCCTCTATCCCAACGACTCGTGTTCGGTCTTCCTCGGTGGCCTCAAGTTCAAAATGAATATCCGTTACTGGTGACTCTTCGACCTGGAGGATTCGTGACCGCTCAATTGGCTCACCGTCGAACGCGTCGGATTTCTCATCGAGAATCGTTCCAGAATTAGCATCGACGAGCTTTATACTGTCTTCGTGAGCAATGAGAAGGTCATTTTCGTATCCGTCTTTATCGAGCTGTTCGTACTCATCACCCTGATATTCCCAGAGCGTTGAACCGGTTGTCCCGTCAACACGGCGGAGGTCTCGTGGGTCGTCAGAATCACGGTCATGGTCGAACAGTAAGAGGTCCCCATTCGGATAGACCAGTTCCACAGCGTTGTTTTCTTCAACGTCAACCTCCCACAGCTCATTCGATGGGAACGTGTCGTAGACGTTAACCACGTCTTCTCCATCCTCCGTCTCTTCGGTTATCGAGAGCGTTTCACCACCGCCATGCAGTTGCGAAACGTACGGTGTTTCGAACTCCTCAACGCGCTCGCCTGTCTCGAGTGAATACGAGTAGAGGAACGCCTCCTCAGTAGCGTATGGAACGCTCGTAAGTCCGTCAGTGGTCATATCAGCAATATCGTATCTCGTATTCGCAGCGTCGCGGTTGAACACCAAGTGAACGTACCCGTCCGTATAGGCCGATTGCATTCCAAGCAGATACGGGTCCTCAATTTCATCAACGTGAGTGTCGCCAGTTTCAGTGTCGAGGATGACCACTGATTCGAGGTCCTGATACACCCGGTATCGCTCATCAAGCCCCGGAGGACTGCGGTCACCGTATCCTGCGTCGTGGACGCTGATCGATTGTCGCTCGACATACGGTGGTGCTTCCTCAGAAGTCCACTGTATTTCATGTGTGTGCCCATCCATGCTGTAGACGGTATCTTCAGTTCGAACCAGAACACCGGTTGGCGTCTGCTCGATCTCTTTCAGCGTCTCTCGGTCCTCAAGCACATCACCGGAGGACGCATCAACCAGGTACGTACCACGGTTCGTTTGGGACTCTCGGTCCCGGTGAACATCAATCGCGAGCGTCTCATCGACCAGCTCCGGGTTGAGATACCAGCCGCCACTGTCGTCAGGCAATTCCTCCTCAAGTTCGGTTTCCCACTCTATACTGCCGCTTTCAGCATCGAGGGCGTAAAAGTGCCCACTGGATGTACCGACGTACAACATCCCATCATCTTCGATAGCAGTTCGATAGATACCCTCCAGAGTCTGTTCCCAGTGAATATCATGTTCGTCCTGGTCAATAGCAGAAAGCGTACTCGTGTCCGTTGGAAGATGGCGACGGTGGTCGTCTGCGTCAATCGCTGTCGGCTCTACGTCGAACGTATTGATATACAAAGAGTCGCTATCGGCTGAATCAATCCAGTACCGCTCTGTTGTCTCTCCATCCAACGAAAGTGCCTCCTCGAGACAAATCGTTTCCTCCGATTCCGTACCCTCGTAGGTAATCTCTTCTCCTTCCGGACACTCGACACCTGCAGCAGACCCACTCCCCAGAAAGACAATGAGCAACAGAATACTGGAAAGTAGAATCATGATACGTAGTCGTGTCATTACGAATACCCTGCGAGGCAGTCACAATGAACGTAACGGACCCGGTAAGGGCTGGGTTCCCAGTAGAGCAAAACGAATCCGTCATTGTACGAGAATCGTCGAAATTCAGCGATACACACTCGGGAGCAGTTTGCGACAGGCCGCAGGACTCACCCCGATATGTGCTGGAAACTAGCAAATGCACAGGGACCAAGCTATCGCATTTTAGAGGTGAGCAGTCCCTTCTCCCCGAACCAGCTCACTTCGCAAAGTAGCTCGTGAAGAATCCCGAGAAAAATGAGGCGATAGCAACGGCCAGAAGTACATCAGTCGTGTCGAACTCCTCGCCGGAGGCAGTGAGTTTGGTGATTGCAACGCCGATGACAAGTGAAATGATGCCGTTCGCGAAGTCGTGTTTGAGACCCATATGATTACTTTGTGCTAACGGTACAAATCAGTCACTCCGTTGAGTCCATATATCCCGGTCGCTCTCGACAATACTGGTGACACTCGTATCAAAAGTGCCAATCACGGCGCTTTTGCGGCCTGCCGCTGGATGAGGCGTATGGACTCATCACTTTCCGAACCCGAACCATTTCAGTATGACGCGGAAGTCGAACCGGGTGAGAAACGTCATCTCCGGTATGAGATTGGGGAGACCTCTCTCGGCGATGCAATCGAAATCCCGATAACGGTCATCAACGGCGAGTACGACGGGAAAACGGCGTTTTTCAGCGCGGGAATACACGGCGACGAGCTCAACGGCGTCAAGGTCGTGCAGGAGATTGCCGACCGCTATTCCCCAGAAGATATCCATGGGACGCTTGTCTGTCTGCACGTCTGTAACATCCCAGCGTACGAAGCACAGCAGCGCTATACCCCGATTTACGACCAGGATATGAACCGGGCGTTTCCCGGGAAAGCTCGCTCGAATACGACCGAGCGCATGGCATACCAGCTCTATCGGCGGTTTATCGCACAGTGTGACCTCGGCATCGACTTTCATACCTCGACCCGGAACCGAACGACGATTTATCATGCCCGAGCAGACCTGACGGACCCGGCTGTCGAGCGTCTTGCACGAGCCTTTGCAACGAACGTCGTCCTCTATGGCGAGGGTGACAAAGGAGCACTCCGGTCGGTGGCAACCAACGACGGCATCCCGACGCTTACCGTCGAAATGGGGCGGGCCCACCGATTCCAGCCAGTTCTTATCGAGAAGGCGCTCGAAGGCGTCGATAGTGTGCTTGCCGAATACGAGTTTCTCCCGGAGGAACCGGTCCACTGGCCCGGCTGGTACAAGACGACAGCCGCAGACAGTACAAAACGATGGCTCCGAGCCGACAACGGGGGCCTTGTTGAGATGGAGTGGGGACCATATCCGCTCGTCCACGAGGGAGATGCTATCTGTACGATTACCAACCACTTCAAGACCGAGGAACAGGTGGTCACCGCACCGTTCGATGGGCTCATCGTCGGCGCGCTCGAGAATCCCGTCGCCGTCCCCGGCCATCCGCTATGTCACATTGTTCGACTCGACCGGGAAACCCGTGATGAGATTGAACGAGAAATCAGAGAAGGCGAGTTCGACGGCTACCGCGCCCACGGGGATGTCTGGGCGGATGAGTGACACTGGGCAGATAGAACCAACACTCGTGTTGAGAACCGACACAACATCGGAGCGAAACGGACCCCCCACAATTAACAGCGGTTGCGCGGAAGACATGTTATGAAAGAGCAGGAAAAGGTTGTATCATTTATTTCACAACACGAAATCGAAATTTCACCGGAATACAGACTTCTCGACCTTGTTTCGGAACTCGGAGAGGTATCAAAAGATGCAGTCAAAAGCACGGAGTACGGCGAGAATCCGGACGACCTTACAATCAGTGCCGATGAAATAGGGGACGTACTTTTCGCCCTACTTGCACTTGCAACTGCCCTTGATATCGATGCAAGCGATGCTCTTGACGAAGCGCTCGATAAATACGACAACCGCCTGCAAGAGGCTGGCACGCTTGGTTCCGGAGAATAGAGCCATGGGAGAGAAGCAGCTGACGTTCGACACCGAGGATTCAATCGAAGCAGTCGCTCGCGCAGCCGTTCTTGCCGGCGGCGCGGAACTCCGTGACCGTTACCATCGCGGTGAAACCGAAGCGGAGTATGGCGCTCACGACGTGAAAGCCAGCGCGGATGTCGCCGCAGAGCGGCAGATGCTTCCGCTGGTAAGAGAAGCGTTTCCGACACACGCAGTGTTTGCCGAGGAGGCGGGTGAGTTTACAGGCGACTCATCCTACCGCTGGATTATCGACCCGCTAGACGGAACGAACAACTTTGCGGCGGGACTGCCAACGTTCGCTTCATCAGTTGCACTGGAAAAAGACGGCGAACCCATATTGGCGGCAGTCCATCTGCCTGTGACCGAGGAGACATACGTCGTTCGAGCGGGGAGTGGAGTCAAGTACAATGGAACACAGGTGACTGCAGACTCTGCCGTCGATATCGCTGCGGCAACAGTTACAACCATCGTCGGAAGGGACGTGCCACGAGACCCTGCTCTGTCACAGCGGGCGACTGAAATCAGAGAGGCACTCGACACGACGGTCAAGCGAACCATACCGAGCTGGGCACCAACAGTCCACTCCGGACTGTTTGCTCGAGGTAAGCTACAGGGACTACTACAGTTCCACCCCGACGAGGAAGAACAGAGCGTGACTGAACTACTCGCAGCGGAAGCAAAGGCAAAAACGTGGCGTAGCGGGCCGTTGTACGTTGCTGCGGGCGACTCCGAGATGCTTGCACAATTGAAAGATGCAATCAAGTAACCGCAACTGGCAAAAAGAAAGCTATCACACAGCCTGCAACACGCGTCTTCCAACCCCGTAGACGAACACGTAGACGGGTCGGAGCAGATAGTTTACAACCCCAACCAGTCCAGCAAGGCCGCCCAGCGCCTGTAACTCGCCGGGAGAGACTGAAGGGCCGGCGACCACGAGTGCACCGGAGGCGACGACCGGAGCGAGCCAGATGTCAGGCAGGTACTCCCCCACCTCGATGTCGAGGACTGTCGGAGCACGACTGAATACGTCGCGGACCGCAAACAGGCCGCCGGCGAGCAAGACAAGCACACCAACCATGACCCACGACCCGCCGATATCGAGCATGCCCGGCGGAATCAAAAGCACACTGGCTGCAATGAGAACAACCGTCACCCGCAACGCACGCTCGCGCAACGCTATCATTACTAAGACAGATGTCCCCGGTGGGTTAAGTGCTTTCGAGACCCGTACCGAAGCGAGCGGTAGGTGAATATGCCGCCGAAGAGCGGAACTATTTGTATCATTCATACACAGAGTTAACTGTGCTCTCTGCGCTCTATCCACGGATTCGGGAACTTATCGATGTTGCACAGACCCAGCAACTCCCATTTATGGCCGCCGCGATTGCCTACTATGCGTTTCTCTCCGTCGTCCCGCTCGTGATTGTCGGGTTCACGATTGCGACGACAGTTGCCGGGGCAGCCGTCGCCGAAGCGTTTCTCACCGCCTTCGAGGAGTTTCTGACGCCGGAAGGGGCGGATGTGCTCGAACAAACGCTCGTGCAGGGAACCGGTCGCGGTGGCGTGACCCTCGTCGGCCTTGCCGTCCTGCTCTGGAGTGCGCTGCGTGTCTTTCGTGCGCTTGATATCGCCTTCTCGAACGTCTACGGAAGCAACCGGGTCAAGCCGCTCACCGAACAGCTCAGAGATGCCTTTATCGTCCTCATTGGCGTGGCAGTAGCTGTGGGTGTGACGGCAACGTTCTCGACGCTTGCCGTCATCGTCGATATCTGGTTTGCCAGCTTCATTGCGACGTTGACCCTCTTTTTTATGCTCCCAATCGTCTTTTTTCCGCTCTATTACGTCTTCCCGCCGCAGTCGGTCACTGTACGCGAAGCCATCCCCGGTGCGGTATTCGCTGGCTTTGCGTGGACAGCACTCGGGCAACTCTTTAGCATCTACACATCCCTTGCCGGCGGCTTTCAGCTCTATGGCGTCCTTGCGGGTGTATTGCTCTTGCTTGTCTGGTTTTATTTTGCCGGGCTCGTGCTGTTACTTGGGGCTGCACTCAACGCCGTCCTTGGTACCAGTGTCGACACACAGACGGTTGATGGAACCAATGACCCACCGGAGCAAGCAGAGGGAGAAACGGTGAACTGATGGTCTATATGAGAACCACCAGCCATCAGAGCAACTCCCGACAGACCGGCAACTACAACAGGGATGGCTACGACAGCATAGCTAACGAGCGAGTATGAGTGAATTCGATGGCCCGAACGATGACAACGAGCGCGATGACGATGGGGAGTCTGCATCGGATACACGGAAACCATCCGAGCAAGGCGAGGAGACACCAGACCGCGAACCGCAGGATGACAGAGTATCGGCTGACGAACTGACACAGGATGAGATTGCCGCCCTGAACGAACGGATTACCGCGTTCGAATCGACCGTCGCCGCCCTCGAATCCGAACTTGACGACGTTGAATCCAACGTCGAAACCACCCAGTCGGACATCGAAGGGCAAGTGAACGACCTTCGTTCCAAACTGGACGAGTTCGAAGACTCAATCGATGACCGGACGGTTCACCGAAAAGAGATTGAAAAGGACCTGAAACGGTACGTCAGAAAGCGCGTCCGACGCGGCCACGCAACCGGCTGGGGCCCGTATCTGGTCTTGCTCTATGGGACCGCAATGACGCTCGGGGCTTTTTATTTCCTCAGCAGCGGCTGGGCCGTCCTCGCAATGTTGGTTATCTGGCTCTCGACGCTCGGCCTCTACACGTTGATGGTCCTCGTCGGAGTGACTATCAAAGGGGTCGGCCTTCCGGGGCGCGCCCTTGACGCTGTCCGCGGTCTGAAAAACCGCAGATAACTGTGTGACAGCGCAAACGGGTCACTGTCGTACCAGTTCTTGCTTCGAAACCGCCAATCGTGGGTCGGCGTGACATACGATTTTCGAAATTTGTCTACGAGTTTCGTACTAATCCGTCGGGCTTATTACGATGTGCAGACTCAACCCGGACAATGACAGGAGAAGACCGGACAATCTTGCTCATCGGGAGCGGCCCGATTCAGATTGGACAGGCGGCCGAGTTCGACTACTCCGGCGCACAGGCCTGCCGTGCGCTTCGCGAGGAGGGGGCTCGGGTGGTGCTCGTCAACTCCAATCCCGCAACCATCATGACCGACCCCGATATGGCCGACGAGGTCTATATCGAGCCAATCACGACCGAGGCAATCGCTGAAATTATCCGAAAGGAGCGACCGGACGGCGTTATCGCCGGGCTCGGCGGACAAACCGGGTTGAACGTCACCGCCGAACTCGCCGAGGAAGGTATTCTCGAAGAGTACGACGTCGACGTGATGGGGACGCCGCTGGATACCATCTACGCGACCGAGGACCGCGACGAGTTCAGACAGCGGATGCAATCGATTGGCCAGCCAGTCCCTAGCTCCGAGACGATAAACGCCGTTGACGAACTCGAGGATGCCGTCGACGCCGTTGGTGGCCTGCCCGTCATCATGCGTACCACCTACACGCTCGGTGGCGCAGGCTCTGGCGTTATCGGCGATATGGACGAACTCCGCGAGGCCGTCCGCCGCGGGCTCAACCTCTCGCGTGATAACCGCGTGATGATAACGGAATCCATCGACGGCTGGATTGAACTCGAATACGAGGTGATGCGCGATGCCGACGATTCCTGTATCATCATCTGTAACATGGAAAATATCGACCCGATGGGGATTCACACCGGAGAGTCCACCGTCGTCACCCCATCACAGGTCATTCCCGACGAAGGCCATCAGGAAATGCGTGACGTTGCACTCGAAGTCATCCGCGAACTCGGGATTCAGGGTGGCTGTAACATCCAGTTCGCCTGGCAAGACGACGGCACACCCGGTGGCGAGTACCGCGTCGTCGAGGTGAACCCGCGTGTCTCGCGCTCTTCCGCACTCGCCTCGAAAGCGACAGGTTATCCGATTGCACGCGTGACCGCAAAGGTTGCCCTCGGAAAACGCCTCCACGAGATTGAAAACGAGATTACCGGTGAGACAACTGCCGCATTCGAGCCAGCGATTGATTATATCGTGACCAAAGTGCCACGCTGGCCGAAAGACAAGTTCCGCGACGTCGAGTTTGAGCTTGGTCCGGCGATGAAATCGACCGGGGAAGCGATGGCCATCGGCCGAACCTTCGAGGAATCGCTGCTCAAAGCCCTTCGCTCCTCGGAGTACGACCCCGCTGCAGACTGGGGCGAGGTCGATGACGACGAACTCGAAGCCGAGTATCTCGAAAAGCCAACGCCTGACCGGCCATACGCCATCTTCGAGGCGTTCGACCGCGGCTACACGGTCGAGGAAATCAACGAGCTAACCGAAATCCGTGTCTGGTATCTCGAACGGTACAAACGTGTTGCAGACGCTGCCAAAGCCGCCGCAGATGGTGACTTTGCCATCGCAGCGGAAGCCGGCTTCACCGACCACGAAATCGCCGCACTTGCTGGAGGAGAATTCGAGGACACCCACGCATCGTGGCTCCCAGAGCGTGTCAAATCCGACGCAGGTGTTGTCGAGGGAGAAGCCGCCCCAGATGGCGGGAGCGTCACCGTTGACAACGTTGAACCCGAAACCGTCGACCGGGATTACAAACTTGTCGACACCTGCGCCGGCGAGTTCGTCGCCACGACGCCGTATTATTACTCCGCACGCGACCCACTCTCGGAACTCGACCGCGACGAACTGCTCGTCGACCGCGATATCGAAAGCGTCGTCGTTGTCGGCGGTGGCCCAATCCGTATCGGACAGGGAGTCGAGTTCGATTACTGTTCCGTCCACGCGATTCAGGCACTCCGTGAGATGGGTATCGACGCCCACGTCGTCAACAACAACCCGGAAACGGTCTCGACGGACTACGACACCTCCGATGGCCTCTTTTTCGAGCCAATCACCGCCGAAGAGGTCGCAGACATCATCGAAGCCATCAACGCCGACGGCGTGATGGTCCAGTTCGGTGGCCAGACAAGCGTCGACATCGGCCACCCGCTCGAAAAAGAACTCGACCGCCGCGACCTCGACTGTGAGATTCTTGGCACCTCCGTCGATGCGATGGACCTCGCGGAGGACCGCGACCGGTTCAACAAACTCATGGCTGACCTCGGTATCGCCCAGGCAGAGGGAGCCACCGCAACGAGCAAGGAAGAAGCGCTCGACCTCGCACAC
>LKMJ01005881.1_pt1 | contig 11592 bp, 10 predicted proteins | sample 643391 | NCBI WGS metagenome assembly LKMJ01 (sample SAMN04112250, study PRJNA286221) | soda lake metagenome | biome: soda lake; feature: Kulunda Steppe; material: water; isolation source: sample PL-Br10 brine of Picturesque Lake | place: Russia: Kulunda steppe | collected 2010-07
GCGGTCGTCGACGACGACGGCTACGTCCGGATCATCGGCCGCGCCGACGACGTCGTTACGGTCGGCAACCGACGCCTCGGCACGGCCGAACTCGAGGCGGCGATCACGGCCGTCGACGGCGTCACGGAAGCCGCGGCCGTCGCCGGTGCCGGCGGCGGTGACACCGAACTCTACGTGTTCGCGACGGTCGCCCAGGAACGCCGGGACCGGGGCGCGATCCGGGAGGCCGTCGCGGACTCGGTCGCCGAACGCGTCGGCGAATTCGCCCGGCCGGCCGGCGTCGTCTTCACGCCCGAACTCCCGGAAACCCACTCCGGGAAGACGATGTACCGGATCTTAGAGCGTATCGTCGCGGACGCCCCGCTCGAGGACAGCGACCCGCTTCGCAATCCCGAGATCGTCGGCGAACTCGCAACCCTGTGGGCTCGTGAGTGACCGCGCGCCGACCGATCGTCACTCCTCCGGGTACTCCTCGTAGCACCGGTCCATCTTCGCGGCCATGACGAAGTCCGACTCGTGGAGGCCGTCGATCTTGTGCGTCCACACCTCGATCCGGACTTCGCCCCACTGGAGGTGGATGTCCGGGTGGTGCCACTCCTCTTCGGCGAGTTCGCCGACCTCGTAGGTGAACTCGAGCGCGCTACGGAAGTCCGGGAACGCGTAGGTCCCCTCGAGGTGGTGGTCGTCGACGACCTCCCAGACGTCGTCGTCGAGTTCGGCGAGGTAGTCGGCGTACTCCGGCTCGGTGAGCGGTTCGTCCTCGGACGTGCAGGCTTCACACTCCTGATCGGCGAGGGCCATGGCCGTGAGTACGCGTCGCAGTAACAAAGGGCGTTCGCTGGCGGTGAACGGGGCGGGAACCCGGCGGGTCGATCAGACCGGACTGAACCCGAGGACGCGCTCGCCGGTCGTCTCCGAGACGGTGACCTCGAGTTCGACCTCGAGGCCGTTCTCGACCGCGTCGACGTCGACGCCGACCACCTGGCCGGTGATCCGAACGGGGCCGAAGTTCGCGATGGCCGTCGCGTAGGGGGCGTCCTCCTCGAACGCCGGCGTCGGGATGTGCGTGACGGTGAACGTCTCGATTTCCCCGCGCTCCGGCAGCCCCACCTCCTCGAGGTCGGTCGAGCCGCAGTCGGGACAGACCCGCCGCGGCGGCAGCGAGCCGTGGCCCTCCGGACACTCGAGATAGTACGCCTCGCCCTCGGAAGCGGCGTCGAGCCACTCGTCGAAGCCGGCGTCACGGACGGTGTTTTCGCTCATTCGACCACCTCCAGAGCACGCTCTGGCGTCATTGCGTTCGCCGCACTGCGTTCGCTCATTCGACCACCTCCAGAACGTGGACGGTCGCACTCGCGACGGTACCACCCGCGTTGTGGGCGACGCCGGTCGTCGCGCCGTCGACGAACTCGCTGTTCGGGTGGGTGCCGGCGAGCAGGGTCGCGATCTCGCCGATCTGGGAGGCACCCGTCGCGCCGACGGGGTGGCCCTTCGCTTTCAGCCCGCCCGAGAGGTTGATCGGCGTCTCGCCGTCGGCGGTCGTCCGGCCGTCCCGGGCGGCCGTGATGCCCTCGCCGACCGGCTCGAGGTCGAGCGCCTCGATCGCGAGCACTTCGGCGATCGTAAAGCAGTCGTGGACCTCGGCGAAGTCGACGGCTCCGGCGTCGACGCCGGCGTCGGCGTAGGCCTCTTCGCCGGCCTTGCGGGCGGCCGGCGAGCGCGCGAGGTAGTCGCGGTCGTGCAGGGCAAGTCGGTCGCCGCCCTGTCCCGTGCCGGTGATCGCGACCGGCGCCTCGAGGTCGTTGTCCTCGGCGTAGGCCTCGCTCGTCAGGACGAGCGCCGAGGCCCCATCAGAGAGCGGACAGGAGTCGTACAGCCCCAGCGGCGAGGAGACCTGCGGGGCCTCGAGGACGTCCGCTATCTCGATCGCGCTCTGGTACTGCGCTTTGTCGTTTGGCAGCGCGTTCTCGTGGTTCTTGACGGCGATGTGGGCCAGATCCTCGTGTTCGCCGCCGTACTCGGCGAAGTACGCCTGGGCCATCAGGGCGTACGCTCCGGGGAACGTCATCCCGGCGCGGACCTCCCAGAGTTCGTCGGCGGCGATGGCGAGCGCTTCGGTCGCCCCCGCCGTCCCGAGGTTGGTCATCCGCTCGACGCCGCCGACGAGGACGACGTCGGCCGCGCCGCTGCGGATGCGGAATACGGCGTCGCGGACGGCCGCGCCGCTCGAGGCACACGCGGCCTCGTAGCGGGTCGCCGGGGCGTCGACGCCGGCGGCTTCGGCCATCAGCGGTCCCTGGTGGCCCTGGTGTTCGGCGAGTTCGCCCATGAAGTTGCCGTAGAAGACGGCATCGACGTCGGCTCGAGGGACGCCGCTGTCTTCGAAGGCCGCGATGCTCGCTTCCGCGAAGAGATCGCGACCGGTTCGTTCCGGGGCGTTCCCGAACGCGGTCTGCCCTGTTCCTGCGACACGTACGTTACTCATGCACACATCGTAGTGGGCGGATCCGTTAATACCCCGCGGTTAACATCGAAACCTGCGAACGACTCGCCGAAATCGACCGACCCGCTCCGGCCGAGAACCGCCCAGACCGCCGCGAACCACGTGCTTATTATCGAGACGACAACAGGTATAGGCATGACTGCGACACCGTTCGACGTCGACCTCCTGACGGAACTGACCGAGACGAGCGGCGTTCCGGGGTACGAAGACCGGATTCGGGATCTCGTCGTTCGCGAACTCGAAGACAGCGTCGACCGCGTTCGGACCGACGCGATGGGGAACGTCGTCGGCACGCTCGAGGGCGCGACCGACCACGAGGTGGCCGTCGCCGCCCACATGGACGAGATTGGCTTCATGGTTCGCCACCTGAAGGGTGACGACGACGGCTTCGGCTTCGTCGAACTCGACGCACTCGGCGGCTGGGACGCTCGCGTACTCAAAGCTCAGCGCGTGACGATCCACACCGACGACGGCGACGTTCCCGGCGTCATCGGCTCACCTCCGCCACACACCCTCTCCGAGAAAGAACGCGAGAAGACCCCCGAGGTCTCGGACGTCGTCGTCGACGTCGGGCTCCCCTACGAGGACGCCAGCGAGCGGATTTCGCCCGGAGATCTCGTGACGATGGACCAGACTACCGAACGCGTCGGCGAGACGATCACCGGCAAGGCCTTAGACGACCGGGTCTGTCTGTTCGCCATGCTCGAGGCCGCCCGTCGGCTCGAGGAACCCGACGCGACGATCCACTTCTGTGCGACGGTCCAGGAGGAAGTTGGCCTCCGCGGCGCTCGCGCGCTGGGCGTCGACGTCGACCCCGACCTCGCCATCGCGCTCGACGTCACCGTCGCCAACGACGTCCCCGGCTTCGACGCCGGCGAGCGCGTCACGGAACTCGGCGACGGCGCCGCGATCAAGCTCAAAGACTCGAGCGTCATCACGAGCCCCAAGGTCCACCGCCGGATGAAAGCCGTCGCCGAAGACCGCGAGATCGACTACCAGCTCGAGATCCTGCCCGCCGGCGGCACCGACACCGCTGGCTTCCAGCACACCGCCGGCGCAAAGCCCGTCGGCGCTATCTCGATCCCGACGCGGTACCTCCACACCGTCACCGAGACTGCCCACGTCGACGATATCGCGGCCACGATCGATCTGCTCACGGGCTTCCTCGAGACCGAAGACGGGAGCCACGAGTACACGCTCTAGTTCCCGCTCGACCGAGTCTGTATGCTGTCGGACGGTCTCACAGCGCCGCGGCGACCTCGTCGAGCACCTCGGTGTCGACGAAGACGACGACGTGGTCGCCGCCCTCGAGGACGGTCTCCCCCCGGGGCGTGATCAACTCGCCGTCGCGGGTGACGGCACCGATCACGACCCCCTCGGGGAGGTCGGCCATCACCTCCCGAATTCGGGAGTTACAGAGCACGCTGTCCGCGTCGACTTCGATCTCGAGCACCTCCGCACGGTCGTGCTCGAGCATCGCGAGTTTCTCGGTTCGCTGTTCGCGGGTGAACCGGGTGATCTCCTCGGCGGTGACCAGCCGCGGGTTGATCGCGACGTCCATCCCGACGGTCTCGAAGAGGTCGGCGTACTCGCCGTACTCGACGACGCCGATGGTGCGCTCGACGCCGATGCGTTTCGCGAGCAACGAGACGAGCAGGTTCTTCTCGTCGCTCTCGAGGGCGGCGACGACGATGTCTGACTCGTCGACGTGCTCGCGAACGAGGAAGTCGATGTCCGTCGCGTCGCTCTGCAAGACGAGCGTCCCCGGGAGTCGCTCGGCCAGTTCGCGTGCCCGACCGGGATCGCGCTCGAGGAGTCGCGGTTCCAGCCCGGCGGCTTCGAACAGGCGGGCGGTCTGATACCCGACCTCGCTGCCGCCGACGACGACGATCTCGTTGGCTTCCTCGAGCGTCGGCGCGGGCGTCAGCGAGCCGGCGAACTCGCGGACGCTCCCTTCGGAGCCGATGACGACGACGGCGTCGTGGGGATGAATCACCGTCTCGCCGTCGGGAACGACGACGTCGTCCTCGCGGAGGATCGCCGCGAAGGTCAACGCGTCGTATCGGTCGGCCTCGGCGACGGTCTCGCCGGCGATCGGACTCGTCGGTTTCACGTCGAACTCGGCCATCCGGACGAGGCCGTTCGCGAAGCTCCCGACGTCGCGGGCACCCGGCAGTCCGGCGACGTCGACGATCGCCTCCGCGGTGTGGAGGTCGGTACAGACCATGAAGTCGACGCCGAAGGCGCCGTCCGAACGCTCCCAGGTCCGCAACAGCGTCGTCCGTTTGACCCGTGCGATCGTGAACGCGTCGTCGACGGCCTTCGCCGCCCCGCAGATGACGACGTTGGTCTCGTCGTCGTCGGTGCTCGCGATCACCATGTCCGCCCGCTCGAGGCCGGCTTCCTCGAGCGTCCCGAGCGACGTGCCGTCGCCCTCGAGGGCGAGCACGTCCTGCTCGTAGGTGATCGACTCGATTCGCTCGCGGTCCTGGTCGATCACGACCACGTCGTGGGCGGCTTCGAGTCGACTGGCGATGTTCGTCCCCACCTCACCCGCGCCGACGACGATCACTCGCATAGCAGCCTCCCCCACGGATCGGCCGGTCTCATACCTCGTGGTACCGGGGCCAGTGTCAAGTGAGTTGTCGTCGGTCCGTCACGGCGTCGGCGCCGCGACGCTCGCGGTCTGTACGCGGACCGTCGCGGTCAGGGGACTTCGTGAATCGTCAACTCGACGTCGCGGTGACTCCCCTCGATATCGGCGACGAGGCGCTCGACGACGGTCTGGGCCTCGTTGAGCAGCCGTGGCCGGACCTTCTTGATCACCCAGTCGAGCGAGACGAACCGCGGCAACGAGATGGCGTCTTTGTCGGCGGAGTGTGGGTCGTACACCGCCTCGAAGTAGATCCGACTCGCGGTCTCCCCGTCCGCCGGCGCCGACTCGGGTTCCGCCTCGACGCGCCACTCGCCCCGGGCGTCGATATCGTTGACCAGCCGCCACTCGAGCGATTCGGGTTCGGTGATATCGACCACCTTCGATCGGGCGGTGTACGTGAGCTTCCACCAGCCGAGCCGGAGGTCGTAGACCGACCCGACGCCGCCGTCGCCGTGGACCCGGACCTCCTCGAGGTGGTCCGTGTATCGCGGGTACTCCCTGAACGAGCAGACGTACGGAAAGACCTCCTCGGGCGAGCGGTAGGCGACGGTGCTGAGGAGAATTCTGTCCACACCTGTCGTACACGACAGGCGAAAGTAAGGATTGCCATCCGGTCGACCGCCGTAGACGCCGCGGCCGAGGTAGCAACCTTTGATAGCAGTCACGAGAAACGGCGAGCCATGCGTGATATCTGTATCGTCGGCGGCGGCGTCGCCGGTCTCGCCGCCTCGATCTTCACCGCGAGAGCGGGACTCGACACCCTCGTCGTGGACGGCGGTGAGTCGATCCTCGCACGAAACGCCAGCCTCGAGAACTACCCCGGCTTTCCAAACGGCGTCGACGCCCGTCGGTACCTCCAGCTCGCCCGTGAGCAGGCCCGGAACGCGGGCGCGACGTTCGAACTCGGCCGGGTGACGAGCATCGAACCGATCGACGAGACTGACCTCGAGCAGGGGTTCGTCCTCGAGACCGACGGCGGCGACCCGCTCTCCGCCCGACGCGTGATCGCCGCGTCCTGGCCCGACAGCGAGTACCTCGTCCCGCTCGACGTGGGCCGAATCCAGCGCGGGAGTAAGTACCACGTCGACGTCGACGAGGCGGGACGGACGGCCGTCGACGGCGTCTACGCCGCCGGCCGGATCGCGGGCGAACCACACCAGACGATCGTCGCCGCGGGACACGGCGCGAAGGTCGCCCTCGCGGCCATCCACGACTCCGACGCCAACTTCTATCACGACTGGGTCGCCCCCGAAGGCTACTTCACCGGTCGCGACCGCGAGATCCCGCCGGGCTGTGAGGAGATCGACGACGCGGAGCGACGACGACGCGACGAACAGGCTCGCGAGACGATCCTCGAGGCCTTCGCCGATCCCCTCGACGAGCGGCCGACGATGCACCCGAGCGTCGATCGGGAGTAGTCGACACGCAGCTGGGGACGTCGCCCGGCGCGCTTCCCACGTCACCCGGCGCTCGCTACCCTTAACACGTCGCCGTGTGAACACCAGCCAAATGCTCGAGGGAGTCAACGTCGCGCTCGGGGTGACGGGATCGATCGCGGCCGTCAAGACGGTCGAACTGGCCCACGAGTTGCGACGACAGGGGGCCGAGGTTCGGGCCGTGACCACCAACAGTGCACAGGGGATCATCCATCCCTGGGCGCTCGAGTTCGCGACCGCGAACGAGGTCGTCACGGAGATCACGGGCCGCGTCGAGCACGTCGACCTCTGTGGGTACGACGGCTGGGCCGACGTCTTCCTGCTCGCGCCGGCGACGGCGAACACGGTCGGCAAGATCGCCGGCGCGGTCGACGACACCCCCGTGACGACGTGTGCGACGACCGCACTCGGTGCCGACACCCCGGTCGTGATCGCCCCCGCGATGCACGAGCCGATGTACGACCACCCCGGCGTGCTCGAGGCGATCGAGACCGTCGAGGCGTGGGGCGTCGACTTCGTCGATCCACGGATCGAGGAGGGGAAAGCCAAGATCGCGAGCGAGGAGGCCATCGTCTGTGACGTCGCCCGCGCGGCCGGCGACCGGCCGCTGTCGGGCGAGCACGTCGTCGTCACCAGCGGGGCGACCAGCGAGTCGATCGACCCCGTCCGGGTGCTGACGAACCGCTCGTCGGGGAAGATGGGCCGTGCCGTCGCCAGGGCCTGCTACGCCCGCGGTGCCGACGTCACCCTGGTCCACGACGGACCCGACGTCCCGTACGCCGACGTCCGTACGGTCGAGAGCGCCGCGGAGATGCTCGAGGCGACCCGGGAGGTCTGTGCCGACGCCGACGTCCTCGTCTCGGCGGCCGCGATCGGCGACTACACCGTCGAGGAGAGCGACGAGAAGATCCGCTCCGGCCAGCAACTGACGCTCGATCTCGAGCCGACGCCGAAGCTCATCGACGAGGTTCGGGAGGCACAGCCGGAGCTGCCGATCGTCGGCTTCAAGACCGAAACGTCCGGCGACGACGCGGCGATGATCGAAGCGGCCAGGACGACACTCGAGCGTGCCGACCTCGCGTTCGTCGTCGCCAACGACGCGAACGTGATGGGGGCGGAGCGAACGCGGGCACTCCTGGTCCACGCGGAAGACGCCGCCAGGTACGAGGGCACGAAAGCCGGACTCGCCGGTGAAATCGCCGCCTCGATCGCGGCGATCCGGACCGGTGACTCGTCGGCAGCGTAACTTTCTGCCGAGCGACAGGAGAATTATATAGGTGGCGTTCATGCGCCAACGTAATGGGTGAACGATCGGGTCTGGCAACGACGATGCCCCCCAGCCCGCGGTGATCGGCATGGCGTTACGACAACAGGAGACCGAAACCGCGGACGTACGTGCGACCGACCCCCCCGACCTTTCGAAGGGCGACGTCTTCGAGGTGCTTCGCAACCAGCGCCGCCGGTACGTGCTTCACTACCTGAAAGGCGACGGCGGTCCCGTCGAACTCGGCGATCTCGCCCAGCAGGTCGCCGCCTGGGAGTACGAGACGACGACCGACGGGGTGACCCCGGCCCAGCGAAAGCGCGTCTACACGACGCTCCAGCAGACCCATCTGCCGAAGATGGACGAGGTCGGCATCCTCACGTTCGACGCCGACCGCGGCGTGATCGAATCGACCGATCGGACCCACGACATCAGCGTCTACCTCGAGATCGTCCCCGGTCACGAGTTCGCCTGGCGCGAACTCTACCTCTCGCTTGGGGCGATCAGCTGTGCCCTGGTCGCCGCGCTCTGGCTCGAGATCTACCCGTTTACGGCCCTCTCGGATCTGACCTGGGCGGGGATCGTCGCCGTTACCGTCACCGCGACGGCGATCGCCCACATCTACCACGAGCGCAACATGCGCCTTGGCCAGGGCGATGACCCACCGGAGCTCAGTTACGGGTCCGACGACTGATCGACCGCGAGCGACTGACCGTAACCGCTCGAGGGCGCAACTCACGGCCGTCTCGAGTGCGTCGTGGACTGGGAGCGACGCTCACGGCCGTCCAGCGGATCGTCACCTTTTACTTCGCTACCACCCCACCTGCGACATGGATCAGTTGAAGCAGTCGCTTCTCGAGGCGCCGATCGTCGAGAAAAACGGCTATCACTACTTCGTACACCCGATCAGCGACGGGGTGCCGAAACTGGACCCCGGTCTGCTTCGCGAGATCGTCATCCGAATCATCCGCAAGGCGAAACTCGAGGACGTCGACCGGATCGTCACGCCGGCGGCGATGGGCATCCACATCTCGACGGCCGTCTCGCTGATGACCGACATTCCGCTGACGGTCATCCGCAAGCGCGAGTACGGCCTCGAGCACGAGGTCGCCATCTCCCAGCAGACCGGCTACTCCGAGAACGAGATGTACATCAACGACGTCACCGAGGGCGAGCGCGTCCTCGTGATCGACGACGTCCTCTCGACGGGCGGCACGCTCGCTGCGGTGCTCGAGGCGCTCGACGGCATCGGCGCCGAGGTCGTCGACACCGTCGCGGTTATCAAGAAGGTCGGCGGTGAGAACAAAGTCGACGACGCAGGCTACGAGGTCAAGACGCTGATCAACGTCGACGTCGTCGACGGCGACGTCGTAATCGTCGACGAGACCGGCGACGACTGAGACGGACGCAGTCGCTGTTTTCGCTGCCGGAGAGGGTCCCAGATGTGGTGGGACCGACAGCGATCCGCTCGAACCCCCAGACACGAGAGTCGTCACTGACACGACCGTCCCGAACGACGAACAGTATATATCGACGGCGTCGCTACTGGTGTCGTATGGATGCGCCGGAGGGTCGGAGCGGACTCGGGAGCCGACGAGCGGTTCTGGGCCAGCTCGGCGCCGCAGTAACCGTCGGACTGGCCGGCTGCGTGACCGCCGACGGGAACGAGTCCAGTGCCGACGGCGAGGGGGCCGTCGACGAGGCGACGGCACTCGTCCAGCGCGGTCTCGAGGCGGCGGACGTCGATCCGCCGGTTGAGACGACGATCTACGCGAACGTCGAGAACGACGAGCGGGTTCGGTGGGCCCAACTCGTCCAGCACGCACTGAACGAGACGGGGCTGTTCGACGTCTCGTTCGAGCAACTCGAGTGGGGCCAGTACCAGGAGCTCTGTTTCAGTATGGCCGACCGCGAGGAAAACGCCCTGATCACGCTCGACGTCAGCGGCGGCTGGGACCCACACACGTACCTCGAGCCGCTCTTTCACTCCGACAACGCTGCACCCAGCGGCCTGAATCTCAATCACTTCGCGAGCGATCGAGTCGACGAGTTGCTCGAGACGGGACTCGCAGAGAGTGACCTCGAGCGACGACGGGGCCACTACGCCGACCTCCAGGCGGAACTCGTCCGGCTGGCACCCGCGTCGGTCGTTCGGTTCGGCGAGACGGCAACGGTCTACCGCCGCGACGCCGTCGACGACTGGCGGAATCATCCGCTCCCCGGGAGCGAGTACGAGTCCGTTTACGCCCCGTACGCTGACGTCGCAGCCGACCTCTCGGTCGACGACGAACTGATCGGCGACGCCGTCGCGTCGATCTCGAACCCCGATCCGATACGGATGCACGATACGACCTCGAACATGGCGACGAGCCTGCTCTACGAGGGACTCGTCGGCGTCGACTTCGACGGGACGCCCCGTCCCCAACTCGCGACCGACTGGGAGGCACTCGACGAGACGACGTACCGCTTCTCGCTCCGTGAGGACGTGACGTTCCACAACGGCGAGTCGCTCACGGCCGAGCACGTCCGCTTCTCGTTCGAGCGATACGAGGGCTCGCCGCGCGAACCCGACGTCTATGAGTGGTTCGACGGGATCGACGTCATCGACGAGCGCGAACTCGAGATTCACCTCACCGAACCCTACGGCCCGTTCGAGACGTCCGTCGACGTCCCGATCGTGCCGCTGGCGGTCGACGACGGCGACGTCGACCTCGGCGAGACGCCGATCGGCACCGGCCCGTACCGGTTCGCCGACCGGTCGGCCGGCGAGTACTGGGACGTAGAGCGGTTCGACGACCACTGGGCCGTCGACGCCGAGGCAGGTGACACGACTGCGCCGGTCGAGACGATCCGCCTGCGAATCCTCACCGACGCGTCGGCCAGGCAGATGGCCCTCGAGGCCGGCGAGATCGACGTCGCCACCGGACTCCCGGCCGAAAGTGTCGACGAGTTCGAGGACGACGAGGCCTACGGGGTCGCCCGCACCGTCGCGGGCCAGTACGACTTCCTCGTTTACCCCAGCTACCGCGAACCGTTCGACGAGGTCGACGTCCGGCGGGGGATCGACCGACTCTTGCCCCGCGAGCGGATCGTCGAGGACGTCTACGCGGGCTCTGGGGAAGTCGCGTACACCCCGGTCCCGCCGCTGCTCGAGTCGTTCGCCGATCCGGCCTTCGACGCCGCTATCAGAGACGAGTACTTCAGCTGACCCGAACACACCTCCAATGGCGCTCGGCAAGTACGTCCTCGAACGAACGCTGCTCGCGATTCCGGTACTGGTCGGTGTTTCGGCGATCACGTTCGCGTTGCTCCACCTCGCGCCGGGGGACCCGATCGACGTGCTCGTCGGATTCGACGGCGTCGACCCGTCGGTCCGGGACGACCTGCGGACCGAGTACGGCCTTGACGACCCCGTCTGGCAACAGTACCTCGGCTGGGTACACGACGCGCTCTTGCTGGAGTTCGGCGAGTCGCCGATCACCGGCCGCGACGTCGAGGCGACGATCGCCGAGCGGCTGCCGGCGACGCTCGTCCTCGGCCTGTCTGCGTGGGTCGTCTCGCTCGCGGTCGGCATTCCGGCGGGCGTCTACGCGGCCGTCACGCACAGCAGGGTCGCCGACGAGACCGGCCGAATCGCTGCGCTGGCCGGGATCGCCGTCCCGAACTTCTGGCTCGGCCTCGTCCTCCTGTTCGTCTTCGGCGTCCAGCTCGGCTGGGTCAGGGTGACGCCGCC
>LKMJ01005882.1_pt1 | contig 11591 bp, 14 predicted proteins | sample 643391 | NCBI WGS metagenome assembly LKMJ01 (sample SAMN04112250, study PRJNA286221) | soda lake metagenome | biome: soda lake; feature: Kulunda Steppe; material: water; isolation source: sample PL-Br10 brine of Picturesque Lake | place: Russia: Kulunda steppe | collected 2010-07
CAGACCAGACGTTTTCTTGAGCGTTCTCCCCACCTTCAAACCAATCAGGAGAGGTCTGCTGGCTTGTCTGCCCGCAACCCTCCTGATCCTCACTGACCCCCCCCTTTTCTTTTCTGGTGAAGGGGCTCTTCTTCCCAAGTGGCCCCTTTTCCTTAATTGATGTGAGGAGCTTTTTGCTGCTTGCGTAGTTTTTCTTTCTTCTTTCTTTCTTTCTTTCTTCAAGCGAGGCTCCCCCCACTAAGTAATCATGGGACATGCCTTATATATAGCTATGCTGTGAGTTGTTGTTTCCACAAAACAGTAAACAGCATAACTAACCAGACTATTCCTTTCGTTTTATCTCAGAGCTTATGGATGTTTTCTGTATGGCTGGTGTTCACCAGCAAGCTGAGCTGTCAAACTACCTGGCTGAAGGTCAAATTCAAACTTGTAAACTTCAAGTTGCCTTAGAACTGCAGACTGTCTTCGAGGATCATCTGCCAGTAATGATCAGACTGCCCATTCTCAGCTGCACAACAAACTCTGCTACTAACTTCAGACATCGACTACCTTTTGGCTGGCGATGACCGGCCACCGTGGCTGATTTTGTGACAAACCAATCAGCCTAATGATGAGGATTAAATCTAACTTGTAAACATGTACATCCGCGCGCAAAGGGTGTAAGCCTGTATGTCACTTAAATGGCCATTCTGACCAATTCTGAAAAAGGTATCCGGTCTAGAACAAGATTGAGGTTCATCTGATGAAAGGCTTCATAGGTAACCATCGGGTGTAAGTCTTCTTGGCTACATGTGCAGGCAAAACCCAAACATTTGAGCCACTCGTGTACTGTAATTTCCCCTCAAAACTCGCCTTTGGTTGAGGTTTCAAATGATAAGCCTTGTGCAGGTTCTGTTAGGGACAATTAATCAAACTACCTGGCTGAAGGTCAAACTTAAACTTGTAAACTTGTTAGGGACAATTAAATATTTCAATCCTCTCTGCTAACCCTCAACTGATCATCAATTCTTTAGATGGTTGGCCTGCACCGTTTGGTGCTCACACAGGGGGTACGCCTCTGTCCCTAGTCAGTGGTTGCACATTACCAAGGCTTACCTCAAAAAGCAAAGTCGTTGTTTCCCTGCCCTTGTGTGTGTTAATTCTTTATCATTCGGGCTCTGGCTACAATTAGGCCAATAGAAGTGACATGGTCGTTATCCATGCATAAAAATCAAGGGCACAAGAGATGTAAAGAGACTATCAGTGATAGGCCAGTCCCTTCAGCAACCCACTGCCTCCTGTAGATCAGCCTCCTCATCCATTCCATTCCATGTACCAACTCCAGGGCAACGGTCGAGAGCAAAGTCTGAAAACTGCTTAAGAAGCGCGGCCTCTGCTGGTGATGGCTGCAACAGGCATATAAGAAGAGAAGAAACACAAGGATTTTCAGGGATTAGATTGTAAATTCGGACTGCAACAGGGATAGTGCATTGCAAGCCGATTTCTTCACAGAAGACTTTGTGCTGACTAGACAACAAACAACAGGCATAGACAATTGTTCACCAATTTAGTAACGCATTCCTACCTAATACACTTACTTACAACCTGGAATCATATGGAATTATAGCATTACACCACCAAGTAAAAGTGTACGCGATAGTGCCAGCCCTGTCACATGTCCAGTGCAAGCAAACTGAGTCTGTCTCCAAGAGAAGTCTGCAAGGAAGCCTGTTGATACACACTGACTGATTCCATAGTTTGATGGTGCAAGGTAGAATTTGCGCTTAATGGTTTGGCAGAGGTGTGGTCCAAGCATGTCCCTGCCCCGGCGAAGTATGTGTGCCTGTCCCAACGAAGTATGTGTGCTAGCGCAGGAAGTGCAATATCATCGCCATCCCTGCATGCTTTGACAATGGGCTGGATGGGAATACATAGATAAAACCCCAACAAAATTGAAAATGTCTATTTATGGCCTGGGTGGGGAGAAGTGGGCAGAAAAGCGTGTCTTTAAACTCAGATATTTTTCTCGTCCACCCTTCACGCCCGAATATTGGCATGATAAAGAGCAGAAGTATGACCTTTTGGGGCTCATAACCTCCCGGTTTCGTTCATTGTGGGAGTTGGGTAATCCAGTTTTCTGGTATGATACGGGGGTCCTGTCCTGTCCGCACTCTGCATCACCTTCCACAACTTTGCATCAGTAGGTGCAGGAAAACGTTTGGCATCCATTGATGTATTCAGGGCAGGAAACGGTGCAAAATCATGTATAAAACTGCTTAATGATCCTGCAAGGGGGGGTCCAGTGGTCAGGACGGCTGTGGGCATCGTTTCAGACATGCTTTTTGGGCCATTAGTATCACTAAGTATCAGGGAGTTGAGCCAAATAGGTGCTGCCATGCAGACCAGGGAAACACATTGGCTTGTTCAGTGGATGCATGCATACGAGGATCTATCTTTTGCAATCACGCATTAAGAAGATAAGAATAACGTGCTTGTTGACAGAAAATAGAAACCGCAGAAGCAGCAGATTCACAAGCACACTTGCATTTACACTCCTTCATCCCAATCCACACCCCCCCACCCCCACACCCTGCAAGCCGCACCTCCTCTGAGACATCAACATATTTCCGGATGGTGAACTGCTCAGCAACCAAGTTGTCCTTGGTCATGTACGGGAAGCGCCGAAAGCCCCTAGAGGCTACACCACAACGTTTCAGGTATGATGCCAGTAGGAGGAATACAAAGTCCTGGACAATTGCAAGCACAGATGTGCCAGTGTGACAGCAGTGCCAGTGTGACAGCGTGTGAGAGTAAGCACAGATATGCCAGTGTGACAGCGCCACCTCATGTGCTCATCTTCCACCAAAGTTGCAGGAAAGTTGAAAAAAGGCATGGCACAAACTTCAATGCATCAAAGTGTGGTGATAAATGCCTTATGCAATGCTTTGTTGGGGTACTCTCATCTAAATACACCTCAGTTGTGTGAAGCAAGAACTTTCATCACAAGGGAAACATTAAGAGCTCAAGAGGGCTCACTTGCATGTACACATAACATTGAAATACACATATATATATATATATATGTCGATGTGCTGGACCAGAATGGTCGCCTGAGATGTTATGATATCAAAGTGCAAATTGTGCAAGTCCAGTGCTTTTGACACCCCAGCTACGTGCTCCAGCCTTACCTGACTCCAACCCTGCTCCGCTTGCAAAGATGTTTCACTGCGCCCTGTTGCAGGTGATTGCTGCCAGATTTTCACAAATGCTGGTTCTCCACTTGCCCAGACGGTGTGATTCTACGTCAACGGGGAAGAAGCAAAATGAAAAGGTTGGCAGTGACTAGTGCGCACTCTCGGATTGTCAGATGCCTCATGCTCACACGGTGATGACAGAATGGAGCACATAAGTGAACGTGAATTATGCACCACAACTCTTCTTCCTGTGTAATCCACACAACCACCATCAGCCTCAGACACCACAAGAGCATAGGATATGAAGAAAGCGATTGGAAGCAGCTTGATCAACCAATTCCTACCCTCTGTCAAGGAGAACGATGGAAGCGCACTTGCTTAATCTCTACGCACCCTTTGCTCTGCTTTGCTCGCTCCAAAAAAAATGACACCCCAGGACTCATAGAAACCTGAAGTGCAAGGTATAGCAGCGCGCATCCAGTATTACCTCAAACTCGTCTGCAGAAATCCCAAATGCTGTGACCCATGTAGTTGCCAAGAAGCCTGCCACAGATAGTAGGGACGCAGTGATGCGTATGATACCCGTAAAGACATAAATGCGCAGTAAGGAATGAACAACGGTCCAAAGAGATGCAAATTTTTAAGGTAGCCCAAAAGCGCTCTTTTTTCAAGCAGTACGGAGATGACTGTGCAAGCTACAGATGTTGCCCAAGGGGTGGGCTTGTTGTCTGCCAACCCTGACGACACAAGAAGAACTTGCTGCGTGCGGAAGAAATTCTCCAAGAAGCGAAGTGCATGCTGGTATAAGGCGTACAAACTTAATCCTCCAAGGAGACAAGCATGCGGCAGTCCTTCAACAGCAGGTCCTCACTTGAGCCACATCCCTACCTTGCTTCTGCAAGGCGCGCAACAAAATGCGGACCCCTTGCCGAATGATGTCCAGCTGTGCGGTCTTGAGGACAAGCAGCTCTCTTTCAAGTGGGCTGAGTGGGCCATCTGCAAGCCACAGGATTGGAATCAGCGAACCGAGTATCCGCGCAGTATTTGGGCACAACATGGCCAGCCCCAGGCGCTGCGTCGCATGAGCAGGTTCAACAGGCCTGTAAGGTGGTCTCCCTTTTGCCAAGTCTTCACACGCAGGCCCATGGATTTTTGCTTGAGCTGCTGGATGTAGTGCAAGCAGGTGGGCACAGGGCTCTGTGCGCAAACAGCATCCATCCGCCCTTCAAAACACCCTTCCGAAAGGCACACAAACCTGGTAATCCATCTGCACTTTGAAATGCCCTGTCTAAGGGCACACCAACCGGGTGATTCCAGACGCTGCAGAAGCCTCTGGCCCACAGCGGCTTGGAATGCAATGACACGCCTTGTGTTTGGGTCAACGGGCTGGCCTGTGCTGCCACTGCCACCACCATTGTTGCTGTCCGGCCCTGGAAACCTAGACCGCGCACGGCCATCCTTGTTTGTGAAGAAGGCAAGAGCAGCATCCTGGGAGGCCTCCTGGCTGCTTGATGCCCTCTGCACATCAACGTCAGGTTGGGGAACATTGGCTCCATACTGTTTGCTGCTAGACAACGGTTCCATGTGGTCCAGCTGAGGTCTGCTTAAAGCGCAGCATCGCCAGCATGCATGAGCCTTGGCGCACCTGTTCTTCAACATCCATGTCGAGCATCATGGGCACAGAGTTCCTGTGCAGGTACTCATAGCCATTGCCGGTCACCCTGCACCAGGGTAGATCCATGCACTGCCTTCAACAAACGTTGCTCCATCCAAGCAACATGCTGCAAGGTTCAACCACGGGTATTCTTCTTGATGGCAGCAGCTGCCAAGATTCCCCGATTAGTAGGAGCAGCGTGCCTTGCTACTCACACCCTTGGCATCTCCAGGGTGAGGTGCAAGGCGCAAAGACATCTCAAAAGCAAGGGTCAATGCACCTCAAGGTATCTCCTTGACAAGGAGCAATACAGCTTGTCTTGAAAACAATGCAACAAAATGTACCTCACCTCGGCATTTCTGAGGGCTGTAGCTCGGCATTCAAGACTTTGTACTGTGAGCACAAAGCAGGCGTTTGCGCACAGGACGGGCATTTGCGCACAGAACAAGCATTTGCACATTGCACCTTTGCTTAGAGGCTACCTAGACCCTGTGCAGCTCCAGCTACGCCATAAGTGTCTGTGTGGCACAGATGATGAATGCACACATGGAACAGGTAGGATTGCAGGCCAGGTGCAGGCGGCATGTGCATGCTGCCTGGCTCAAGCTGTTTTGCCTGCCAGATAGGCACCAGCGGCAGCCGTGTGCAATGGTCAAGGCACCCGACCAGAGGGCGCATGCACGTGTGCACGTGCATTACGCGTATATGTGTGTGCATGCGTATGTGTGGTTGTATATTCATATTCATGTGAGACTTGTGTACATGTATGCATGCGTGTGCGCGCGTGCACATGTGTTCATGTGGGAGTGTGTGTACGTGTGTGCACAAATGCATGCGCAATGACTTTGATTTGTCTGGAATGCTCAGACACGTTAGGCAAGTCTGCAACACTCCTCACCTGGATGTAGCTCAGGAAATTAAACCAGGCTGCGTCTTGCAGACCCTGCTTGCCACACGAGCCACAAGCATTGTAGGCCTCGAAGTAGGGCAGCTCCTGTGCCTTGAGCTTAGAGAACTCCGCCTCATAGTTGGTCGGTCCGGGGTACATGTCATCTGCAGCCGCCGATCACCATGTGTAGGGGTAGAGTTTAGGTAAGCATCCAAACCAAGTCCATGAGTGCAGCGCGCCAGGCCTTTCTTACATGGTGTCTTGTCTGTGATTTTCTTTCTGAAGCAGATCTTTGTAGGTATTTCAAGGGTCTGAGCATCAGGCCCTCGGGCTTGGGGAGAGCTGGAAGGGCAGTCGTGTATGAGATTGTCCCTTGTAGTTATTTGGACCTGTCCCCAGTTCAGCACGGTTTGGCTGAACGTCTTCAATTACAGGAAGTTGCATATTCCGCAAAGGCTTAATGCGACATGCTCATACCACAAGACTCTAATCTATGTCATAAAAGTCATAAGGCCGTAAGGCTACACTTGAAAAAGCAGGGGATGGAGGCCTATGCCATCAGGCTCCAGCTTTGACATCTTTGAGACTTCAAAATCCAGGCAGGCCTGATGTGGCACAAGCCTGATTTGCTGCAAGCTTTGATCTTTCACAAGGCAATATCCTGCACTTGACTGACCTGCCACGTCACGGGCAGCCTCCAGAGGAATCTCCAGCAAGCTCCGCGCCAGCCACTCATCCAAGGGAGGTGCTTGCACAGCCTGCACAGTGCACATTCTTATTCTTGAGGCACAAGATGTGTTCAACCAGGGATATGTGGGCCACGTGATAGGAGCTGTGCATTGTCTGGTCCAGCGATGGGATATGATTGCTACCTGTTGGATCTTGGGTTGGTCACTACCCTGTAGTGGCCCAACCGCTTCTTGTGTCCGCCGTGTCAAGTAAGCTGCCTCCTGCGTGTACATTTTGTGGTTATCAAAGGATTAGCAGAGATCGCGGCAGACAGATAGCATGCAAGCATGCCTGTGAGCAGGGATAAGCTTGCACCTGGCCCCACAGGCTGAGCTCCTGCTGGATGGCGCCGACAATCTCTGGCAAGAGCATCACCGGCGCAGCGGAGAGCAGGGCTAGCCTGCGTGGAGGACGAGCTTGCTGGAAAGGGGTGGGACTTGTGGACTGATCTTTGTCTCGTGGCAGTGCCGCTGGTTTTGTGGACCTCCTTCTGCATTGTTTTCTGACAACTGAGCATTCTGGTGCTCCAAGCTGCAATTTGCTCTGCAATTGCATGTTAGGTCCAATAGGAGCTTTAGCGAAAGGAGCTTACAGCGAAAATGGCCTTCATTATGTAGAACGTGTTGAAAATTACAGTACTTGTTGAAAATTATATAGTAAGTGAGATATATTCAAAATTAAGGTGGAATGGAAGCTGCGACGGAGCGCGAGGGGGAACTGGAGGGAAAGCATCCTTTAAATAAGGAGTGACTTGGATTTAGATTGACTGAAGAGCAGGGAGATATGAACTGGAATAAGCTGTCACCTGTCCGTCACGTCAACTTGATGAACACGGTGAGTTATCTACAATTGTAGCCCTATCTATTGAGTGACCAGTTGTCTCTGCCCGAATTGCTCATATTAGATATGTTACGAGGCAAAAGAGCAAGCCTGCTCGGCGGCAACACATTAGTGGATGTGGGCGCGCAGAAGTGCACTCATGCGAGTAGGTCACAGCCAGTGGCTGAGGAGGGAGGACGGGTTAATAATCCAAGCTGCATGTCAGCGGGACTCATACTCAGAAGAATCTAGTTTTTAACAAGCAGACACGTATACAACAAACATATATGGTCACAATATAAGTGTGACACTTATGTGCCCCTCCTCCTAGACACTGCTGAAACGCAGATCTTGGGACAGGGAAACAAGTCACACCCTGTGCACACCTCTTATGGACCTTTCTGCCTTTGAGCTTGGCGGCTGAGTGAGCAGTGGCGGCAGTAGATGGGAAGGCTCCCACACCTTTGGATAGGGCAGCCCCCTAAAGCGCGAGTCTTCCAGGCCCTTAAGCTTGTTCATGCTCTCCTCTGCGCCTTCACTTCCAGCTCCATCCAAGCCACCCGCATCACGGGCTCGCGCCACAGGCTTGCCCTATCTTGCCACTGCTCGCAAGCCCCCAAAAGCGCATGCCACTTGCCTGGATGCCCCAAACCACTGCTCAACTGGTCAAGGTGTCATGATGAACCTTCGGGACATGTGTTAAAATTGGAACGATACAGATTGCCCCTAGTCCAGAAGGGCTCCCCGTATGATTTGTGCATGTGTTATACAATCTACCCTTGGTGTGGGCTTCTTGGGCCCAGATCTAAATTTTGATTCTTGTGCAAACTAATTTGGGCCCAGAACTCAAGATTGCTTCTTGCATACAGCAGCTCCTGGTTTTAAAGCAGGCAAGCAAATCAGCCTTAATTTCATGTTGCTGTGGGAAGATGCTGTAGAAGGAGCACACACTCGAAACTTGTGTATTCTTTGCAGTAGTTTTTGGGTTTGTATCGTAATGTGTTGTGATAAGCGATCGAGTTGTCTATTGGTGTCTTAGGCTTATGTTGCTGAAGCAGCAGCTGCTTTACTCTTCTTATTCCATAGTTCCTATTTCAGAATGAGGACCCTTGCAATTGTCTGATTGCTCTTTTAATATAACATGCTTAAGCACATATCATTGCGATTTAGTAAACAGTGGTCCTATTGCTCTTGTATAAGTTTTTTTTGCTGCAAAATGCTTCCAACGTACAATGCATGTAAATGATTAGCAAATGCACACCCCTACGCCATGCTATCTTGATTTCCATAAGGGTAGGTGCCTGTTCATGCCAAGGTTTAAGAGAGATTAAGTGATGCGGGTGATCAGGGCAGAGAGGGTGTGAAGCGGTGGTTCGCAGGATCAAAGGGCTTCATTTATGGTCCTCTTGAATGTGCCACATACAAGCTCCCTCCTTGTTTTTGGGGCGGACTTAGCATGAGGGGCTGCTCATGAGTTGGCGCAGGCACATACAGTGACTCGATTGTTGCCTGATTTGCAAGTTGGTTCCGTTCCTTGTGGTCAGGAACTCTCTGATAAAATCATGAGTTTGCTCTTACCGCGTACTTGGTGAAGAAGTTGGAGGTGACCATGCGATGCCTCATTGAGGGATCTTCTAGGCCAAATGTGAGAGCAGTGGCTAGGCGTCTATGGTATTCAACACAGGCTCAATATGCCCCGTATCCTCTCCAGTGATTGCACTAGTAGTAGACTTCCAAAATTTGAACTTATGTTCAATGACATTTCCGATCATGGTGTCTCAGATGATTTAATCAGCTTTGGTACAGGGGGTGATGGCAAAAGCGCAGGCAAGGCTAAGAAAAAGGCTGAGCAGATGATGGTCAGTGTTGACGTGGAGAAGCATGGGCGACAAAGTCGGACTTTCAGGCATTTTAACTTTTCCCTGAGTTTTTCATTCACGGTCAACTCCAAGAGAGAGGGCATTAGATGGTATAATTGAACCTTATCTGGATTTCCATCTTTCCCTGTAACTGCTACTAGAGTGTCTGAGAGATTGTCACATCATTTGTGTCTTTAGGAGGGTGAGTATGTAGTATGCACCTGTCACTTAAGCTATGTTGCTAGAAATAATGAGTGCCGCCCTGCCAGAGTGTAATGTAAGTTTCTGGGCCTAGGCTCTGAGGTCTTGGATTGTGCTGTTTTTACTAGGAAATCGCTTGCAACAAAGGTGATGCTAGAAATGTTGGCAAGTCAATGACACTCCTACCAGAGACTGCAGTCTGGCGCTTCAAAATGGCAGTGCAAGCTCAGAGGCTCTGGGGAGAAGAATAGTAAGGTAGCCAAAGCAGGGGGGGGGGGTGATGGACAAAAAGGGCAGTGTTTCAGAGCATGGCGGACAAAAGATATAGAAACCCTAGTTGATCTGCCAAATCAACGTGCCACCAGTGGTAGGTGATGAGTTAAACACTGCCATGTAACCTAAAATCAATGGGGGCAGAAGAATTGCAGCGCTTGTACCCTCTCAGCGAATGGAGTGCTTTTTTAGACCTGAAGCCAACACTGCTAGCACATGTGAATGATAGGTTCTGCCGTGGCACTCTTATCAGATGCCCTGCCATGCCCCCTAGCTTTAAGGAGCCACGTAAGTTTGGCTGTACAGGTAGCATCAGAAGCGGCTCAAAGAGACTCTTGGCTAACCTCCAAGTCCGCCCCAGTTTCTGCAGCCTCGTTCATGAGGCGGTGGTAGTCATTCTTTGCATCTATTCTGTGCTTGACGCTCCCTGCGTTGCCCTTGACCTGGTTGAGCATGAACAGGTAGTGAGTACAAGCGCAGAACTGTGCATGTCCACAAGAGGCTGTTCAAGCATACCTTGATTGCACCCCTTGACAGAGCCTTGTTCACCTGCGTCAAAGCCCCTACAAACAATTGCTGCACCAAACACCTTGCATACCTAATGCAGCCCCAGTTAGACAACCAACAATTGCTCCAGGAGGCCACCTTGTCATCATATGGGACTAGCAACAAATGGTGCTGAATTCCAAGAAACATCTGCATTTGTCCCTTTTTGTGCCACTTGCCCGCATCAACTCGCCAATCAACGTGACCGCCAAAATTGGTCACATTAATGTGCAACATGCACCAAAAGGCCGCTTGGGGAGGGAGGTTGCATACACGCAAGGAGTAGGGGGCCACCATTTGCCACGCCACTGCCACTGCTTGCGTGAAGTAAGTGCGCTCCGCAAACATCAGTGAACTAGACACAGTGCCTCTCTCAGACAAGATGGGGCATCTTCTCTATTATGTAACATTTGCCCGATGTGGACTGCACAAGTAGAGCCGTGTGCAGAGCCGTGTGCAGAGCCGTGTGGTGAATCGCATGCAGAGCCGTGTGGTGAATCGCACGCAGAGCCGTGTGCTGAGCTGTGTGCTGAGCAGGACCTCTGTCTGTGCCTTGTTGGTTTCTTCCTTCCATGCCAGCAGGGAGCCGGAGGCATGGGGAGCTCAAGTGTCACCAACTAATCAAATGCCCTACAGGGCTTTAGCAATCAACTCAATTGGCACTACCGTAAGGCCCCCTACCAGGACGTCCTCTGCAGCGTTTAGGGCTTGAAGTCGTAGCCTGCTAGCGGTACATGTGGATCCAAGCTCAGGCTCAAGCTTACCTGGACCGCATACGAGATGCCATCTGCAGAGGTGTATCTGCCGGCGAGCTTGAACATGCCGCCCTCTATGCACACAAAGTGCAGAGCAGTGCCAGGCGGCACAGCTGAGGGCTGCTGCTTGTTTCCCTTACCCTCCCCTGTTGGCTTGGTCGGGGCCGGGGGAACTGATCCTGCGCTCAGGCTGCTTTGGCTACCCGACACACTTGCTGAGCTGCTAAGATGCAGGCCTTGCATTGCCTGAATGATTGCATTGCCTGTATGTGCGTTGGGCTTGGTGCAGACTCGAACAGCTGCTGCATGTCTGCATCTGGGAAGAAAGGGACTTTTGCGCAAATACTCCCGCACGTCGCTGGGGCCTGCCTCACCCAGCTGCAGACAAAGATAAGTCAACAGGGCAGAGGTGTCGAGACTTCTGGCTGGACGAGGCGGAAGGCAGCACATTGGATCAAGGAGGTGCAAAACACTTGTCAACGTGTGCCATTCACGAGTGGACCACACTTGTTAACGTGTGCCATTCATGAGTAAAGAGGGCGCATTGAGAGGCTTGAGGATGTTTCGATACAAAGTCGTGCATTGCCATGTTTGTTTGTTTGTTACAAGACGCGAGCGGACACAGCAATGTCCTTAAGGCAGGCAAGGCAGAAGAGCTGAAAAACGCTAGGAAAAGGAGAACTGCCAGAAAAG
>LKMJ01005883.1_pt1 | contig 11590 bp, 14 predicted proteins | sample 643391 | NCBI WGS metagenome assembly LKMJ01 (sample SAMN04112250, study PRJNA286221) | soda lake metagenome | biome: soda lake; feature: Kulunda Steppe; material: water; isolation source: sample PL-Br10 brine of Picturesque Lake | place: Russia: Kulunda steppe | collected 2010-07
GACTGTCACCGACGAAACCAACTGATTGCGGTCACATATAAAAGCACTCGACAACGCTTATTAACTGCTATGTCATACCATGGCACGGATAGCATGTTTGAGCAATTCTCCGGCGGCTACTACCTCGGGAAGCTGTACGTTGAACCACACGACCGCACGCAGGCGGTCATCCACCAAGACGACCACCAAACCGTAAACGAGCAGTTGTATACTGAGGGCGAGGGCGTCGAGCGGCTCGACGCACCGTTGGTGATGAAAGTCGGGGCCACACATTTCCCTGTTTTGGGAGACGAAAGCGTCCCCTCGGGAACGCTGGCAGTGCCCGCCGAGTTGCTTGGTGAGTCGAGAGCCAGCCAACGCGAGGTGTTGTTGGCCAAACGCGAGCGGGCCATGGAACTGCTTCGCTACTCTGGATGGCAGCCTGCGACCGGAACCTAGGGACCACCCATTTCAAGAGCGTAGACTGTTGTTTTTCGGTATGATCGACGAGCTGCTCGGACGGGCAGAACTCAAAACGCGAATCGAGGAGCTGGAAGACGAGAAACACCATCTCCAGCGACAGCTTGAGGCCGAATCTGAGCGTCGATCCGACGCCGTTAGCGACAAACAGCAGGCCGAACAACGAATCAACCGGCTCGAAGACAAGATCACCGAACTCGAAGACACACTCGAACGCACCCAGTCAGCAGGCGAGACAGCACGCGGGCGAACACCCCGAAGCACCGACAGTTTCGGTGGGGACCGTCTCGACGAAATCTGCCGCCGACTGCGGTCGGTCGAGACAGGCCCGGAAGGCGCGCTCACTGCTGTCATCGAAGACGAAGAACTCCCGCTATCGCGGACTATCCGCTCGACTGCGGGCGACTGTGGCCCCCTGATTCGATCTGCTGCTCCATGCATCTATTATACTGATGATGCGGGGCTCGTCTCAGTGTGTCTGCGCCCGCCGATCATGCCCGAGGCGTTCAGCGAGTGGGACAACGGCTTCACCGTTGCCGAGTCGTGGTTTCGGCCCACCGGTAGCCTCGTCTTCGGCGTGGTTCGAGCCGACGTGTTCGCTGTCGGCATCTACGAGGCAGGCGAGCGCGTCGATCATGCGGGCTTCGAGACGGCTGTCAAATCCGACCACTCGAAAGGCGGCTTCTCGCAGGGACGCTTCGAGCGCATCCGAAACGAACAGATCGACGAGCATCTCGACAAGGCCCGCGAGCGACTGGTCGAGACAATCGAAGACACCGATCCGGACCAAATTATACTCACCGGTGGCAAATCAGTGCTTCCAGAGCTCGCTGATCTCGCCGATCACACCGCGACGACTGATGCGGGCGGCAAGCCACTCGACGCACTCGAACACGCGTTTGCGGACTTCTGGTCGACCCGAGTAGTCACGCTCTAACGGGCTTCTGTACTGGTAGTCGAGGCCTACTGGGTGGCTGCGATCGGTGTGGCGGCTATCGGACAACCGTCACCGGCACCGGCGAGCGCCGGACAACGGTCTCCGAGACACTCCCCAACAGCAGCCGCGCCGCGCCGTCTCGACCGTGGCTACCCATGACGATGGCATCGATATCGTGGTCGGCGACGTATCTGACGATCTCGTTTGCGGCTCGTCCGGCCAGAATCTCGGTGTTGACGATTTGGTCGCCCGCCGTTTTGCGGGCCTGCTCGAACAACTCCTCGGCAAACCGCTGTTGTTCGTCGACGACTCCTGCCGTATCAGCCATAATCCCCTCGATATCTGTCGTCCCGGCAGCCGGATTCAGTACGTGGACGGCGATGAGCGCTGCTTCGGGAAACGTTTCGCTCGCGTAAGTGAGTGCTTCGTGGGCCTGTGGTGAGCCATCCAGTGGCACAAGTACGCGTTGTGGTGTCATACCGCGTATTGTCCCCGGAGGAACTACAACCTACCGACGCTCTTTGATCAATCTCACTGTCGAGGCCTCGTCTCTTTCTCGACCGAGGAGTCGCTACCCACGATCCGTCTCCTGCAGAATGAACGGCCCCATTGCGAGTGTCCGTTTGGCGACCGACGCGATCCGTACGATGAACACCGTAAAGATCACAAACGGTGCGATTCCGACCGTAAATCCGCCGGCGGCCACAATGACGAGGCTGTCGATTCCGCCCACTGTTCCCGTGAGTGCAGCCGCATCGACGTACATACTGAGTCCACCCATCACCGCCAGCGCGGGCACCGAAATGTAGAGCAACGCCCGCGAGAGGTTGATCAGCTCCCACTGGAAGTACAGCGTTTTGAAATGCTCGCGCGCCGGCCCGAACAGTTGTAATAACTCAAGAAGTTCCTCGATGGCCTCGTCCGTCTCAGCCGAACACTCGGCACTGTGATCGTGTTGGATCTTTCTGAGTTCGTGAATCTGTTCGGAGTAGTTGAACGCTAACACCGCCCAGAGCACATCGAACGTCCCGAACTGTGCTGCCGACAGATTCTTTCTTACTTGGTCGGTGGTCAGTCGAAGACGGTCGGCGTAGTCGTCGAGAGCCGCCGCCAGTTCAGTGTCGTCCTCGACAGTCCGATGAAGCTCGTCGGAGCGTGCTCGAATGCCCTCGGTCAGTTCGGACAGAAACGCTGCGGGCTCCGGCGAAACCGTGGCCGTCGAGAGCTTGGCTTCGACATCCGCCCGAAACTCGACGGATTCACGCATCCGGCTTCGCTGGTCACCCACCGCGCCGAGCTCTTGGGATAATACGAGCTGGTTGATCGTCACCACAATCGAGGTGCCGGTGATGATTGCGCCAATAAACGCTGTAAACAGCAGCTGAAAACCATCCCGGTCGGCAGCGATCTCTCGAAACGGGGTTAACGCCAACTCGCTGGTTCCGACAAGCAGGCCGAACACGCCCAGAAGAATCACCGCAGAAACCAGCCATCGGTTCGCCCGGAGCACAATCGCACTCCAGTAGCGGTGGCCGCTGATCCGCGCTCCGACACTGTCGGTGCGTTCTTCCATCGTCTCGACCGACGGGCGGGCGGGCCAAAACAGTCGGGAGCGTCCTGATCGCTGACTGTACTGGCTACGCTATGGCTATTTGTCGTCTTTGAGCTCGTCCAACTCGGCTTCGATCTCGCTGTCTTCGAGTTCGGCGTCGATGTCGACATCGCCGTCAGCCTCCAGTTCGGCGTCGAGATCTGTGTCCTCGTCGTCGGCTGACTCTGTGGGTTCGGCCTCACCTTTGCCCATTTCGGCTTTCAGCGTATCGAGTTCGGAGTCGACCTCGCGGCTCGACGAGAGCTCGTCGAGTTCGCGGTCAATGCTGTCTTTGTCCGACAGCGCGTCGTCGAACGCGCCGCTGTCTTGGAGTTCGTCCATCGCCGCCGAGCGCGCCTCCATCTCGTCAGTTCGTTCTTCGGCACGCTCGATCGAGCGGGCGACATCTTCCATCTCGTCGCCAACACCCGTCATCGCCTCCGAGACACGCGAGGAGGCTTCGGCGGCCTCGTAGCGGGCTTTCATCGTCTCCTTTTTCGTTTTGAACTCGTCGATGCGGCCCTGGAGTTCGTTCTTCTTTTCGATGAGGTTCTCTTGGGTGTTTTCGAGTTCGGCGATCTGGCCCTCCAGCTCTTCGATCTGGGCCATTTTGGATTTCTTCTTTTCGAGGGCTTTGCGGGCGAGATCGTCGCGGTCCTGCTGGACGGCTTCGCGCGCTTGGCTGTTGTGTTTCTCGACGTTCTCTTCGAGGCGGCGTTTCTGGATCTCCAAGCGTTTTTTCTGGGTGGTGAGGTCGGCGATTCCCTGCTTTACATCCTGGAGTTCGTCCCGCATTTTTTCGTAGGAGTACTCCAAGGTCTCGGTTGGATCCTCCGACCGGTTGAGGATCGCATTAATCTTCGACCGGATGATGTACGACGTCCGCGAAAGGATTCCCATAGCCGCCTTTGGGAGAGGTTAGGCTTAAAACCTCATACAGTCGATGCGTCCGGAGCCGCACTCACGCCACAAAAGCTCACTACTTCAGTACTCATTTATTCACTGAGCACACAGCACTCGACAACTGATACCAATGAGCGATGTTGAAGACACCGAGATCGTCGAAGAAAGCGCCGAAGAACGCGAACGGAACGCTGCTGGCCCCTACGGTGATTCGGGAATCGTCGAGGAAAGTCCCGAAGAAAAACAGCGCGCGGCTGCCGGACGCTACGGCGACGATGGAATCGTCTTGGAATCAGACACCGACGACAACGCCAAATCCAACAAACCCTACGGCGGCGACGGGATTGTTTCGGAACCCGACACAGATGACAACGCCAAATCGAACACACCGTACGGCGACCAAGACGCCGTCGACGGTGATGCAGACAGCGACGCCAGCCCGTAGGTCGATTCACACAGCACTCGACGGCTTTCGAGACCGCTCTCAGTTGTACTCTCGCCACCGGTAGCCGCACGATTTGCACTTGAAAAAGCGGGTCGGTGGCTCATCAGCCGCGCCGGTCTGTTTGATTGTATACCACGCCGCGCCGTGACCACACTCATCGCAGACGATATCTTCGGCGGTCGGTTTCCCTTCGAACTCTGCGCCCTCTTCGGTTTCGATCAGTTCGTCGCTGCTTTGGGCCTCCGTCGAGGTGAACTGGGCGGCGCGCGCTGTGTCCTGTTCGGCGGTCGCGTTGCAGTCGTCGTTCGTACACACCATACGGTCACCGTCGCTGACCATCATCGAGCCACAGCTATCGCAGAACTGCATACTGGATTTTCGGCCTCGACGGCTTAATGTTCGTCGTTCAGAATCGTCCGATCCGGCCCCGAGTCGGTGACAACCGGACAGCTTCGAACGCGAAACTGTCCGTCCATCAGCACCTCGACAATGCTGGTGCCCTCGTGGCTACAGGACACCTCCGGCGGCTCGCTGAAGTAGGGACACTGCTGGCAGTACTGTCGCTTATTAATGACGGTGTCGTCGCTGTCGGCACGCTGTGTTGGGCTCCGAGGCCCGACGCTTCCAGTAGCCGCCGTCTCACCGACCTGCCCTGCAGAAGCAGGCGAATCGGCAGCTGTCTGTCCTGCCAACTCGTCCCACAGTGCCTCTCCGTCGACCTGCGAGACATCCATCTGGTCGAACACTTCGTCTGCATCTACCTCCTCGGCGGCATCTGCTGGCTGTTCGGCGTCGAGTTCGTCGAACACATCGCCTGCCTCCGGGCTGTCGGCGGCATCTGCTGGCTGTTCGGCGTTGGTCCGGCTGTTGCGGTTGTCAGCGACAGCTGTCTCGGTGGAGTCTGCTGGGCGAGCGGCTGTGTCGGCCTGATCGTCCGCGTCTCGACTGTCTGTCGCGTCCGGATATTCGGCTTTGAGTTCCTCGAATAGATCGTCGGCCTCAGTGTTCTCGGATTGCCCGCCGACATCGATCACGTCAGCTTCATCCACCGTCTCCGTCCTGTCGGTCAGTGTGTCGTCTCCTGACTCCGGGTTGTTCGGATCGGCGGGAGTGAACTCACCGATTTCGTCCCACACTGTCGCCTCGTCGTCGGATTCGCGTGCGTCCTCACCGCTCATTGTGTATCCCGAGTGGCTCCTGACGTAGTTATTGTCTCACCGGTGGTAAACGGCTCTTCGGTGGTTTCGCCTGCCTCAAGAGCGGGCCGGTCGGCGATGGTAAGCCAGGCCGATTTGAAAAACATCGAACCCGGCTCAACGCCATCGAACACGCTCCGGCAGTGCGGACAGATCGGCTCGACGAGCAGTCCCAATTTGACGGTTTCGTTGCAGTTGTCACACTTTGCTTGGCTGATATCCTTGCGCGCGGCGGTCTGGAGCAACTCGGCGAGCGCAGTCTGGTGTGAGACGTGGCTCTCGACGCGCGCGAGTCGCCGCCGCATATCGACGACAGCACCGGCGAGCTTGGTTGCCTTCGATTCGAGATCGGTCACCGATGCGGCTAGTGGTCCAAGCTCGCTTTCGATTCCACTGAATCGGGTTTCGACCGTGTTGTCGAGCTGTTCGATTTCGTCGGCCAACTCGTCGAGCTCGCCGGTGAGCTCGTCGGTGGTTTCGGCCTGTTCGTCGAGCCGATCTTCGAGTGCGTCGTGGCTGTGGTTGGCCGGCGCGCGCGAGCGGGCCTCTTTGACCACGTCGACGATCTTCGAGCGGAGATCCTCGACGTGGTCGTCGAGTTCGGCTTCGAGCTCGGCAATCCGGTCGCTATCTATCTCATCGCCCGCTTCGGTTTCGAGCGATTCGATTCGTGCTTCGAGTTCCGCAAGCGTCGACTCCAGTGGCTCGTTGCCGTCCGTCTCTTCAGTGAGCAGCCGGTAGGACGTAACCGCGCGCGCCAGCACGTCCTCCCGATTCTCGCCGGTCTCGTCGGTATGGTCGGCCAACCACTCCTCGATGCTCCCCGGAAGTGACGCCGACTCTCCCTGCTCGCTGGCCATTAGTGAGTACCTTGGTATCCCTAAATATAAAGACCCTCATAAATGATTGGACACGAATATTGATTTTGAGGTTTAGAGACACCCATACGATCTCCTCGCTGTTATCTGATCTTCCGAACGTTGCTGAGATCGTAGCCGCCTTCGTGGATCTCGCCTTCGAACTGGACGATATCTTCGTCTTCGAGCCGCGAGAGCACACCCCGGAACTGCTGGACAACCATCACGCGGGCACGTTTCGAGCCGCCAGTTTCCCACGAAAAATCGATGGTGCCGCTTGCGGCATCCGACAGCTGGCCGAGTTTGGTTGGTTCGAGCGTCTCCTCGCTGGCCAAAATCAGAATCAGTCCACCCCACTGCTCGGCGGCGCGCTTGAGCCCACGAATCAACATCGGGATATCCTGCCATTCGAGATCATCACCTAGTGCACTCAACAGATCAGTGATCGAATCGAACACGATCAGGTTTCCCGAGGCGTGTTCGGTCAGATAATCCCCAAGCACCCCAAGTACCTTCTTTCGATTACCGCCGCCGCTGAGATCCGAGAGCTCGGTGGTTCGGCCCAGATACCAGTCTTGGGGAATACGGCTCGACTGGAAGTACTCGACCGACAGATCAAGATAGTTGATCTGTTCGATCACTGTATCAACGATGTCGTCCGACAGCGTGAACCGAAACTCCTGTTCGAGCGCTGCCTTCGAGGCGGTAAACGAGAGATAATGCACCTCGGGCGGCAGCACCGCTCCCTCGGGCAGCTCGCCGTAGTGAAGATCAAACAGGTCGTCGCCCGTCTGTGCGAGCGCGTTCATCGCTGCGCTCGTATACGCAAACTCCCGGGCACCAGCGCCGGCCTCTCCGGAAAGCAACACGACGCTGCCGGGCGGTGCGCCCCCGTCGAGCAACGAATCGAGCCGTGAGATCCCAAACGGGATGTCGTCCATACGTGCCAATACAACGGTCAATCCTTAGCCGTTTCGCCGAGAGGTCAGTTTGGCTCAACAACCGCCCCCTGATTTCTGCCCTTAGAGACAATAACCTCGCCGTCCAGGCCGGCTGTCTCAAGAGCGTCGAGCCCAGCCGCTTTGGCGGCAGCCGCGTTGTGCGCATCGGTCACCCCGTAGACTGCCGGCCCCCACGACGATTGGCCCGCCCCGTACACCGCGGGCTCGGCTGCCAGTGTCTCGACGATCTCGCCGACTGGTGGGCGATACACGCCGCCCTGCTCGTCGGCATACCACGTGCCGTTGAGTCGGCCGATCTCGGCGACCGCGCTCCCAAACCGGTCGGCATTACCCATCGCAACCGCTGGCAACACATCACGGACGACCAACCCAGCAATGCGGTCTGCCGGCCCCGGATCGGCCCGTTCGATCACGCCTCGGATGCTGTCGTCTTCGGTCTGGCCGCTGCGGCCCGGCTCGGCAGCCGGCAAAACGACCAGAAACCGCCAGTCGTCGGGAATCGGGTGGCAAGCAGTGACCGCCGGCACCGACCACGTGCCGTCGACCGGCCGGTCAGTGGTAAACCGCGTGGTTGGATGGCCAGCGTCGAGAACGAAGCCGCCCTGCTCAAACGTTGCAACCCCGATTCCAGACCGACCGCCCCGGCCCAACTGCGGGGCCAGCTTCCGAACGTCGACTGCGTGGTCGAAGGCAGCCCCAATACCGGCAGCCAGCGCCAACGCCAGCTGGGTGCCGCTGCCAAGCCCGACGTGTGCCGGCAGCGATTGGACGGCCGACACTGATGCACCCGGCAGGCCCAACTGCTCGCAGATGGTCTCGACAAGCGACTCACCGTCTGGCGGTGCCACGACGCTATCGGCAGGCTCGATCTCCACTACGAGCCGTGGCTGCTCAAGTGCCACTCCGAGGCTGCCGTACAGCCGCTCGTGGGCCAACGAGAGGTTCCCGAAGCCGAAATGGAGCCGTCCGCCGACCGTGACCCGCGTCATACCTTGGTTTGGCAGCCCGCAGCCATTCGGGTTTCGACGGTGGCAACGAACGGGGGTACCCACTGCTGTTTGGCACTGCCTACCGCAACGTAGTCGCCGCCTATTTTTCCTGTCAACTCCCTACAGTGGTGTATGGAGTCGCTGCTCATCTACGGTGCCTACGGCTATACGGGCGAACGAATCGCGCGAACTGCCGTCGAGCGAGGCCACGCGCCCATTTTGGCCGGTCGGAACCCCGAAGCCCTGCACAGCTTGGCTGCTGATCTCGGCGTGCGAAGCCGGACGTTCACACTCGACGACGATATCGAGCGTCAGTTGGCCGGCATCGAGACGGTGCTCAACTGTGCGGGCCCCTTCGAGAACACCGCCGAGCCGCTTGTCGAGGCCTGTCTGAACCGCGGTGTCGACTATCTGGATATCACGGGCGAACTCCCAGTGTTCGAACGCCTCGCCCGCCGCGACAGCGAAGCCAGCGAAGCCGGAACGACACTGCTGCCGGGTGTTGGTTTTGATGTCGTTCCCACCGACTGTCTGGCAGCCCATCTCACGAGCCGCCTTGCGGAGCCAACCCAGCTCTCGGTGGCGATTTCGGCCACCGGCTCGCTGTCGGGTGGCACGCTTAAAACCCTGATAAACGGACTCGGATCGGGCAGCGCGGTTCGCGAAAACGGCCACCTTCGGGCCACACCCACCGGATCGAAATCCCGCGTCGTCGATTTCGGAGCCGGCAACCAACTCGTCATCTCGGTGCCGCTGGGTGATCTCACGACGGCGTTTCACTCGACGGGCGTACCGAACATTACGACCTACGTTGCGGCCCCCGACGCATCTGTTCATGCGATCCGGCTCAGCCGACCGCTCGAACGCGTGCTGTCTGCTGGACCGGTTAGACGCCTTCTAACCGGGCTTGTAGATCAGTTTGTCGAGGGACCAACTGCTGCCGAACGAGCCGACGCAGAGACGATCATCTGGGCCGAAGCCTGGAGCGAGCCAACCGGCGAAACCGTCGAGTCAGTGCTTCGGACGCCCGACCCCTACGACGTGACAGTCGAGGCCGCACTCGCGGCCAGCGAGACTGTCGGCGCGGTAGACACAGGCTACCAGACGCCAGCGACCGCCTTCGGAGCTGATTTCGCCGTTGAGCTGCCGGGCGTCAGCCGCGACGACCGATAACCCTCGACGGCCACGATTCTTTTTAGTGCCGGCGTGGTGGCGTTTGTGTGCGTTATCTGGAGGTGCTCGTCGATGACGACGACCGCGAGACTGTCGCCAAGGTGTTCGAGAAGGAAGGCGTCGATTTCGTCCGCCAACGAGCGTGGACCAACGGAACCAGCAACTGGCAGTTTTCCGCGCCGGTCCCCAGCGACGCCATCGGCTATCTGCTCGACGAGTTGGAGGCCGCAGGCGTCGAGAACGAACAGCTCGTCATTGGCAGTCTCGAAAGCGCCACCACTCCACACAGCGAGGCACTCCAGAGCCGGTTTGCCAGCGGCTTTGATCCACTGACTCATCCCGAGATCACCTCGAAAGCACGGGACATGAGCCAAGATCCGGCCTCGTTTCTGGCGATGGTTTTTCTGAGTGCTGTGATCGCGGCGGCAGGGCTACTGATCGGCTCGCCGGCTATCGTCGTCGGCTCGATGGTGATCGCGCCCATTGTTGGGCCGGTGCTCACGGCGACTGTCGGTGCGGTTGTCGGCGACCGCCAGATGCTGCTCGACAGTCTCTGGCTACAGGTGGTCGGCTTGGTTGTTGCGGTCGTCGGGGCCGCGCTGTTTGCAGCTGTGGTGTTTGTCAGTGGAGTTTCGCCCTCGACGCTCGATATCACGAGCCTCGAACTGGTTGGGGTTCGCCTGTCACCCGGCGTGCTGTCGGCAGTAGTCGGGCTTGCGGCGGGCGCGGCAGGTGCGTTCGCGCTGACGACCAAAGGGCCGACCGCGCTGATCGGAGTAATGATCGCCGCCGCGCTGATTCCGACCGCAGCGACGACTGGGCTGGCTGTCGTCTGGGGCGAGCCGCTGGTGGCTGTCGGCTCGTTATTGCAGTTAGTTATGACGATGGTACTGATTAATCTGGGCTCGTTTGTCGTGTTGGTAGCCATGGGCTACCGCCCGACGCAGTCGGGATGGCTGCTTGCGAGCGCGCCCCGTCGTCGCAAGCTCGTTGTTCTCGGAACGCTGCTAGTGTTGCTCGCTGTCGCCGGCACTGCCGTGGGAGCCACCACCCAGCAGGTCGGCCTTGAACGAACCGTAACCGAGGAGGTCGACGGCCTGCTCAGTGAGCCAGCCTACGCTGCGCTTGAGTCCGTTAGCATCAACATGGAGTACGGTGGGCCCGCTCCGGGAAGCGAGCAACCAACGGTTACGGTGCTTGTTGCCTACTCAGGAGAGAGCGACCCACCCGAGCTCACTGACGATCTCGACGCACGACTGACGGCGGCTACCGGCCACGAGCTGGCTGTTCGCGTCGAGTTTGTCGAGTACGCCACGCCGTCGGCTGTGCGGTAATCGTGGTTCGTCGTACTGAAACGCAGGTGACAGGGTGACTGCAGTGTGCTGGGAGGGCTCAGTAGTCGGGGGCGTCGTCTTCGACTGTCCGTTTCATTGATTCGCGTCGAGATTTGGCGTCTCGGCCCGTTGCCTCAAGCAGGAACTCGTTTTTCAGCGAGACGGCCTCGGCAGCCGCATCGGCCTCGCCAGCGGCGATGACCTCTTCGGCGGGTCGTTCTTCGAAGTGGACTGCCAGCTGATCTTTTTTCCCGCTGTATTCGGCTGCGCCAGCCAGAATTCGGTCAAAAACGGGGTTGTCGGGCGATTCGACAACGTACAGCTCGTGGCCGTTCATCTCTTCGGTTCCACTGACAGGGCCAAAGTATGATTCGATTGTCGATTCGAGGTCGGGGACGCGGTCGTCGAGATGCTCGCCGCGACGCATCTTGTACTCCTTCATCGCCCGCTGATTGGCGAGCCGCCCGTTTACCTGTTTCGTCGTTCTGATCTGCCACCCTGCTGAGGGTTACAGCGGTCGTTCGGAGATGTAGCCGCGTTTGCACGCCGGACAGATGTCGCCGGCGCGCATCGAGGAGTTGCCGGCCTCCTTGGTTAGTCCGCACTCCGGACAGAAGAACTCGGTTTGGATGTCGTCGACGGTCGGCTCGAACTCGACGGTTGTCTCTTCGGCACGGGTAAACGAGAGCTCCTCGCTACCGTCGGCCAGCTCGGCCTCGTCGTCGGTGATTTCGGGCGTAAAGC
>LKMJ01005884.1_pt1 | contig 11589 bp, 8 predicted proteins | sample 643391 | NCBI WGS metagenome assembly LKMJ01 (sample SAMN04112250, study PRJNA286221) | soda lake metagenome | biome: soda lake; feature: Kulunda Steppe; material: water; isolation source: sample PL-Br10 brine of Picturesque Lake | place: Russia: Kulunda steppe | collected 2010-07
GAGAGAGAGAGAGAGAGAGAGAGAGAGAGAGAGAGAGAGAGAGAGAGAGAGAGAGAGAGAGAGATAGGGAGAGAGAGAGAGAGAGAGATTGCAGGAGGGGGCCTCAGGTATGTCTGGGAGGAGAAACTCCTGAGGCAAGAGTGAGCAAGGGTTGCGGCATGGGCAGGAAGGGGACAGGCATCCAACAAAAGGAAGAGAAAGGGCACGATGGTTGTGAGGGGGAGAGTGCAGGGGGGGGCATGGGCACTGTGGGTTGGCGGAGGGGCAAGCAGAGCAGGATGGGGTCCATGGGCGCTGACAGAGAGGCTGGCGGCGGCAGCAGCAGCAGCAGCAGCAGCAGAAAGGGCCCAGACGGATGGAAGGGCGCTGATACAGCAGCCGTCACAAAAGAGGGGAGAGTACTGGCAACAGGCGCTGGATGGAACTAACAGAGCTGTGGCTTGGGTAGGGGCCGCAGGTAAGCGCACTGTCAGTCTGCGAGCACACGCATAACCCCCGTGGACATGTGACAACATCACCCTGGCTTAATGATGGCTAAGGTGTCAGCCCGTATCGCTTTGAGTGCCACACAGCAGGTCTCAGAAGCTACGGTAGACGTGCGACAGCTCCGCGGCAGCCTGCACTCCTGTGGGGCACGCCATAAAACGTGTGAGTGGGTTCATTGTACGCGTGCGCGACGACTCACCTTTCCCCCCAGTAGGAGGAATGCGCAACAGCCTGCGCTCTTGCCCTCCAGGGCCGCCTTGGACACCTCTCGCACTTGTTTGGAGCCCAGCTCGTACAGCAGCACCTTCAGGTCGCACACCACCACCAGCAGCCTGCGTGCAGCCCAGGCAGGGAGCGCGTTGAGGCGGGGGGCCTCCTGGTCCCACTCATGCGTGTGGCAGAGTAGCGGGGAAGGAACAGGACGCGCGCGCACAGTGTGCTTGTGCCCCTAACATGAGCACAGGGCACAGGAATGGCAGGTGCGGGCTCGACACCCATGTTGGGGCCTGCGCGCCGAGCTCCCCCACATTGCTGTGCTGGCACGTTGCAGGGGGAGCAGCCACTGCTTGCATGTTGCAAGGCTGAGACCATGAGCATTTGGGTGCAGCTGCTGACACTAGCAAAGCGCTGGCGGCATACCCAGGCCCGGAGAACAAGAGCAGCACCGCATTCAGCGGGACCAGTGCCGTGCAGCATTGCCAGGCACACGACCAGGGCCGTGTAGCATTGCCAGACGCACAACCAGTGCCGTGCAGCATTGCCAGATGCACGACAAGGGCTGTGCAAAATGTGGCCAGCCTACAAGAGGGAGGGAGGCTTGAGGGTTCTGCTGCAAGCCGCCAATGTGTGCGCTCGCGCGCGACGCAGCTGTGGCCTGTGCGCACTTGCCCTTGCCCCAAGGGGAGGGGTTGCTCACATGCAACGCGGCTGTGGCCAGTGCGTGCACATCCGTGCGCACACCCCCATGGCCTTGCGTGCCCACGTGCACCGCAGCCATCATCCAGCGTGCGCAAGCGCAGCCTAGCACGGCCTGCGTCCAGCAGCGGGCCGCGCCGTTGCAATGCAAAGCGTGGCCATGCCACGTGGACACGCGTGGGCGCAGCATGCACAGGCAGCACCCTCACGCACCCACACACATGCACTCGTGCATGCATGTGCACATCATGTATGGCCACAGCCGCACTGTTGACAGGTGGCCACAGCCGCACTGCTGACAGCCACACCTATCCGCGCACGCGTGCTCGCTCACCTGCGCGCCCCCAGTTTGGCGATGTCTTGGATGTTGGGCGCAGGCCGGCACGGCCCAGTCGCCAGCAGGTGCTGCGTGGTCAAGTGGGCCTGCGCCACGTCCTTGTCAAAAAACCGCACCTCCCGCACCTTCCCAGTCGCGGACCTGCACACCAGCCCAGGCAAGCGCCAAGGCGCCGCACGGGCGCATGGCGGGCTCATTCCCTCGTAAAGTGCGCACTGCACCTGCCTTATCTGACATGCACACAGCACGCAGATTTGAGCCGCCCAGCACCCAGGCTCTCGGGCTAAGACTAAGCTAAGAGTTGGCTAGAAGAGTTCCAAAGAAAATGGAGTTGAGGCATGGATTGAGTCGGTGCAGGCACTGGTCTTCTGCAAGAGGGCGAGTGCAACAAGCCAAGCCTTCAGCAAACCAGGCCACCCAATCGCAGCACTTGGGCTCCGAGCACTCAAGACACACGCACGATCCACACACGTGCAACGCTCACACATGGCTACCCATACGCACACATACCTGCACAGCCATAGACACACATACTCATGCACACATGCGTGCAAACACAGCCGTGCATGTGCACACCTGCTCGTGCCTGGGGCTGCCACCGACGGGTTCACGGCATGCTGTGGGTCCTTGGCGTGCAAGCGCGCAAGGTCGCCATCACCACACATGTCCTCCTCCCCCAAGGCACCCAGCTGGAATTGCTGGACCACCTGCAAAAGAGCCGCGAGCATCCCCTTCTGGGTCAGCTCGAGACGGTTGCACACCCTGGATCGAGCCCCCTGCTACCTACGGGGCCTCCAAGCAGCGCCCTGCTTAAGCTGCTCTTGCCGTCCGCATGACAAGAGGCTGCAAGGATTGGTTCACGCAAGACGGCCCTCACATTATAGCAACCCCAGCTGGAAGTAAAGAGGCAGAGGGGACTAGCTGGCTGGACACAAATAAGCCTGTGCAGCATGTGGCTAAGAGGTGGACCATTTGACGCGCGAGGGTCCATCCCCCCCTCTTCACGACCTTAGTGGACCTTTTCAGAGCCTGTTCTGGCAAATGTTCGGCTGTCTTTGGTAAAGACTCTTTGCCCATTTCCGGGCAAGCCTCAAGCAGGAACAGAGCACTGGCGGCATTGGAGTGACAGTGCCCCCGTTTCAAGCATGCCCCATGCTCACTTGGCGTGTGTGCCAGTTCCAGACAGTGACGACATCGGACTTAGAGGCAGTTGCTAGCCAGGGTTGTACTGGGTGCAGCTCCAAGTGCCGAACCTGCAGGGTGAGAGTTGTGGCAAACAGGCCCACATCAGCGCAAGCCTGGCTTGCATCGCTGAACCTGGGTGCGCATGCTGCCATAGTTTGAGCGTGGCATGCAGGTTGGCCAGGCAGGAAGCCTGCTTGGGTGATGTTATCAGGGCGTCCAATTGCTAGCAACATAAGAGCACAACAGCGCTCAGCTCAGTGCTTCAACTGCACAGGCCTTTAACGAGCATGAGTGCATCATTGCAAATGCAGTGCAATTTCCTTGCACAAACTTGTGACGTGCAACAACCGTTGCAGGCATTATAGCGATAGTGCCTCGGGGGTACACCTTCCCTGTACATCCTCTAAACCCACGTGAACGCAGGCAGTTCAATTGACAGATGAAAACGCTGATGCTTGCAAGTAAGAGCTTTGTGTAGGGGTATCTCAGCTTGCTCGCTTGCCTGGCTCCGCCCTCTGGCAGTAAAGCGTGTGGATTGCTCCCGCGTGCACACAGGATGCATGGGGCGCATGATCAACAAGGATCACTCGATGCCAAGTGCCATCATGCTTTACTCTCCATACCTTATCATTGGATGGGAAGTAGTGCCTGAGCTGCAGCATGATGGCCAAACAGGCAGCCCTGATGCACTAGTGTTACTTCATTGCGCCAAGTATTTTTCAGTTTCTACACAGGAAAAAAGAATATGGCAAGACGCCATGTGAGCGCTTCGCACTTAAGTCCCTGTGCGCCGTTCAAAGCTGCACAGCGTTCAACATGAACAATGCAAATGATTAATCATAAATCTTTGTAGAAATGCTGGCACCTGCTGAGTGGAACTGAGATTATCAGCATCTACAGAAGGAGAGGGCAGCTGAAGCAGAGTTAGCTCCTAGGAGTGTGGACCACATCACCATGGCCCAGCTCATAGGCCTGCTCAGCTCGCCCATCACGTTGTACTTGCCATTCTTAATAGCATGCCTTTGCTTTATCATCAGCGTGGGAGACCCTGCCAGGTTCATAGACTATGATTGGCTGTGGCTCCTCTTCCACAGCATCAGGTGCGCATGTAGTTATTAAGTGTGCTTCTGCTGTGCCCCCTCAGCAGTTGCGGATACCCCTTTTTGTTGCACACCTTAACGCCATGCAGTCCGTACTTCTGGGCAGCGATGGGTGTTGCTCTGGCTATTGGACTGTCTGTACTGGGTGCCGCATGGTGAGTCAATTAGGTACCTCTTACAGCCTCAGCTTTGCAATGCCTCTGTCAGGGGAGACACAAACACTCCAGTGCAGTCCTTGTGCACACTTGGCGCTAGCGGACAGGGCCCTAACCTGGCTCTGTTTGTAAATGCAGGGGTATTTTCATTACAGGTAGCAGCCTTGTGGGTGCTGCTGTTCGTGTGCCACGCATTACCTCCAAGAACCTCATCAGGTGCGTCAATCATCTCTGCTTGTGTCAAGCCTTTACCCCTACTATATGCTGAGTAGCAACCACCATGAGCCATGCTGCTTTGTGCAAGGCTTTCTCAGTGACATCCTGGTTTATGTAAGCAGTCCAGTATCCCTGCCTTGACGCAAAGGTAGGCTGAAGCTTTACTTGCTACTACATGGCTACTGCGCGCAGTGTGATCTTTTGCGAGGCTGTTGCTATCTATGGGGTGGTGGTAGCCATTATCCTTCAGACCAAGATTGAATTCGTGGCCCCTTATGAGGACGGCTCTTACAGCCGAGCGGCTATGTATTCAGGTTACTCCATTTTTGGGTCGGGCCTGACTTGTGGCTTTGCCAACCTTGTTTGTGGGTGAGTGTCGGCTAAAGCGAGCATGCACTCCCATGCATGGCAGCATTGTAGTGTACGGTACGTTGCGTCCATGAGGCTTGTTTGAGAGAAAAAGTTGTCTCAGGTCAGAGGGCGCCAGAGCGCCAGGTGGAGGGATATATTGCCAAAAAGCTCGGTGAGCAAAAGGTTGCCTGTTGACTTCCACCTGCAGGATGTGTGTTGGCATCGTTGGCAGCAGTGCAGCCCTCTCAGATGCCCAGAATGCAGCGCTTTTTGTTAAGATTTTGGTGGTGGAGATCTTTGGGAGGTGCGTGATGGGGCGATGGGGCAGCTTCTGGCATGCCCTAGCTGCCCTCCTTGCATGCATGAGCTTTCATTGTGTGTGTTCCTTGTCAACAATTTCGCATGGTCGTACTTGGACTTTTGCCACTGTCTAGTTTCACAGAACTGAAGTGTCACCGGCCTCTCTTGCTCGCACGAAAGGGCTGTTGTTGTGAGTTCTTTGACAGGCAAAGAACTCGAGTAGCTGTACTTGTGTCACGCTTGTGCATTTGTTTAGCACAGGATTTATCACCTGCCTGAAATGCTTCCACCTTGTTTCAAATGCTTGCAGTGCACTCGGGCTTTTCGGAGTCATCATTGGTGAGTGAATTGTTGCAAGACCAAAAACATGGTACTAACCTTACACAGGACAGCAGTGTTTCGCAAACTGACTTGAGCGCAGGGTTTTCAACTTAATTGATGTTGTTTGCTTGCAGCGATCGTGATGACCGGAGGCGTTGACTGGGGTGCAGCAAAGTGATCACCCAGGGGCGGTACACATGAAGGGATTTGACATTCTTAATTCTTGGCCACCAACCCAGGGCCTTTAGAGATTCAGATGCGAGCACCTGAATCCTAAATGATCTTGCATAAACTCTCAAGTAGAGTGCCAGTTGTGCTTCATCCCCTTTTCCTCTTGGACTTTTCAGTGTTTTTCTTGGCGAGGTTATGTATTTATACCTTATTTTGGTTTTTGTAACCGAACGGCAGTGTTTTAAAAGTCATAAAAAGTTAAAAAAATAGAATTATATCAAACAAACTACAGGGACTAGGAAAGGATGGGGCTGTTAGGCTCAGGCTCAGCGCATATGGCAGGTCGAGCGGGCAGGGTGAGTGGCCTCATTTACTGTAGAAGGCGACCATAGGCATAAGCTGCCTTGATTTTCATGTTCTCATTTGATGGATTTTTTGTCCATCAGCTGGTTGCACTGCTCTTCATGCGCACAGGCGCTGCCCAACACCACCCAAGACAAACAGAACGTCCGATGCCAGAGATGTCTGCAGGTGATTAGATTACAGAAAGGGCATCAGGATAGGACAAGAGCTCTGGCCCATGGGAAAGCTTCTTGCACTGCGTGTCCACTTGCATGCGTGATCAAGCTTGTGTGCACACACAAGTCTTGTGTGCATGCACACAAACACTCACACACACACATACACACACACACTGCAAGGCTCTGTAATGCAAGCACATGCATGTACACGAATTAGCTTAACGCTTGTGCCCAATCAACAAAGCGCCATGCAAATCACCCTGTCCACCATGCAAGGGTTTAGTGGTTGACCATTGGAGGTATGGTCTGCCCCATGCATGTCCTGGGCAATTAACACTATGGACCTCTTTGACGAAGCTGGTTGGACACATGGACCTTGAGGAGCAGATCAAAGCTAGCCAATTTTTACTCGTGCAAGCTTTGAGAACCAGAGCATCATGATCATCACGAGTTACCCTGACCTAATGACACTTGACGCCTTCTTGCTGCACTCTCTCCAGATGGGCCACTACACATTTGAATGCAAGAATGAGCCCGTCTATCAGTCTCGTCCATCAAGAACGCAGCAGCTGAAGAACCCTAAGGTATGTGCTGCTCTGTGAATCAGCAGCATACACCGTGCTGATTGTGGGTCAGTGGCCTTACTAATCAACATGATGGCAGGGTATTCTAGGGGATCCCGATGTTGCACTGGTGCCTCTGATAATGTGTGGGAAGTTTGTTAAGGGTAGTTGTGGACACGTCATGACTTGGGCCGAGCGTACAGCGCTCTCTTGACAAATCTACAGAACTGTTTAGCAGTGTGCTACAACCTGGCAATTCTTAATGTTGTCAGACAGCCCTCAGGGCTGTTTGCTTCATGTGCAAGTTGACTAAAGGGCTTTAAAAGTAGTTGCGACTCTGACCTTGAAAAACATTCCTGCGGCGCACTTAATGAATTGGTGATTCAGTTTACTGCTGATTTGTCTCATATTGCTTGCTTTGGTTCTTCTTCAAATCTTTGGCATCCTGCACAGCTTAAGAAGCCTTAATCAAATTCATTCTATTGGATTGAAGTCGAACCCAATGCACTTGGCCCACAAGGTTTCCCCAGTTCCTCAACTTAATTTGTTCACTTATTAAAACCCAGTTTTCCACCCAGTTTGGGCAAGTGGACTTGGGGACGACCTTCTTGCGTCTTAAAGTGCACATGCCAGTGTGCTTTTTTGCAGATGCAGGTCGCCATCTTGCATTCGGCATTGTCTCCCTGTTGCATGTTCCTACGCACAGCTTGCATGTGCACAAGTTCCCCCAACATTCTGCTGCGGTGCTTTACATTTATCCCCTATGCGCGATGCTTCACATCCATCCCCGCAAGGTTGCGCAGCAGTATGGTGCAAGACTGTCCGCAGGCCGGGGCAAGTAAAGCTGGTGCAGATGGTGTTGGTACAGAGAGGGTGGCACTCGGGCAGGAGGAGGCTGTGTGGGCAGAAGGGGGTTGCTCAGGGGCATGGGCATTGCGCACTTTGTAGGGCACTGCTCTGCAAGAGGAGGCTGTGCAAGAGGCTGGGCTAAGAGCAGCCCACTCAGTATCAGCAGCTCACTCGGTATCAGCAGCTCACTCAGTGATTGCTGCTGCAGTTCCACTTTTGGGGCTCCGTGTTTGCAGGCTTCCTCTGAGGGGCGGGAGGGGCCCTCCAGGGGGATCGCCACCACATTTCAGTCGCGATGGCTATTCTAGCGTCAATCAATACTACTTCAACCATTATAGAATGGATTTGGGGGCAGCCTCAAACTTATGTAGCCAGCTCTCCTGCAACTTTCCTTCAAGCCCGACACCAAAAATTACTTTATATTTTCGGGCCCCACATGTGGAGTAGCACACTGCTGCATAGCAATATAATGCTATCAAACTCACGTGTCGGATGGGACACATGGCGTGTGCACCCCCCATACATCCAAAATGAAGTTAGTCCTTATGTTAAATGTTGGCATGGCCCCTGCGCAAAATGAAGTTAGCGCTTTCCAATGCCGGGCCCCAGCAATTGCGTATTTTATGTCTTTGGAATCCTCCTTGCTAGAAAAGGTGGGATTGGAACTCAAATAAGGTGCAGCATCCTGTGCTCAGCAGTATTCTAAGACTTTTGGCCTCTCCCCCACCCACCTTCAATTATCTGCTGCCGCCGTAACGCCACCTACGTGCAGTCGTCTGCTGCCGCTGCAAACCCACCCACCTGCAATCATCTGCTGCCGTTGCAATGTGCTGATTGTCCATGTTAGGGCATTTTTATTTTTGCTGGCATTTCATTTAAACCAGGGTCTGTGTGAACTGACGCAATTGCACATGGGTGGGGTTATGCTCGAGGGCACGTCATGGGCTTGGCTGTGTACAGCACCCATCAAAAAGCCTGCTCGTTGTGCCCCATAGGCATTCCATGACTTTTGCGGAGGATGCAGTCCTTGGCTGTATCCTTTTACTCCAAGCTGCACCTGCTGGTGACTGTGCGTGTGCTCGCATGTGTTGTGGTATGAAGTTTCCTGTCTCAGTGCAGGGTAAGATGCCTGAAGGGTGCGGGGGTTGGGCTGCCCTAGAGCACTGCTTGAAGAGCGCCTTGCAGGGACAGAGCGTGTTGGGTGATGCCAAAGGACGCTATCAGATGTGTGGCTCCTCAGCTTTGGAGGGGAGGCGTTGTTGTCAAGCAGTGCTTAAAATGTGGATCATGTGCACTTACGCAGTTGTACAAGCAGCGTTTCCTTGACGCCAGTGAGCTGCCAGAGGAGTTGCGGCCAAAACCAGCTCTGGCCCTGCCTCCTAAGCCAGGCAAGGAAGACCAGAAGAAGAAGAAAAAGAAGAAAAAGCATGAGAGCAGCAGCGAGAGCAGCAGCAGCAGCGATGACAGTAGTGATGACAGCAGTAGCAGCAGCAGCGAGGACAGTGAAAGCAGCAGCAGCGATGACAGCAGCAGCAGCAGCACCAGCAGTGGCAGCAGCAGCAGTGACGACGACAGCAGCAGCAGCAGCAGCAGCGGGGGGAGCTCCTCCAGCAGCAGCTCCTCTTCCTCTGGCTCAGATGATGACAGCTCCTCTAGCTCAAGCAGCGGCGAAGACGAGCCAGCACAGCCCGCCAAGCGCATCAAGACAGACCGCGGCGTGGCAGGGGGGGGCAAGACGAGCACGCGCTCGCCGCTACCTCGCGCGACATCGCCGCCCCTGCGTACGGAGGCAGACCGCCGGAGCCGGGAGAAAGTGGAGCGAGCCATGATGGAGGACCAGCCCAATTATGCGGGCGGTCGCGCATCATCGGCTCAGGTGCGCGGCAGCTGGTGCATGTGCGTGCGTGCCAACCAAGCAACCGCACGCACGTGGGAGCGTGTGTGCATATGCTCACATGCAGGTGCGCTGGCGCATGATCGATTGGGCATGTGTGTCTTGGACATGCGCCGTCCAAGCAGAAAAGAGGGCAGGCATCTGTGAGGAGGCACATGGGAAAGCGCGCATGGGCTGACTTCAGGAACATGCGTTGCTGCCTCCTTGTATGGCTGCCTGTCTGGCCACCAGCAATCTCAACAGAGTGGGGCCGCGGGTTGTTTGTGCTGCCAACAAACCCCATCTGGCTGGCTGTCCTGCACTGCGCTGTCTTGCTTGAGGCTTGAGGCCCCTGCTTCCTGGCAGGGTTGATGCATGCTAAATACCTCTGGGCAGGAGCCGGCCCTGGCTGTGTCAGCTTCCCCTCTCCAACAATGTGGCCGCTCTGGCTTTGATCCCACAATGAAGCAGATCGGACTGTGTGCGCCGCCTGCAGGCGCGCGAGGTCGAGGCCAACGTGCGCAGTCAGCGAGCTGACGGCAGGGATGCAAGACGCCGGCGCCGCAGCCCTAGCGAGGACGGCTTAGAGAGCAGGCAAGAAAGGGACTCAGTCGTTGAGAGGTCCGCCATGCAGCGGGGTGGGGGCAAGGAGCAGGGGAGTGAGCGGGAGGTGCGGAGAAGCGGGCGGGGCGGGCAGGAGGAACGGGAGGGACGAAGGAGTGAGCGAGGTGGGCGGGAGGACCGGGAGGAGCGGAGGAGTGAGCGGGACAGGCGGGAGGAGCGGGAGGAACGAAGGAGTGAGCGGGACTGGCGGGACAGGCGGGAGGAGCAGAGGAGTGAGCGGGACAGGCAGGAGGAGCGGGAGGAGCGGAGGAGTGAGCGGGACAGGCGGGAGGAGCGGGAGGAGCGAAGGAGAGAATGGGACAGGCGAAGTGAGCGGGGTGGGCGAATTGAGTGGGAGGAGCGGAATGGGCAGAAAGAGGATGAGGGGGACAGGCGTCGCCGAAGGGATAGGGAGGACCAGGCCAAGGAAGAAAAGGAGGGCAGCCGCCGCCGGGGGGTGGAGGATGAGGAGCTGGAGCAGATGAGGGAGCGGGCCTTGCGGGCAGGCAGGTCAGCAAGGGAGAAGGATCGTGAGCTAGAGCAGCTTAAGGACCGGGCCATGCGCGCCAGCCAGTCAGTTGGCAGGGGCCGAAGCAAGAGCAGGGACCGCAGCAGGAGCGGGGAAAGGCGGAGTGGCGGGCAGCAGATGACAAGAAAAAGCAGTGAGAAGGTACGTGAGGAGGCAAAAGATGAAGGCGGCAAGAGCAAAGGGAGGGTGCACAGGGAGGCTGTGCACCCTGGTGCCAGCAACAGGGGTAAGCGCAGAGCAAGTCCCAGTAGCAGCAGCAGCAGCGGCAGCAGCAGCAGCAGCAGCAGCAGCAGCAGCAGCAGCAGCGACAGTGACAGCCGTGGCTCGGGTTCATCATCATCTTCTCCATCAGGGAAGTCCAGATAAACGCCAGTTTCGCCAGTTTCAACCTTGTGACTATATCGGTTAGAAAGACCTGCGGACCTGCTTTTGCTCGTCGGTCAAACGCCTGGCGCTGGCAGCCAGTGCACAGCGACGAGTGTCCGGACATTGTTTGGCATGCAATGTGATGTAGAAATGAGTGCCGGCCTTGACAAATAATTGGCTTTCTAGATGCTTGCACACCAGTAGCGCGCACCTGCTCTGGGGACAGACTAGGACACCAAAGAGCCCTTGTCGCACGCATCAAGCCTCAGGGGCAGCTTTGGGGAGCACCCGATGCTTAAACAGCACCTCAGGGCTCAGCATTGTGTGCAGACTGAGGCACACCAAACACACTGTATGTTGATATTTCACTAAGGCTGGGTAGGGCTGCACCGACAGATTTTTGAGGATGTTGTCTTTTTGAACCACCGTCATGAACTTCTTTGTCAGGTTTAGCGAAATCATGGCTTTGAAGAGGCGGTCTCGCGCGTCCTGAGTAGCCCAATACCAATACCAATGTCACTAAGGGCCTTGCTACGCCAGATAAGTGCTGCAGCCATAAGTGTGCTGCAATGCATGTTCAGTCAGTTGGAGTTGGTTGGCTGGGTACATGACCGTTTGACGATACAAGTTTACAAGTTTACAAGTTTAAGTTTGACCTTCAGCCAGGTAGTTTGACTGATCAGGTTGCTGGTGAACACCAGCCATCATATAAACATCCATAAGCTTTGAAATAAAACGATAGGAATCA
>LKMJ01005887.1_pt1 | contig 11587 bp, 11 predicted proteins | sample 643391 | NCBI WGS metagenome assembly LKMJ01 (sample SAMN04112250, study PRJNA286221) | soda lake metagenome | biome: soda lake; feature: Kulunda Steppe; material: water; isolation source: sample PL-Br10 brine of Picturesque Lake | place: Russia: Kulunda steppe | collected 2010-07
TCGCCACAGCCACTGCTTGAGCGGTTGATCGAAGACGCCCAAAAGATTCACCAACAACGGCCAATCCTTCAAGAGACGCTCGCTACCGCTACGAAACCGAGGTGTGAGTCTTAACTAAAGACGAATGCAACAGCAGTTTCGACCCCGTATTGATTGCTGCGTACAACCACTTCTTTTCACCATCGACCTTGATCTGTTTCTCATCCACAGCGACCCGCGACGGCTCAGCCGTCGGCGGGTCTGCCTGTGCTTCGGCAAAATCGTGCGTCCAGTTCCACACCGCGCCGTGAGACCGATTAACGCCAAGTAGATCCGGGACAGCGACGACCTCTCGGACTGACAGCCCCATCAAATGGAGCCGCACCCTGAACACCCGTACGGGCGTCGGGGTGCGTTCGTTCTCCCAAACCTCATCACAATCCACCTCCAGGGTTTCTCTGAGCAGGTCTGCGAGTTGCATAGGCACTACTCACTACGACCTGCTCGTTCCTCAAACTCCTTGAACTAGACATTGCCGCTTATCTTATCTGTATAGTTCTTGTTACAATTGCCTGTTCGTACTATTTTTCAGGGAAGCAATACGCTTCGTTCACTACCATCGGCGTTGTATTGAGTAACTCGGAGTTGCTCACCGTCTTCGATAAGTCCAAACCCTCCTGTCTCTTGTTCCGATTCCAATATCTTGTTGAACGAATCAATGGTAAAGTGATCTATACCCCGGTACTCTGAATGATTCCACTCGTGGAGGTGTCCGTTGATTACAGCGGTGATTTCTGTCGGGGAAGATTTGAGAATGTCCAGAACCTCCTCCTTGTTTCCGCAGAATGCACCTTCGGGCGTATCACTGAACCACCGGTTGTCACTGACGTCGTGGTAATGAATAGGATGGTGGACAAATACAATTACACTATTGAGCGAGGCTAACACGTCTTTCAAAAAGTTTAGCTGTTCATCACTGATTTCTCCTCGACTATGTGAGAGATGTGGCGACGCAGAATTGAGAAATACGTAGTTTCCAACTACTCCGTAAGCATCATTTCCCACGACCTCGGTATAGATCCTTGGTGTTATTTCGACAATATCGTGATTGCCCAGAAGACATCGAAACGGGACGTCTATCTCTGTCAGTCGGTCGACGAATGTTTCGATCAATCGCCGATCTACCGGCGCACTCGTCTCTTGCACAATATCACCGAGAATAACCAGTTGATCGGGTGAGAGCGATTGAATACGCTGGAGCGTAGTATCAACTGCATCGAAAAGCATGCCCTCATTCTCAGGCTCGAGATGTAAATCTGCGAGGACAGCTGTAGACAAATCACTCATTGAATTTCGACACTTCGATACCGTAATACACAGTGTCGATACCCTTCCCACGGTCGTTATCGATACACTCCAGAAGTTCGAACCCAAGGTCATCTAGTAGATTCAGATGGTGATCATTCGTGTGCCAAGTACGTGTCGTCACGTACGGGTCTAACACCTCTGTTGGAACGTTCGTTAGAAGCTCTTGATACATTGACCTAGCATATCCGTTACGACGCTGAGACGGATCTACAATGATTGTAGAAACATAACTTGAGGGAGAAAATGATCCAAGTGCTTTGATATCATATCCTTGCCGAAACGAAAGAAACCCGTGGACGTCATCCTCTTCATGGACAATGATAAACGACTGATCGATACACTGCTCATAGTATTCGTCAAGAGCATCGTTACGTAGCTCTTGAAGCCCATCAATTTGAGTGGTCCCCTCACGATTGGAAAGAGGAGGCACGAACTCCTCATCTGCAACGTAGAGGAGCCGTTGAATTTCGTTACCGAACTGTTCGGCATCATCAATATATTCGATATCAACCATTTGTTGGATTCAAGTTGGTTTTGCAACCACGTATATCCGACGGACCGTTATGTCAGATGGATCTAATTGTTTTTGAGCTCGACGTTTGAACTGCTCTCTGAACACGTCTTGTTGGGAAACACTCTCTAACCGATCACAGTATGCATTGAGACTCGCTTCGGCGAAATCGTCGATAATAGATTCAGGTGCAGTCGAGTTCCCAATATTGAACTCAATTGGTTTGAACCCATGATGATCTAAAAGTTCCCCCATTTCCTCCTTTGTATGGTAAATTAGGTCAAGAGGTGGATTGAGATTTTCGAAGTAGACGGTATAATCAAAATCGTTGAGTACCTCGACTGCAATCTGATGAAGTTCTTTATATGAACCCTTGTGCCCTTGATGAATAGCTAACAGACCGTCATCCGTTATGAGCTTTCGTAGGTTCTGGTAAGCCTGATGCTGTTCTTTGACCCAGTGCATTGCCGAGTTAGAAAATATCAAATCATAGGAATCGAGTTCTTCATCTGGACAATAATCTTCAATTCTATCGTGGCGATATTCGATTTTCAGGTTTTCTGGACTGTGCTCAGTTCGTGCCTTCGCAACCGCTGACCTCGAGGGATCGATACCAACAATATGAGCATCGCTGAACTTCATCCCGAGACGTTCTGTGACTTTGCCTGGACCACAGCCAACGTCAAGAATTTGATTTGGTGTGTAACTCAAATCGATCATGGCCCTCTCTAAATAATTTAAAAGAGTGATAGACTGCTTTTGTTGGATTGCGGAGTGCTCCTCGTAGCGATCTGGATTCCTGAACAATGCCCGATTATTGTTGATACGCTCTAAACAACTGTTTGTGAAGTGATTAAGAAGTGCCTGATCGTTGTACCGTTCGTCACAGGTATATGCCTCTGTGAATGCGTTTAGTGCATTATCATAGCTTTGGTGAATATAATTTTCCACACCTTCATTGAAGAGACTAATGTATTCTTCACTGAATTTAGATGTGTCACAAAGATGATATATATTGAATGTACGTCGAATTCCCCGGAGGTTTTGATTAGGGATTTTTCGGGCCATATAACCATCCGGTAAGTCATGGACTGAACTGTCTTGTCGTGTCTTTTCATCGAGAAGTATTGAGGCATCATATTCTTTGCATAACCCTTCGAGTCTCGCTGCAATATTCACGCAACGTCCAATGACAGTCGAATCAATACCTGCGATAGTAGTTTCGTTGACCGGCCCGGTCGCAAGACCCATTCCGATATTAATAGAACGGACCTTGTCGGATTCTCTCGCTTCTTGAGTTGTTTGGTGTATTTCAGTTGCTGCTAACAGCGCATTTTCTGCCGTATCTTCGCCGCGAAAGACGACCATGATACCATCTCCGATGACTTTGTCGACGGTGCCACCGTGTTTTGAAACGATCTCTTTAGTGTGCGTAAACAGGGCGTCCAATAACTCTGAGATGTGATTTTCCCCATAGTTATCAAGAAGTAGAGTGAAGTTCCGCACATCTAAAAAGAGGATCGTAACTGATTCTTCCTCTTCTTGTGACGGACTATTTTCCATACCTATTCATTAGGATGATATTATAAATCCGTGTTGGAGTAACTGTATTCTCAAAAGCTAGTCGTTGGAACTACTGTTTCGTGAGGCGACAGCACGTTTTACAGAATCTAGAGGTATGGCCTCAATTACCTTTCCATCGAAACCTTCTATCGTGGTAGAACACGTCAGTGAATTGTAAATTGCCTCCTCAGTGGCTTCTATGACACCTCGGAACAGTATTGTCAAATCACTGTCCGAGATTGCGCTGCCCCGTCCGTTTGCGAAGCCCAAAGCAAAGTCCCCACTCCCGTGATGCGCAATACCACCAACACGACCTAATCCGAGTGAGGTTCGTTGGAGTACACGGTTCAGCTGTCGAGCAGTAAGATCTGCATCCGTACCTACGATGATCATTATCGATCCACCTGCAGAAGTCGCCTCTGTGTCTTCCTCGACAAATTGGTTTATTTTGAGTCCATCGATACGAAGGTCGTCAGGCTTGCCAGTATTCGTGAGAACGAGAACGCCGACAGTGTGTCCATCAACCATACGAGAAGCGGATCCGATTCCAGCTTTCCATCCGAAACCAGTAGTTCCTACACCCGCACCTACACTCCCTTCTTCAACGGCACTCCCATCAAGTGCATCAAAAGCGTCTTCTACGTGATCAGCCGAGATATGTCGACCGCGAATATCGTTCAGAACCCCATCATTGCATTCACCGACAACGGGGTTGACTGATGTCGCATCGGGATGTGCTTCAAGTACCCGGCTGACCACTGCGTTCGCGACATCCCACGTGCTAAGTGTATTTGTGAGAACGATGGGCGTCTCAATTTCTCCAAGTTCGTCGATTTGAGGTATTCCAATTGATTTTCCATAGCCATTCAGTACGTAGGTCCCTGCAGTCACCGGGTCAGAGTATAGATTCTGTTGATTATCGGGATCGATGACAGATACCCCACTTCGAACACACGGCGGATCTGTATGACTACCGTGTACGACACTTCGCTGCCCGACTTCAACACCAGGCACATCAGTAATAGCATTTATTTCACCTGAATCAAGTTCCCCAGGTTCGACGCCGACATCTCTAATACGGGATCTGTTAGTACTCACGATTGGGTATACTAATCAAATACCATTAATGTTATCGGGAAGGCATCTGATAATTTAGTAAATATTGTACACTTTTCGCGTGCCTTGTCGGCATCATTATACGTATCGGCAGAACAAAATGGGTTCCATATAGATAAATTGATATGCCGGACGATGAAGCGCGGCTAAAGATAGCAAAAAAGGAGGGTAACGATACGTTCACGTCAATAACAGATTTGGACAACCTCAACGATACAGCACTCGTTGGTATTACGTTCTTGTTGACAGCCCTCGTTACGTGGACAGCATTTGCGTATTCGCGGGTCGTCGAAACACTGTGGCTTACTATTTCATTTTTTATTATCGCGATAGGGTGCGTAGCGGCATCAATAGGGTGTGTCTACTTTCTTACTGCTGCTCTTTCGCCGCGAGGGTTCTACGGCAAGAATGTCGGTAAGCCCTTTTTATATTATAAATGGCAGATCTGGAAGAATAATGAGCCGTTAAATATTTCCAACTTCGAACGTGTTGGCGATGCAGATAATGAGGACTTAGAGTCGAGTGTTGACGACTGGATTGATGGATATGATCCGAACAGTAGTATCGACTCGTATGATGATTTCGTGTACTCTCGTTTGCTCAACTACAAATATGTGGCTCGTATCAAGGCTCAACACACTGCTTATGCGATGGCCCTCTTCAAAATAGCGGCTGTACTGTTAGGATTACTCGTGTTACTTGGACTTGTAGGCCCACTAGCGGCCGACACTCTGCAGCATCTATGAACTCACCCCGAGGCCGGGGATCGTAGGTTCCTGCTTCAGCTCCTTTGATTTACCGACCTATCCCGACGCCGTTTAGTGATTCAATAGAGCCGATAAATTCACTTCTAAACGCCCTCAGCATCCACCAAATCCTCAAACTGGCTACCAGTCAGCAAACCCGCGAGTTTTCCAGAAACCACCCTGTTATGTTTTTATTGTATGATAGTATTCTATCGAGTAGCCAATGATCCAAGATGCTCGTGTCCTCCGTGCTGGGTTCATCCCTCAAGAAGTCGAGCATCGTGATGTCGAAATTAATCACCTCTCCAGTGTTCTCAAACCGATCACCAGCGGTGAACCAGCCGGCACGGCCGTGGTAACCGATCCGAGTGGGGTGGGAAAGACCTGCGTCTCGCAGTTCGTAACCGTCCCTAGAGTCACCCACGACACAGGTCGGGAGGCTCAGTCAAGCTGTGGATACAGCCGCTGGGCGAGAGCAGCGTCGGCTGGAACCAGATCGTCGGCCATCCCGGCAACAGCCGAGGGGGTAAACCGGTCGATTCGTCGGTCGTACTCGGGATCCAGAAACCGGAGGCTATCGGGATCAGCGACACTGGAGGCGAGGAGATACCGGAGCTCGAGCGTCGAATTTGCCTCGTCGAAAACGGCGAGCATCTCGCCGGTGTAGGTTGTATCGCCGTACACCAGTTCGACAGTGGCAAGCGCGTCGTCGATGTGGGCCGGGACAGTGCCGCGATAGCGGGCCCACGCTTCCGAGTTGGTCGGTCCACCAACCGATGCAAGCCGGGACTGGTAGATTTTCTCGAAGTCGGCCGACCAATCCCCGTACTCGATGAAAACAGGCGTATCGCCCTCGAAAATCAGCAGCTCCTCGTACAGTTCCCGGAGTGCGGTCTCGCCTGGCGGCCCGTCACAGCGACCCGCCGGCGACTGCCAGCGGCCCGGATCGTAGGGCGCGCCGGCGTCACGCTGGAGCAACACGAGCTGGCCATTCAGAAGCACCACGACGCCCGCACTGAACAGGAGCCGCCCCCGGTAGGCGTACCCCGAGTCAGTCGCCACGCGCTCGCAGTCGGCCGTCCGGAGCGCTGCCACATCCCGGTCGGTGGCTGGACCTACAAGCGACGAGTCCGGATCGACCTCGAGCCGCCACGTGTCGGTTGCAGTATCATGGCTGATCTCGGTGGCAAACAGGAACACCTCGTCGTTGCCACCGGTCTCAGGGTTCATGGCTCACCCCAGCAATGTCGAGCGCGTAGTATTTCCGTCCCATCGTTTTGCTCGATCTGTCGGTCGCGGCGTGCCGCGTCGCATACCCCTCGAGCCGGCTGACGGTGAACTCCAGGCCCGCTGATCGCCACGCCGTATCGGTGTACAGATCACCGATATCATCGTATCCGCCGCTGGCGCCGTCACACAGCGAGTGGGCAGTCGGACCCGGGGCGTCGAAAAAGTAGACGACGTCCTCGGCTATCGTCTCGGTGTGGGTTCGGCCGGCGGCGTCGGTGACAGTAAACGCGAAGTCGTCTTCGACGAGCTGTTGCCAGAACAGCGCGCCCGTTTTTGTGCCGACCGCAGACATACCGATCAGCACGTGGGCAGACGCCTGTGTTTTCCCGGCAGCCTCGAGGTCGTGACGCAGCAGCACGAACCCGTGGCCGTGTCGTTCGTCGTCCTGGCGGAAGAACTCCTCGCCGCCGCTGACCATCGAAACGAAGTATTCGGTCGGGAAGTGAATCCAGTCGTCTTTCTCCTCATCTGTAGAAGATTGCAGCTCGGGTGACTGACTAGTACCGAGTCGGCGACGGAGCCGGCGGAACAGGCCAGGAGTGTCGCCGACCCCAAAGGCGTTCTCCCGGACGTCGACGTTCCGGTAGCCAGCTGATTTGAATGCAAGAGTGAGTTTGTTTATCGCCTGCTGGTGCTCGCCACCTCCGATATACAGCGTATGGACCGTCTCCTCGTCCCAGTCACCGCTGTACAGCAGATCCAAGGGCCGCTCCGGTACGCGGAGCGATTCAGCACGAAAGCCGTCGGCGACACTCATGAACCGTTTGATCGGGACCCGGAACCCGGTCTGATCCCCTGCGGTCGCCGTCTTCCGCACCGTCGAACCGTCGTCCCGTTCTGTGATCGTGTCGTAGTCGACGCCGGAGAGTTCCAGCGTGAGATCTGGCTCACGGTCGGAATGGGCCAACGACGCGGCGGGGAGACTCGCCCACAGGAGTTCTGCGGCCGCGGCTGTGGCGTGTTCGTCACCAGGGTGGCTGTCGAAGCCGCGGGCCGGAAAGGCGGTCTCTGAGTCCTCGCCGGGGGCGAGCGACGCCGGATCAAACGACAGATCGAACTGCCGACGTCCGAACAGCACGGCGACAAACCGACTGAGAAAAAACAGCCCGTAGCCACACATCGAGTTCGAGAGCCCGACGGCCTCGTCGTGGAAGCCAGCTTCCTGCTCGTTGCGCAGTCGGCCGTACTGCGAGAGCCCAGCCGAGTCGCTGTAAAACTGCGCCAAAAAGTATGGGTAGTCGGCGGCGACAACCGTCGCGGCAACGACAAGCAGTGCGAGACCCATCCCACCAGCGACCAGCAGTCCGACCGGCTCCGAACTGAGACTGGGAACCTCGGCGACACCGAACCCCACCGCGAGGAATCCCAGTGTGGCGACCGCCGCAAAAAAGTAGCCAAGGCGGCGGAACGTTCGACGACGATGGTCCCATCTGTAGAGCGCGAAGACGACCTGCTGGCGGAGCGATAACCCACCAGTCGGCGTGACGTAGATGGCGTCAATAAAGACGTTCTGGTAGTGGGGGCCGTCGGCGTAGATACTCGACAACGTGTAGTCGGTGTCGGTGCCGAGCGGAACAAGCGGATCGCGGTCAGAGAGATGCGACCGGAACGGATACCAGTAGTGGAGTGGCTGCCAGATGTCTCGTTGGAATACCAGACGCAGGTTCCCGAGTTGGCGTCGGATGGTTTGGGTATCGAAGATTGCGGTCGCAAACGTCAGGCCGACTGCTGCGACGGTGCTCACGACGACCAGCAGTCCGACCACTACAGCCGTCGAGGCCCACAACGGGACGGTTTCGAACCGCTGGACGACGACTGCCGACCCATGGATGGCCGACTGGAGCCAGTCGACGGTCCCAACTACGGCAATAAGCAGCGCGATGGCTGCCAGCACGGCCCACAGTGGCGCACCCAGCAGTGAGAGCTTTCGGAGATCACGATCCCGACTCATCCGCTTAGTAACTTCGTAGAAGTACTGTTTGTCGAGATCGATCCCGTTGGCAACCACAACTCTCGTGTCGGCACTGGGACTGTCGTCGGACTCGGCGGCAGTTTCGGTCGTGTTGTCCCGAGATTCGTCGGACTCGGATCGGGACATCGCCCTGTCCATACACAGGATACAGAAAGTCGAGTGATAAAACTGATTTTAGTGATGTCGGCTGGCTAGCCCACGAGGCTCACGCCACCGTCGACCTCGATCCGCGTCCCAGTGATGTAGCTGGCGTCCACAAGGAATGCAACCGCGTCGGCGATCGCCTCGGGCTCACCCAGTCGTCCCAGTGGAATCCGGTCGCGCTGGGCAGCCATCGCCTCGGGATCGTCCTGAAGAGCGTCGTTCATCGGTGTCGCCATCACCCCAGGGGCGATACAGTTGACAGCGACATCGTCGGCGGCGAGCTCGAGAGCGAAGTCTTTGGTTAGCATCCAGACACCGGCCTTGGCGGTGTCGTAATGGATTTTGCCGGTTCGTGGCCAGGTGTCGTGGAAACTCGTGATATTAATGATGTCACCTCCATCACCCTGCTGGCGGAACTGCCGGCCCGCAGCTCGAGAGAGTCGAAAGACTGCATCAAGGTTGACCGACCGGACGCGCTCCCAGTCCTCGTCGCTGAGTTCCAGAGCAGGGCTAACAGTTTCGATAGCTGCATTGTTGATGAGCACATCGAGCCCGCCGAAGTTCGAAACGGCCGCCTCGATCAACGTCTCGGCGGCCCCCTCGGCGGCGACATCCTGTTCGATGGCGACCGCTTTGCCACCCGCTTCGGTGATGCGTCGAACTGTGTCGGCGGCGGTCTCGCCGTTGATATCGTTGACAATGAGGTGGTATCCCTTTGCGGCGAGTTGCTCGGCGATGGCGCGTCCGATGCCACCGCCGGCTCCAGTCACAAGTGCAGTAGTCATATAGTAGGCTCAAGAGCAACCGAATAAAGCGTTCTGCTATCTCGTTGTTCCGGACAGAGTACGGACCAGAGACATCTTTCTCGCTGTGAACGACGAGGCTTTCTTCCCGGAGTTGGGTCTGTATGGTTTGCAGCTGCTGAGGGTGTCAACCTTAGCGTGAAGGAAACGGACGAGGTAGGGGAAGTTGGTGAGGTAAGCAGTGCCCGACCGCACAGTTGCGGAGGCTCGTCAGCAAAAATATTGGTCGCGTCTCAGAACCGTTTAGACTTCACCTCCAGTGGCCTTAACTGAGGTAGTGCAGTGAATCTTCTCGTGGAGTGATTCACACAGAACCGAATCGAAGAACTGGGTGTAGCGATCTGGGTCTTGGTACTTCACCAGTCGGATGAGGACTCGTTTACCCACCACCAAGCGACAGAACTCATCGCCGAAACCAATTCTGACTTCGGTGATGCTGATATCAAGCATGCAATCAATCACCTACTCAACCGTGGGTGGCTCCATGAAGTCGACGACCACCTGTGCATCACCGATCTGCAATGTGGAGAGGAAGAACAGTCGACTGAGTGAATATCTTGCAAAAGTTGACTGGCTCAATGATTGCTGAGCGCTGAACGTCGACGCCACAGGTAGATCAGACCCGGTATCCAGCCCACGAACCAGACCAACGAGCTGACGATGTACAGCCAGCCGAATCGTGGCCACTCTGAATAATCTGCCACAGCACGCGTATCGAGGTAGATCGCTACTGGAAGACCAAGCCATGTTCCAAGGAATAGGAGACCCCACAGACCCTCTGGAATCGTTGTAACGCCGAAAAACACGACTAGCCATCCTAACGATGCAATGGCAATCGCGTTTCGCCAGCGTGTTGAAGGCATTCCAACAGGGGGAGACGCCTGCGTCTCTGTCGACGGCTCTGTAGCTGTTGAGGTAGGTTCCGTCTCCTCCTCGAGGGCCGCCTCAGGGGTATTGGAAGAACCTGTTTCAGGCCCAGAGTCTTCGACTGGCTGAATGAAGTCAAGATACTTCGCGACCAAATCAAGTGACTCGTGTTCGTGGATCAACTCAACGAGTTCATCGCCATTGATGAGTTTGACGTTCAGTGCTTCAGCAGTCTCTCTAGCTTGTCGAGTGTAGTCGTTTGTCGTAACCAGTAGCACTTTGTCGACGCCATCGAACTGATTCCGAAGGCTGGCGTACTGCTGGATCTCCGGTGATCCCACCGTCGTATTTGGCCCGTATCGCTTGGCCTGTATCAACAACAACTGGTCGTACGGAGTCGACTTCCGGGCGGTAATATCGACGCCCTGGTCTGCACTCGCTGTCGAGACAGTCGTCTCCCAACCCATCCGTTCCCACAGGTCGCACACGAAGTATTCGAACTCATAGGGATCCATCTCTTGGAGTATGGCCTTGAGTTGAGCTGGTGTATCAATCGTTGAGCCCTCTACCGGGATGTTTGGGTTCGAGTTGATGACTTCGCGCTGGGCCGCCATCGACGAATGCTCTGTCTGTCGATCCGCCGTCGACTGTTGGGGAGCGTTGCGCTGAGAGGTCGACTGCTTGTCCGAGCTTGTGCCTCCAGAGTTATCCATTGCTTTTCGAAGACTCCGATACAGCTCGCGATAGACCACATATCGGAGAAACCGTTTCATACATCCCCATTGACTAGTTGGGTACGTGAACGTTTCTCCGAGTCAGTGAAATTATACCGCATAATTTGGCTATCTTTGGTAATGACTACTCAGCGAGAGACACAGGCTCAGACTGGATTTTCCGCTGGACTTGAAGAGAAGATCCAGAATCTGCCGCCAAGTGCTAAGCTTGTAGCTTTTGTGCTGCAGCACAACGGGAAGCTGTCCAAACAAGAACCAGTACTTCACAAAGCTGGTTAGTTAGAACGTAGTTGGATAGCAGTTCCATACCGAGACGATTTCGTAGCAGTCTCATAGATCGTTCACCACTGCTGAATTACTGTGTCGTTGGGGAGTCGCGGATCAACGGAATCGACAGATTCCGTGATCCGCACCGATGATAGTTCGCTACTCCGCCAGCAGCTGGTAATCAAAGAGCTTGAGAACCGGTTTCTACGCCGCCAGATCACTGCAAA
>LKMJ01005889.1_pt1 | contig 11586 bp, 8 predicted proteins | sample 643391 | NCBI WGS metagenome assembly LKMJ01 (sample SAMN04112250, study PRJNA286221) | soda lake metagenome | biome: soda lake; feature: Kulunda Steppe; material: water; isolation source: sample PL-Br10 brine of Picturesque Lake | place: Russia: Kulunda steppe | collected 2010-07
CAAACCGCCGGTCGTGACACTCGTCTGTCGGAGCGATGGAGGAGTTGAGTTTCTGGTTCGAGAGAGTCCTCAAGACGTGGACGTAGAAATTGCTGACCGAGCTGACGAGATGGTCTGTACCGACGACTACACGATCTACGACGACATCAACGAGTATGACGGCATTGACGCTCATCTGGCGATCACGCACGAGGACATGTACCGTAATCGGCGACACTCACGTCAACAACTGCGAGAACCGTCATAGCTTCCGTGGCCAGTGGTTGTCAAAGTCCAGAGGCGTCTCGAAGCATCATATTCAAAAAGATCGAAACTTCCTTGCCCTCTTGCTAAACAATAGGACCGACTGGGTCAGCAAAAACCTACGTTACGAGTCATCGAGACTAGCGCTAGTAATTCCCTCGTTGAACGGGTCGACGTATTCTCGGCTTCCCGAAGCAGCCATTTCAGCAGCTGTGGGGACGCCACCCTCGCCGAGCACTGATGCGGTTGGCTCTCCTTCACGTACGTCCTGGAATCTGATAGTAGCGCTTCCATCAGAGATGTTGACACGTTCGTTCCACGTCGGATTCTCGTTCGTATAGACGCCGTCGAGAGTCACGACACACGATGGTGATGATCCAGAGTCGTCTTGCACGCGGGCCTCGACGTTTTCGTCCGCCCCCGAATCCTGGTCACTGAGATAGATCGTACTGTTTTCCACCCATAGATCGTCAGTGTGCCATGCCCAGACGCCACGGGCCGTCTGCCTTCCGCTGTAGGGATACCTGCCGCGCTCCCCAGATGGATCGTCGACGACTGCCAGTGAATTTCGGACCGTCGATCCGCTGGACCCGATGCGGAACTGACTCACTGTATTATCACGATGGTAGCAGTTCTCATAAATGACTGTCCCCTGTCCGTTGGCCGCCTCTCCCGGCGGGTCTGCGTACGAAGCGTTGTTACCCAGCCCCTCGACGAAGTTATTACGGAACTCGATTGTTCCCTGGTGGTCTGGCGGGACGCGCATTCCTCCTGCAGGACTCGGTTCAGTGTCGCCGTCTGCAGACGTCAATTTGCCCGAAATATAACAGTTCTCTACAACACCGTCTCCACCAGATGATGTCGTAACGTGCATTACATGGCGCCCACCACCAACATCGGTCGGGACGCCGAGCCAACCGATGTTGCGGATAGTAAACCCATCGAGACCCAGCGCTCGGACACGGAACAGCGCACCTCTCGCGGTTTGATCGATCAGTTTGTTCTCCCAGACCTCCCCCTCAGAGAGATCGTGCGTCCGATGCTCTCCAGGCTCAAGCTTGATTACATCGTACTCCTCGCTCGCGGCTGCCCCTTTCGTGAAAACCCCCGCGAACGCCGCAGCTCCGACAGTCGCTTTGAGATACGATCGCCGGTCAATGATATTGTTGTTAGCTACTCCCTCTGATTTTTCGGTCATATGGGCTACTCGAGCGGATGACCTGGATAGAATATTCGTGTTTACATGACCATCTTATTTAACTGGTGTCAGCCGAGTCAGCTGTTTCTGGCCGCTAACAAGGGAGGAATTGTGCCGGACAGCTGAGATGGCGAGTCAGCTTCAGGAATCCGATAGCACGATCGGTCTCGATTCGGCTCGGGGAAGCTGTTACCGAAGATGGGTCACAATCTGGTTCCGATCGATCAATCCAACTGATAGCGACAGAAGCAACCAGACGATTCCGCCGAAGAGCACAGTCCCAAAGAGCGTCAGGAGGTCCGTCACAAAGGGTTGGACGACAATGACGGCGGTCCCCATCCCCGCCGCGATCGCACAGACTACTACGAGAATTTTTCCGATCCGATCGATCGACAACGAGAGTTCGATATGAATCAGATAGATATTTATTGCAACCATGATTGCAAAACATATCACCGTCGAGATCGCAGCTCCGACGGCTCCGATCATCGGGATAAGTACGAGATTCAATATGAAATTGAGTATCCCCGTCCCTCCTTTCGCGATCGCTCTCTGTCGGGCCCTCCCGAGATAGTCGAGTGCGTCATTGGTCATTTTATCGACCGCCTGCAGAACGATGAACAGTGAGAACACCTGAATAATTGGAACGGCATCGAGATAGTCCGGTCCGAAGACGAACCGAACTGCCGGATCTGCGACGATAACGAGCCCCACTGCAGCAGGAATATAGAACAGTATCGTGTATTTGAACGTCGACTCGTAGATCCGGGCCGCGCGTTGCAGTTCGTCAGCAGCTTTGTGTTCGCCGTATGATGGAGAGACGGCAAAGCCGAGCGAATTCGCCGGTGCGATTACAAAACCGGACAACTGTTTGGCCAGGGTGTAGAACCCAACTGCGACGGGATTCAAAAATATGCCAATAAGAACCGTGTCGACTCGCTTATATAGAACGTTCGCCCCTTTCGTTGCGGTTAGCGGAATACTGTATTCCCAAATCCGTCGTGCTAACCCACGTTCCATCGAGGATGTACGGTCGTATGTCTGCAGGAGTCGACGGAGCAGAATGAAACCGATTACGGCGCCAGCTGCATACCCGACGATGTAACCCGAAAGCGCACCGAGTGGTCCGAGACCCAGTATCATAAATAGTAACACGAAGACGAAAATACCCACATTCGAGACGATCGACACTTTTGCACTCCATGCGATCAGGTTGAATCCTTGAAAGAGGGTTTGGAAGTGCGAACTTAGCGTTCGAACAATAATATACACGAAACCAATCAGTAACAGCGGTGCGAGTTCAGACTCGTTGAAAACGTTCGCAATCGGTTGATGAAATACAGCGACGCCAGTAGCGACGATTACCATCGCAACACCACTGTACAGTAACGACTTTCGGACGATATGGTAGATCTGTTCTGGCCCGGTTTCCTGGTATTCGGCGATGTATCTGGCTGCTGACTTCGCGATGCCCAGTTGGCTAAATAGCATCACAATTCCAAACACGGAAATCGCGAGAAAGAGCAGTCCATACTCGTTCGGCGTCAGAAAAAACCGGGCAAGAACAACGATCAGGACTCCTTTGGCTATTGTTCGAACGATTTCTGCCAACAACGTAATCTTGAATCCGCCGACGATCGTCTCGGTATCAGTCATAATGTACTATCGTATTCGTATTTGTTTTGTCGCGAACGAAATAGATTGAACGACGATCCACGGGCAGAGACCGCTACCAAATGACTGGATTGCTTCAGACAGACATCACGGAGTTCGGTTCGTCGACGGCAGTTTCGCGAATTTTCTCCATGAATGTAATCGTCCACTTGGCCGATTCCAACTCGACCGGCATTGGTCTATCTTGTTCTATCGCCCGGGCGGTTTGATCGAATAACGCGTAATGTGAGTTCGCCCGCTGGGCGTGTTCCCAGTCGTCGTGCCACTGGGATTCGGCCACAAGTCGGACGTTTGAAATCAATCCTGTGATCCGATCAGCCGAATAACTGACTGCTTGCTTTGCTTTCGCCAGTGACGATCGATCGAAGTCCTCGTCGATCGTTTGGTACATTTGCAAGACCAGATCGACCGTAATCGATTGCTCCGTCCCGTGAATATGGATTTCGCGTTTCAGCTTCGAACCGGAGACCATCTTGATATTGCAGACGACATCGTCCTCGGTCGTATACTGGAGCTGTACAGTGTCGTAGGCGAAGTCACCGTCATAGTCGCCGTACAGACTGGTCGTTGCTGACACAGACGACTCATCAGCGGGATAGCCGCTAACGCCCAATCCAAGATATATCGGATGCGGAAATGCTTCTTCGAACTCACCTCCTGGTAGATCAAACACCCATGATCCGCGGTTCGTTGCATCCGGTGCTGACTGACCCGTGTAAATGAGATCGACACCGCGAATATCACCGATCTCGCCTGACTGAATTCGTTCGCGAACGTCCCGCATTACCGGATCGAACAGGTGTTGATGAACCGGAGAAACCGGGACATTGTGGTGGTTTGAGAGTCGTTCGAGTTCTTCTAACTCCTCAAGCGAATCCGTTACGGGTTTTTCGATTAACACCGGAACTCCAGCCTCGATCGCTGTCTTCGCTATCTCGAAATGGGTTTGTACGGGCGTACAGATGTGCACCCAGTCAAGGTCTTCGTCTTCGAAGAGCGTGTCAACATCAAAGTAGGGTGTGATCGTATATTCGTCAGCGAGATCTCGAGCACGTGACTCGTCGAGATCACAGACTGCGACTGGATTCGTCCGCGGGTTTTCGACCAATCCGTTCAAGTGTGTTTTGGATATAACACCGGCTCCGACGACTGCTGTATCGAGCGTCATCTATCTCTACCGATGTCCGTTCCTCTTATCGTTATGTATTAGATAACGATCTTCCAGCTATCGCGTTTGAGTCGATAACGCAACTGAGAGAGCGTCTCCCGCGACAATAAAAAGAGTGAATCGGTTGGCAAGATGGGATCAATCAGATGGGGTTCGACCGATCCGAAGCAGTGAGTGTAGGTGTCAACTCCCCCTGTTCCGGCGACTCTGGTCACTGCCGTCACTGTTGGCGACGGCTGACCGGCTGAGCGAAACTCTACTTGAATCCAACCTGACACATCCATGTCACACAATTCTACGTCATCGTTTAAATCAAGCCTCTAACTCTGTGAACCCCGTCCGGTTTGCCGGTCTACTCTACCAACTACAGAGATAGAACTTGTAGGTAAGAGACAGGACTTCAGTTGTGGGTAGCTGACCCGCTACTCCGTGTCACCATGCACATAATACAGTTCGAACTCGCCATTTGATTGGACCCGAGAGATACCGGGATCGTCGCCTATCGAATCGAAGTCGGCTTCAGTGAATCGTAGCTCTTGGTATGCAATCGTCTCCCGTTGCTGATCGTGTTCTGTGATCGCCAGATAGTGGTCTGACGAGTAGAATTGTGGCAGCCCCTCGTCGAACGCGTCTTCCTCTGCACTCCCGTGGAGTTTCATTCGTTCTTCGTTCGCGTTGATCGCATCGTCGAACCGATTGGGACCGTCCCGGACCCCAACGAGATCAACATCGTCGTCCTGGGCTGCAAACGAACGTTCGTAGCCGTTCAACTGTGCGTCGGTCACGTGTCCCGAAGACGTATAAATGTAGGGCGAGGGGAACACGGCGAGCAACGAGGCGACCAGCAAGATGCCAATGAGGAGCGCACTGACGGAATAGACGGTCCTGGACCCTGTCAGTCGTGACAGCGACGATACTGTGTTGGCGATTGCGATAGAGCCAAGAATCGTCACAAAGAGCATCATCAGTCCGAAAACACGGAAGTAAATCTCCGCTGACGAGGCAGCGAAATAGACGGCGAACAGCCCACCGAGCGCGGCGAGTCCTGTCGAAAAGTAGATTGTCGTCGTTGCAACGTTTTCCGACAGTCTATCGGATTTAAAAAGAGCGATGAGAACGAGTCCGACGAGGAGCAGTACGAACAGGAGATTGGCGCCAAACAGTTTGAAGAAGATTTCCGTTACCGACCCACCGATTGCACCCAGTGACGCCCCCTGCGTGGCGACGGATTCGCCTGCGTCTCCCGTCCCGAGCAGAAACTCACCTGCGGAGGTACCGACTCGTCTGATCGTCCCAAGAAAAAAGTTGTAGTTCGAACTCCAGACGAGAAACGCCCCAAACAACACCAGCGTCTGACCGTACAGCGGTTGGTGAGCCGCGATCGGTCCATCTGCTCGATACCGACGCGCAACGAACTGTACGAGCGAAACCCCGAGGGCAAACACAAGCAGATGGGCGACCAACTGTGGGTGATAGACGACGAGTGCGATCGAGACGAACGTAACTCCAGCCCCGATCGCAGTGATCGATCCCTGGCGATGATCCGACAACAGGTACACCGTGGCCAGATAGACGAATAGCGACGACAGCATCACAGATTGTGTCATCGCGTGGGCGTGCATGTGGGTCGCGATCGTCGTAACCGACAGCAGCAGAAACGCCGAGAAGGCGGCGACGGTCACGGCGAACTGGTTCGATGTTATTTCTCCGACAGTGAGTGGAATGAACACGAACGAGAGAAGCATCGCGAGGGCGACGACCAGCAGCATAGCGTGGGGAATAGAGATGCCAACGGTCGAGTTAATGAACACCGACACCGTGTGGATACCGGGATACAATACGTCGGTCGGAACGATCGTTCCGTCGCTGAGGGCTCGTGTCCATCCGAGATGCGTCAACGCATCGTGGTGACCATAAAAGCTGTATCCTCGAATGATGGGGATCCCGACGAAGACGAAGGTCGCGAGGCCGCCGAGCAACAGGGCGCTCGATCGGAACTGCCGCTCGACGGTCGGCGAAAACGAGATGAAGAGGGCCGTGGCGAGTGCGACCGCCAACCCCACCCATACCCAGACTGGGGTCATCGTATAGACCGAGAGTTCGTATCCGGTCGCCGGGTTGGTATGTGCGAAGAGGGTGGCACCGGTAACAGCGAGAAAGCCGATCAGGAGTGCTATTTTCCGCCACAATACGCGTTTAGTATCTGGGGGGCGTGACATGCGACTCTATCGTACCGACTTCCAAATAGGGGATTGTTATACGCAAAATGAACGCGGGTAGCACGTCGCTAAAATCGAGATAGCGGTCAGGGTGACACGAAAATAGCCACCAACACGGGCAGCTGAAGTGCTGTCTCTCAGAGGGATTATCATAGCCAACCGGAGCGATCGCCGTTACGTGGCTTCCACCGTGTTGCGATTCCCCAGCACGAAATCTGTGAATTCGTACGATACTCCCTCTCAGTCTGTGCCGTCTTCAGTCACCCATCCAGGACAACCTCGCCAGTATCGCCGGGGATTTCGGTCCAGAAATAGGCGTGTCGGTAGGCGTTGTCCGTCGTCGGCGTCTCCGGCACGTCGTCCGCGTAAACCAGGACCGTTATCCGAACCGTTCCCGGGTCTCCTGTCGGCGTAATGTCGCGGTCGGCGTATCCGACGCTATCTTCGCTGAGAGAGTACTCGATCTGTCGTAACTCGGTTCGCTCGACTATCTCGTCGTCTTCGATTCGCTGTTCCTGCACGACGACAGTGTAGTTCATGTGCTGTCCTTCGTTGTTTCCGACGGCAATTACGAGTGGAACTGACTCTCCAGGAGCGACTTCCGACGGATAGCCCGAGGCGACCAGCTCGCCGTCGTCGCTTTCGGTAAGTAGTTCGAGGGATGTGAACTCCTCACCCTGCTGGGGAGCAACGAGTGCGTATCCAACGGTCGTCAGTGCGAGTACCATACTGAGAACGAGTGCGACGTTGACCGCAGTGTGGGCCGTCGACTCTCTATCGACGATCGATCGACGGGCGGCGGCTACTCGCCGGCCGAGATTGAGTTGATACCGTTGTGCTGCTGGCACGGTCAGCCGCCGACCGGTTGCAATCCCGAGCATGGCCAGCGTGACGCCACTGACGCTTCCGACGACACTCCCCGTTGTGAAGCCAATGGGTGCGATCATGAGACCGAGTAATGGCAGAAGTGCGAAACTCAATCCGAACGCGAGTGCCGCGCGTTCGACACCCGACGGTTCCTGCGCCTGTGGAATAATCGTCGTGTTGCCTACAGTCGGCACCGCGGATGTCCGGCGCGGAAAGAACATCGACACAATAGCGTACCCCGGCGCGAAAAACAGCAATGGCAGTCCGATCGCCGCCCGGAGGAGCGACGACGAGATGTCGACGATCGTCAGGAGTACGGCTGCTATAACGACGAATCCGGCGATCCCGAACAGGTCGACTGGGATTCCTGCGAGAATTGCTTTACTCCGCCGCTGGGCAGCCGCGAGCGGTTTCGAGAGAACGTCTTTCATGGATTCGGTAACTACTGGTCTGTCGACTGTAACGGGTATTGTTAGTTGTCGAATAACCGATTGAGTGCCTGCTGGGGCGCTAGTATCACGTTTTTCGGTTTTCATTGCCTCGGTGAACGTTCTATTCGGAGACTAGGTTGATCGGAATAACAGATGACGGGCCACAGAAGATCGGTCGGTGGTGTCAGCGACACCCGTGTCTCGAACTGATCGCGACGCTCGAATCGGCGCCGTCTCTCCTCGCACAACTCAGCACGATGTTGTTTTAGTGACACGGTGGGAGTACGGCGAATGATCTGGCCGAGTCGATCCCGGTGGAACCACCGTTCGATCGGACAGTCGATAGCGTCGTAGAGAGTGACAGAGACTGGCGCCATTGTATCTGGAAGGAACCGCTTACTGGGATGGCTCCCGCGCTCGATCCTACAAGCGTTCCGAAGCAGTGGCAGCCTCTCCTACAACTGACAGGGAAGTCTTGGCGGCAATGTCTAGTCAGGCCAGTTTGAGACGCGATCAGGTTGTAGCGTTAGTTTGGATCACTGCTCACAGACCTGTTCAGCGAGAGCTACGCGGCGGAATTTAATGAATGTTGGAAACGTGAGCGGCATCGTGTCAGTTACTGTTTGACTACTATTTATAATTGAATACATAACTACACCTGTGCTGGAAGTACGCTGATGCGATCATATGATCGCTGTTACTTCCGGAGAGAGGCCTCCGGCCACTGTGGGGAATTCGATAGCTACCGGAACCAAGAGGAGAATCACATTGACCAGTAGTTCACCAGCTGTTACAGTGACCACTATTCGAGGTGGTGGATAGATGGCTGGTGTGGGACCGATTGAACTCTCCGACAAGCGGATCGTCGTCACCGGTGGTGCTGGATTTGTGGGCTCCCATCTGGCCGATCGGCTCCGACATGAGAACGCGGTCCTCATTGCAGATGATCTCTCGAACGGTCGGGAGCGGTGGATCCCACCCGAAACGGAGTTCGTTGACACCGATCTAACCAATCAGGACGATGTCGCGGCAGTTATCGATGGTGATGTCGACATGGTATTCCACCTCGCAGCACGGACAGCCGTTGACGACGACACTCCGAACGAACAGTTCAAGGCCAACACGAGGATGACACGTCTCGTCCTCGATCGAATGCGAGACGTTGGCGTTTCGAACATCTTGTTTGCATCGTCGTCGACGATATACGGTGAGGCACCGCGGCCTACACCCGAAGACTATGCCCCGCTTGAGCCGATCAGTATCTATGGCGCGAGCAAGTTGGCCGACGAGGGAGTACTCTCGGTATACGGCAACTCCTACGATATGAACGTGTGGATCGTTCGATTCGCGAACGTTGTCGGGCCACGACTTCGGGGAGCAGTGATTCCCGACTTCATCAGGAAACTCTGCTCGGACCCGGAGACGCTGACGATTCTTGGCGACGGTCGCCAAGAGAAATCGTATATGCACGTCGACGACTGTGTGAATGCAATGTTGTACCTCGTCGAGCACACGTCCGGATCGGTGTCGACGTTCAACCTCGGAACCCGAACGACAACATCGGTAAAACGCATCGCCGATATCGTCAGCGACGAACTTGGTTGTGACCCTGTCTACGAGTACACCGGCGGCGGTCGCGGGTGGACTGGCGATGTCCCCAAAATGCGGCTCTCGATCGAGAAACTTGACGCACTCGGCTGGGAACCAAAGCGGTCGAGCGACGAAGCAGTTCGCACTGCAACGTCGCAACTCAAAGACCCCCTCTACAGGAGTCACTGAATGGCAGTGCAGACCCGATCGCAGGAAGTGAGCGTGGGTCGGAACGAGTGCGCGGTGCGCCGTGAGCAGACGGAGAAGCCGTGAGCGAACGGAGTGAGTGAGAACTGCGACAGGGCAGTCGGTGTGCAACAGTTTCAGTTGTTACTATAAGTACGAACAGTCAGTCTCGAACGGGAGTAACGAGATCCTTACAAAGTCTTTGTCCAGCGATCGAACACTCATGAGAACCAAACTGAAAGACACACGTGTAGTCGACCAGGGGCAATCCCCATGAGCATCGACGTCCGTCTCGCGACCGACGACGATCGCGATCGGTGGAACGGCTACATCGAGCGATCGCCACAGGGGACGCTGTGTCATGAACTCGAAGCCTTAGAGGTACAGGCCGACCACGCCGATGGGACGCTACATCCGTTGATTGGGTTCAAAGGCCAGGAGCCGGTGGGACTGTTTCCGGTCTTCGAGATCAATAAGGGGTTCGTGACGACGGTGTTCTCGCCGCCGCCGGATCTCCGAGTGCCGTATCTCGGGCCAGCGTTTCTCAATATGGGGAAGCTGAAACAGCGCAAACGCGATCGTCGCCGGAAGCGGTTCCTCGAGGGCTGTCTCGAATGGGTCGACGCCGAACTCGCGCCAAAGTATGCGCATCTGCGGACCAGTACCGCCTTTGGCGACGCGCGGCCGTTTGGCTGGAACGGCTACGACGTGACGCCGGAGTACACGTATGTCGTCGATCTCACACGTGAGGAAGACGACCTCCTGATGACGTTCAGTAGCGATGCCCGGAGCAACATTACGAACGCTGACGAGGACGCCTTCGAGATCTCGATTGGCGATGACGAAGAACGCCGACTGATCCTCGAACAGGTCCGACAGCGCTACGAGTCCCAGGGGGTGAGCTTCGACGTCACGCCCGAGTTCGTCATCGACCTGGCCGATCGGTCCGTAAACGGTGCCGTTCGACCGTACACTCTCCGGGTCGACGGCGAGTTCGTCGGCGGTATTCTGACCCTGGAGTACGGCGATACCACGGGCCGCTGGCTCGGTGGTGTCCGTACCGACACGGATGTTGACCTCCCGACGAACGACCTCCTCGACTGGGCCGTCATGAGCGACGGGCTCGATCGCGGGCTCACCAGCTACGATCTGATCGGCGCTGACAACCCGCGTATCAACCGCTACAAGGCCAAGTTCAACCCCGAACTCCGAACCTACGAGAGCATCGAGTACGGTGAGTGGGGGATGCAGACGATCGCGTCGCTGTACAGCTCCGTGAAGTGAGATGGGGGCGGTAATTCAGCGCATAACGAAGGTCTGGAATCGATGAGGGAGAGCCAATGAGTGAGACGTCTCTCCAGACGCTGCTGGTTGGAATCGACGCCGCCTGCGATCGGGTGCTCGAGCCGCGGTTCGAGGCCGGAAAACTGCCGACGCTTGCATCGATCTACGAGGCGGGCACTGGTGGGCCGCTCGAATCCCAGATCCCGCCGTGGACGGCCTCGGCGTGGCCGTCGCTCTATACCGGGATGAACCCCGGCAAACACGGCGTCTTTAGCTTCCTCACGTTCGAGGGGTACGACTGGGACGTGATCAACGCGACTGACGTCCGCGAACGGACGCTCTGGGAGCTTCTCGATCGCCACGGACTGTCGAGTGTCGTCGTCAACGCCCCAGTAACACATCCGACGCGCTCGTTCGACGGGGCGTTGATACCGGGATACACTGCGCCGGAAGACCCCAGTTGTCACCCCGAAGGACTCCTCGAGGATGTCCGGGACGCGATCGGTGACTACCGCGTCTACCCCGACGAAACCGCCGCCGATCTGGGGGCTGCCTACACCGACTGCGCCCGGATGCGCGGCGAGGCGTTTTGCTATCTTGCCGATCGGTTCGACCCCGAGTTCGGCTTCGTCCAGTTTCAGGGAACCGATTCGATCTTCCACAAAGAGCCCGAAAACGACGCGGCGATCGATGCGATCTACCGCGAGGTCGACGACCAACTTGCCG
>LKMJ01005890.1_pt1 | contig 11585 bp, 11 predicted proteins | sample 643391 | NCBI WGS metagenome assembly LKMJ01 (sample SAMN04112250, study PRJNA286221) | soda lake metagenome | biome: soda lake; feature: Kulunda Steppe; material: water; isolation source: sample PL-Br10 brine of Picturesque Lake | place: Russia: Kulunda steppe | collected 2010-07
GTAAATCCACACTCGGCACACCGCTTCGACGTGTATGCCGACCCGACTTGCTTCACCGAGATTCCGACCGATTCGGCCTTGTACTCGACATATTCGTAAAGCGTTCGGAATGCCCACTTGTGACCCTACGACGCGCCGATACGATCGAGGATGTGGGTCAGTTTCTCGAACGCAATTACCTCACAGTCGTAGCGGAGTGCTTCGTCTATCAGCACTCGACGCCCGGCGTAAACGCCGGGACTCTCTCGATGTTTTAGGTAGCTAACAGAATGAGACTGTTCCAAGCCGTGACAAAGAAACCGACTATTGCCAGTCCCAAGGGGATACCGTTCCGTTCGGGGCTCGGAACGAACTTCCAAGCCACATACGTAAGACCCAGCACAACGAATTTTAATATAATCATCCCGGGCATTCCGTAACTGCTCACGATCGGAGCACCGAGAGGACCCGCCTCAACGATCCCCCCGGTTGCAACTCCAACACCCGTCGTGACGAGGTCGCCGAACAGAAAGAAGACGATAGTCAGAACCCAAAGCTGGCGGGAATGCTGTACAAGGAGATCTGAGGACTTGTCATCTTGAGTCATATTTTAAAACATGACATAACAATTGGATAATAGGGACTGACTTACATATATAAAGGAGTCATATAATAAACTATTCACATACAATACTGGAAGTCGAACGCCTCTAACGATTTAAGAGAACCTGATCAGCCATGTTTAGTAACGGTTTCATTATAGAGGAAAGTACTAAGAGAATACCTGAGAAAAGCAAATACTATACGTGAACGATTCATCAACCACCTATTTCCTCTATGGACTGACCGTCAGATCGGAGGTGGAACTGCCTGAACTTCGAACCAATCAGAGCGTAGCAACGGCAGATGTCACCGTTCGTCGCGCGACGTTGGATCCGATTCCGGGTTCGGAGACGGATCCGAATATTCAACGGATCGAGGCCAGTCCCGATCGGTGCAGAATAACGTATGAGTCTCTTGGAACGTTTCTGATTGAGTCGGGAGAGCGTGTCCTGTACGACCCGTTCACACCAGAAAAGGCGACTGAGAAGATTTTTCGACGGTTGTTACAAAACCAGGCGATGACCGTATTGTTGCTTCAACGCGGACTGCTAGTACTCCATGCGAGTGCTGTGTCGGTAGGTGGCAAAGCAGTCGTATTCCTGGGCTCACAGACGGCAGGAAAATCAACGATGACTGCGGCGTTTCATCAGGAAGGCCATCCGATGATCGCCGACGATGTCGTCGCTATCCGGGTCGGCAACGCGATACCAACAGTCGTTCCGGGCGTACCGCAAATACGGCTCTCTGTTGATTCCATCGAAGGTTTGAACATTGATAACACGATCGAGTACAAAAATGACTGGGGACCAGAAAAGGCATATCAACATATCGATAACCAGTCGAACACAGTCCCATTAGGTGGTATTTATACATTAAATGAGAGTGAAGCGATATCCATCACTGACCTCGATGGTTCCGTCGCATTCCGTGAGTTAGTGACGAACACATACGCCCAAGGACTCCTGTCAGATACGGACGCTATCACGGAACACTTTGAGCAGTGTACCGCGATATTAAATCAGGTATCACCCCGTCAAATAAATCGACCAAAAGATTTTGAACGGTTACCGGAAGTAATTGGTATAATAGCGAAGGATGTAAACGAATATAATGGAGATATTGCCCCTACCGCTGAATGATACTCAGTGCCAATCAGTTGAACGACATGTATAATAGAGGTCTTAATATGAGGCAAAACAGCTGCGACTATCCCCAGAGATGAGTGGATTTGTTGCGCTCGTTGACCGGACTCAAACTGGCGTCCAGCGTGACCAACTGGAGAGCATGAACCACGCCATTCGTCATCGCGGACCCGACGGTGGCGGGATGTGGTGTGATACGTACGTCGGATTGACCCATCAACAACTCCAGTCCACCCCTGAATCGCGCTTCGATACGCAACCACGGCAGGAGGGCGGACTAACGCTTACCGGTGACATACGGATAGATAATCGGCCTGAAATTCTTGAGAGGCTCTCAGTGTCCGAACAGCCAGAGAAGGTACCGGATAGCCAGCTCCTATTAAATACGTACCGAGAGTGGGGGAGTGATTGTGTGAATCACATCTATGGTGCGTTCTCATTCGTGATTTGGGATAGTAACAGATCAAAGCTGTTTATTGCACGCGATCGCCTCGGTGTCAAGCCGCTCTATTATCATTTGACTCCCGAGACGTTTGCATCGGCATCCGAAAAGAAGGCACTGCTCACCCTACCATCGGTGTCCGGAGCAACTGACGAGACGAAGATCGGGGATTTCCTCATCGGTATGTACGAAGACAAGGAGCAAACGTTCTTTGAGTCGGTGATGCGTCTGCCGCCGGCGCATGCGATGGTGATCGATTCAGAATCAATTCGACGCCATCAGTACTGGGATTTGGATCCGACGCGGACAGTAACGCTGGAGTCAGACGCAGCATATGAGCGACGGTTCCGCAAGCTGTTCGAACAGGCCGTCGAGAGCCGCCTTCGGACGGAAATGCCACTAGGGACGTCGCTCAGCGGGGGCATGGATTCGTCTTCTGTTACTGTTCTTGCACGTGAGCTTCTGCCTGACACCGAGACGCTCCATACGTTCTCGAACGTGTACGAGGACGCACCCTCTAGCGACGAACGGGAGTTTATCCAGCATGTGATCGACACAAAGGGTATCGAGTCACACTACGTCTTTCCCGAAGCCTCGCGTGGGCTCCTCGGTCCGGAAGAGATGCAGACGTATCTGGATCAGCCGCCACACAACACGATGCATTTTGCGGTCCGTGAGCGAACCAAGCGAGCGGCGGAGAACGACATCGGTGTGATTCTCGGTGGAGAACTGGGGGATAGTGCCATCGGATACGGATTGGGTGTACTGCCAGAGCTGTTCTGGACAGGTCGGTGGCCACATCTCTACACTGAGCTCCGGTCGATGGGTGACATCCTCGATGCTCCTGTAGGTCATTTGTTTAAACACCATGTTCTCACCACGTTCGTTCCGGAACCAGTCAGCCGCTTGCGTAGAAAGCTTCGTGGAGAGTATCACCCACCTTTGGACGAAAATCCAACGCTTGATTCTGAGTTTGTGGAGCGGATCGGCCTCCAAACTCGATATGATGAACACCGTCTTCGAGGATCATCGGTAACGCCTCGGGCTCGAAAGCTACAGCGTCGTTCGTTACTAACCGGCCGACACGCGACGAACTTCGAGGCGTTAGATCTGATTCACGCGAGGTTCGGTATTGAGCCTCGGTATCCGTTTGCCGACGCGCGATTACTCGAGTTCTCGCTGGCAATTCCGGCGACACAACAGTTCTCCGATGGCTGGACGCGGTCGATAATGCGGCGCTCCCTCGGAGACCTGTTGCCGGAGAAAATCCAGTGGCGGCCGTGGAAAACCGCAGTAAATGAAGCATTCTGGAACTCGCTCTCCCGAGAGGAAGACCGAGTCACGCAACTCTACCAGTCTCCCAGTTCACTAGCTCGGTACCTCGATCCCTACGCCCTCGAAACCGCTCACCGTGAGTTCAGAGACGAACCAACCTCACAGAACGCTCGCGCTCTCTGGCGGGCCCTCTCACTGTCCACGTGGCTTGAGGAGTACGGACTGAACGAAACAGGTTCACTGGATCGAATGAAGCCGCGTATTCAGCAAACAGATTGACGGGGACACGGGATAGCCGCTGATCTATATGTCACCTACACTCCGTATCGGAACCGTGCTTTTCGAGCCACACTGATAACGAGAGCGCTTTGATGAGTGACCGGCGATCGGTCCCCTCATTCAAGTACCGATCGTACGCCTCATTGAGTGCCTGCGCGTCGAGATATTTTGTTACGTGATCCGGACATTCCACGAGTTGTTGGAGCCGATCCTGATCGTTCTGAAGTGCGTTGTTGACGGCTTCGCCCGGCATCGCCTTCCACGGTCGCCATTGTATCTTTTCCGCTAACAGGTCTCCGAGCGATCGCCGCATTATCGACCGAGTGTACCCGTCGGCCAGGTGTTGGCTCGCGGGAATCGCGAGTGCAAACTCGACGAGGCGAACGTCGGTAAACGGATACCGAGGTTCGATACCGAACGCCGCGTCAATCAGATCAATCGTTTCGAACGTTGCCGTGTTTCGTCCTGAGGTCAGATCTAAGTACTGCTGGTAGGCGGCGGTCCGGTCGAATAGCGAAATAGCTGGTTGCATGGATTTGAACCGTGCCTGTAGATCGTGTTTCTGGACGAACTCCGGATGGAGCGTCGGGTTCGATCGTTCAGCGAGTATCGGTTCACCACGAAGCCGCCGAAGAGTTCGCGTTGCCGACATCGGTACGAGCGGACGTACCGCGTTATTAATTAGCAGCTGTTTTCTCGAAGCACCGATCACGTCACCAAGCGCTTCAAGTTCGTTATTGAGGCGGAGCCATCTTCCTTTCCTGAATAACTCTGGTAAGTACCCTATACCGTGACTGACCGTTTCATCGCCCTGTTCTCCTTTCAAATGCACTCTGACACCAACCTCGTCAATGCGTTTGGCCCGCATCCACTTTCCGAAATGAGTCGTATTGTACGGCGGATGATCGAAATACCGTAACACGTCGTCGACATCGACGAGTATCCCGACGTCGTCTAAAAATATGTAATTCGACGAGATCCCCTCTCGTTCCGTAATCAACTCGATAAATTCACGCTCGTCGCTAGAGGGCGCGTCATCGTATACGTCAGAAAACGTGTGAAGCGTCTCGGTATCGGACAGTAGATCTCGTGCGCCAACGGTAACCGTGGTCGAGTCGAGACCGCCGCTGAGGTCGGCTCCAATTGCACTGTCCGTTCTGAGACGGCTCTCGACGGCCTGTTCGAACAGCTTGCGGAACCGTCGCTCGTATGCTGCATCTGACTCCAGCGTTACTGTCCGCGTCGGATCCAAATCCCAATACTGCCACGAATCCGTCTCTACAGCCGAGACGGACATCGCGTGTGCAGGAGAGAGCCGCTCAACGGCGTCAAAGTAACTGCGTGTCTTCCCCTCGAACCGGTGCATCAGAAAGTCGGCGATCATCAGATCGTCGACGTCTGTCGGCACCGTCGGGATTGACAGGAGGGCCTTCGGTTCGGATGCCACCGCGAAGAGTTCGTCGTCGAGGTAGTAGTACAACGGCTTGACACCGAAGTGATCTCGGGCGCAGAACACCGTTCGCTCATCGGCGTCCCAAACGACGAACGAGAACGATCCGTTGAGACGCTCAACACAGTCGTGTCCCCACTCGCGGTACGCTGCTAACAGGATGTTGCTGTCAGGGATGTGGTTCGGCGGGTCAGTGAACTCAAGCGATCGCAGAAGTTTGTCACGATTGTCGAGACGTGCGTCCGAGACGATGACGAGCCCTTCGTCGCGTTCGGGTTGGTCGTCGTACGCTCCTTCGGGCGTCGTTCGGAGCTGTTGGTGACCGAATCCGATATGACCGTTCGTCCAGACACCGCTTCCGTCGGGCCCACGGTGGGCGATCGTCTCGGTTGCCGTCGTCACGATTTCCCTTCGGAGCGTGCCTCCATCGCGATAGAAGACACAGACGATCCCACTCACGGCTGTTTCCTCATGGATCCCACCATACCCGTTCGTTTGCGGCCATTATCAAGTAGTCCGTCGGTGTTCAGGATAAAAACTACTTCGGCGCTGTCATCGATACCCGAGATCCTCCAACCGCTTCGTTACCACTTCGGGTTGGTCATCCTCCGGATTGACGGCGTGATTCGGTGCCACATAGGAGTTGGGGGCCTGCGTTATCCACGCGTCGATATCGCTTGGTGGGGGAGGCGTGTTACGTTCTGCCACAAGTTCACGGTCGGTCTCCGTATAGCGATACGACGTAGCATCAACCGTACTCTCGTTCCAATGACAAGCGTACACGTCGACGTACTCATCACGGATACATGCGACCTTACGAACACATCGTTCGGTAATCCGATCATCGTCAAATCGATCGGTTTCGTACAGTCGTGAGATTACTCCGGTCGGACCGTCGGCGCACGCGAGAACGGCATTGTTCGGTCCACGACTGTACTCGGTTATCGCTTCGATAAACACGGTCGTGCTAGTGATGTCGTCTGAAACGACATCCATCAGCGCGCGACCGAGTCCGGCGATCGAAACAGGATCCGAGACCGTTCGTTCGGAAGCGTCCCACTCGGCCGGCGGATCAACCATGAGCGGGACGTGGACCCCGTGAGGATGGAGCGAGATGGAATGTCCGACCTCTCCTTCGGCACCGAACAGTTGCCCGTGATCGCCGAGCACCACAACCAAGTCGGATTCGAATCGAGATGTCAGCTCGTCGTGCCACCGTTTCATGAGTCGATCGGTGTGCCGGGAGAAATCCTTGTAGATACGCTCTTCAACCGCAAAGCACGTCTCCCAGTCCCCGAATGCGCCGCGAATCTCTTCCGGGATCGGTTCGTCAGTAGGGAAATGCAAGAAATTCTGCCGTTTCCGTAGCGCGTCGTCCTCTTGTTGTGAGTGCACCAACGATTGTCCGGGGGGTGATCCCCAGTACGGATTATGCGGATCTAGTACGTTTGTCACCGTTAGTGTCGGCTCCGTCCGATCGGAGAGGTACGACTCCAGGTGGGATATTACCCGCTCCCCGTGATGTGGATACTCGGATTTTCGGTCCGTGAAGTGACGATACGCGGTGTAACCCGTGTTGACGAGGTTCGAAACTCTGTTCGGTCGAGAGAGGATATCTCGAGAAAGCTGTACCCCTCCGCTGAGACTCAGTCCGTCTGCAGCGAGTATCGGCGTAAACTCGGACGGCAATAGCTTCCAGTTGATGTAGTCGTACGCGGCGTCGACGCAGTCGTCGAATCCAGTCACGGAACTGAACCGTGGGTTCTCGCTGAACAACGCCGTCTCGTATCCATTCTCGTTCGCCCGTTTCGATAGTCTCGCGTGCTCCCGCGTGATCGGTGATTCGGAACGCGTCACGTCGTGGTCTATCGGATCCTGCCCGCTCAGCAGCGAGGCGTGAGAGGGAACCGTCCACGTCCCCGATGAGTAGCACCGAGACCACTGGAGGGGGAATGAACGAAGAAACGGAGTGACGGAGTCGGAACAGACTGACTCCCGGAGGCAGTCGAGGGTGAAGAGTTGGATCGACGGCGCCATACGTACGGTGTATCGGCTAATGGGGTTAGTGTTTGCGCCGTTGGCATTCGTGAGCGTCGACTTATTTCGGAGCAGCCTACGGATGCCGTGATGATCCGCGTGAGATACTTCAGCGATTCCGAAGCAGATTCGTTCTGTAGGTGCTAGCGAGCGAAGTCTGTCAGCCTAGACGAGCACGTCTCTAAGTGGTACCACTCGTCGTAGTAAATCCGGTCGTGATAATCTAAGAGAACGTTGCAGTCCAGCAGCTTATGCATGTGAAGTCATAGGCTTTATACCCATGATTTTATGTGCATTTGTCACTATAGGACGTACAAGGGAACTAATGAAACAGTACGACCCCCCTAAAGTGACCGAGTACGGAAGAGTGACCAAGATAACCGAAAGAGATGGAAACAACAAGAATGGAGATGGCGATGACGAATATTCGGAACTTACTAGCCTGACCGGTTCAATAACGTAATAGCAATGACAAAAACTCACAAAACTCCAGAAATCACGGAGTACGGAGCTGTGACCCGCATAACCGAAGGAGATGGAAACAACAAGGCAGGAGAAGGCGACGACGAGTTCTCAGAAGGTACTGGCTTGACCGGCTCAGTCGGATTCGGTAGCGACGTCGGGTCGTAAGAATTCGACTCCATTTTATTTTATTTTATTTCATCCCTAGTCATATCTATACGGCGTCTGCAGCGTCCAATGACGGAAGCGGGTCGAACCGAGCGAGATCGTTGAGATCGCCGATTATCACCTCGTTATCTAATTCGAGCCAACTGTGGGCTGCGATCTCGCCGTCGTCCTCTTTCGTAACGCCGATCCGATGGTCGGGAGCAAATCCGTAGAGACACAAGAATACCTCGGCCGCCGAGGAACGTGTGAGACACTTTCGATCGCCGGGAAGGTGACGGTCGGCGACTTCCACCGCCGAGACGACACGGGTGTGTGTCGGAGTACCCGGAACGAATCGAGCAACGCGCTCGCTAAGCCTGACCAGTCTCCGGCGGATTCGTGCAAACGTGCCCACCTGAAAAAGGATCGGCAGCAAGACCAACAGCGCCGCGGCAAAGAGGAGTCGAAACTGGTCGCCTAGGCGAGTCGACAGAAACGAGAAGATTCGCCCCATCGTGTCGCGTTACGAGTGCTCCAGCCGGACGAGTCCCTTTTCGGCTAACTCGGAGACGATATCATTGATATCCGTCACACAGCGCTCGTACTCCACGTCGTACTCGGCGGTGACTGCCTCACAGATCGCCTCGACCGTCCGTGGCTCCTCGAGGTGGTTCCAAATGAACGTTCCCACGTCGTTGAGTCCGTAGTATTTTCCGCTGGACTCGTGCAGGATGACCGTCTCATCGTCAATGGTCGTCGAGAGGGCGTCCTTGGTGGCCACGACAAGTGTCGCAGCGGATATCGAAGTGGATGACATGTGTCAAGTCTAATCTGGTAAAGCGTGGCGAGCGATATAAACCCCAATCCCGATCTAGCTTTATTTTTAATTTCTTATAACACTAAACGCATATAAACAATAAAATGAAGGCCTATATTGTTCGGCTGGACTCACATTTGGGACCGACACGGAGATGGACACGCTAGAATCTACGAAACGAATTTAAAACATTTCGACTCTTCGCAGCGCTTAATCGATACGCCCTGACAGCGTAGTACAATGGATGTAACATCGGCGGCAGCGAGATTAGTTCGTAATCAGCCTTGCGTGGAGCCAGAAGTTCGTCAACACCTTCAACAAACACACCACGGAAGTTGTCGTTCAGGAAAGTTGCGGTTGTGATTGGTTCTAAATAGAGCAGGTTCCCGTCCGGAGCGCTCCGAAGATGGTTGGCGGTCCGACGCGCACCCCACGAACACAGCCGTTTTGAGTTCATTGCTGCGCGTACCGGCTCTGGAACCGGGAGACCCGTTAATTCGGCGACGACACCGAGTCCATACAGTACCGCATACCGCCAGCCGTACTGATCCGCTCGTGCCAACACCGTCTCCCAATCAATGTCTTGCTGGAGGATCAACGCAATGTCGTATACCCACGTCAACTGTCGCCAGCCGTGTTTGGTCCCATGGACGAGGAGGAGGAGTGCGCGGTCCTCCGGAGAGAGTGTCAGAACCTTACGTCCGGCGAGTGTGGTTGAAACCCGGCGGTTCCAGAGGTCGTCTATAATAGTTGAATCAGCACTGCTCCCCCCAATGAACCCGAACCGAAGTTCGACCGGGAGACCGTTATAAGGGTGAACGAAGCGGAACTCCCGCCCCCATCGAAACACGACGCCGTCAACAAGCGTTTCGACCGGGATGTCAGCGAAGTTGACCCGCTCGTATCCGTGGCGTTCGAGCAGGTCACAGGCTGCTTTCACGTCCGATTTAGCGACAAGAAAATCAAGGTCACCGAACGAGCGGTTCCCGACACCGCCGTAGGCGACTTCTGCGAGAACTGGCCCCTTATATGACAGTCCGGCGACTTCGTTCGAGTCGAACAGGTCGTTAAGCTCGTGTAGCTGTCGGCTGTACTCGAGATTTGCGATGGTGTTCTGCCGATATCGCTCATCTAAGATTTGAGTGACCTTTTCGGGCGGATCGATTGACGTATCGTTCAGAACCTCCCGAAAGATGGAATGGAGACGATGTTGTGAGACGAGATGGAGAATCTTGTCCCAGTCGGGATCCGCATCACTGATCGCTTCGATTCGTGAACGTGCTGCATCCGACCCCCCGGCGCTTTCGAGGAGGCAAAACACGAATTCGGCCTCGAGAGTCGATGGTGACTCCATTAGTGTAGAACCGATGGCGGTGATAGTGGTCGTAACGAACTCAACTGTGTGCCCGTGTCCAGTGATCGGCCCAGTGAGCGACACCGGCCCGCGATCCCCCCGAAAGTTCGGCTCCCACAGGCAGGTGTACCGCCAAAGCGTTGAGAGCCGATCCGCATGAACATGATGTCATGTTAATGGTCATACCGATTGTTTATAAACGTTCTCCGATCTGTCCCCAAGGACGAGAATATTTGTGTCTGCTCGTGGTATAATTCGTGAACGCATGGGGGTTAGTACTCGAGAAAAGCTGTCCGCGATCATCGAGGCAGCGCGGTTTCGGCCGCGCCTTGGGATCGCCATCGTTCTTTTGAGCCTTGGGACCGCGCTACTCGAGGGCGCCGGACTCGGATTTCTCCTCCCAATCATTGAGGTCACTCAGTCGTCGACGTCACCAAGCGAAGCTGACGGACTGCTCGGCGCGTTCGTGGGTGTGTATGAGATCCTCGGTCTGCCGTTTACACTCGAGTTCCTCATGCTCGGGATTGCCGCGGTTATGACCGTCCGATTCGGACTGAGCTTTCTTACGGGATGGATCCAAGCGATATTAGCGCGGAGCTACCAGCGACATCTCCGACAAGACCTGTTCGACTCGCTGATGTACGGACCGATCGAGTACCTCGACCAACACGGCTCCGACGACATATTAAACAGTCTCGTTACAGAGACGAACCGGTCCGCCGGCATCGCGATGTCTGTATTCAATATTGTTGAGGTCCTCCTCCGCGGGATGATCTACCTCGCTATCGCAGCTATCCTTTCCCCGACGCTGACTGTGGTTGCACTTGTCAGTTTAGGGATCAGCACTATCGCCGTTCGGTACGTTCTCGAGCCTGCATACGTTGCCGGCGACGACGTCGCGGACGCAAACAAACAGTTCCAGTCAGTCGTACAGACCAGCACACAGGGGATGCGTGACGTCCGACTGTTCAATATGCGGCCGAATCTCATCGATCGAACAAAAACGATCCTGGATAGACACGTAAAAGACAGCGTCAGGCTACAACGCAACCAAGCAGGACTTAACAGTCTCAATCAGTTCACTAACGCGATGGTCGTTTTTTTACTCGTGTATTTAGGGTTTCAGTACACGGCACTGTCGCTAGGGGAGATCGGCGTCTTCCTGTTCGCCGTCTTCCGACTCTCACCGGTCGTGAATCAGATCAACACTGCCACCTACCAGTTGGACGGTCGACTTCCACATCTCATCCGAGTTCGCTCCCGAATCCAAGAGCTAAAGCAGATGGAGGCCTCTGACGCCGATGGTGACCGATTGATTGACTCTGTTAACGAGGTTGCCTTCGACGGCGTCTCGTTCGCGTACGAAGACGAAGGTGTCCTCGACGACGTATCTTTCAGCGTCAAATTCGGCGAGAAAATAGCACTCGTCGGCCCGTCAGGAGCCGGAAAATCGACTATCGTCTCACTACTCGGGCGGCTCCAGTCACCCGACTCAGGTCGTATTCTCGCCGATGGAACCCCGATCGACGAGTTCGACATCGAAGAGTGGCGTGAGCGGCTCGCGGTCGTGCGTCAGGCCCCGTTTTTGTTCGACGATA
>LKMJ01005891.1_pt1 | contig 11585 bp, 10 predicted proteins | sample 643391 | NCBI WGS metagenome assembly LKMJ01 (sample SAMN04112250, study PRJNA286221) | soda lake metagenome | biome: soda lake; feature: Kulunda Steppe; material: water; isolation source: sample PL-Br10 brine of Picturesque Lake | place: Russia: Kulunda steppe | collected 2010-07
CACAGTGCATGCAGTGGCCTTGGCCCTCACAGTGCATGCAGTGGCCTTGGCCCTCACAGTGCATGCAGTGGCCTTGGCCCTCACAGTGCATGCAGTGGCCTTGGCCCACACAGTGCATGCAGTGGCCTTGGCCCTCACAGTGCATGCAGTGGCCTTGGCCCACACAGTGCATGCAGTGGCCTTGGCCCACACAGTGCATGCAGTGGCCTTGGCCCTCACAGTGCATGCAGTGGCCTTGGCCCTCACAGTGCATGCAGTGTCGGCCATGCAGAGGCCTAGGCCTGTATGCGGCAGCCATGGCCCGCACGCAGCGGCCTTGGTCCACATGCAGCGCATGCAGTGCTGTTGATGGGCGAAGCACCACAGGTGCGACGGCCCACCACGCCACCGCCGTGCGGGCGCGCACCTGGGGCGGCCACATCGCTCCCATCAGCTGCTGCCCCGACAGTGTCAAGCTGCTAGGCATGAGGTGCCCTCCGGGGGGCGTGGGCGGCAGCGGGTGGGGGTTGGGGTGGGGTGGGGCAGGCGGGCGGCGCATGCCAGCGCCGCTGCCCTCCATGGGCCCAGACGCGGGCAGACCCCTGTCCTGGGCTTGCGCCTGCACACAAGAGCACGCACGCACGCACGCACGCACGCACACACTCATGGGTGATGAAGAGCAAGGTGCGGGGTGCAGGCGGCCTCCTGCTGCGCGCATACATGCAAGTGCGCTCATGTGCGTGCACACGAATGCAAGCGCGGCGCAAACACATGCGTAAGTGCGCGCACACACACATGCACGCATGCAAACAGATACACAGACACACAGACACACAAACACACACAAACAAGAAATGGGGCGCACACAAACACAAGTATGCATGCGCTGCATGTGCACGCAGACGCACCATTGGCTGACCCATCCCATCCAGGGCATCTTGCACAGACAGCATGCCGCTCGTGCCCATGCGCGCGTTGATGGGGTGGTGGATGAGGGCGTCGTCCCCTAAGCTGCCTGCACAGGCATCGGTGCGCGCTCTGTTTTGTGATGGGGTGGTGGGGTGCTTGGCTGCCTGATGCTGCCCGTTGTGAGAGCACAGACATGGAGCGCTTTCAATGCGTCGCAGCTCCTTGTCAGCACACAGTTTCTTGTTGTTGTGTGTGTTGGCTCCTGCAGACCGGTGATGTATGTTGCAGGGCTCCACTTTGCGCACAGCTTCTTGTCAGTGTGTGTATGTGTGTGTTTGTGTGTGTGTGTGTGTGTGTGTGTGTGTGTGTGTGTGTGTGTGTGTGTGATCCTGCAGGCCGGAGGTGTATGTTGCTTGCAGGTGTACGTGAGCTGGCTCAGCAGCACGGGCAGGATGCAAGGGCAGCTGCCAGGTGAGCTGCCTGCAAAGCGAGGGTGCCTCTGCCTCTGCAAAAAGTGCAAAAGGGGAGCTGCATGGTTGGGTATGAATCGAGCACAGGGGGCTGCCAGCACTGCAGGGATGCTGGAAAGGCGCCAGAGGGGTCCAAATGTGTGTGCACGCGTACAGGCTCCAGCGCGAGAGAAAGCATGATGGCAGCCCACCTCTCCTCTCTGAGGTCAGGACATCAGGCATGCACTGGTGCGCTGGGAGCAGATGTTTTGAGGCGAGCGCCAGGTGCGCTGGTGTGCAAGAGGCCAGGTACAGGGCTGGTTGGGGGCAGGCGCATGTGCGCTTGCTTGCTGCATGCCGGCAGGCGCTGGTGCAGCTGTCACGGGCTGTTGCTCTAGAGAATGCACAAAGGCAGCATGCAAGCATGCAGGCAGACTGGGTCTACTCAGGGTTTGACCAAATGTGCATAATTCACATTAGACATGGCCCTACTCTGTTGCAAGTCCTCGCGATGCAACTTTGAAGTGTTTGCACATGCATGCACGCACCCATGGGCTCCTGCTCCTGCTGGTGCTGCTGCTGCGGCGGCGGTGGCGGCGGCGGCTCCTGCTGCTGTTGCTGCTGTTGCTGCTGCGCCAAGTTTGCCCTGCTCTGCATGCTCCGCTGCAACGCCAGCTGCTCGGCAGCTGCAAAGGTAAGCGCATCCACAGACACGAGCGCACTCAGGCAAGGGCAAGCCTGCTCATTGTGAGCTTGCCATGTGATTGGCCTCAATGCCCACAGTGCACATGCAATCTGTGTGCGTACCCAAAAAGCACTTCATCCCAGACTAAATGTGCAAGAGTGCAGGCAAGCGCGTGGTGTGTGCGGCGTGCATGCGAGTGTGTATATTTGTGTTTGTGTGCATGTCTGTGCGCGCGCATCCATATGTTGGATGGGCATGCAGCGGGGACCACGCGGCTGGAGAGCATACCTGCTTGGGATTGCTGCAGTGCTCGACGGCTTGCACTGCTTGCGCTCATCTCGCCCGTTCCACAGCCCCCGTGCACAAACGGATGGTTATGGTGCTGTTGCTGGTGCAGGTGGTGCTGCTGCGCCTGCTTCTGCTGCAGGAGGTGGTGGTGGTGCTGATGGTGGTGGTGGTGCTGCTGCTGCTGCTGCTGCTGCTGCAGCAGCTGCTGGTGCTCCTGGATCTGGTGCTGGGTGCTGGTGCTCTGTGCTGACACAGCCGCTGCAGCGGCCGCTGCTTCCTTCTTTTTGCGGGCCCCCGCGTTGTTACCACCCCCATAGTTGCCGCCGGGCCCGGCCTGAGCGCGCCAGCAGCAGCACCATCATCAGCAGCATCGCAAGATATGCCCGGGGCTGCCGATGGTCAGAGTGCAGCATGTGGGCACAGACATAGCGCAGAGCGCATGGGAGTGGGGGCCGCAAGGTCTTGACCGCTGAGGCCATGCAGCAGGCGCGTGCGCGCTACGAGCAGTGCTAGGGCTGGCATGAGATATCAAGCAAAGCGGAGCGGTCAGCCTGGTCAAGGGGGAATGTGGATGCAAGCCTAAGGACCAGATGGGCTGCCGGTGCTTGACAAGCGACGCAGGGGGGGGTTGCACATGTGCGTGGAGCCGGCTTTTTCCCGACAGCGCTGCCACCCATGTGGCACGCCTGAAGGCGCAGAGGGTGTGCATGTTTGTAGGGGGTAGGGGGGGGCAGAGGCCTGCGTGTTGGGCTCGTGAGGGCCATAGGCGCACACGCACTGCCTCACACCACATCCCCTCAAGAGGTCCTCGTTGGACAGCACACGTGCGTTTTCCACCCTGTGTGATCCAGATACAGTGGATCGGAGCATGCCCGGCAAAGCCGCCACCACGCTGTGCAGTAACCCTGAGGGGGGCCGCACAATACCACATGCCCATCGTGAACCGCTTCCCCAGACTCTTCCCCATGACAACCATCCCCCTCCAACAGCCACAGCGGCCCACACGCCGCAGAGCCTGCAAAAGCCCACCCCGGCCTCACAACACCGCGCACACGCACACGCGCAGGCATCGCGCTCGCATGCGCATGTCGCCACCACACACCTGCGCCGCGCTCACTTCGCCAGGCAGGGGGAAGTTGCAACGTGCTGCAGCACCCCTGATCTGGCGAGACGCAGCATCGTATGCGCGGGCAGCCTCCTCCGCGGTGTCGAACGTTCCCAGCCACCTGAGCGCACCCACACATCCATGCGAGGGCCGCTCAGCTGCTACTACACCCACACACACACATGTCCATGCGCACATCCATGCGAGGGCTGCTTAGCTACTAAACACACACACATCCATGCGCAGCAGGGCCAGGCAGCTTGTGAGGCAGGCAGGGAGATGGGTGGGGATGAGGGATGGCTGCATGGGATCTTCCCACAGTGAGGCGGCGCGAGCAAGGAGGGTGGGGAGGGAGAGGCTGTTAGGGGAGGCGAAAATGCTGCACGCAGCCCTCTCCTGTCAACCAGTGGGCACTCAGCTTGTGTGTGTGTGTGTGTGTGTGTGTGTGTGTGTGTGTGTGTGTGTGCTTGTGTGTTTGCGTGTTTGTTTGTTTGTGTGTGTGTTTTTGTGTGTGTGCGTGTGTGAGAGTGCTCAAGAGCCTCGGCGCTATCGCGCTCACATGTTTTGTGCGTGCTGAGTGTTCACAGCAGGCAAGCTGCAGCGCAACCTCCCGCTCCCGTGCCTCTATCTCCCTGCCTCAATCTCTTGGCAAACCCTTGTAGTGTCCTGCGAGGATGGTGCCCGTGCAGCAGAGGAGCTGTGGAACATGCGCCCATGCAGGGAGGATGCACTCTCCGCGGAGCCCGTGCAGCGACACGCCCTTGTGAGCGCAACAACCAAATGCTGACCCCCCTGCCCCACCACACTGGGGTCCCTGGCCTGTTTGGTAGGGCCCATTGGGCCGCCCCACCCACTGGTATCCCCAGCCCGTCCATGCCCTGCCCTGCCCTGCCCCGCCCCCCCAGGTGCCCCTTGCAGCGCATGCTTGCGGAGACCGGGCGCAGCGCGCACCTCCTTGCCCCCGCGGTGGGGTCCCTGATCTCCGCGGCCCACTTGCCCCACGGCCGCTGCCGCACACCCCTGTAGGTCTTGTTGGGGCCCTTGGAGTAAATAACCTCAGCCGCCGGTCCTGCCCCGCTCTCCTCGTTCGCGTGCTTGACCGGGGTCTCCTTCTTGGTCTGCGTTCACGTGCGTGGGTGACAGCAGGTGAGAGCCCACAAGGTGTGACACGGGCCCAGATCAGAGGCTTGCACGGTCGCGTTGGTGTGTGTGGAGCTCACGAGCGCACGTGGATGCGCCTCCGTGTTCAGGAGCAGCAGCGGCAAAAGGGGGGAAAGAACAAGCAAGATGGCGGCTGCGCCTGCGCACTGAGCACTAAGCATACGCCGCAGAGCAGTGCAAAAAGCCGCAGGTGCGGCCTTTGTCCCCAAGTCGACTGCCACATGTCAGGCTGGTTTGTGCCACAGGGCCCTTGGCATCCATCGCCTGCACGCTCGTGTGCGTGATAGCTTGCCTGTGTCGGCGCTGCAATTGCGCCCCTGCACCCAGTGCTCTGATCCAGGGGCAAGCACGCCTGGCCTGCACATGTATAGCTCATGCTAACCTGTTTCTTCTTCCGCGCGGGCTTTCGCCCTGTAAAGTCACCCGAGTCAGTGCTGCTCGCCTCCTCCTCTGCTGCTGCGGCCACCACTGTTGCCCTGGCAGCTGCAGCCGCAGCCCTGCGGCTGGGCTGGGGGGGCTGCGGAGGCTCAGTAGGCAGAGGATCTGCTGGCCTGGACGCTGCAACTTGGGGCCCGTTCGGAAAAGAAGGCAGGGGCAGTTGAGTGTGCGGCATCTGCAGGCAGGACAGGCTCGTGGCATATGCCGCAGGTGCTGCAGGTGCTGCGGCTGTTGCTGCCGCTGGCTGGCTGCTGGCTGTGTGCCTAGGAGGTAGCACTGCTGGAATCCCGGGGAAACCGTTGCTGGTGGGCGCGCCCACTGAAGGCAGTTGATGCGGCTTCGTGCTGGGTAACGAGGTGGTCAGCTGTTGAGCGTTGAGCCCTGCTTCCCACCGCTGCTGCTGCTGCTGCTGCTGCTGCTGCTGCTCCAGGCTGTAGGCTGGCACTACAAAGGGGTGCTGCAGCCCTGATTGTGCAGCACCGTTAGCCAGGCCTGAGTCCATCGAGACACCGGTTCCGTTGCCAAGGAGGGCCGCTCCTTGCGCAGCTGCTACTCGTCCTCCCCCTCCTCCTCCACCCACTCCACCTAGGTGAAGCCCAATCGAGACTGTCCGCCCTCACAACTCACGCAGGCAATGGACTGACGCTTACCCCCGAAGGACGCCCCTACTAGGCAAGTGCTTGCCCCTCTTTAGATAATCCTCTTTCACCAGGAGGCACCACTGTCAGCGTGCTGCTGTAAGTTCGGGTGCCGAGAGGTAAAAGTTCGTGATAAACCTAAACCCTCGCTCCTCAGCCAGCAGAGCTTGCTATGCGTAACAATGAAAAGGAGCCTTAGGGGAATGCTATGGAACTGTGGCGGAAGCAGTTGCCGACAAACAACCGAACAAAAATAGAAAAGATCATATTTTAACACGAAAATTTAAGCCATTTGTGCCCTTGTCCCTGTCAAAGATTTGTATGCATCAACATTTACTTTGTATGTGCTTTGTGACACTGTGGAAAGGTGATGCAACTTGGCGAGGGTCTGTTAAGCCTGCATTAGTATGTACCTGTCCTTGGTGCTGATGCACGTTAGAGCACCAGCTGCAGGGGCAGCGCTGTGCGGCAGTGCGGCATAGAGGCTGTGCATGGCTGGTGGGTGCAAAAAAGGTAAACCTTATAACTTTATAAAGTTAGGTCAGGTTACATATCTGTACCAGCCAAACGAGGGCAGCGTAGCAGTAGCCAAAGAGGCCTGAAACCAACACAAGGCACCTCTAGGTTGTGTTATGAAATCTAGGCACAGCATTCTAGGCACTCATGCACATACAAAGCCAGGCCTTTGGTGTCTGCATCGCTAGTATACTCTCTTAGCCTGTTTGAGCTAATAGAGGGGGTGCACCCGCACGCGCGGAAGAGATGGTGATGCTTGGCGCGCAAGTTTGCCAAATCAGCACTCGGGCAATCTAAGAGGACATGCTCTTCACCTTGCACACAGTGCCAGTTGCATTAAGTGCAGATTCTGAGCTCATAAGGAACTCTGTTTTGTTGTTGCCGGAGCGAGCTGGACCAGAGTGGGTGCAACAAAGGTGGGCCAAAAAGGTTGCCAAAATGGTTCAGTCACCCCTGGCTCCCTGACCCACCCAAATGGGCAATAAGGGTGCCATAAAGGTGGAGTCCTCTCTGGCGCCAGTGGCACTGTGCAGCAGTGCGGCAGTATGGCCATGCTCGGCTGCCTGGTGGGTTCAGCAAAAGGTGGGCCCTTGCATGGGCCAAAAATGTTGCCAAATAGGTTCAGTCCAGGCGAGTAATCCTTACACGGCCCTGGCTGCAGGCATTTCAGGTCTGCCGAGGCACAGGGAACCTAATGCCTGTTCCTGGAAGTAGCAGCAAAGAAATCCAAGATGTAATGTCCAGTGCAGGGGTGGCGGCCTTGGTGTCTGTCTCACCAAATGCTGTCTACTGGCAAGCAACAGGAATGGCAGTGTACTTCCAGTCTAAAATCCTCCCACTGTAGCATTGCGGGCGTCGCTGGGTAAGGTGCTAGAGGTTTTCCAATTTGACGCAGAACGCATCGGGACGTTTGACTGGTCAAGCCTGCTGCTTGACTCGCCTAGTACAAAGTCAAAATGCAGGCACAGCACTGCTGCAGACATTGGATCTGTCTTGCATGATGCTTCTGTGCCCCCCCCCTTCTTGTTTGCCTGGAAAGATACAAAAGTGTTTGCAACTCGGGGAGCACTTTTGGGCAGGTTCGGCAGTGGGTGCCAGGATACTTGGCACATTCCTGGAAAGCTTTGTTATGAATACACACAGGAAAAGGAGTGGATGGATAGAAAGGCCAGGATGGATAGATGCAGTGGTTGGGGAGACGTGCGTCTTGGTCATTTACCTTAGGCAGAGGCAGCCCTAGGGGCTGGATCCTACCAGACCTGCTTTTTTCATGGGGTCTGATTGTGCCAAATAGTTAGGGCCCCTTGGCCTTGCCTGCATGCAAGATTGTAATTTTCGCCAGCTTTAGCCCTCCTGCCTCAGATTTGGGGCAATTTTAGCCATTTATCGTGTACTTCAGTGCAGACTTTTTCTACAAATATTGACATGCCTGGGCTCAGGTTTTAAATGGGTGTGCACATGTTTTGAATGGGTGTGCAGCAGCCGTACATAGGCGGGCAATGCAGCACCCCCCAGCGTGCCCTTCAGCAGTCCCACCTTGGGTACAGAACTGCCCCCTGCTCTGTCTTCAGGACAGGTTGCCGCTGCACCCAAGACATTTCCCCCTCGCCATCCTCAAAACCACACTCCCCTTGCTTGCATGGTGCTTGCCAGCCTGCCTCCGGGGGACTCAACTAGGGCGGGCTTTGTGTGTGCAGCCGCTGTTCAGGATTCTGCCCATGCATGCAACTACCCCCTTGGCCACAGCCGCTGCGACTTCCAGGATGGGGTCTTGCCGGATCAAACAGTCAGTCAGATGATTGGGAACGGCGCGTCTGTGTGCGAGGCCCACTGCTTCAGGGCGGTCGTGCTCGTGCTGGACCTGGCTGGTCTCTTTCACCATGGGCCGCAAGTCAACCCGGTGCACCCCCTGGCCAAAGCAAGCAGTGGGCGGCAGCACCCCATGCGTTGATGGTACAGAATTCAGCAAGCAGGGTTGATGCAGCGCTTGCATCTGCTCAGCTACGTGGACTGTCTGGTGTGTGGGTTGAAAAGGTTGGCGGCTTGGCGGCACTTCTTATATTGTCGCCACCCAAACAAGGCTGCACCAGTGCATTGAATGGCGCTTCTGTTCCTCTGTCCGCGCGCACGCAGGCCATTGCAGCCGGCCTGTACCACGACAGCGCTGTGGCCTCCAAAGCGTTTCCAGCCTCCCAAGCAGCCGTCGCCGCAGGCATGGATGACCTGCCTCTCACCTACAGGCAAGCCCTACAGGACTGAGTGGCTTCAGGTTCGGCGGGCAATTTTTTGGTCTGGAGGCAGAGCACCAGCTCCGAGTGGAGCAAGTGCTGCGCCAGCTTAACAGCACGTGCATACCAGCCCCACTTAATTCTCAACCAAGACTACTGCTCACCTGCTGTGCAATGTTTTGTGTACGTCCTGTAGAATGCAACCCAGGACGCCAAGCAAGGGGCTATGGCTGCACCGGCCATGTGCTTGCACGTTTTTCCTTTGGGGGGGGGTGTGAAGGGTTGAAAGGGGCGGTGGAAGCCTTGGTCCATGGTAGCACATGCATAACGCGCACAACCTAGACTACCTAAGAGGGCCAGAGAAATTAAGAAAAGGGAGAGGGTGAATACTGAGTTAAGTCAATGATCCGGGCAATATCGATTTTTTCTTGTGTGTGCGCAATATCGATTTTTTCTTGGTGTGTGCGCATGCATTTGTGCGTGTTTATGTGTGTGTTTTTGTGCCTGTATGTGTGTTGTGTGATTGTGTGTGTGTGTGTGTGTTTGTGTTCAACTAGCTAAACTAAGGTTTAAGAGACTTCGATTTCTCATCATCCGTATCACGTTTGGTCTGAAGCCGGTGAACCCTGGCACACCCTGACACGCACTTGGGCCGATGATGGGCAAAACACTGAACATGCAATGAGAGACTTCTACACTTTTTTTGAGGCACTTGCAGCATAATTGCATCACGTGACCCAGCCTTATCCAATTTTGCACACTGGCAAACCTTTTTATGGGGCTGTTTACAACATTTGCATACCTAACCCAGGTATTCGAAGCTAATTCATGGGCAGCCCCTGATTTGCCAAAGAAAGAAGGAGAGAGGAAGGTGGGAAATAAACAAACAAAGAGGGACAGGAAGAAAAAAGAAAAAGAGAACAGAAAGTAGGAAATAAATATAGATAAAAAGTAGGAGAGAGAAAAAAGGAGAGGAGAAAGGAGAGGGGAATAGACAGGCTAAAAGATAGAAAGGATGCGAGGAAGAAAGGCTAAAAAGCAAAAAATCAGGGAAAGCTAAAACTTAAGTTCTCGCGTATGACATTGATTTTGAGGCAAAGAAAAAACTGAGGGGAAAGAGCATGCAAAACAGCATGTCTGTGTCCTTTAAGTCATGCCCCGGGGTTGATCAATCCTTGCAAGGACCACCAATTGGTGGGAGGCATGAAGGGAGGGGCATGCATGCGGTGCAGATGCTGTGTTTGAACCTAGGAACACATCAGGCATTATTTTCTTGCTGTAAAGCTGTTGGCTATGCTGATGGCCGTATCTCCACATTTTGTTGGCTACTTCAGTGGATCTTGAATGATCAAGACTACCCTGGTGGTACCATCCAAGGGTACCCATGTTGTGCAAAACAAGGGAGAGGTCCACAGCTGGTGCAAGCACCAGGCAAACCCCCACCATCAAATTGGGAAGAGGAACGTCAGTGAGGCCCAGTTGGATTCTGGAGACAAGCCATATGCTCTAAAGATCTTTCTGTGTTGTGTTCAGCCTTCTAATTCTAGCAATACCCAAGACCGAGCTTACAATTGTGGGCAGGCACTCACACGTGCGAGCGCTCTAGCAGCTGGCTGGTTGAGGTAGCTAGTTGTCTAGCCCTGCTCTTCGCGTCCTGGCCTGTCTTTGCGCGCCCTTAGACTTGCCTTGCTTGAGGAGCCTGTTTTTTGGGAACTTCCCTTCGAGAGTTTTCTAGGTTGACTTTTTGAGGTTCGCTTTTCCACGAAAACTTCTAGGTTTCAAATACTGCCTTTCTTCTCATATTCGCACCTCTTTAAAGAAGTCTGGGTTGCAGGCCCATTAGGTTTCAGCTCAGCTGCCCTCATTCAGCGGATACAGCTATGTAACCTAACTTATTTGTAGCAATGCATACCGGCAGCAGCAGTGGTGTGGGCACCTCTTCACCAAACCCCTTACCCCTGCCTACCCCCACCGTAAGGTTCTAGCCAATCCTGGCGGCCGCAGTGGCGTCAGTACCTCCCATTGCCGCACCCTTACCTTGCTCCCCACCAAAAAAGGGGAAAGAAAAAGGGTTCTCGTATGAGAAGGCTGGGAGTGGCTCCTATCAAAAGGTATATGGTGACCGACCGCCACAATATCGCAGGCAGACTTTTAACAAAAGCCATAAATAAAGGTTCCCTAGGATCCTGTCTTGTATCCACAGATGTGGGCAGTGCTGACAAGCATCGTATGCAAAGTCTCCAAACACCTGTAACAGCAGAATCCAGACTTCCTCCGGCTTGGATTTTTGCTATAAACCACAATCGAAGAGACAGACTCACATCTCGCCCTGACGCCATTCAGTGATTCCAAAGAAACACATGCAATATCAATTCCCATAATCAATAGAACCATCCCAATGATCAAGGCCTTACTTTAAGGAGTGGAAGGAGGGTGGTTTTGGGTAGGGGACAGGGTTCTTTAGCGGCAGCCACTGCAGCTGGAGGCAGACCCCCATCACCAGCCACAGCTTACTGGCCTAGACAGACACCCCGAGAACCTCCTTTGGCAGCATCGTACCACCCATCTCATTGAGATCAAGTGCTGTGAAGACACTCGCCCTGAGCAGCAGCTCCAGGCTGCCCATGCTCAGTATGGTCACCTTGGACGCAGCATTGCAGGAGACCACGTTCTTCGCGTTATTCTCTTAGGTGTAGGGGGTGTTATTTACACTCCCCACACTTTGATTCCTCTAAAGAGTCTCGGCCTTGACTCACAACTTGTTGAAAGAGTCAAGAAATTGCTCTCAAGCTCCATGCTCATTCGGTACACTACGCTCACAAGCTTGTTCAGACCAAACATTCTCTTGAGTTTGTTTGTTACAAGGCGCGAGCGGACACAGCAATGTCCTTCAGGCAGGAAAGGCAGAAGAGCTGAAAACCGCTAGGAAAAGGAGAACTGCCAGAAAAGCCAACAAGCTAAGAGTTCACCCCAAAGGCTACAAGAACAGCTCAGGCTAAGGCTACCAGTTAGGCCTGTGGGCAGGCTGGCTCGGGCTCAGCTACCACTATGGCTAAAAGCTTGCACAAAAGAAGGCAATGAGAGGGGTCCTCCTAAGGGCACCAAGACTAGGAACTAACTACAGAGGCACCAGTGCGCTAGAACAGAAAACACCCCAGGCCCCCCCCTGGCCTAGCTCGGAGGAAAGGA
>LKMJ01005893.1_pt1 | contig 11581 bp, 10 predicted proteins | sample 643391 | NCBI WGS metagenome assembly LKMJ01 (sample SAMN04112250, study PRJNA286221) | soda lake metagenome | biome: soda lake; feature: Kulunda Steppe; material: water; isolation source: sample PL-Br10 brine of Picturesque Lake | place: Russia: Kulunda steppe | collected 2010-07
ACAGTGTTCTTTTCGAGCCACATCCTCGGACAGGTCGAAGCGGTCTGTGATCGGGTCGGAATCATCCGCGACGGATCGCTCGTCGCCGTCGATACCATCGCTGGACTCAGGGATAATCTCGACAGCGGTGCAACGCTCGTGGTCGAAGTCGATGCGGTCCCGGACGGGGCCGCCCACCGGTTGAAAAGCCTCGATGGCGTTACGGACGTCACCATCGAGGGGACGACGTTCCGCATCACGTGTGAAAACGACGTGAAGATGGCGGCGATTCAAGAACTCGAGGATTCGGGCGCGAACGTCTCGGACTTCTCGACGGAGGAAGCGCCGCTGGAGGATCTCTTCGCCGCGTATACGGAGGGGGACAGATGAGCTGGAAAGCCGTCGCCGAAAAGGACTTCCGCGATGCGATCCGCTCTCGGTTGCTCATCGTGCTCACCGCGCTCTTCGCGCTCTTTGCGGCCGGAGCCGCCTACGTCGTCACCGAGATTTCACCGCCACAGCAAGCCGCGTTTACCGGCGAGTTAACGACGGTGCTTTTGATCGCGGGGCTCGTGAGCGCAACGGCGATTTTCATTCCGATCGTCTCGATCGCCGTGGCATATCGGTCGTTGGCCGGCGAGCGGGACAGCGGCAGTCTAAAGCTGTTGCTCTCGTTGCCGAACAGCCGTAGCGATGTCATTCTCGGGAAGTTCCTCGGCCGCGCGGGCGTCGTTTCCGTCGCGCTGTTCGTCGGGTTCGCGGTCGGTATCGTCGTGACCGCAGCGCTGGCGGACGCGTTTTCGCCGCTCGAGTACATCGTCTTCGTCGGGATTTCGATGCTCTTCGCGTTCGTTTTCATCGCAATCACTGTCGGTATCTCGGCGTTCACGTCCTCGACATCGAGAGCCGCCTACGGGGCGTTCGGGCTCTTCGTCGTCTTTCAGTTCCTTTGGACGACGCTCGCACAGGGGATCGCCTACGCCGTGAACGGCTTCACCTTCGAAGGGATCGAGGAAGGCGATGCAGTGTTCAACCTCTTTCAGTTCATCACGATCCTCGACCCGACGGCCGCCTATCAACAAGGGACGCTTTGGGTGATCCGACAGCTCGACGAAAGCGGGGAACTCCAGGAGGCGACCGCCGATTTACCGTTCTACCTGCAGGATTGGTTCGGATTCGTCGTAATGGCGTTTTGGATTATCGTGCCGCTCGCGATCGGCTATCTCCGGTTCGAATCGTCCGATCTGTGACGTCTCCCAGGACTTCGTTCGCGGGCTAACCCTGACGAGATCCGAATACTCTACGTTCGTGTGAACCACCCACTTGAAACACCCGTCGGCCGCGCGTCGAACGACCGTCTGACACCAGTTTCACCACGCTTACGTATTGCGGTTTTACTTTCACTCTGCATGCACGGGTTTTATAATACCTCCAACCTCTCTTTCGGATGCACACGCTCCTTTCCTTTCTGTTGTTACGCTCGTAGCGACAGCACCGAAGCGGGGTCGAGTGACACCGCGCCGGAACATCTACCCCGAACCGCCGAGTACGGAACGCTATGATCGAGCTCGCCGACGTGCTGGCGGCCCGCGAGCGGGTCGCCGAAACGGCCCGTGAGACGCCACTGGAACGGTCATCAACGTTTTCGAATCGGACCGGCGCGGACATCCGACTCAAACTGGAGCATCTTCAACGGACCGGATCGTTCAAAATTCGCGGTGCGACCAACAAGATCGCGCTCTTAGACGACCGCGATCGAGAGGCGGGCGTCGTGACAGCCAGCGCGGGAAATCACGCACAGGGTGTCGCGCTGGCCGCAACGCGAGCGGGCGTCGATTCGACGATCGTAATGCCCGAGTATGCCCCGATTTCGAAGATCGATGCCACGCGCTCGTACGGGGCGAACGTGGTCCTCCACGGGATCGATTACGACGCGGCCGCCGAGCACGCTCACGAGATCGAACGTGAGGAGGGGCGAACCTACGTGCACGCGTTCGACGATCCGGCCGTGATGGCCGGACAGGGGACGATCGGTCTCGAGATCGCTGAGCAGTGCCCTGATGTCGAGACGGTCGTCGTCCCGATCGGCGGTGGCGGGCTCATTGCCGGCATCGCGACCGCGATCACCGAATTGACCGACGCCCGCGTTATCGGCGTTCAAGCCGAGGGTGCGGCAAGCGCTGCCGAGTCGCTCGCGAAAGGAGCGATCGTCGAGCGCGACTCCGTGGATACGATCGCCGACGGAATCGCTACACGAAAGATCGGAGAAGCGACTTTCGAAGTGATACGCGAACGCGTCGACGAGATCGTAACGGTGACCGATCCCGAGATCGCGAACGCGCTCACCGCCCTCTTAGAACGCTCGAAAACGCTTGTCGAAGGAGCAGGGGCCGTTCCGCTCGCGGCAGTCATCGAAGAGCGGTTCGAATACGACGAGGATGAGATCATCGTTCCAGCGCTCTGTGGGAGCAACATCGATCTCAACGTCCTCACGACCGTCATCACGCGCGGGCTGGTCGAACGAGGTCGTTTCCTCCGGATCAAGACCGTGTTAAAAGACCGACCTGGCGCCCTCAAAGAGCTCGTTGAGCTATTGACGGAGCACCGAACGAACATTTACGCGATCGCACACGACCGGGCATCCAAAGACATCGCCATGAACGCCGCGGAGGTCGAACTCGATCTCGAAACGCGAGGACACGAACACGTCGCGACGTTGTTGAACGCGCTCAGATCGAACGGGTACGAGGTCGAGGTGCAGATCTGAAGGGCGGCAATCCGGTCGCTCATAAAGGCCGACCGCCGATAGTTTCTACTGAACACGGAACGATAGATGAGCGATGGCCGACTTCGAACTGCAAACGACACACGTCGGGAGTCTTCCCCGGCCGGACGGGCTCCGTGAGCTGCTCGATGATCCGAAGGCGCGAGCGAGCGAGGCGTTCGATCGGCGCGTCGACGAAGCGATCCGACGCGCCGTTCGGATGCAGGCGGACGCGGGACTCGATATCATCAACGACGGCGAGCAGAGCCGGATCTCGTATTCGGTCGATATCACGAACCGACTGGAAGGGTTCGGTGAGGGAACGAGAGAACGCGCGTGGCCGAGAGATCTCGAAGAGTATCCCGAATACGGCGCGGAGCTGTTGGGGGAGACGAAAAACATCGGAGGACCGATCGCAACGGGCCCGATATCGTACGTTGGCGAGGATGCGCTCCGAGCGGAGCTCGCCCGATTCGATCGAGCGGTCGAAGCCGAAGAGATCTCGTTCGGAGCGCGGTTTCACACCGCACCGTCTCCGGGGGCCGTGCTCCGGTTCGCCGAGACGGAGTTTCACGGCTCCGAGAGAGCGTATCTATTCGATCTCGCCGACGCGCTTCGAACCGAATACGAACTGATCGCCGAAACCGGAGCCACGCTACAGATCGACGCGCCCGATCTGTTGGCCGGATTTACGCTCACGCACAAAGACGCGTCGGTCGGCGAGTTTCGAGACCGGATGGAGACGCACGTCGAGGCGATCAACCGGGCTGTGAAATCGATCCCCGACGAACAGATCCGACTACATGCGTGCTATGGCAACTATCCGGGACCGCACCACTGCGATATCGAACTCGTCGACGTGATCGACAAGTTCTACGAGGCAGGGGTCGGCGGGTTAGTCGTCGAAGCCGCAAATCCGCGGCATCAACACGAACACCGGACCTTCGAAGAGCAGCCGCTTCCGGACGACTGGAAGCTCATCCCGGGCGTTATCGACGTGAAAACGAACGTCGTCGAACATCCCGAAGTCGTCGCCGATCGCCTTGCGCGGTTTGTGGACGTCATCGGCGACCCGGCCAGAATTATCGCGGGTGCCGACTGCGGGTTCGAGACGGTGGTCGACGGAGCGAACGCCGTCCATCCGACCGTCGTCCCGAAGAAACTCGAAGCGCTCGTCGAGGGAGCGAAGCTGGCGGAAGAGCGACTTCGGTGAAGGCGAGCGTCAGCGAAGCAGGCTACAAAAAGCGGAACGTTTCGAGGTTCTTCGGCGCGAACGTCCGCATGTTGAATTCGTGATACAGCCCCGAAGAGAGGTCCTGTACGGAGGATTCATCACCGTGCACACAGAGCACTTTCTCCGGACGTGGGTTCATCGTCCGAACGAAGTTCATCAGACCCTGCCGGTCGGCGTGTCCGGAGAAGCCGTCGACCGTTTCGACGTTCATATTTAACGTGAGCGTTCCGCGGCCGTTCGAGCGATCGTTCATCGGGATTTCGTCCCAGCCGTTCTGGATTCGGCGACCGAGCGTCCCTTGTGCCTGATAGCCGACGAAAACGAGCGTCGAGTCGTCCTCTCCGCCGACGTGATTGAGCCACGACATGATCGGCCCACCGGTGATCATTCCCGATGTCGAGACGACGATACACGGACCACCGTCAGCGACCTCTTGTCGCTCGTCTTCGCCGCCGTCGATATGGTTGAACTGCTCGGCGAGGAACGGGTTCTCGTCCTCGTGGAAGATGCGGTCGCGGAGATCATCTCGGAGATATTCCGGATACGTGGTGTGAATCGCCGTCGCTTCCCAGATCATTCCGTCGAGGTGAATCGGAACCGTCGGGATCTCGCCCTCGCGCATCGCTTCCTCCAAAACGAGCATGATCTCTTGGGAACGACCGACCGCGAAGGCGGGAATGAGGACTTTACCGCCGTTGACCGTCGTCTCGCGGATGACTTCCTTGAGCTTTTCTTCGGAGTCTTCCTGATCGGTCTGATAGTCGTTTCGGCCGCCGTAGGTGGACTCCATGACGAGCGTCTCGACGCGCGGGAAGTCGTTGACTGCGCCGTTGAACAGGCGGGTGCCGTCGTAGTGGATGTCGCCGGAGAAGGCGACGTTGTAGAGGCCGTCCCCGACGTGGAAGTGGGTGACCGCCGAGCCGAGGATGTGGCCCGCGTTGTGGAACGTGAGCTTCAGATCCGGCGCGATATCGGTTACATCGCCGTACTCGACCGGGATACAGTGTTTGATCGCTTCGCGTACTTGGGCGGATTCGTACGGTGGTGTCCGGCCCTCTTTGGCTGCGACATCCAGGTAATCCAGCGTCAACAGCCCCATCAGATCTCTCGTCGGCTCGGTACAGTAGATCGGACCGTCGTAGCCGTATTTAAACAATAGCGGGACCAACGCGGAGTGATCGAGGTGTGCGTGGGTCAAGACGACCGCGTCGATGTTCGACGCACCCGCACCGAGCGCTTCGGGAACCTGCAGATACGGAACCTCGCCCTCGGCACCGGGTTTATCACCACAGTCGATGAGGACGCGCGTTTCGGGGGTGTTGAGGATGAACGCGGCGCGGCCGACTTCCCGACAGCACCCTAAGGTGGTGATTCTGACCCACTCGTCGTCCGACATCTCATCGCGGTGGATCTGTCGCCCGATCCGTTCGAGGATGTCGCGGCGCTCTTCGCGCTCTTGTTTCAGGAAGTTTCGCACGTTCGAGACGGTCGAAGATTCGATCGGCGGGGTTCGAACGACTTCAGGTGTCCAGCCGACCTGTTGGGTGATCTCTCGAAGCGTCGAACCGTGTCGACCGATAACCATACCGGGCTTTTGCGCTTCGATAATGACTTCCCCGGTGTCGGCGTGGAAATCGAGATCGGTGACGCCCGCTTCTTCGGGGATCACCGATTCGATCCGTTTTCGAGCCTCGCTGGGTCGAGCCAGCACGTCCGGATCCGGCCGAACGGTGATCCGCTTTCGAAGCTTTGATGCGAGCCGGCGAATCAGATCACCGTCGCTCGCGAATTTTTTCGGGTCCCTGGTGTAGACGACCAGTTCGGGACCCTCATACGTCACGTCCGAAACGGAGATGTCGTTCGGAACTTCACTGACGATCGTTGCCTTGATATCATCGAGTTTCCGCTCTACTGCACTCATACGTTAGAAGTCCTTAGTTCGGGCTCCGGCGGCTCCGTGGGTCGCTTTCGACGGTTGACAGTGTGAGACACCAACTGATTCGGTGACAACAGATCATGGATTCGGATATACTGTCGCTGTCGTCAAACGACGGCCGCGGGAGATAACCGGAAAACCCGCTCGTAGTTGAATCTAACCCACTACTGATATAAAACCCTTCGCAAAAGGATGTATGGACATCACACCGACAACCGTCGCAGATGAACACAAACGACTCAGAACGCGTGATTCGATCCCGGGACGCATCAACGAAATCCGAGACCGACTCGGTACACTGTTCGGCGTCGAAGTCGGGCACGTCTCGGTTGGTCAGTATCGCGAAGAAGTAGATACCGTCTTCGCGAACGGAGATCAAGCGGTAAACGTCACCGGATTGTGTTTGTTACTGCGGGATCTCGACTGCGCGGACGATTATCCGGGGTTCGTCGTCGATGAATTTCTCGGCCGAAAGCTCGCGGCCACGATCGCGGGCGGCGAGCCGTTCGCGCTCTTAGCCGAGGCGACGTTTCATTTCGCCGATGTACACACCCATGGCGGTTCGGACGAATCAGCCGGAAGCGACGATCTGGACGCGGCACTCATTGCCGGCTTTCAGACCCGATTACCCGGTTGGGAATGGACGGAAACGCCGAGCCCGTTCACCACAAGAGAATAAGCCGACACGGGTTTCAACCGAGCTGTTCACCGGCGATCCGATCGGCGTGTTCGATGAACGCAGTCTCCTCGCCGCGAGGAATCGTCGCGCCGGCGGCGATATCGTGACCACCGCCGTCGCCACCGACCGCACGAGCGGCGTCGCCGATGACGATCGAAAGATCCAATCCGGCATCGACAAGCGGGCCAGTTGCCCGGCCTGAAACTTTGGTTTCGTCGTCGTTTTTGCTGGCGAAGGCGATTATCGGACGGTCGCGGGACACACCGTCGGCACCCATCGACATGCCCGCGATGATTCCGACAATCGTCTCCCGGATCTCGTCGCCTGCGTCGAACCACTGGAGCCGTTCCGTTTGCGTCACGCCGTGTTCTTCGACCCACTGAATGCCTTCCGAGAGGTTCCGACGGTGATTTCGAAGGAGTTCCTTCGCTCGATCGAAAGCAGAACCGCGGTCGCCGAGACAGACGGCGAGGCCGACATCCGCGCGTTCGTATCGTGCGGTCGCGTTCAAAAGCGTCGAGAATTCGCTCGCATCACGCAGCTCGGTACCGGGCGTTTCCTCAGTGAGGAGATAGCTCGTCCCGACGAGACGGTCGATTTTGAACGCCGGAACGCCTCGGGAGACGGCGTGACGGACCAACGCGCTCGCAAGCGTTTGTTTCTCCTCGTCGGTCAGATCGACCCACCGTCTCCACTCACCGTCGGTATGGGTGTCGACATCGAGTCCATCGAGAAACGAGATCGATCCACGTTCGTCGTTCGTGATCCCGGGAATCCGTACATCCGACGCATATTCGAGCAGTTTGGGCAGTGGACGGGTTTGTTTGCCGTACACTGCGAGATCTTTCATCTCGTTGAGCACGCCGGCCTCAACGCCGTCGGCGACGATCGCCCGGTTTGCGCCATGCAGTTGGCCGCTGGAGGCTTGCATATCCCCGACCGCACCGACGACAGCGAGCGCGGCCAAATCCCGGTTTACGAGCCGTTCGTCCGCGGACGAACGGGCGGCGAGTTCCCGGGCGAGCAGATAGCTCGCCCCAGCGCCGGAGAGCTCTGAAGCCCCGTCGATCCCCTCTAAAAGCGGGTTGAGATGGTGTTCGGTATCGGCATCTGCGGGTTGATGGTGATCGGCGATGACGGGGACGAAATCACCCGCGGCCTCATGTTCGGCGATGATATCGAGCTGACCGCTCCCGAAGTCGGTGAAAAGCACCGTCTCATAGTCGCAGTTCGCGATCGCAGCGATCGATGTCCGATCGAGCTGTTTTTCGAAAACGGCTTCGGACGGAACGTTCGCGCGTTGGAGTGCGAGCGCGGCGACACCGGCGCTGGTCAGTCCGTCGGCGTCGATGTGTGAAGCGAGGAGCACGCGATCGGCACGGAGCAGTTGCTCCGCACACGTGGCGGCACGGGGCTGTAACTCCGGAACGGGTGCGTCTGCGGCGGCCATCGTACAGCACAGTAGCGCGTTCTCGGGTTTAAACCCCGGTACGATCGAAGCAAAAAGCGGCGTTCCGGCCAATCACGTTTCAGCTGGTTCTTCGTCGATGAGAACGACGGCCTCACCGTCGATTACTTGGTCGTCGTCTTTGGTGACAGTGGTTCGGAGCCGGTACTGATCGCCACCGAGGTCCTCGACGAGCTCAACGGTCGCGGTAACGTAGTCGTCGATTCGAACCGGGGCGCGGAATTCGAGGTCCTGGGAGAGATAGACGATACTGCCCGGAAGACGAGCGAGCGCGGCGCTGATCAGCCCAGTAACGAGGATTCCGTGGACGATTCGACCGTTAAATCGGGTTTTCTTCGCCCACGCTTCGTTGAGATGGATCGGGTTCGTATCCCCTGACGCGGCCGCAAATCGTTCGATATCACGCTGTGAGATGGTTTTGGCGAATCGAACTGAATCACCGACATCGGGTGTCGCTCCGACATTTCGTTCGATATCCCACTCGGGAAGGTCGAGACCACCAGTCATCTGTTCTTCGGCGACAGATGTGCCGGTATCGGCCTCGTTATCGACACCGTTCATCGAGGCGGCTCCAAGCATCGAAAACGCAGCCTTGTTGGCCGCCTGGTTCGCCTCAAGAATACTGGTAAACACGCGTGAGGAGGCGTCAGCCCACACGTTGAACGGCGTCGGATACGTGTCGTCATTCATGCCGGTGTTAAATATGGTCCACCAGTACTAAAAGGTGGGTGTTGGACCAGGGAATATAACCCATTCATCGGATCTATATGGTTTTGAATGGTATTCCGCGGAAGCTTTATCTGTCTCACCCGGATAAAGTACGGTAATGACGGACACGAACGACAATCAGGAGGGACTCATGTGGCCACCGAACATGCTAAAAGCGATACAGGAAACGTCAGAACAGGCGACACGAACACAACAAGAAGCGCTTCAACGTATGTTTATGGGGACGGGTACCAGCAGTCCCGATCTCGGAGACATCACCGAACAGCTCGGGGCGATGAGTCAGATGGCGACGTTCAAAACGCGAGTGCAAAGCGGTGGGCGGATTTCGATACCGGACGCCGAACGGGAAGCGCTCGACATCGGCGAAGGCGACATCGTCCAGACGGTCATCGTCCCGGTGAAACGCAATCGGGAGGGCGACGATGAGTGAAAAGTACGACCCGATCAGCGCCGGCTTCGAACTGCAGCGGACGGCGATCGAAACGAATCGGCGGGCCATAGAGAACGGTATCGAGTTCCAAAAGCGAGTCGGAAAAACCCTTCTCGACGGAGTCGAAGCGACGGAAAGGACACAAAAGCGGGGCGTCGAAGTAACGCGAAACGCGCTTCACACATACCTCGATACGGTCGAAGCGACGATTCCCGGCACGGACGCGGCAGTGAAGGAGATCCGTAAGACGGTGAACGAACAGTTCGACACGATCGAAGCGAACCATGCCGACGCGTTCGAGACGGTTAGCGGAGAGTTCGAATCGACGAGACACACACACGAGGAACTCACAGAAGAGACGCTTGAGACTCTCGCCGAGCAGTTCGATGCGATCCTCGAAGCACACGAAGCGTTCGAAGGTCGAACGCTCGAAGCGTTCGAGGAGACCGAAGCACAGTTCGAGGAGCTGCAAGCGAAGATAAAAGAACGAGAAAGCGACATCTCGACGGAGATGCAAGTGCAGACAGAACGCTTCCTCGAACAGTTCGAGCGACAGCTTGAGCGGTTTCAAGCGCGGCTTGCAGAAGTACAAAGTCGAGACGAAGCGGTATAGCGTGGCTTGAGTGGGTTGGAATGGATAAAGTATCAATGGAACAGATCCGTAGAAAGTATCCGAAGTTTGAAATGAAAGTGCCGGTTTTTTACCCGAGAAAAACCGTCGATACATACACACCATGAGAGAGAATAGCAAAGACATACAGCGAGAGTGGAACGAACTGGCCGAGAACATGAACGACGCCGTCGCACAGTCGATGGAGAAGAATATGCAGGCGAGCGCGGCCTTCATGGAGTCGTGGGCGAAAGCTATGGAAGAGTCGATGCCCGACGAATCGGAAATGGCGAGCGGAATCGAAGGCTACAACAGCGCGTATGAGGTGTGGATGGACGCCGCAGAACAGATGTTCGAACGAACCGCCGATGGCGCCGCGGGCGAAGAGGTTTCGGTGAGCGAACTCCGCGATATCTGGCTACAGAGCGCGAACCAAGCGTTCAAAGAGGTTATGGGCACATCGGCGTTCGCGGCGGCGAACGGCCAACTCGTCAACGCGATGATGGACATGCGAAAGCAAGTCGACGAGATCGGCGAGGAGACGCTCGCCGAGTTGGGGATGCCGACACAATCGGATATCGACGAGGTCGGTGAACGAATCGTCGAACTCGAACGTCGGCAGCATCGTGTCGAGAAGAAGCTCGATCGGATCCTTGAGGCAGTCGAATGAGTATGAACAACCCCCTCGCGCTCGCGTTGAACTTCCAGCGTGAGTGGCTCGAAAACGCGGTCGATTCCGTCGAGAAAGGGGCGATCGCCGACGAACAGTTCGAGCGAATCGAACGCGTCGATGTCGGGGAAACGCCGAGCGAGGTCGTCTACGAGGAGAACAAACTCGAATTGTTACACTATGAATCACGGACCGACGAGCAACATGGCACCCCGATTATCATCGTGTACGCGCTGATCAACAAGCCGTTCATCCTCGACCTCCAGCCCGATAGAAGCGTCGTTCGCCGCCTTTTAGACGCCGGTCACGACGTCTACTTGATCGACTGGAACGAACCCTCACGATTGGATCAACATCTCACGCTCGAAGACTACGTCGACCGATACATCGACAACTGCGTTGACGTGGTCCGGGAGCGGTCCAGCGTCGATCGAATCAATCTCCTCGGCTACTGTATGGGTGGGACGATGGCGGCGATGTACACTGCCTTACACCAACAAAAAATTCAGTCACTCGGCCTCATGGCGGCCGGACTGTGTTTCGACGATACCGGCGGTGTGCTCGAACTGTGGGGTGACGCCGAGTATTTCGATCCCAGAGACGTCGTCGATGTCTACGGAAACGTGCCAGCGGAGATGCTCGATGTCGGCTTCGCGCTGATGGATCCGGTCGCAAATTACGTCTCGAAGTACGTCCGGTTGTACGACAACCTCGAGAACGACGAGTTCGTCGAAAACTTCGCTCGGATGGAGCAGTGGCTCAGCGAAGGGATCGATCTCGCCGGCGAGGCATACATCCAGTTTCTCGAAGACATCTATCAGGACAACAAACTCTACAACAACGAACTGTATCTCGGCGACAAACACGTCGACGTCAGCCAAATCGATGTGCCGATCCTCCAGATCGTCGGCGAGTACGACCACCTCATCCCGGCAGAGACGAGCAAGCCGTTCAACGATGTCGTCAAAAGCGAAGACACGGAGATCATCGAATATCCCACCGGCCACATCGGCCTATCGGTTTCGGGATCGAGCCACCGAGACGTCTGGCCACACGTCGCCGAGTGGTTCTTCGAGAAATCG
>LKMJ01005894.1_pt1 | contig 11580 bp, 11 predicted proteins | sample 643391 | NCBI WGS metagenome assembly LKMJ01 (sample SAMN04112250, study PRJNA286221) | soda lake metagenome | biome: soda lake; feature: Kulunda Steppe; material: water; isolation source: sample PL-Br10 brine of Picturesque Lake | place: Russia: Kulunda steppe | collected 2010-07
GCGATTGTTGTTTGTTCTCGTGAGTTTCCTGTTACGGAATCTGTGGGTGATCGTTCGCTGGGGCGTGCTCGCCACGCCGCGACGCGGCGGTCGAGCACTGCCTGAATGGTTTCGGTTTGAGGTCTTCCGCGAGTGGGTTGATCATGCACTTCATGAGACGTTGGGCCGAAAGTGGGAAGCACCGACCAACGGTGTTGGCATTCCCGTGACCTACAGTCAGCTGGACGCGGGCTGAGACTGGTCGCGTCCAGCGGGAACTCTCCATGTGAGCGACGGCTTCACGTCAATTCTCCGTTGCTGTCACTCTCACCGAACCGAGATCGCCGTCGCTGTTCGTCTCGGAAAATCAGTCGTTCTGGTCACATTTGTTTTGTTCCAGAATTCGAGTCAGCAATCAGGAACGATGGGAACTTCCGAAGATGTCAAACTCCTGGTTGCGGATACAGTAAATTTTAATTTTAGAGAGCTTCATCCACTCTGCATAGTGCTCCAACAAAGAGATGACATGAGGATATTTATTGGTAGCCTGATTGTTGCACTGGGTATGTCTGTAGCAGGATTATCAGCATTCAACAATGATTTTTATCCTACATACGTGGGGTTCATTGTATTCTTTTTTGGATATGTAGTTTCACAACGGGGTATTCCTCTGGGACGGAAGGCTACTAATGGCCGTCTAATGAAAGATACAGCACAGTACTTTTCAATAAAAGCTATTTTCCGCATTTTTTTCATATTTGTCGGAGGACTCCTTGCAACTTGGGGCGTTATTCTATTTGCAGATGCCGTAATCAACCCAAATTATGTGAGTGCTTTCATCGCAGGCGTTGCTTGTACACTGAGTTATATTAGCACCCATATTGGGATTAATGGGACATTATTATGACAAAAGAGAATTTGAAAAATCGTTCCGACAACTCTACCAATAAAAATGGCTGGACTGATGATCCCAGACGAATAGCTGGGTTCCTTGCCGGTCTCGCACTTGCTTCAGTGTCACTCTCGAGTGGCTTCATCTGGGTTTGTGGCGAAGAGTGTGTACAGCAGGGGATGCTCTGGACACCAGACCGACAGTTCGGATTGGTGTTTCTGGCATCGTTGTCCGCCTGGTGGGGATACCTTTTTGCACACCGAGCTGTGACGGGCCAATTCATCGATCAAGAGACTTTCGAACAGAACACCGACGGCGGGTCTAAAGACGACGGGGCAGACGACTGGCTCACGAAATTCCCTCGGCTGATCAAGGCCAAAATACCGGCCGAAAAGAAACGGCTCGTGGCCTTTGTTGTGGGTATAGCAGCATTTGTGAGTGGGATTGTTGTCGGGTTCGTATACATTCGGCAGGGTAATCACCTGCTCACCAATCTGGGTGGGATTCTCTTTTTTTGTGGCTACGTTATCGCACACTACGCTGAAACGGGGACGCCATTGTAATCATGAGAGACGACTTGAGCCACGGGGACTCATCTGTTGTCGAAGACACGTACTGTGAGATGCAGTGTTCGATGACCGGACAGGCCGAACCCACGAACACGTGGAAACGGACTGATCAATGCGCTCGTGACGAAATGGCCGACATAAGCGTTATACCGTTCGACAACCTTCATCTCCACCGGTTTTGCAACGTGTTTCCGGTGGCACTGCGAAACCCACACGATGCGTACAAACACGACCAACAGCAGCAACCGTGGCTGATGGACCTGCCAGCCGTCAAGTATCAACTCGAGATATTCCCATTTCAGAAAGGGATAGAACAAAACGGTGACGATGAAATTAGATATCTACCGTGTCGAGGGGAGTCCAACTACGAGAGTAGGTCGTTGTCGGCTGTTGGTGGCCTCATTCGAACAGCGCTCCAGTTCACACCGTTTATTATAGCCACGGTGATGGTGCTGCTGTTACTCTACGCAGAACTGTCGTCGGAAGTCGAGGGTATCAGCGCGTTCTTCGTCTCGGTATCTCCGACTGTGATGATTGGGGCCACGGCGAGCCTGCTCCTGTGGGGAGTTCTTCTGTGGCTTATCGTCGGGGCTGGACTCATTTCTGCGCGTGAAACCGTGGCAGCAATCACAGTGTATGGCCTCATCGGTGTGTTGGGCCTTGGAACGCTTGGATCTATCTATCTCGTTCTGACAGCACCTGATCCGCAATCACTGCCACCGAACATCATCTATACGTCTGGCTATCTGTTACTGACACTGCTGGGCGGGCTGTTCATTTATGACGGGATGTTACGAACCGAGTACCTCTTCAACAACCTCGAAGAGAAGCTGATTGTCGAAGATACGGACAGTTACACTGAATATAAAGAACAGATCCGTTCCAGTCTCCGTGATACCACGTCTTTTCCGTTCGTTGGGGAGCTGCCAACATATTTGTTGTTCGCTATCGTGCTCGTCTCGCAGTTTGCGGGGATCTGGCTTATTACCGACGGTCCCCAGCATCTCGACCTTCGCATAACACTCGTTGTGAACGTGCTGTTCAACATTGTGATGGCAGTTATCTATTTCCAGATGTTCGTGCTTATCAACTGTTTCCACGACTTGGTTACGGGGAATGTCACACTCGAGGACGAATGTAACGCAGCAGATACTGACGAGCACCAAACCTACGATCTGCTTTCCTACCACCCGTTCCATCCGGACGGGTACGGCGGGTTCAGAGATTTCGGCCGGTTCGGAACACGAGTCAACGGACTGCTGTTGTTGGGTGGGCTCTACGTGATCTACCGGTTGTATATCCAGGGCGCTCGAGCGTTTCCTGCCGCCGAAATCGGCCTGGCTACACAGCCAACCCTCGAGCTCTTGCTGTGGGGAGTAAGCTACGTCGGGCCGGTGGTTGTGCTTATCATGATCGCGTTTGCGTGGTTGTACTTCTCGTTTTGGAACATCCACGTGAAAATGTCAAATGAGATGGAAGAACACTACACCAGCCTCTTACAGCAGAAACAGAACGAAGCTGACGGGACATCGATTGGCTCGATTGAGGATGGAAAGATGTTCAAAGATACGCGAAAGGAAGCGCCTGTCTGGCCAATCGATACGAAGATGTTGATCTCGTCGCTGTCCAGTGGCGTGTTACCGCTGATACTGGCGTTGCCACGGTTTCTGTTTTGAGACAGTGTGTCAGTTCAGCGTCGTGTGGACCCACAGAAGGGAACCACTGTGCATCGGAGTATGGACACGCTTATAATTGGGTATTCAAGTAACGTGAATGTCTCCGAAATGAACGTGACGGGAACCGATACGACAGGAGCCTCTCGGCGAGCACTGGTCACGGGTGCGTGTGGCTTCGTCGGGAGTCACCTCGTCGAACACCTCACTACTGCCGGCTGGGACGTCGTTGCGACGGATCTGGAAGCAACGCACCGCGGCGAGTACTACACCACACGCGAGGCGGCGGACAGCGAATCGATGCCGGAACCAGGCCACTTCGAGACCGCTATCAGGCATCTCGAGGCAGAGTTTGTCCCCACCGACATTACCGACCCAGACCAAGTCACACAGCTTTTCGTGCATCGTGACCCCTACGATGTCGTGTTCCACACGGCCTCGCTGTTCGATTACTTCGCCGACCGAGAAACACTCGACCGAGTCAATGTTACAGGCGGCCGCAACGTGGCGACAGCCGCGAACCGCTTCGACGTCGGTCAGTTCGTCCACTGGAGTACACTCGGAGTGGTTGGAGGTTCGTCGTCCGAGTCCGAACCAATCCGAGAAGACGCGTCGTACAACCCCCACAACCGGTATGGCGAATCGAAGGTCGAACAGGAACGGCTGCTTTTCGACCTCGAGGCTGAGGAAGATCTCCCCTTGACGGTGCTCCGTCCGGCACCGATCTACGGCCCACGACACAGATACGGCATCTACCACCTGCTGTATCTCTACCGCAAGGTTGGAACGGGATTCATCTGGCCGATCTACCCCCGAGACCAGCAGCTTCGATTCCCGTCGGTACACGTGACCGATCTCGTTCGAGCCGCGCTGTTTGTCACTCGACACCCCGAGCACACTGTCGGTGAGGTGTACCATGTCACGAGCAATCCTATCGCCCAGGATGAGCTCATCGAGTTCCTCACGAAGGCACTCGGGCTTCCCCAGTATCGAGTCCCGATGCTCTGGCCGGTGTATCGGTTCATTGCAAACCGACTTGTCGAGACGGCCGAACTGTTGGAACAACGCGCACGACAAAACAACAATCGCCCGAAGTTTCCCATGTCGATGGCTCAGTACCTGACACGGGATTTCTGGTACGTCAACGACAAGCTCTGTGAACTCGGCTTCGAGTTCGAGTACGCAGACCCACGAGATGGGCTCTGGGAGTACATCACCTGGTGCAAGGAGCGTGGACTGGTATGATAACGGTCTCGACACTCCACGTCCCAGCAATCATCGTGGTGGGTATCCTCTCAGGAGTGGTGTACGCCAGGCGTCTGCGTACGCGAACGCCGGATTTCTACGTGATCGCCTCGATATTTGTCCCGGTGACAGTGTGGATCGGCGTCCTGCTACTGAACACGACTGGACTCACTCCGCTGTTCGACCGCTCCGCCGTCGACCTGCCATTGGCAATCGCGGTTCCGTACCTGCTTTCCTACCCACTGTGGTTCCGGGCCAGCGGCGAGTTGACGTTTATTTGTGTCGGACGATCCCCTGATCAAGGCGGTCTCCTCTGGGTGTTCCGCCTCGAGGACGACACTGAAGATATCGATCCGTCCTGGAACGCGAAGTCACAAAGCGACGACAAAAAGTGAACCCGTACCAATACACGGGATCAATTCTGTTGGCCACACTGTCAGGGTGGTACCAAGTAACAACAAAATAGTTACTAATCAGTACAATCAACTAGATAATATGGAACACAAACCGGCCGATTACGGATGGTTGGTTGTCGGAGCCGTGATCATCAGCATCGGCTCCGGTCTGGCCGGTGTCTACTCTTTCCAAGGGCAGTTCGTCGTGGTCTCGATCGGGTTCGTGCTTTTTTTTGCCGGCTTCCAGCTATCACAGTTCGGCGTCCATCAGTGGCCGGAACGTCGGCTGACTGACGTCCTCGTGATCAACACAGGCCAAACCAATACTGAAACGCTGTTAAAACGAGGTACTGCAGTCGTGGTTGGTCCACTGTTGATCGGTGGGGGAGTAACGCTGTTCTCACAGACGATCATCGACCCGTCGCTGGTGTTTACCATCGTTGCTGGGATTCTGAGTGTTGTTGGCTATGTCGTCTCACATTACGGCCTGGTGGGGAGACTGCTCTAATGTCACCGAGTCAGAGTTCAACATCATTTGGCGGCGGGGACCGTCCCACCGTTGGGCTGTCAATCAGCGAGTGGGTACTGTTCGGTGGAGGATTCTTGAGTACCGCTGTTGCGCTTGCATCCGGCTTCATCTGGGCGTATCAGGGTCGCACGGTACCGGTCTTCGGTGCTGCGTTCGTCGCCTGGGTCGGCTATCTGGTTGCACACTACGGCGCGACAGGACTGTTCATCGATGGCAACGGAAATACTGACAGCGGCAGATCGGCCCGCTGTGTCGAGACGGACGGCCTCGTGCCGACCGAGCGGTGGCGGCAGGGAGGAATTCTCATAGGTGTTGCAACGCTCGTGGCCGGAATGGTGATCGGAGTGGTTTATATTCGACAGGAACACTACTTGTTTACCAGTGTCGGTGGTATCCTGTTTTTTGGTGGCTACGTCATCGCCCATTACGCAGAAACCGACCTGCTGTTGTAGGGGATGTGCTCCTGAGAATTCGATACGTACTTTTCACGAACGATCAGAGCAGCTCAAACAGATATAAGACGAGTGGACCGACGGTGCCGCTGATAAGACTCCACAACAGTCTGCTGTTTATTGGCCACACCGGTGCCCTCTCACGGAGCGACCAGTCCGAGAGATCCTCGAGCGTATCCGTCCGTTTGAAATAGTGTCGTTCTCGTTCTCGGATCATACGCAGATGAACCTGCCAAAACGAGTAGTACATCCACGCACCCGCGACCAGCCCGTACAGCAAGACCGGCGCGAGGAAACTCTGAAACCAGATAGCCGCGCCAAACAGCACGTGTGTTCCCTCAGGAACCAGTTCGTGTGGCGTCACTCGAGAGCCCTGGAAAAAGAGTCGGTAGACACAGTAGAACCCACCGAGTATGAGCATCAGATTCACCCGGGTGGCAAACTTGCCGATGTCGCGGTATCCAGCATGGCCATCGGTGTGGCCGGGCAGGTAACCGAGAATCCGATTACCGTCGACTGAGAGGCCATCGAACCGAGGGCGGTCGTCCCGCTCTTCGTTGAGCAGTCGATACAACGCTGCGATCAGTAGCACGAACTGGAACGCCACAACGACGAGAAGAAAGTTGAACATGAGATTCGCTACTATCGTGAGCGAAAAGTCCAGATTCTGTGGGCCGCGGCCAATCGACCAGTAGACAGCATACTGGATCAAAAACACCACACTGAACAAATAGGCAGTACGGATCGGGATTTGGTCGTGTAACGGATTCCACGATTCGCCGACCGTGTGAGAGAGTCGGTTACGGACACCGTTCACCCAGTAGTTGTAGGCGTCCTTGTTTTGGACGAGGTGGGTGGCCTCTAGGTTCTCGATGAGGTACTCAGTTCGCAACAACCCATCGTAGGTGAGCAGCCCACCAAGCAGGATCAACAGCAGATAGCCGGAGACGAATACGATGTTGTTTGGCATGCCGTCGGCACCGGCGATGTCCTGACCACCGTCCACTAACACAGTCGGATCCGTGATAACCGTCGTGTACTGGTAGACGAGATAGATTGAGATCATCGATCCGATAGAGAGGAACGTTATTAACCCGTAGACGACCGTGGCCTTGTAGACTTCTTTCCAGTCGAACAGACCAATATCGAGAATGAGCAACAACAGCACCGCATATAACGCGACTCCCGCGGCGACCACTCCCCACTCGATAGGTGACAGCACCGGGAGAAACGCCGAAAGGCCACTCACACTCTCGACGAACTCGGCACTGAGAAAAAGCACAATAGTTGTGATGAGTACCGCCATCGGCGTGTGACGGACCACGTGTCTTGCATAACCGGAGAGAAACTCTATCCTGTTGTTCGGGATGTCGCCAGGCTCCGTTGCAACGCGATCGTCAACTATCTCCGCATACGCCTCGTCCGAAAGGTAGACTGGATCGTCATCAGGGGCGTACGGATACACAGCACAGTACCGGTGGAGGTGGAGATCGTCGAGCGGGATGACACCATCATCGTCGGCCGTCGACTGTTTCGACCCGCAACGCATCCAAGCACGACAAGGCTCGTCAACCGAAGTCGAATCGGTTACGTCGGTTGATCGGCTGTCCCGGTTGCTGGTGTCAGGAGACATCGAATTTCACGCTGATAAAAATGCGTAATAAATAGATTTGCTTAAATATAGTGGATAGGGAGATATCTACGCCGACGCGTGCTGAGTACAGAATTTTTATACGGTTGCCCGTCAAGAAGCTGATAATGATTGATCTATGGACGCGTTGGAATATTAGTACCGAGGTGTGCTAGTCGAATGTCTGCGGACCCACTTGAAAACAGCATAACCGAATCGGGCCAGTACGACTCACTCGCAGCAAAGGTCTCCGGCCGTCTCGCAGACGTAGCACTACTCCCCGATCCAGCCCGTGCTATATTCGGCTATCATTCGACATCTGGACAGCTTGCGGTGGATGTGATACGCATACAGCGGTCTGCAGAGCGGTTTATTGAAGATACGATCAGTACAGCGTTCTCCGAGATTGAGCGCGAGATCGCAGGCGAATACGATCTCCAAAAGGATACGGTTAGCTTTGATTATAAAACGAAACTCACGATGCCTGCTGAATTAACGCTTGGCCATATTTATAGACAAGCGATACAGAATTCCCCAAAAAATTTCAACCCAGTCACACAAAAAGTTTCGTCTTCGGTTGAATCGTATTTTCGAGTGCCTTTCGATAAAGACGCTGAAACCAAGCGTCGCAAAAGACTTATGAACAAGTCTTCAGATCAGCTAGATAGGGTCGAACTTGCTGAAGACGTAACAGAACTGGTTGTCGTGGCACTGTTGGATGGTGACATGCGGGACGCCATCAATGACGAAGAATATAATGATTTTGAAATAACTCCGGTAGCAAAGTTTGACAAGCAGCAGGTGGCGGCAATCGCACAGGAAACACTCCAAACAAAAGTTGAGGGACTGTTCGATGGATTCAATACGCACGTCCGAGCCGCATATGATGAGGCAGTTGAAATATCCGAAAATCATCAGAAAGATGACCCATACTTTCGTGAGCTGATGGCCACCGCAAAAACGGGTGATGAGGAAGCACTAGAGGCGATACAAGACGAGTATAAATATGGATCGTTCGACGGGGTCGAGTTCAACGGCGAAATAATCGACCCTCAAACTCTCTTCGGAGAGGATCAGACGTTCCCATATCTCAAAACCCAGTACGGCCGGGTTGGTGTCATCTACGATGGCATGATCGAGATGTATCGACATGCGGGAATCGAGATTGAGGGCCTATTCAAACAATCAATTGTCTTTGCGATCATCGGTGCACAGATCTGGCTCGACGATATCGACGACTACCATGCTGATTTGGCCGAAACTCAACTCACACCGGTTACAGCGGAGTATCTGCTAGCCGAGACGGAACGCGAGGCCTACCGGAACATCGAACAGATTTCCAAACAATACCTGCTGACAGCAAAGCAGCATGCAGCTCAGATCGATTCTCCACTTGCAGGAATTGGAACGGATTATATTTACCGTCTGGGTAATCCTTCGATACTTAAAAATACATAATCGGTTCTGGCAAACGGTTCCAATATCAAAGTAGCTTACAAGAGAGAGCGTGTCAAAAAACGTCTTTGATTCACGAAGAAAACCACAAATCAATTCTCTAGAGAACTATTGTATGACTCGCTCAACAAGAGAACTATTAACACATAACACTGCTCATATATATCAAGATGATCGATCGACGTTCAGTCTATAGAACGGTAGACAGGGTACTCAACACTGTTCGATTGGGGAGCATTTACGGGATACGGCTGGACACAAATCCAGTCCCAGCAGACTGGACGCACATCACAAAAATCGACCCGGAGTCGAAAAAGAAGGTCCCGATTGCGTTTTCACGGTATCTGCGCTATACGGATGCGGTCTCTGTCGGAGGGTCAGCCGATGTCACCGACAAAAACACCGTCGAGACGTTCAGGCTCCTCGAGTACGTCTCGACGCCGGCGTTCCACGAACCGAGCGAGCCACAGCACGTCACCGAGGAGAGCCAAGCGAAATCGGAGTTTCTCGCGGTTCCACAGGTGCTGAACGGCACCGATGAGGCGTTCGTTGCCGACTTTGGTGCGGGTGTTGAGTACATTCGGGAAACCATGGCACCAGCCTTGCTCTCGAACGTGCCTCTACTCTCGTCGGATCTGAAAGACCGGCTCGCAGCGATACTGACCGGTGTCATGCTCAAGGCAGCAGTGACTGAAGCCTACATCATCCAGAATCCAGAGAGTGCTGCCGCCCGCGAAAGCGGCGTCACCGAGGCAAATCTGGTCGATCCGGGTGGGGCAAAACACCGAGGGCTTGCGGCCGAACACGTACTTCAGGCCGAGATCCTCTACCTAGAGTACTCGGGTACTTTCGGTGGTGAGGATGCAGCAGCAATGCTCGAAGCGATAGCCAGTGGCCTCGAGTGGACACGTCTCTGGTACGGTGGTGGCATCGACACTCGAGACAAAACGGCGGCGATGTTGGAAGCAGGGGCGGATGCCGTTGTTGTGGGGGATGTGTTCCATCGGATCGCAACCGAAGAAACAGCACTGACAAATCAGTATCTGAACGACAGAGGTCCAGACGCGACCGCTCCCGGAAAGATCGGTGTCTGGGTAGAACAGGAGATCGACGTCTCAGAGACCGCTGCCGCGCAGTATCTCTCGACGATTCCGTCGGTGACAGACCCGATTGCGACAGCACAGCGATGCCTGTGTTCAGGTGTGCGTGCTCGGTCTCGGCTCAGAGCCGAATTTGAGAGCAGTTCCACATCCGGTGCTGGCAGTGTGGGTGAATCAACTCTCAAGGCGGTAGCTGACGCCATCGGCGGAAACGTTACCGACCCCAAACTGTTCTCACAGCGGCTTATCGAAGCGATCCGTAACGAAGAACAGAGCTACATTCCTGCAAGTAAGTTCGATGTAACAGTTGGTTCATCCTGAAAAATACGGGGTGGGTAGCCGGAGTAATAGACAGACACCAAATACCAATTATCGGTGCAAATCCGTCAGCATGGATATCGTTCCCCTCAGTCTCTCGTGAGGGGCTGTCGTGGTGCTCGAGGGGTGCCTCGACGAAATCCTTCATGCGGCTAGATATGCTGTTGCCTGCAAGAAACACTGTCAGACAGAGCCAGAAACGGTGAAACGGGCGACCATCAATCGAGACGTCGGTTCAAACACGTTTCACAGAGTTCCTCGAGGGTGACGTCGACAGACGTTTCGGTGGATTCGATATGTCCCTGCTCGGCATTGTAGACTTTCTGGACAGTTGCATCGTAGGATCTCTTCCGTCTGAACTTTTTTGCCCAGCCACACCAAGGTGACTCGCGGAAATGCCACTTCTGGCCGGATTTGCGGCCCAGGCGGAGGGGACTGAGGTTCGATTCGCTGAGTAACTGCAAAAGCACCTCACCGTCAACGAGCCCGATCCCGTTTTGCTCTGCGAACTGTCGTGCGTCCCGGGTAAATCCAGATGACTCAGGGTCACACCCTGCAGAGGTCACCAGGATCGATTCGTCGAATCGCTCGATATCGTAGGGGGTGTGCCCACCATACTGCACACCGTGCAGATCCCGGACTTTCGACACTGGCACTTTGTTCGACCACTGTTTTACCTGGATGGTGATAGATGGCGCGACCGACAATGGAATCCGAGAGGCATTCTCCGCGATAACGTCGATCCCACCGTCCCGTTTGCCCGCAACCAACTCCGTCTCGTACCCCATATCCTGCCACAACAGAGCGATCAGTTCCTCGAACCCCCGCCAGCTTGGTGCTGTCAGATGACGCTCATCCCAATCGGCGTGCGTGTACGTGCTGTCGGCCAAGAGGTCATCGAAAAACGCTCTCAATTCCGCTCGCATGCCAGCTATGCTATCAGTATCCCAGATAGATTTTTTTGTTTGCAGACAGAATCATTGCCGGTCGACAAGCCAGCTGTCGTTCGTCGGCACAGCTAGTTTGTATTATATGAGAGTCATATATGGCGTAACTCCGATCTTAAATAATAGTGATAATTCACTTATGAGTTCGACGGAGAACAAACAGGGAGTGACTTAAACCATCAACAATCAATTAATTCAGGCCTCTGAGTACGAAGACGAGAAGAAGTGACAAACAAATATATTAATTGAACGTATTACCACCTAATTATTTCATTATTAAATAGATTTATACAGAAGTATATCAAATCGGTGTTCAATGCCACGATGTAGTACACCCGACACGTTGATCGGTGTCGGCGGCGGGGGTAGTAAGGTCGTTTATAGATTCATGCAGCA
>LKMJ01005895.1_pt1 | contig 11579 bp, 12 predicted proteins | sample 643391 | NCBI WGS metagenome assembly LKMJ01 (sample SAMN04112250, study PRJNA286221) | soda lake metagenome | biome: soda lake; feature: Kulunda Steppe; material: water; isolation source: sample PL-Br10 brine of Picturesque Lake | place: Russia: Kulunda steppe | collected 2010-07
AAGTTTTTACCTGAGTTAGCCGTGACTTGCTGATGCGTCCATTGTCTTATTGGGTTAATTTCCTGTATTTCTCCGTGTTTGGCATCTATTGGTGATAGTTGGCTTTCAGCAACAAACTGTCTGTACACTTAACATGCATATTTTAGGTAGTATCAGATGGGGTTGTTGTTGTAGGGGATGGTGGGTCTGTTTGGTGAGGGGGTCGGAGGGGACGGGGGTTTTTAAGGTGTTGGTTTGACCAGGTTTATGTCCATGACCCAAAATTCACAGCGGCCTAGCTATGATATCTGTTTGTGGGATAGTGGGATTGGTGTCAAAGGTCACTTGGTTTCTGAGTTCAGAGTCAGGTTTGTAATTCCAGGTGTTATCCGTGACCTCTCTGGGGAAGCCTTGTCACTCTAGGTTGCTCATAGTATTATCAGGTGGTGGCTTAGTGAGGTTGGGCTCATCCTTACATGCCTCAAAATCCAGAGTGTGTTTATGGAACGTGGCCCATTTGTTTTTGTCACTTCTGGTTCCCAGGTGGGCTTCCCCGTTACTTTATTTAGCTCTTGTCATAGGGTTCGTAACTTCTTTTTTTTGTTGTTGTGCAGTTTGGTCAGCACAGGCTGGTCAGGCTCAATTATCATTTTTGTCAACTTCTTCTCTCTGTCTCTCTGTACAGCAGCCAATGTTCTGAAGGCAAGCCCAATGATGAGTTCGATTGCAAAAAAAGTCACATATACATATTGTCAAAGAGTGGCTCAGTTTCCACCGGTTCAAGTCCGTAGTAAAGGAAGCATACCTCACAGCATGCGCACTCAATGGCAGACCAAATATTGGGCGGGTACTTTCAGGCGTGAAGCCGGCCTTTTTGAAGATGGGGAGCGCCCACCTTTCTAGATTTATGGGCGCATAGTGGGTGAGGTACTGTTTTTGCTGTAAAGGCATGTTGTCATGCCTGTCCCTCTTCTTGTCTGAGACGATGCTCCACAAGTTGATGTGTGCGATGTCTGAGTCATGGTGGTAGATTGTGTTAATGGCATTATTGGGTGCTGTTCCCCTTGCTATCTGCAGAACTTTGTTTCTCTTGTAGTTCCAAAGCTCTGCGCTTTGGCATGAGGGATTCAGGGGGTCAATTGTAGGGCACGGAAGGTCCATTTCTATGTGTAAGAGTCTTCTCCTCTTTTGTCTCCGGTTGTTTTGGCCCTGGTTGTATTGCAATTGACTGGGTGGCATATTGGAGTGGGTTAAAGGCAGAGTAGGTAATGGTAGAGTTTGTTGTGCAGTTGAGAAAGGGTTACAAGAAAATGCCTTCAGTCAAGAAGTGCGACTGCTATCCTGCTCATGAGAAACTATCAGTGCATGGAGGGAAGAAATAAAGCTAGTTGCTCCTGGCCCAGAAAAGCAGACACATTGTTGAAGCCTGCGGGAGAAAACAAGGACGCATAAGCATTTCAGAGAGAGACCACGTGTGGATGGGTGCAGTGAAAAAAGACGTGTTGCTCATCTTGTACATCATTAGCATTACACAAGTCACAAGTAGGGGAGGCATTGTGAGTCTGGGTCACAGTTTCAATTTGTAGGGTGTGGGCACAAAGTCTGAAGCGAACCATGCTGCGAATAACGTCACAAGGAAGATCAAGGAGCATATATCTAGGAAGGGTGTATGGCGAATGAGAAAGGAGATCAAAGACAGTCTGACTAGGCTAGGCATGCAAAATATAAGAGGCCTCAACAGAGAAGGACTTGCAGAAAGGGAAGAAAAGGAACAAGTACTTCTTTCTGAGAGAGCACACAAACAAGTCTTGACACTACTGAGGGGTAGTTGAGTATGCCATTTATAGATGGTCCCCGTCACTCCAATCAGGATGGTACGTAGGCTTACTTTGTGGCATTGCTGTGTAAGGGCGTGTTTCGATCTAATGTGCTGTTCAATTGCTCTTGCTAGTTGCTGCTCTGGTCGTATATCATCACAATATTTGATTTCAATGAGGTGAACATCCCAGCGCGGAGGGTGTATAGCCTGTATGCCTCTTTGATGGCCATTCTTAGTTCCAACTGGCAGTATGCAAATAACATCTGGCTAGAGCAGAATCGAAGTTCATCTGCTGAAAGGTTTGATAGAAGCCATTGGGGTAAAGTCCTGTTGGCTACATGTGCCGGCAAGACCAGACCTTGTTAAACCATCCGTGCCATTTTCTGTGAAAATGATCTTTCCTCCAAACTCGCGTTTGCTCAAGGTTTTGATGATGAGCCTGGAAGCAATGTTATGTCTTTCAGCCACCATGTTTTGAATTGAAGCATTCTGACAGCCAGAAAGCATATGGATTTGGCTGGCTGGCTGATGACACAACAGGCACAATGAATTGGTGGCTCAGCCATAGAGATGGACCAGTTTCTTAGTGTAGAGTGCCTGTTCTGAGTTTCACTAAAATAGATTCCTTTGGCCCAAAGTTTGGGAAATGCTTCAAAAAGAATTGTTATTTGTAAGGTTCGCGGATGTAAGTAGTCTCTCCCAATAGTTGTAGTAAATTGAGTTGGTATTAGCATCTCCAAGTCTGTGATGCTTGCTCATGTGAGTTTTAAGTTTGTCCTTAATGTCTTGGAGTGGTGCAAGGCTGATTCAAGTAGTAGTGTGATTATTGTCTTTGTTCCTTTTTGCAAGCCAGTATACATGGGAGAAAGGATTGCCATCAGGTGATGGTGGTGGGAATGCTTCGTCATGCCGATAGTTATGGAGAGCAGCATGTTTTGCTACAGCGTTGACAGATTCATTTCCAATCACGCCATTGTGGGATATAACTTTGTAAAAGTTTATGGGAGTGCCTGCTTCATTAATCCTGGAGACGATTTGTACCAAGAGTTTGACATGTGTGTGTTTCCTGCGTAGATCAGGAAATAAGAGCAGTTTCCGTATCTGAGATAGAGAACAAGCATTATCTGTGGCTACATGGGTACACTTTGTCCTTAGTGTAGAAGCCATGCCAGTCAGTTCTGTTCTGTTTATGGTAATGCTTATCCCAACTCCGCCAGGGTTACCATAGATGGCTGTGTTTGTTTCAGGTAAAAAGACTCTGAGTCCTGCTCCAACACATTGTTGACTTTTATTAGTCAGGCAACTACCATCAGTGTAGGCCCACAAACGCCAGTCTGGAACATTCAGTCTTAGATTATCATTTGTGAGCGCTCTGATGCTGGGGCTGTAGTAACAGATATGGGATTCTTTGTGAAATCTGAGTCATTCAGTTTCTTCCTAAATGGTCTTGGTATTTTGATAAATTTAACTGCGTTCTGAGTGGGTGGGTGTGGGTGGGGCCGAAAATTGCCTAGGGTATGGCATTATACAAGGCTGCGACCACCTTAAGTTCTTATCAGATAGCATGTGCTGTGCTTCTTCGTTCCTTTTAACAATAATGTCAAGATCCCATTGAGGAGATAGTGTGCTTGCATTGTTTCCAGTCCAGAAATCTTGTCAGCGATAGGTCACTGATGCCTGGGGAATAGTGCCTAAGATAGTTAAATGCTCTGGATTTTCTCTAAGAATCTGCATGTAAGCACTTGCATTAAGGCCCTTCCAATTGAGCAGGAAAGTTGCAGTGGCAATTTCAGTGGAAAGATGAGCAGATTGCATGGCGCACCATGTTAAGCATGGCACTGTTGTTGTAGTGAGGGTGGCATACCAAGAAGCCTGTGAACTTAGTAGCTAAAGGATTGAAATAGAATCCGAAAACCATACCTCTTTTCCTTTTGCTCCACACGTCTTTGAATGTAGAGCCTTATCTTGCATCTGATGCTGATCTGTCCTTGGTCACCATAGCCTACGCCTGTAGTGCAATGAGTACGTGGTCCGGTAAGGCTCGCATGTGTGAATCTTTAAATTTTTGACTTGTTTGTTTACGAACCTTTGAGGTGCATTCCTTTTTGTAAGATACCAACTAAGTCAGAGTTCAGGTCTTTGGGTGGAGGCATGACTTGATAAGGCATCACGTTGAGCAATCACTGTGATTATGCGTGCCTGGGCTTCCTTTGTCAGCAGCACAACAAAATTTGTATTCCATTTCAAATGTCCCTTTCTGGCTAGCGAGGACTGGTTGGACACCAATTAGCCTAACGACCAGGCTGGTGGTTAACCCAAAACTTGTTTGCCTGCCATGGCTGGCATAGAACCTCTTCCAGTGGCGAACACTTGGTTTGCATTGTTGATGACTAACAACACCTTATTGAGCAAAATCAATCTGCTTGCACAGAAAGTTAAAAGGCTGGACATTTGAGAGAAGAAAAGATTGACACAGCATGGAAATGCCCTGTTGGCGAAGTCTTTTTTAAATGACTTTGAAGTTGGTCCACTGTTACGCGAACAAGTTATGAAGGAATGGAGAGAGATGGAGCAGACTCATCTGTACGCCCCTCATGTCTTCAGCAGAGTGATGAGGACGGACCACTTTCATTCTGGTGTCTTGGGGAGTCAGGCCAGTAGGATGATCTAGAACGCGCATTTAAACCAACTTCCCTCTTAACTACGGCAAAACATCCGATGTTTTGGGGAGTCCCCAACAATATTTCACACGCCCTTTCAAGGCTCAGGCTCTTCAGTCACAATCCCAATGTCGAACTGCTCTGCCAACAACATCAAATAGTCCCCTATGAGCTAAAGTTTCTCTAAATGCAGCTGGCACGTTGTGCGAGATGAAGAGCACGCCATAGACTGCCCAAGTCCAGATCTGGCAGAACTGCGCACCTAATGCGGACACCTCTTTTGTAGCCTACAGGTGCTCTAGCAGGTTGAGAGAGTTCATTGACCTTCATTGACCAACTAAACACCAAAAGACACACTTATTTGTGCATGAGCGCACGGACGCAGGCACGCAATCGGGCTCGCACACATGTACAAAAGCGCACAGGCAGTACAAATACACATGCAGGCAGGCAGGCACGCATGCGCGCATGCACCGGCATAGACACACGCACGCAAGTGCACGCATGGGTCCATCCAGACACGCATGCAAGCACATACGAATGCTCACTTGCACACATGTATATGCACTCACACTTGCACACTCATTTACACACAGAGTGCATTCAGGAACCCGGGGCACTGTTTGATGTAAGAAGAGGGATGTCAAAGGGTCTTCATCGATGAAAGCATCCTTCGAGGTCATACTCAATTGAAGAAGTTCACAAAATAATCCCTTCAGGAATAAACCACGAGGCAAGAATCAAGGGAGAGGCATGTCGGACCAGAACCCCCGCCACCAAACCCTCCCCCACCACCAAAGGTGGTTTGTGAGTAATTTCAAAGTTTAATCCAACTTCACTCCCCTCCCTTCACAAAATTAGGGCCTGTCCCAAAAGATACTATTTCATCTGCTAAATGGAACGAATTATAATACTAATGCGAAATAGTTGCATCTACTATAATCTCATGCTCTAACATATAATTTGGTCTGGAGAATAGGTTACATCCATGAGCTCCAATTCAGCTGCATTTGGGTATGCAGACCGCTTGAAAGCAAAAAGGAACCTGGGGGGGCAACTCGGTGCACAGGTGGGGAGTTTGTCTTGACCGGCCCGCCTTTTTGATGCCTCATGGCGTTGATCACTGCATCAATTGCAACTCTATTGTGAATAGGAATACCAGGAGAGTGTATCAAGCGTGACAGAGAAAGCTGACAACCTTGCAAAGTTGGTGAGGAGGACAAGACAGTGCCACCAGTCAGAGATTGCTGGGAATAAGATTTGTCCTCTTGAATTTAGATGCCTCTTAAATTTCCTGTTATGATACCCACTCTATAAGGTGTTGCTTTTAGGATAGTGTAGAAATCCACTGCGTGTTTTAAGGACAATGAGAGTACTTGCTGCGCTTTAAAACATGGGATTGTTGCATTACGCTGCCAAGCAATGCAGCTAAGGCTCCCACAAACATGATAAGCAGCTTATCTTTTTTCTTTCCAGTTCCCTCCCATTACTCTGCCCCCGTGATTTCATTGAAATTGTGGCTGAAATATGGCAAGGTGACTGCGTGGCTTCTCTGCCTTGACACTTGCAGATCCAAGGAAGCCAGGAAGTTTTCATATTTACAGGAGCAGGCATCAGCACTGCCCTGGGTATACCTGACTTCAGGTCAGTCCTGTTAATCTCTCAGGCATGTGATGCTGATGCAATCAAACACAAGAGCAGCTAGGTCTTGTGGAGTCACGCCCCTCAACACCAGCAGCATCCTGAACAGGCAACAGCTGCAGCTGGCCATCAGTCTCGTGCAGCCCCCCGCATCCTCAACAACTGCCCATATCTACTTGTGCAGCACCTTGCACCGCCATGCAACCCCTGGCGTCCGCAGTGCTTCATATCCATCCCAAGCCAGCATTTAGGAGTGTGATGCTTGCATGGTGCGGCTCCTGCGCAGGGGGCCCCAGGGCATCTGGACCCTGCGCAAGAAGAAGATGCCCCTCTCGACACTGCGCACGCCCTTTGAGTACTCCAGGCCAAGCTTCACTCACATGGTGCGCGTGCCTGCTACAGCTGCCACCCCTGATTTTATGCCAGGGGCATGGCCAGACAGCAAAGCCCGTCAAAGTATGACCCTTGGCACCCATCGTGAAAGCAGGCAAGCTCCTCCTTGCAAGGTGTTGGGAATCCTGCCCGTGATGATGTTTCTCTCCATCAAGATGGCAGCTTGGCATGCCTCACTCATACTACGTGCTTACTGCTAGCATAGTCCATGCTACAGCCGATGTAAACTACAGCATTCACTGTTTTTTTGTGGACTACTATGTGCAGGCTATCGCTGCTTTGGTTGCTGCTGGTAAAGTGAAGTGCGTATGCAGCCAGAATGTGGACTGCCTTCACCTCCGCTCAGGCATCCCTCGCTCGGTGCTGGCAGAGCTGCACGGAAACTGCTTTGCTGAGCGGTGTGAGGCATGCAAGTAAGGCTCTCATTGGTGCTATGTGCTCTGCTCTAGAGGTTGCCGTTGTCATGTGCGCAACTGCAAATGTTTGTGGTGCAAGTTGCTTGCGAATGCTTTGCTCAGCGTGTCTCAACAAGGATGACCTCAAGATTCAGAACCTTAAATAGCCCATCCCCTACCTGCAAATTCCCAAGACGCATTTATGCTTTGCTCAATGTCTTGGCGCAGGCGTGAGTACACAAGGGACTTTCAAGTGGAAACTGTCAACTTCAGACCCACGGGACGCGTATGCACAGCGCCTGGATGCGGGGGCAGGGATGCCAGGAACGGCTGCCAGCCTCCAGCACTCCTTGACAACGTTCTTGATGTGAGTTATTGAGGAGCACACATGCGCCTCTTGGATAGCCGGTGAAGCAAGCGAGGAAACAGACACTGTTTACAGAAAGACAAGGATTCTGTGTCGGCACGCGTATCAAGGAGAAGAAAAGGAGTGTTTGCTTGCGCAGTAACATGCATCAAGGGTTGTCTGGAGCTGCTATAGCGTGTGTGTGGGTGTTCCAGGCAATCAACATGGTACTTCAAACATCTGGCTTTTGAATTGAGATCTTCAAGCAAGCTGAAGAGACAGTCTGTTGGTGATCCACAGTGGGACAGTGCACTCCCGGATGATGAGCTGGACGAGTCCATTGAGGCAGCTAAGCGCTCAGTGAGTAGAGTGTGTACTGTGCAGGGTGGGATGGTACATAGGTGACATTGTACTGTGTTGGATCAATGTCTGGTCTCTGCAATGATGTGTTACAGCTTAATGCCAAGCCACTGATGTGCAACAGCTCTGTTATCTTCTGATATATCTGATGTGATACAGCTAGGTGCCACCATGTAGTGCAGTGTCCAAGTGCTCTCCGTCAGCAAAGGCCGTGTTCTTGCATGTCTGAGTGATACACGCTCTCTGTCACGATCCAGGACCTGACCCTTGTGCTGGGCTCAAGTCTCCAAATTTCACCGGCCAACGAAATCCCAACCCTCACGCCAAAGGCGAAAAGAGCAAAAGGTGCAGAGAAAGGCAAGATGGTCATCATCAATCTGCAAAAGACCCCTAAAGACAGAAGGTGAGATTGACGTTTTGTGCTCTGAAATTATCTGCTCAGTTAGCCTTCACTTATCTGGTCTAAAATGTGATATGTATGAATATAAATAGGGTTGGCCAGAACCGTATACTGGAATCCTTGATAGGGTATTATACCGTATGATACCCGTATGATACGTATTATCCCCGTATTCCGTGGATATTCCGTGGAAAAGTGGAACCCCTCAGAATTAAATGATAAAGGTGTCATTGTGCAGCTCTTGAAGAGCTGGATATGCGTACCCAGTATAATTGTGCCAAAAAACCAAAGGCTGGGCGGCTGTGCCAGCCCAAAAGTGCATAATCGTGGTGTACACACATCATGGGAGGATGAGCTTGTGTTGTTCATTCCGGTGAACAACACAAGCTCATCCTCCCAGCCATTTAAAGCAGCTGCCTGCCTTCAAGCCCGTTGTTTCCCAAGTTCCTTAGTCCAAGCGTCTCAAATATCTGAATGTGCACTACTCTTATTCATCCATCACATCAATCTCAGAGAGCAAAATCTCCTGGTCAGCCCCCGCTGCTATTGCTGCCGCTGCTATTGCCCCTTATTTACGCTATCTTCTTGGCGCGTTCCGGCGCCAGCCGGTTTTTGGTCTTGCTGAAGATGTCGCCGAACATTGACCAGTTGCGCTCAGGTGCACAGCTGGTCACATGTGCTGAGAGTAGCTGGCCAGCCACTGCTGAAATGAGGGGGAGCTTGCTGCTGGTGCCCCTTGCTCCCTTGCTGCTGCTGCTGCTGCTGCTGCTGCTGAGAGCTTCCCCCTGCCACCAACCCCTCACCTCCATGCGAGGCCATGAGTGTCTGTGCTACACTATCTTGCATCTCATCATAATCGGACATTTTTTCTTTCTAATGAACAACTCGACAGACTTAAATGGTTGGTCGAAGGTCATTGTGTGGTCGAAATTTTGCCGCAATGTGTATTTTGACCAGTATTATATGTGTTAAAACGTACATACAGAATTATAAGGGATACAGGATGCGGTGGGGGGGGGGCTGTTATACCGTATAATACGTAGAATTATGACAAAAATGATCTGGCCAGCCCTAAATATAAGCAACCTTGCAGCCTGCAGAGTCTTATTCACAACTTGGCTTGTTTTGCAATGGCTTGTCCTGCAATGAAACGTTGCACATTGTATCGACATTGTACACTCATGTCGTGTTAGCAACCAATCTCAGTCTAAAAATTAAGGGGTTTTAAATAAACACCTGTCCAAATTGAAAACCGGTGTTGGTAACCCATTGTGTTTATAACCCTTTTTTTTTCTCCCTGCTTGCTCTCCAAGCCTTCTAAGGCCCCAGGATTATTGCCAAAAGTCATTAGAAAATTTTTTCGGTTTCTTCCACCCACAGGAAATGAAACACCGGTCCCTTAATCTTGACGCCCCTCTGGGGTGGTTTGCAAATGCACTTTTTTAACACTGGTCCTTTTTTGCACAACGGTACAAAAACCGGTAATGTAAACATAAACCGGTGTTTTGTTGTTCCATTTAAACACCACTTTAAAAGAAAACGGTGTTGTAAACACGCCGGTACTGTGTATGTCTAATGTGGCTATTTTAGTGGACCTTTTCTTACTGCTTGCAGTCCTCGCCACGTTGGCTCCAATTCTTTACCCGAGCTCCTGCACCTCAGACTGCCTTTGTTCCCACCAAACGCTGCGCCCTCAACCCTGCTATGCATGCCATGCCCCCTGCCCTGCAGCGCGCACATGCTGGTGCATGCGCGTGTGGACCCCGTGCTGGCCCGGGTCATGCTGCAGCTTGGCCTCCAGGTGCCGCCCTATGCGCGCCTGGACGGTCTGGTGCTCTCACACGCCCTCCTGCCACCCATGGGCGCATTCACCACAGAGGACACAGCGGCACGAGCGGCAGCAGCAGCAGATGGCACGTGGGGCTTTAAGCTCGCCGTGCACAGCGTGCATGGCCAAGCCTGCATGATGCCCATGGTGCGTGCCGGGGGGTGGGCGGGGGGGCGCGCTTGCGTGTGGGCTTGCTCGTGTGTGCTTGTGTGTATGGATGTGTATTTGTGGGTATGTTTGTACATGCGTCAATCACGTATGCTTGCGCTCTCATTCTTGGAGGCGCTTCTTTTATTTGCTTTGTTTATACCATTGACTGTGAGCTACATGAATTGTGCCAGAGCATGAGTATCCTGTTGGACCGCATAATTAGCGCAATGGCTTGGCATGGTACTTTATGCTGCAAGCATTCTTTTAATGCCTCTTACTGCACAGGCTCTCGCACAACTGCTTATAGAAGGCAAGCATGCATTGCTGAGCAAATTACCTATAAATCTCCATTCCAGAGATTACCAACAAGCTTTTTCCTTCATGCCGCACACACGTGTTATATTCTATTTCTGCCATGACTGGATGCACTTCAATTAGCACACACATACACACACCATCATGACGCTTGCGAACATCGCACACGCGCATGTGCACACTCGCGTAAACCTGATAAACACAGATTCACATTTAGAAGCTTTCGCACGCATACACATACACACACACATACGAAACTCCTGTGAAACTTCACACCTGCACACACAAACACGCACTTATGCACATATACACGTGCACACACACAAATGTGCAATTCCTGTGAACTAGACACACGCATGCCGTCCCTGCCTGCATGCTCACACGCGCGCACATGCACACACATACACAAACGCGCACCTCCTGTGAACTAGACACACGCATGCCTCCCTCAATGTGCAGGTGCGGTCTGTGCAGCTGCAGCTTTTTGAAGCACGCTGGGGCGGCCCACCCATTGCCCTGCCCAGGCCCTGCGTGCAAGTGCTGTGCGCCTCCCTCCCGCGGGGACCGCAGCCACGCAGCGAGAGTACAAGCAGGCCTTGCGGGGCCGGCAAAGCTGCCGATGCTGCCGATGCTGCTGATGCTGATGCTGATGCTGATGGCAGGCGCGCTGGGGAGGCTGAAGGCTGTGCTTGGGTCGGCAGTGGTGCGAGAGGGGGAGAGGGGTGCAGAGGGGCAGCAGACGATGCGTGTGCGCCGAGCAGCAGCGGGCGCGCAGAGGGAGCGCGTGGGCTGGCGCCGCAGTGTGCTGGCCATGACCATGCTGCAAACGCAGCTGATGCATGGGAAGCTGCAGCGCCGTGCGCCTCTGAGGACAGCGTGCCTGATGTGCGTCCGGGGGTGGGGAGGGGGAATGGGGGGATTGGTGTGTGTGTGTTTGTGTATGTGTGTGTGCCTGACATGCGTGTGGGAGAAGGGGTGGTTGAGGTGGGGGAGGTGAGCGTGTGTGCATGTGGGACAGGGGGGGCAGGGTAAGGGCTAGGTGTGCATGCTTTGCGTGCGGGTGCGGGGTAAGGGCTACTAGTACTGCTTGATGCTGTGTGCTGGAGGTACAGTGGCTTGTGCGCCAAGCGCTGCCTGGTGTGCAGCATTTCAAGTGACAAAGCCAAGGCCATGTTCCAGGCTGCATTGATGCACCATCTGTAGGGGAAAGGTCTGCCACACATGCGCACTCCCCCCCCTACACCTCTCTCTCTCTCTCTCTCTCTCTCTCTCTCTCTCTCTCTCTCTCTCTCT
>LKMJ01005896.1_pt1 | contig 11578 bp, 6 predicted proteins | sample 643391 | NCBI WGS metagenome assembly LKMJ01 (sample SAMN04112250, study PRJNA286221) | soda lake metagenome | biome: soda lake; feature: Kulunda Steppe; material: water; isolation source: sample PL-Br10 brine of Picturesque Lake | place: Russia: Kulunda steppe | collected 2010-07
CCGATCTCATCAGACACTTTCTCAGGATCATCACTATCCCCAATAGTTACAGTCTCACTGCTGGAATCTCCTGTCTCACCGCCGAAGTCCTCGCTCACAGGCTGACTACCATCAGCACTGACAGTCACAACCATCTCATCAACAGCATCTTCACTGTCAATGATGTTGTTAAGCTCTAGCTCTCCAAGATACTCTTCACCAGACTGGATTTCTACTGTTCTCTCAACTGTTCTTTCTCTATCATCTACGTCTGAATCAGGAGTATCCATGTTAGCGGAAAGAGCTACACTGCTGCCATCCTCATCGAAAGTTGTCGCATCGTCAGTGTCGTATGTAGCGAATCTTGTGAAGTCAGTACTTGTGACTCCTTCAAGAGTTACTTCTCCTTCACTCTCGTAAATTGTCTCTCTAACTTCTGAAGGCATTGTAACCTCCTCGAAGTTGTTGTGGAAGTCTCTCGGCTCTGACTCATCGACTAAAGCCATACTGTATGTTCCTGCTTCTAGATCGTCGAATACGGCTTCATCAGCATCAGAGATTGATGTGACGTGGTAGTCGACTCCTTCAGTCAGTCCACTGGTTGCTTCACTTGCGTCAAAGTCTTCGAAGTCACCCCAGTTCACTGGAGAATCTGCTTCAGGTTGCTCCTCAAACAGATAGACATCAGCGCTCCCGATATCAGTTTGCAGCGGAACTACTCCGTCCACTGTGTGCGTATCAGTCGTTACTGTAGACACACTCGAATCTCCTTCATCTAAAGCACTCAATGCTTGAGATCCGAAGACTCCGATAATACCGACTAATGCGAAGATCCCGAAAAGGATTCCTGCGTTAATCGTCTTTTGATTTACCATTTAAAATTTTTACACCTCCGTTTAAACGCCGACAAAAAAGGCGTTGAATCCTCAGATTTTAGTTGTAGATTCCCAGCCCTACTACATTTCGGACCAGGCATTGCCTGAAAATTCAGCATACCACATCTCACGGACGCGCTTTGTCCCGTCAGGGTCTCCCCCGCTCGGTTCGTCAGCGTTTCCGGATTCGGACAAAAAGACTCTACAAACATCACACAAAAACAAATACCAAACCACCTTTAAAAAACCCCGTAGAATATCAGGTAAAGAAAAACAGCAACAACCCGCCACCAGTCAACAAAACAACCAGCAACGACAACAAACCACCCATCAAAAACTCCTCCGACCAAACCAAACCCCAGAACCCGTCATCCCCGAACCCTCTTTCAACCGTAGAAACCTCAAACTCCAAATCACCCCCATCCAAAGTACTCAAACTACCATCCGAACCGCCATCGTCTTCATCACCGCTCTCATCCTCAGATTCGTCATCACTAGGATCAATCTCCAAACCACCCGTACCCGGAACACCCTCCAACTCATAATAACTCTGATCAGCAAACTCAACCTCGCCCACAGAAACACCCTGAACCGACTCATCCCCCGTCTCAACCTCAAAACCATTACTACAATCATCCGTCACACTCGACAAAAACGCAGCATCCGGACAAACATAGACTACACCGCTCCCCAACTCACGAGGGACAAAAACCGACTTATTCTCAACCACTTCCTCATCATCATCCCAATTATGCAAGAAAGCCCGGCGCTCCTCACGGTCGACAGCAAGCGAAATATCCTCAGCTGAAAAATCCCTGTCAAAATCAATATCATACTGGCCCGCAGCCTCACCCGTATCATCCCTGAACACAACCGATTCTTCATTAATCACCTGCTGCTCCGCCAAATCAAAACCGGGATCGCCTCGCCTCGACACCATTTGGCTCTCATCCAAACCGGTTACGACAAAACCCTCCAAGATCTCAAAATCCTTGTCAGAAGAAACTGACTCGGCATCAAAATCATCAGCAACAGTCTCCACACTCCAAGTATAATTACCCGGCTCACCTTCAAAAACTGTACTGACCTCATCAGCCTCACTGCTCGGATCATCCACAGCTTGATACGACTCAACACCAACACTGTTGCCGTCGACAAAGAACTCAGCATCCCCAGCCACATTCGAACCAATAGACGCACTCAACTCAACAGTCGACTCATTAAAACGGAACACACTCTCATCACCAGGATTTAAATCAGTTTGATCAACAACAACCTCAGGAGTCTCGAAAACATCAGTACTCGTCAACTCAACTCCATCACCGTAATCAGCAGCCAAACGGACTTCATAAACCGTACCATGCTCCAGATCAGAAACACTAGTATCAAAACTACCTGGCTCCTCAAACTCCTGAGCCTCAGTAGAAATCCAATCACTGTCATCATCTTCTTCCTTTTCACGGTATTCGAAGAACAACTCTGCGCTGTCAAACTCGCCTAAATCCGTAAGATCGCCTTCAAAAAACGCAGTATCAAAACCTGTATCCTCAGGCGAGAACAATTCCAACTCCAAACTTTCTTCCGGCGTAACAAACTCAACCCAGTCAGAACTAGACTGGAAAGAACCTGTATCAGCAAAAGCATTAAACATGTAAGCCTGCTCTTCTTCCAAACCTTCAACAGTACCAGTTATTGTCTGAGGAGAGCTTACATCCTTCTCCGCCTCAAAAACTTCAAATTCTCCAGCATTATAACCTTCAACTAATCTTAAACTACTAGTCCCTGAACCGCCAGCCCACTCATAATGACTGTAATAAATCTTTTCTTCTCCCACCTCTGTTACTTCATCAAAAACACGGTCTCCGCCCTCAGCTTCATCATATAATTTAAAATAAAAAACCTCTCTCTTTAAAGAAACTTCAGCACGCATACGGTCATCAGGTAAACTAAAATCAGAGTCTCCTCCTTCAAAAATCTGGTTATCAACACTGCTTCCCGATTGTATTTCAGTCTGAGGGTTGTCAGCTAAAAAATAAACCAGTTCTGCTCCACTACCCGCCTCATCAAAAACATAAGTACGACTCTCCCCCTCTTTTATAGGTTTCTGATCATGTAAATTCCCTCCATCTAAGGCATAACCAGGGTTGTCAACCTCGTTCTCATCTAGGAAATCACCGTGAGACCAGAAACCGTCACCGTCATTCTCAGAATCCTCGTTGAATTCAAAATCCTCTAAAACTTTAACTTGAAAACCTATATCTAAAGATTCAAAAGAAAGTAGATTTTTAAGCTCTCCCTCCAAATCCGCTGTGCTCGATTTCGGGGTTACAGATGAGGTAGTAAGTAATGGATGTAAAACCAGTTTATGTACTTCTCCTGCGTCAGAACCTGAGTAAACAAAACCTGTTTCATCGACTGCTACTGCGTTGGCAGACTCATCATGACCTCTATATACTCCGGCGGTAACGCCTTTAGGATCTATCTTATGAACTTCATCATCTATACTAGCAGAATATATGTTACCATACTGGTCAGTATCTAAGTCTAAAACATTACTTGAGTGTTTTGTATAGTCCCATATCTTCTCCCCTGTTTCCGCATCTATCTTATGAACTGTATTATCTCTACTGCCAGAATATACATTACCCTCTTCATCTGATGTCAACGACCTGAGACTATTTGAGTGTTTTGTATAGTCCCATATCTTCTCCCCTGTTTCCGCATCTATCTTATGAACCTCGCTATCGCTACTGCCAGAATATACATAGCCTTCCCTATCTGTTTCTAAAGCTCTTACTTGGTTGGAGTGACCATCGTACTCCCAAACAGTATCGCCATTTTCATCTATCTTATATACAGTATCACCCCTATCGCCAAAATATATGTGATTATCCTGGTCTATTGCTATAGCATCTACAGTGTTTGAACCGCCTGAAGCCCATATCTTCTCCCCTGTTTCCGCATCTATCTTATGAACCTCGCTATCGCTACTGCCAGAATATACATTACCCTCTCCATCTGTTTCTAAATCCCAGACAAAATTATCATCATGACCGGTATACACCCATTCTTTGTTTCCTTCACTATCTATCTTGTGTACTTCTCCATCCTCGTTGCTAGAATATACATTGCCGCTGTCATCAAATGCGACTCCTTGTACAGCATCAGAGTGGTCGGTGTAAAACCAGTCGGCATCTGCAAAATTGCTGATACTATCAACATCATCACCAGTAGCTAACCCTCCGGAAATCATCAACACAGAGAACAGAATTACTGAAATTATTTTTTGATAGAAGCCGGAACCCATATATTATATTAAATACCAGTCTCAAGTTTTTAAAAATACGCTCGGCGTAAACAACAAAAAAAGAAAAATAGGCGATAACTGTATTGCCACAGGTTAGGATCTCAGAATACTATCCATACTTATAGGATCGTCTCCTTATCAGAACCCTCTTCGTCATCACTTGACTCTTCATCAGAGGAATCCTCACTGCCTTCAGCACCATCAGAGTCTTCGCTGTCGTCAGAACTATGCTCCACATTCACATCAACATCGAAGCCATCAAACAAACCCTCCTTCTCAGACTTCAAACCATACACCTCATCAACACGGCTGTACTCACCGCCGCCAGCCTGAGTCGTCGACACCCGGAACACATTACCAGGCAAATTCTTCAAAACAGCCTTAGCCAACTCAACATTCTCCTCATCACTATCAGCAACAAAATTCTTGTCACCATCCATGATCTTCTCGACCAAGTCGTCGCCAGCACCAAGCTCCTTCAAAACAGGCTCAATCACATCAGCCGCCGACAACAACTTCGCCAAATTCGACGAATGCTCCTTACCACGCACAGTAATCCGGCTGTTAATCCAATACGGCACAGTACCGCGGTCTTCCTCGTCAAGCTCCTCTACAGCCTCAAACTCTACACGAAGCTGGTAATTAGTATCTCCTTGGTAACTCGATTTGTCTACAGAAATTTTCGAAGGTTTTGCAATAGCGTTATCGCCGTTCTCAAAGAGGACATAGCCTCCATCGTCGTCGTCTAAATCGTTAAATCCCATTTTTAGGTTTCATCTCCATCCGCCGTCTGACGGATAATAATTAATTAGTCAAATAGTTTTTATATATTCTTTGGTAACTTGTACACATGGCAAAACAAGGACTAGACGCAAACGAACTCGCACACCAACTACTCGACCAAAAAACCAGTCTAACACCGCAAGACATCCGAGACGGCGTCCAACAGAAAAAACAAAAATACGACAACCTACTCGACAAGCCCGCAGCCGTCATAATATACGCTAAAGAAGATCACGGAATCAACCTAGTCAAAAAACAACCAATAGATCTCAAGCTGGAAAACCTCGTACCAGGCCTACAAAACATTGACATCACCGTCACAGTCGACCACATTTTCGACACCAACCACTTCGACGGCGGCAAAGTACGGAACATCGTCATCAAAGACAATACAGCAGATACACAGCTCAGCCTCTGGAACGAAGACGTCGAAGCTGGAGACGGGCTAAAACCAGGTGACACGATCAGAATCAAGGGAGGTTACACTAAATCAGAGATCAGTGATTATCAGAATGATAATTATGGTCTTCCTTCGATTAATGTTGGAGAGGATGGAGAAATTTCTGTGACTGATGAGTGATATTTTGATGGCCGGGGACAAAAGAGTCTGAAGGGACACGGGTTGGATATTAGAGAAACCGCTTCACACACACACATTTTTTGTGTGGATGAAACACGGATTTTACAAAGATAGAGGTCACGCCACACCAGACTCTATTGTCACCTACTTATATAACCTGTCACTCTACAGTGGTTAAATAGAAGGAAAAAGAAGGAAAATATGTGACAACTATTCAGTGATTAACGACTCGAATCCAAGTTTGATCTTCTCCAGTCGGACCCTCTCGCAAATCACCACTCTCCGATAACGACTCTAAACTCTTCTGAAGATCATTCTGCTTCCGACCATTGAAACGCCGCCCGAAATAATTAATCAAATCCGACTCAGGAATCTCCCTGTTATCATACCGATCCTCATTCTCCTCGAACAACCTCATCAAACCATTCTGTGAAGCATCATAGTCTCCATCAATCTTCAACTCCTTGTTCCAAGAAACACCATCATTATCATCTCCTCCATGATCATCATCGTCATTACCCGAGTCCTGATCTTCAGGTATACTTAACTGAGCAAACTTCTGAAAACGCTCAGGAACCTTCACACGGAACATCTCTTCACCGCTTCTCCTAAACAATTCAACGCCGAAGTCCTGCTTGACATTCAAACGTTTCTTATTCAAGTTGTCAGCAACTTGTTTCCTAAGCTTGCTCCACTTCCAATACCGGCTCTTCTTTTGAACATCTTCATCAGGTAACTCTTCTTTCAAATCACGGTACACAGGTTTCAAATCATCAAATACTTTGATCATCCCGATATCGTCTTCATTCTCCTGATGGTATTTGATAATAGATTTCATGAATAATCGCAGGTACTTCGGATCGTAGGTATCGATCTTACTACGAGCACGGCTGATCTCCTGTGATTCATCAGTCGCCCGAGTCATGTTCTCCAGGCTTTCACGGTTGATCTCTTTAACCGTCTCCCACTGTATCTCAGCTTCTTCCCGGATTTTGTTGATGTCGTACTCTCCTTTTACAACATCTCCTAGGTGTTGAAAAACCGCCATTCGAAGCGCTTGCCCTCTCGCGTGTCTATAACTGTGAATGTGGTTTTTCCAAAACTTCTTCACTTTTTCATTGTGTGTGTCTGAGGCCAGTTCTTCAATTCTTTCTTGGTATTCTTCTTCGTAGCCTTGCTCTAACCATTCGCGCAGCTGTCTCTCTATTTCAGTGTATTCTCTGCCTGCCCGGTCTTTTATCCATTCGACAAATGTTTCAAGTTTGTCGAATCTTTCGTCTGAAAGCTCGACTTCTTCGTAGGCTTCGGCTTGATCCATTTCTTCGTCGAATACTATGACTCCGAATCTGGATGCCATTGCTTGAATGTTCATTCCGAGGAATTGGATCAGTTCTTCGAATTGGCTGACTAGTTCGAAGCTGCTTCGCTCTTTTTTGCTGTATTCGCTGTAGAGTTGATCGTCTTGTTCATCTTCAGCAGGGAGATCTCCGTCCTTAGGGTTGGCCAGGTAGGTCATGTTCCCGTAGAAACGAGTCTTGACACTGTGACCGGCCTTCAATTGCTCGTAATATCCTTCTTCCATCAGTGAAAGCAGCTGGTCATTGAGCTGCCTGCTTGATGCGCCGAAGTTGAACTCGTCGATAAAAACAGGTTTGTCTAAACCGTCTATGATCCCTTCCTGTTTTCCATCGCTATCAGCGTAGCCCAGTAATCCTGCTGGTGTCGCGTCATCGTATTTTCTGCCGACTCTTCTGGCGGTGTTTGACTTCCCTACTTTGGTGTTGGTCCACATCTGGGTGTGCGGCTGGTATTTGGCGATGTTCCCTGGTTTGGTCTTTGACTTATCGTGCTGGACTATTTGCGGGTACATCACTGATCGAAGCTTAGGATCTGTGTACCATGCGGCTTGCAGGTATTCTCTTACGATCTCAAGAATCGAGTCGTTGCTGAGTTCTTTAACCGTTGCCTTGCTCCGGCTGTCAATTTGTTCTTGGAGCTCGATGTATTCGGATCCTTCTCGGCTTTGAATCCATTCGTCGTAGCTTTGAGAGAAGCCGTCGACATTAGATTTTATTTCTTGGTATTTCTCTCTGAAGTACTCGCTGTTGTAGTACTTGCTTTTTTTCAGGTTCGCTTTTTTTATCGGTAAATTGTTCTCTCCAAGATTTAATTGTTTCCAAGGTTCTACAAGAAGTTTGTAAGTGTTTTCTTCTTGTCCTTCTCCGAACTGTACTTCGAATACTTTGAAAACAGGGTTTTTTTGGACGGTTCCTACTTCGTTGATTTTTGTCTCTGTAGCTGTTTCTTCGACTTGGTTTACGTATACGCTAGGCCGTGGGTTGATGTGGATTACTTTGTCGGAGCCGTTTATCTCAAGTTTCTCGGTTATTTCGTCTTCTTCTCCGTCTTCAGGTTCTTGTTGGTCTGGGAGTTGTTGGCGTTTCTGTTCTTGCTGCTTATTTTCTCTGATTTCTTCGCCTACTTCTTTCCAGTCTCTTTTATTTGCTGCTGTTCGTCCTTGTAGTTCTTTGAAGATCCACCTGGCTTCTCTTTCATCCCAGTTGTGTGTTATTCTGTATATTTCTTCTCTTATTTTGACTTCTTCACGGCCATCGGCTTCCTCGGCTTTTTGTAAAAGAGTGTCGAGGAATCTGTCGCCTTCTTCAAGGAGTTTTTCTATATTGTAGCTGTTTTCATTAGTCCAGTCGTCAAGGTCTTTACCTGACTCTAATGTGATAAGGTTGGGTTCTACGCCTTCCTGTGTGAGGCGTTTGGCTGTTTCTTGTTGTCCTTCTTTCCCGGCTGTGTCGCCGTCGAATATGAGGTGGACTTTTTCGAAGTCTTTGGCTATGTCAACTACTTTGTTGATGTCGTTGCTGTTGAACCTGGTTGTGATAGGGGATGCTATGCTGTAACCTGCTTTGTGGGCGGAGATCGCGTCGTAGATCCCTTCTGTGATTACGAGTTCGTCCCGGTCTTTGAGTTTTTGCCAGATTATGTGGTCGTTGTATGAGGTCTGGCAGATTTTAACGTATTTGCCGCATTTCCGGGATACCCAGGTGTTTTTGGCTTCTTCAAAGGTTTCTGCGTCGGTGTCTGGGTTGTTCAGGATGTTGTCTGTGATTTCTTGTGCGTGGTTGTCGGCTTCGCTGTACCAGTAGTCTTCGCGTTCTTTGGTTCGCCGCCCTATGAAGTAGAGGACTTTGTTGTAGCGTTTGTATGGGAAGGTGATCCGGTCTCCGATTATAGGGTATAATTGTTCTTTGCTGTAGCTGGAGTTGGTGTGTTGTTCTAAGTTTTCTATGTTTTTGAATGATAGATCGCAGTCTTGGTCAGGGCAGTTTATTTTGAATAGGCCTGAGTTGACTAGTGATTCTGTAGAGAATCTTTTTTTCAGGGTTTGTGTTACTGTTTCGTTCCAGTATCCTATCTTGATTTCTTCTAGGTCTTCGTCTTTGAGGTTTCGTTCTTGTTTGATGCGGTTCCATTTTTCTTTGTTTTGTTTGAGTTGTCCGTGGGTGAGTTCTTGGGCTTTTTCGAGTACTTGTCTTGCTCTGCCTCTTTTTTCTACTTCTGTTTCGTCGATGTCTTCTATTTCGATGTTTGCTCCGTATTTTTGGTTGGCTATTTTGCAGGTTTCTATGAATTCTTCTCCGGTCAGTGCTCCGGATTCCATGTCTGAGCAGCTGTGGAGTATTCCTTCTAGGTGTGCGATCCATAGTAGTGGGTCTCCTCCGGATTGGTGGCGGAAGCAGTATGCGACGTTGTCTGCTGTGTCTACTACGGTGTTTGTACCTGTTTTTGATCCGTGTTCTGGGTGGCTTCCTCGGTAGGAGGTGTTACCTATTTTTTCCCATCCTGCTGTGCTGATTACGTCGGTGATGGATAGGTTGTGGTTTACAGATCCTTTGTTTCCCACTTTTTGTTCACCGTAGTTGTTTCAGCTTTTTTTCGGTTTCTTTAATTTTTTCTGTGATTGCGTCTATTTCGTGGTTGAACCATTTTCTGCGTCCGTATTCTAGTTCTTTTTCTTCTTTTTCTGTTTTTTTCATTTTTTTGAGGTCGTTTCTGTATCTCTCTGCCCATTTTAATCTTGCTTTCAGGGTTTTTTCTTTCACTCTTTATCCCCTTTGTTTTGGCTTTCTGCTTTTGGGTTCCAGTGGCTCATGTAGTGTTCTCCTTTGTCGTTGATTTGGGCCATTATTTTGGCTGGTGCTTTGTTTGGTGTGTCTTCTTTTTTGAGGTGTTGTATTTCTAGGTGTTTGAGTCTTGATTGTGGGATTTTGAGGTAGATTGATCCTCCGAATTTTTGGAATACTGTGTCTTGTGGTATGCCGTTGCTTTTCATCTTTATCGAACGTGTAAACAAATGTTTATTTCTGTTTATATATCCTGCCGTGTTCAAAAACTCCGAACAATTCATCCAACACAACAACCTGCCACTACCCATAACTAACACCTAATACAAATCTATGGGCAACACTTCAGAACAACCTAACAAACAATATCCTCGATCCTCTCAACCGGCAAACATTGGAAAACCACACTATCCACACTATCCAACTCCGCCTCAGCTTTATCCACCAGCTCCTCCCTAAAACATTCATCAATACTGAAGTGGAGAACCTGATCGAACGAATCAACCCGATCCCTCAAATGCCGTACTTCCCGGCCAACATCAGACAATCCGATCTCGACAGCAACACATTTTTCACCGTCTCGATATCCTGCCACATCGACTTCATCTTCCTCAACCACCGCATCGAAACCCGACCCCTCCAACTTTTGCTTAGCTTGATGCTGCCAATACTGATGCCGCAGACTGCCCTTACCCTGTCTCCGAGTCTCAACACCTTTGTCCTCCAGCAACGTCTCAGCGCTGGATGTAAGCCTGAACAATTTGATAGTAGAGTCTCCTTTGTTGATTTCAACCGGTTGAATCCATTCACCGGTAAGATTTTTCCTGATATTGTAGGCTTTGCCCTTGCTGGAGAACATTTGGTATCGTTCAGTCAATTGCTTGAAAGGGTTCTCTGCGATATCTTTCAACAATCGGAATTCTTCAGGTTCCAACCGTTCTCCACCATCTGTACGTGTTGGAGGACCGGTCTTTTGGTTTTCATCATTGTTTGGAGGATCGATGTTTTTGCCGCCGAGCTGGTTCAACAATTTTTGCCATCGCCCACTCTGCATACTCTCTAAATCCTCATCGCTGACCGTCTCAGTATCTGAGGCTTTTGGAATGTCGACTGGGCATGGCGGCAGGTTCCCGGTCTGAACTATCGCCATCCCTGTATCCAAATGCGTCTTCGCCCACGTCTTTTGTAGCCGGGTCAAATTCATACTGTCTGCAACTGCTTTGAACTGCGCTTCAGTTGCGGTCGGCAGCAAGATCTTTGTGTCAGTGTTCCCCAAAAGTGTTTCAGTCAGCTTCTGAGGCTCCTGATCGGAAGCAACCACACCAGTCCTGAACTCTCTGATCTTACTGTGAATATCGTCGATTACAGGGAGGCCGGATGCTACCTGTTTTTCTTTGTACCGTGAGAATATGGTTTTGGCTTCGTCGATCAGAATAACATGTTTTACAGTGTTCCCTCGGTCGGAATTGTTTTTCCGGTATTGGTAGAGCCAGGCAAGCATCGTTTCAGTGATTAGATTACCGGTGCTGGATGAGACGGTGTCGAGTTCGTACACTATGTCTTCTTGAAGCAGTTGCTCTAATGGGTAGCCGTCGTGATGCTGAAAAGTATTGTAGGCATCCAGTTTCAACCCGTTCAAACGGTTGATTACGGTGGCTTGGTAGTTGCTCTGCTTGCTTGAATGAGCGTTATACTGTTTCAAATGCTGGTGTAGGTCGATCAGCGTTGGGTAGACTGGGTTTTTACTCGTGTAGACTTGGTTTTCTTTGTAGAGTTCGTTGACACCGTTTTTCAGGAAGTTGGTGCTGGCTGCCAGCAATTTTTGGCTGTCGGCTATTATCTCAGAGATTAATTGAAGCCATGTCTTGGGGCTGGTGCCTGGAGGAGGCTTTAACGGGTTGAACCGGAGTTTTTC
>LKMJ01005897.1_pt1 | contig 11577 bp, 16 predicted proteins | sample 643391 | NCBI WGS metagenome assembly LKMJ01 (sample SAMN04112250, study PRJNA286221) | soda lake metagenome | biome: soda lake; feature: Kulunda Steppe; material: water; isolation source: sample PL-Br10 brine of Picturesque Lake | place: Russia: Kulunda steppe | collected 2010-07
CGCCAATCCCACCTCCAGCTCCTCTTCCTCCCTTCCCGCCCCTCCCGCCTTCACCTCCTTTCCCTACAATGCCTCCCTTTCCTCCTGCTGCTGATAGCAGCACAAATGTCACAAACTGCCCGTGCTCGCTGTTACCTGAAGCAAACCTTGACATGACGTGCGACGAGGGACGCACCCTCCTGCGGTTTGAGCCAGTGGATGGCAGCAGCAGTCCACACTTTCGTTGCGCACGCGCGATGTCCAAACTTGACTCGACAGACGGCAATGCTACCGATGCGTTCTCTGGTATCTTCTTTTTTGAGTTTTGTTGGGCGTACGCGTGTTTACCTGATGACCTTCAGGTGCGAGTCCTGCTTGAACAGTGCTTTACGCTCATGCTAGCTGCAAATAGATGTGTGTTTTCACCTGCCAACATTGCAAGCATTGTCAGCATGCACATGGTGATGAGCATAGCATGATCAGGCTTATTGCTTGGTATTGGCACGCATCCAGGACATTCCTCAGGGAGCTAATGAGCCACAACCCTTCAAAACGCAAACTTGGATTGGTGCACGGATCGCCAAGCATTCAAAGGCTGACCGTTGTGTGCATTTAAGGTTGCACAGGTTATTGCCTCATTCCAGGGAGTAGGTGTGCACGCATGCTTTCTAATCCATGTGCTCCTGGAACCTGAAACCTCTTGCTTTTTATGATTAGTGCCACTGCTCTGCCTTGATTTGTAGGACAAAGCGCTGAGGGTCACTGCAGGGGCTGTGGAGGCTCCGGAGGGGGGATTGAAAGTCACAGAGAACACGACAGCAGTGCTGATGGACATGATTGCACCGGAATGCGCTCTGCGTTCTGTGGAGGCGTCAGTTGTTGACGTGGACGGGTGAGTGAAGTGTAAGCAGGCGGCCGACAGCAAGCAGCTTGTGCACCCTAAAGCTGGCTCATGCCGCCCACCGTGCTGACAGGGCGTGCTGACATGGCGTGCTGACAGGGTTCATGCCGCCCACCGTGCTGACAGGGCGTCTAAGTGAGAGGTGTATGTTGTGAATGTCTCATGGCCCATGCGGCTGTAATGGGCTTGTTCTCCCCTTCGTGTGCTTGCTAGGGGAATGCAAGAGCTGCGAGCGAGGGCAGGCCAGGGTGGGCTGCTGGAGGTGGCCCCTCGCACCGGATCCACTGTGACATCAGTCAACTGCTCTGTTAGCATAAATGCCACATGCGACAACAGCAACTTCATGCTGGTGATGACAGCAGCCTACGCGCAAGACCCGCAGCCCACTGTGCCCACCAGCACCTGCCCCTGCTGGCAGCAACCTGACGGCCAAGGAGAGTGCCCCTTCCCCCAGATCCCCATCACGCTCGAGACTGTGACGCCAGAGCCCTCGCTTGGGGTGTCTTACCAGCAGTGTATCGACCCGGCCAACTTCGACTTCTTGTGAGTGCTTCCAGACAATGGCAGTATACCTGCAAAAAAGGCGGTGCATAAGCATGCATTTATGACCATCCTTATGCATACTATCTCATCTACTGCGCAAAAGATGCCCAGCCCGCTCAGTGGGTTGTACGCTCACTCCTCTGGCCACTCTGGTCAGTCTTTTCTTATCAATGAATGAAGGGCATGACAGAACCAGGCTGATGGACCAGTGTAAGTCATCTTGGAGTGCTTGGACCTGCATGGCGCTTTGCTTGACTCATGATATGATCCAATCTCATGCATACGCTTGTGTGATGCAGCCGCGGCGAGATGGCATTCTCTTTCTGTTGGCGCTACAAGTGCTTGCCAGATGCATTCTCGCGTACCAACTTCACAGCGACAGTGGCCGGCCTAGAGCGATTCAACATTGCGCGCATGCCAGGCGGTGCTGTGTACAATGCAACAATCAAGGTGCAGTTCATTCTTCAAGCTCTCAGCATGCGCACAAATACAACGCCGTCTTGATACGCAGAATACTGTGCGAACCCTTTGTTTTTGCAACTCTTAACTTCGCGAGGCCATCTTGATAATAAATAATCATATCAATAGCTTCTTTGAGGAACTTTCATGTTCGCGAACACCCCCAAAAACATTCGATACTTACAAAAGATTGTTTGGGGCCCGTTTTCAGTGTAAATCAGTCCTTATCTTAACATCATTGGCAGCCTTAAAGCATAGTCTTTCCCCTTAGTTTCCTCAGCTGCTCCGCTCTCCTCCTCACTGCCCTCCGCCCCACTGCTCTCCTCCAAGGGCTCCACCACCTGCCCATTCACCCTCGAGCACTTTTTGCACACCCCACTCCTAACACCCCTCCCGCCCATTGCACCCCGGCTGCCCTTTCCATCCCTGCTGCCCACTGGCCTCTGTGCTCCCAGCATGTTGGGGACAATCCTTAAGGCACCCTGCTCTTTCTGCTCTGCATGGGGAGCTTGAAAGATTGCGCGTGCACAAGGCCTGCCCACTGGCCTATTAGGGGGCAGGGGAGGCTAGCTTGCTGGACACCCATGGGGTCATGCGCAGCCTGCCCACTGGCCTTTTGACAGCTGAGGCCTACTCTGCCTCCAGTGCTGCTTGCTGCTGTGCCTGCGCCTCATGCTCCCTCATCCCTGCCTTAACATCAGGGTTGAAGTGTGTACAGGCCACGTGGCACCTGAGAAGTGGGTCGTCCTCCTCAGTCCTCCTCAATGCAAGGTCGTTTGAAAACCCCATAACAGCCCAAAGTTAACTGCCCTGGAGGGGTAAGGGAGTTCATAGGGGCGCTTTAAAGCATGTGCCTTTTTTGCAAGGACCCTCCATATTAATTTTTCCGACCCCTCTCCAGAGTTATTCATTAATTTATTTGATTATTGCTCGCAATACAACAAAGTTCGTACGGCATAGAGTGGTTGCTCATGCTGGTGCTTACTAAGATGCAAGACCTGATTGAGATGCATTGCAAAGACAACCTCTGCTTTATTTAAACGACATTGCTCTTCTGTGGCCTGTAGCGCCAGCACCTGCAATGGTTAAAAGCTAGTTCCGCGAGATCCTCCACTCCAGCAATCTTCCTGCAAGGAAAGCATGCCGCTTTGCACCATGCGCACCATTCATGACACAGTCACAGCCATGTGCTTGCCTGCTCAACTGCCCGTGCTGCAGGCCACACCTGGCGTGCGCCTGCGTGTAAGCGGCATACCCAAGAACACAGCTGAATCGCTGGTTGTTTTCAGCAACGGGCCGGAAGAGACACGGCCCTCCCTCGCCCTCATCAACCGTGGTGACTGGACCACAATGAATGTGACCCTGCCTGAGAGCGGGCTCAGCAATGTGACCATCATCTTCTTTGTGCCCGTGGGTTATGACGACCTCTCATCGGCGGTAACCATGGTGCTGTGGGAGGGGCAAGATCTGCCGGCAGCTCCACCGCCGCCTGTGGGCGCAGTCTGCGCGTGAGTGACGGCATCTGTGTGTATGTGTAGGCGTGGCATAGCAGGGGCTGCGCTTAGGTGCATGTTGTTTGTATTACATGCTGTTCGAGTCACACGCTGTTTGCCAGAGCCGGTGCAGGTGCAATTCCCTGATACAGCAGTGGCATTGGCGCACTTCCTTTTCAATTCAGGCATACAGAATCCACTTTCCTTCCATCTCTGCTTTTGCTGCGAGCCCTCACAGATGTTGCTCAAACGGCTGTGCCTCTACACACAGGTGCCCAGCAGTTGTTGGCGAAGACGGCACCTGCAGGGAAGGGCTCATGACCGCCACATTTGAGCGCCATGACAACAGCAAGCTCCAGGCCACCCGCTGTATTAACCCCCCCCAGTTTGACATCTTCCGCTCCCCTCCACGCTTTGTGTTTTCAACTTGCTGGGTGCGTGCCCAGAGTGTGGCTTTGCAAGTCACTCCTCTTGGGGGCTTCCTGATTGCCTGCATTGTTGATGTGTTACGGTGGTAGTTAAATGGGTTGGGATGGAGAGAAGGCTTAAGGTGCCTTCACTCTTGTGCTTAATTGATTTGCTTCAAATCGTGGTGTGGCAGGGCTCTGGGCGCAGTTAGCTATAAAGGCTTTGGTCTGTCATTCTATCACAGGCTCTTCTTGTGCGCATCATGAGAGAAGTTGCGCAGTCCTATTCTGAGTACCACCGCATTTTTGTTGCACCTGGCTTTCACCTGGCAGACCAACATGCAAACCTCACTGTCTGCAGTTGTGGGAGTGCCTTCGCCCAGACTTCACGGGCCCTGACCATACACGCATCAAACCCTACACCATCACCCTGGCAAACATGACGGCCTTCCACAACATAGAGCAAATGCTTCCTGGTGCTGCTACGTTGGAGCTGCGCAAGCCAAGAGAGGTACATGTTGATGCCCCAAGAACATGTTGGTGATGCTGCACAACCCTGATGGAGTAGTGGTGCATGCTTGTGCATTCTGTGCCGACTGCAGGCTTAGGACGGCATGCTGGAAACCGCATTTTAAGAGATGCGCCATTCAGCGTGTGGGATGTGTCCAAAGCACACGGAAGCGCATTAAATTATTGGCAGCTGCTGCTGCAATTGGGAAAAATCTGACAAACGGCACTGGCCCATATGTCGGCCCTGTTCAGAAGCAGAGGTATGCGCCATATGTGGTCCTCCAGGTGAACATGAGCATGTGCCATATGTGGTCCTCCAGGTGAACATGAGCATGAGTGTGCGCGCGGGCATTGAAGAGGCTGGGCCATTCTGGGAAAGCGGGAGCGTCATCTCTCTGCCAGGCGGGCGGCGGGGCGACATCACCGCAGTTTCTATCGTCATTGACGTGCCAGCTCAGTGAGTGCACTTACTAAGGCCCAGAACACAAGGCATGCAGCCCGCAGCGACAGCTGATGAGGGTGTGTCAGGTGGCAGCACAGGACCTGTGTGACCCCGCGCACATCCAGCCGCAAGTTATCATTTGAGAGCGCTGCACCTGCGCCCTGCCCTGCAGACCTTGGTTGGACAACAATGCAGCAGCACTGATCCTTGTGCCGGGACCCTTCCCGCCATCTCCGCCGGCGCCCCCTGTGTCCCCCCCGCTGCCCCCCCTCCCTCCAAGCAGCGTCACAGGCAGCGCCACGTCGTTCATTGTCGCGCGATACGTGGCGCTGGAGACGCTGAGCCCTGAGACGCTGGACCGTTTGCTGTCACGAAGGTCCGCTGTGGTCAACGCTGTGGGGTTCTTTTCCTAGGTTTTGCGAGCCTGGCTTATCGAGCGCTGGGTTGCCTCTGTTTGGCAAGCACAGCCATGCAGCCTTGACCTCACCTCACCTTACCCCTCCTTTCCTGCTCGAAGGTCCGCCGACATCATTCCGGAGATAATGCAGCTTATCTTCGTGCTCCCCACCGCATTTGCTGACCTGTCGGCCGTACCCAGTTGCGACCCAGCGGTGCTCTCTGATGTCAAGGCCACCCTGAGCAGCATCTGGGCCGTGAACACGAGCGCGCTGTCAGGCCTGCAGTGCAGCTTTGGCGGCTCTACGACTATGCGGCGCCGACAGCTGCTGGGAGTGCCCGTCAGCGCCAGGGGCTTGCTGCAGGCGGTGAGCAGGAACTTCCTCCAAAGCACAGGGTCGAGCGGGTGGCTGCCTCTGTAGATCATGGGCTGCCTGGGGGCATTCCTCCCATCTAGGCCCTACCCATCTACAACGAGTCTCGGCGAGTCTCGGCGAGTCTCTTTGGCAGACTGGACCACCCTATTTACTCATCCTTAGTTATTTACCCATCCTTAGTTATGTGTCTTAGGGAACCACCACAGGTGGCAGCTCGCTTCCTTGCTGTGTTCACGCGCTCCTGCAGGATTCGGACCCCTGCAATGCAGGCGCCAGGATCTGCCTGGACATCCAGCTGTCGGTGCCCCAGTCTGTGGTGGCTTCCAGGGATGATGGTGTGGCAGGCCTCGTCAGCAGCTACAGGGCCCGCCTCGAGGCGTCGTCAGGCCTGGGGGGCAGCCTGCTGGGATTTGGTCAGGTGTGCCTGCGGGGAAACGGCAGAGGGCTATGGGGCCATGGAAGGACGGCAGCCTGCAAAAGGGTTGGCACCCCTGCAATTTGCATGCATGTGCAGGCACAGGAGTGTCATCCACGCGCCCTTGTGTCTCAGGCCATCTGAGGGGCCGGCTTCTTGGCAAGGGCATGCGTGTGCAGGCACAGGAGTGTCATCCACGCGCCCTTGTGTTTCAGGCCATCTGAGGGGCCGGCGTCTTGGCAAGGGCATGCGTGTGCAGGCACAGGAGTGTCATCCATGCGCTCTTGTGTCTCAGGCCATCTGAGGCGTCCGCCCCTATGCCTGGGTAACACATGTGCATGGTTGCTCATGCACACAAGCATGATGTCAAGGTGGTGTGGCCCACAACCACGTATGAGGTCAGGCAATGCGCTGGCTAGCCCAGATGGGGGGGGGCGGCCTTTGTTAAACTCATGAGCCTAAGCTCACCCACAAGCCTCAAAATCTGCGTTACACGTGGGGCCCCATAGTTCAGCCATGATGAATGACAGAGAGCGAGTTCAAAAACCGGCGAGCAATGCTAGCACGCAACTCGACGCTCTGCCCTAACCTGCAATGCAGGAAATTGTGGCCACCAGGTTCAAGCTCTCGCAGCCGAGTTTTGACGATGACCAGCCGGCAAGCCCAGCCTCCCGTGCGCTGACTCAGGCGGGCTCCAGCGCACCAGACTGCGCAGCACTGGACGCGTCCCTCTCAAGGGAACTGCAGCAGGTGCTCATTGGTACGCGCGAGTGCGAGCGCGAATTTGTGGGCCTGCCCCAGGACCGCGCACCCTCGTCATCCGGGGAGGAGACGTCCGATGAGTCGGGGGGGGCAGGTGTGATAAGTGACCAGCCTGTGGAAGAGGTGCCAGTGCCGTCCAGCGGGAGCGGGGATGATGGCCCCGACCTGGCCCTCATTCTCGGCCTGGCCCTGGGGCTGGGGCTGGGCCTGTCCGCCGCGGCTGCTGCTGTGTACCTGGTGGTGGTCACCTACAGGAGGAGGACGGATGGCGTGCTAACTGCAGCCATGCTCGCGGTGGGTGCATGCAGATTGTGCGGGAGGTGCGAATAGCCCTGGCCTTTTCGGACAGATGATCATGGGGAGCACAGTACTTTGAGAGAGCCGACTGGATGGTTTGCATCAATTGCGCCAGCCTTGCTGCACCTCCTCTGCCTGCAGAGCGGGTGAAGAATTGGGATGTAGGTTGATCATGTGACTAGAGTTCATCAATCAGATGGTGTGACTCAGGTGGTGCAGCACACACACACGGGCATGCGCTGGTGATGGATCATCCACGCTGATCAAGGATCACCAATCAGGGGCCTGGACAGACTGGTTCGCCAATGGGGGCCGCCTGCTGACGTGTCGATACGCTTTTCCAGCCTTGCCCTGAGCCAAAATTGATGCCTGCGCTGGAGCATGGCGTCCTGTCCTGACTACAGGCTTTGCACCTGACCTGCCCTTCTTCAGGATCCACAAAGCTGGAAGTTATCTAGAAATCGTGTAGCTCCAGAGCAACCACGGCACAGAGAGGAGCTTGGGCCTTCTGTGGCAGGGGCAATGTCAGGTACAGCTTGGGCCTCTCACGACAGAGGCAGTGCAATCAGGCGCTGTCACTGTGTCCACACACTGTCTCTACAGCATGGCATGCATGTATGCTCTCTTACTGCTTTCCTGTCACTAGTGCTCCAAGACGCTCGCTGCTGGGTCAGCCCAGGGCACTCACTGCTTGTTATTTGAAGCACCACTGCTTTGCATCAAGTACTGTGAGTGGCATGTGAGCCGTGTTTGTCCAGCTGAAAGTAGGACGCTTGCAGGGGCTCTCCCAGCTGACATCAAGCTTCACCCGCCTCGTGTTCATCTTGTGCGCAGATCTGAACTCGAAAAACCCCAGCGCATTCAACTCAAGGCGCCCCAGCGCGTTCCATTCAAAGAACCCCAGCGCGTTCCATTCAAGGAACCCCAGCTTCTCAGCCAGCACAGCCGATGTTATACACGGGCAGGTGACTGGCGCAACTGCGTCTCATGAAAGACGCAGGCTGCCAGGTGACAGCGCCCTACAGCCACCCAACACAAGGAGGACATGGCAGCTGCCGCCGCTGCAAGGTGCAAAGGTGCATCCTCAAGGTGGCCCTGCGTCCACGGAGCAGGAGCCAGACAGAGGCCGAAAGGCTGGTGGTAAGGTAGTGGCTTTTAGCAACATGAGCTTGTAAGGGCTCCTTGTCCCATGCTCTGTGCCCACCTTGGTAGTCGCATAAGGCGTGATGGGCATAGGAGAAGAGTGTATGCAATGCCTGCCTTCCAACTTCAAGGATGTTGCACAATCTTGCTAGCCTCTCATGAGCTGATGTGTATGAATGCAAGTTCACTAGGTCACTTGGATGCTGATATGTGTGGATGCAAGCGCATGCATCTTGCTGGAGCATCAGCTAAGAAGGTTGTCAATAAGTGGCCAGCAAGATGTTTAGCAAACCTAGGGTGCAAAATCTAGCCTTTGAGCGTGCATGTGCCGGCAGACAAGTAAGACAGCTTATTCTGTGAGCCAGGCTGACAGCTTCTCTTTGTTACCTTCCCTTTCCATGCTTTTCCAAAACTCTCATTCCTCATCCGTCAAAATGGCTCAGCGGAGTGCCTCGCATCGTATTCAGCTATCCATTGCTGATGATTCATTTCCAGCATTTGCATATCATGGCTCTGGACAACTTTCTTGGTGAATTTTCGTCTTCTAATTGCTGTAGGCTGTACTCGTTAAACAGTTTCTTGAATTTTTACATCATTTGTGTGGGCTATCGTTGTACGGGTGGCAACCTTGCACAGGAAAGATCCCATTTCCGGTTGCCACCCGTAATGTTCTAGAGCATCTTGATCAGAAGAAATGACCCTTCCTTTGACGGAAAGACATAGCCTCGTGGCTCTAGACAAAAGATCATCCTTTCCTTTAGTGCCTGCTTGCGTTCTTGAGCTCGCTCTTGAAGCAAGCTTTCCATTTGTACCATGAGCCTGCCTCAGCTTTTTGAGAACCGTTTTCTTTTCCTTCTTTTTTAGGATAAGATTTGCCTGCTTGAAAATCGTATTCTTTTCCTTCTTTTTAAAGGATTTGCGTGCTTGAACTAATTGATGCATCGAGGTTTTGCAAGTTAGTCTTCTGTGGAATTGCTTGCTAAGACAGTTGCAGTGCCTTGCCTCCTAATGCTGCTAAGAGAGTTGACAGGTTCCTATGTCTCCGCCTTCGCTTGTAAAAAAGGTACCCATGCAGCATAGCATGCAGCTATTGATTAAGATTCATATCATCACAGATCCATGGCATGGAGAGGCTTTGGGAGTAGGAAAGATTTGCACACATGCAGCATCCTTTTTAACTGCCCTGCTGCTGTGCGGCTTTTTGAACCAACATAGCTGAAGGGAGGGGCTCCTGGCCACATTCATCCAACAGAGACCAATTGGGGGAAGAACATGCACCTCATTTTGATCAGCAGCACAGGAACACTTGTCACAGTGGCCATCTCCACCGCGCCAGATGAAAGATTCCACCGCGATAGTATGTGTTTGCAAGCGAAACCTGCCACATTCCTCATAATATGCTTAGGGAGATCAAGGTGCAGATTGCGAGGAGGCATCAGGGGCACCCCCATTCCGCACCCGAGTGCCAGAATCAGCTTGAAGATTTAAGAGGGGACAGGCAAACCAAGAATGGTAAGTCACCCACCAGTTTGTTGTCGCTTTCCAGAGGGTTCATGTCAGCAATGTCCCTCCACACTTTTCTAATCATAAACCTCAGGTCAGCAGTGAAATCAGAGTGACAAATAGGGAGCCCCTGCAAGAAAGCTTGTGTATAAGTGACGCAGCCTCGCAATCCCTCTAAGGCGTGTAAAATATCCGAAGCCCAAGATGTTTCAGCCCGAGGCACCAGCTTCAGGTCTGCACGAAGGGTCTGCTTAAGAGTGGCACTGTTGGAGGACAACATCCCGTTGTAAAACCAAATGGCAGCTCTAAACCAATAGAATTGCAGGGGTTCATGTGCACATTCACGTGAAACAGCCCAGTTAGGCGCAGACCGCGTCACACCTAGGGTGCCCTCTAAGAAATTCAAATGCAATGTCTGGAGGGTAGGTCTAAACACATCACCTTCGCGCAAAAACCCTGAGCTCCAAACCTGACAGCCATACATACTATGTAGTACCAGCAGGCACAACTGGTAGTACCAGCAGGCACAACATAAGCCTTAGCAAGCCAAAGGGAAGCAAAAGGTTTGTCACATAGGGCAGTGTCCCGTACAACCCCACGTATTCGATGAGCTGTAGCAAGCATTGGTATGGCCGCATGCTCAGACGAGGCTGTCATGTTACGTGTTCGGTGATAAGTCATGCCAAGGTACTTACTAAGGTACTACTAGTAGGTAGTACCGTCTAGTAGACGAGTCAGAGCACTTCAAAGCAGCGCCGGCTGACATAAAAGTGGGCACATGAGCACCGCGCTTTGAGTTGAAGTGGACCACCTCTGATTTTGCAGTGTTGATGGTCAAGTGTTTGGAGCGTGCATAGACCACAAGCCTGTTTAGCATGGTTTGCATGGCATCAGGGGCATTAGCTAGAAGGGTCAGGTCATCTGCGTACAACATGTGCGTGACCCGCTCATTCTCTGTCCCAGCAACTACTCCTTGCACTCCCTCAGCAATCGAACCAATGTCATTGATGCACTACGAAAAGAAAAGAGGGGACAAAGATCACCCTTGTTTCACCCCCACAGTAGGCTTGACCCGTGCAGCTTTATGTCTGTCTTGAAGGAGGTACTGGTCGCCAGCATACAGGCTTTGAAGAGCAGAAAGGAGAATTGCAGGCATGCGCATGCGACGGAAATGGGACCAAAGAGCCTGTCTGGGGATTGTGTTGTAGGCTTGTTTAAAATCAATGAAAGCAGTATGCAGCCTGGAAGAGCTGCTTGGCTTAATGGTGCGGGCAGCGTGCTGCAGGTGCATGAGGATAAACATGGGCTGTAGAGTATTCCGGCCTGGGTAGAAACCAAACTGTGTGTCCGGTATTTTGCTTTTTGATATGCACCAAGTTGTCAGCAGGGAGCGAATGACATTTGCGTACGGTCTGTACATGGTGCCACTACCCGCCAGCATGCGATAGCTGTTGGGGTCAAGCATGGGGCCCTTCTTGTATAGCGGGGTTATTTTTGCAACTTTCCAATTAGCTGGGACCCCGGCACTCTCAAACGACAGCAGGAAGAGCTGGTCCAGGAGGGGCAAAAGAACATGCACCGCATCAAAACCACGACCCTCAGCCCCAGGCACATAACAAAAATAGTTATGCCTATTATGTTATGCCTATGATGCCTATAATATATAAGTTATGCCTATAATGTTATGCCTATAATGCCTATAATATATATAAGTTATGCCTATAATGTTATGCCTATAATGCCTATAATATATATAAGTGATGCTTATAATGTTATGCCTATAATGCCTATTATATATAAGTGATGCACATACTTCAGGAAGGGTGTGGCCACCATATCCAAAACAGAGGAGCTACCTTTCAAGCGCTTCAAGTGCTCGGCAAGGAGAGAGCACATGGATCCTATATCTAGTGCAGGCATGGAGTCAGGAGGGGGGAACCAGCCTGTTGC
>LKMJ01005898.1_pt1 | contig 11577 bp, 13 predicted proteins | sample 643391 | NCBI WGS metagenome assembly LKMJ01 (sample SAMN04112250, study PRJNA286221) | soda lake metagenome | biome: soda lake; feature: Kulunda Steppe; material: water; isolation source: sample PL-Br10 brine of Picturesque Lake | place: Russia: Kulunda steppe | collected 2010-07
ACCAGAAAGTTCTGTAAATATTTCACATAGTTTTATTGTATGGGGGCGGACTTGTATCTGATATGGCGAAAGGCCTAGACGTCGGCACAATGAACATCCTGTCGGCACAGCAGGATGGTAACGACACCGTTTTCGTGCAACAGCGTAACTCCTTCGTCGAGATCGACTACTCGGACATGGCCGAGCAGATGCTCTCGCGAAGCGAAGTTCTCCACATCCGCAAGGACGACAAGGTCTACGTCGTCGGCGACGACGCGCTCAACTTCGCGAACATCTTCAATCGCGAGACGCGCCGTCCGATGCAACACGGCATCCTCTCAAGCGACGAGAAGTCGGCAATCCCGATGATGAAACTCATCATCGAACAGGTCGTTGGTGAACCGAACCATCCCGGCGAGAAGCTGTATTTCTCCTCGCCCGCGGACCCGATCGACTCGGATCTCTCGACGCTGTATCACCAGAAGACCCTCGAATCATTTATCAACGACATGGGCTACGACGCCGAACCCATCAACGAGGGGATGGCGGTTATTTACAGCGAACTCGCGGACAACGATTTCACCGGACTCGGTATCAGCTTCGGTGCCGGGATGACCAACGTCTGTCTGGCCTACTACGCGGTGCCGGTCATGAAGTTCTCGGTCGCCCGCGGTGGCGACTGGGTCGACGAGCAGGCCGCACAGGCGACGGGCACGCCGGTCGACAAGGTCACCTCGATCAAGGAAGACGACTTCGAGCTGGACTTCACGACCGACGTCGGTGGCGTCGAGGGCGCACTCAGCATCTACTACGAGAACCTGCTCGACTACGTCATCGACCTGATCGTCAAGGAAGTCGACGAGGAAGACGTCGAAGAAGGCTTAGACGTTCCAGTCGTCGTCACCGGCGGCACCTCCAGCCCCGACGGCTTCGAGGATTTGTTCCGCGACCACCTGCAGGACGCGAACATCCCGTTCTCGATCAGCGGCGTCAGCCACGCCAACGAGCCGCTGTACAGCGTCGCACGGGGTGGCCTCGTCGCCGCACGCTCCGACGAGGAAGCGCCGGCAACCGGTGGCGAAGAAGAAGAAGCCGCGGCAGCCGACGAGTAACGCTGACCGGGTAGCTCCGATTTTTTCGACGACCGCTGGATAGGGCACAGTAACGAGCGCGGGAACACTTTTGTACGGATCGGTACAAGTTGTCTCAACGACAGATATCCTATGGGTGAGACAGGGACGCAACTACGAATACTACTCGTCGGACCTCCCGACCAACTCGAACTACTGGAGGGTGCTCTGGACGATGCTGATACCCCGCTCGATACGTGTACCAGCGAGACCGTAGATACTGCTCTGTCCACCGGGTTTCGTCCGGATTGTGTCGTCGTCGCAAAGAGCGATGCGGCCGACGGTACCAGTTCTCTCGATGACGCGCTTGAGCAGTTCGAGGTACCGGTAGTGGCGTTCGTCACTGGCTTCGACGACGCGTTCGTCGTCGATTCGAAGTCGCTGGGGGCGGCGGACGTGATCTGCGTCCCGGAGACGGGAGAGGGCGTGTTCCCTGACGTAATCGCCGACCGAATCGTGCGTGCAGCAACGGCCGGTGTGTCGTGCCTATCGAAGGCCGTCGTGCTCGATGCACTGCTGGATAACTATCCACATCAGCTCTACGTCAAAAACGAGCTTCACCAGCACGAGATCGTCAGCATGACGACGGCCGCGGAGTACAACCTGTCGCGCGAGCAACTGCAGGGACTAACCGACTACGAGCTGATCGGTGAGACCGCAGTCGAACTACACGCCGAGGAGCGCGAGATCATGGAAACGGGCGAGTCGATGGTCAACGATATCGAGCGCTACGTCGACGACGACGGTGAGACGCGCTGGGTCTCGACGACAAAAGCACCGCGGTACGAGGACGGTGATATCGTCGGAATCGTCGGTAGCGCGCGTGACGTGACCGGTCAGAAGCGACGCGAGGCGAAGGAAAACGCCATCCACACCGCGAGTCGTGAGCTCGTCGCGGCACGGAACGCCGACGACATCTGCACCATTGCGGTCGAAATCTCCGACGGCGTCCCGGACCTTCCGCCGGTACAGGTGTTGCTCTCCGACGGCGACGAACTGTTGCTGGTCACCACCGACGATGTCGAGACGGCAGGGTCACTTCGGGAGATACACGAAACACTCTTCGAGACGAGTTACGATCGGGGCGAAGCAATGATTCTCGATACCGAAGGACGAGAACGCCCCCTGGGCGACGGGATCGGCGATCGGGATCTGGCTGCAGTTGCACTCCCGCTCGATGATCACGGCGTTCTCGGAATCGTTGCTGATGATCCGGTAGACGAGTTCACCGTCGAGCTCGGGCAGGTACTCGCGGCAAACCTCAAGGTGGCGCTGGATCGAGCCGAGCGCGAGGAGGCACTCGCCATACAGAACGAGCAACTGGAGGAGTTCGCACAGATCGTCAGCCACGACCTCCGGAACCCGCTGTCGGTCGCTCAGGGGTATCTCGATCTACTTGAAACAGACGAGGACGAGGTCGAGGAAATCTCATGGGCACTCGACAGGATGGAGTCGTTGATCGTGGAGCTGTTGACCCTGGCAAAGAACGGTCAGGTCGTCAGCGATACTGCGTTGCTCTCGCTTCCCGATGTCGCCCGCGATGCGTGGCAACACGTCGAGACCGAAGGCGCGAGGCTCGTCGTCCGGGAACATGAGTCCTGGACGTCAACGCGATCACCGACGACGAATCAGATCCATGCCGACAGGGATCGGCTGTTGGAACTGCTCGAAAACCTGTTTCGGAACGCTATCGAACACGGTTCGACCAGCCCTGACTCGCAGGCTCGGCAGGACGCTGTGGAGCACGGCACCGCAACCGATCTCCGCGTAATCGTCGGTACCGACGAGGAGGGGTTCTACGTCGAGGACGACGGCCCAGGAATCCCGGACGACGAGAAGGCTGCTATCTTCGGGCAGGGATACACCACCTCGGAGGACGGTACCGGCTTCGGCCTCTACATCGTCGAGACACTGGCGGAGGCCCACGGCTGGACGGTGGAGGTTGGCGACGCAAACGAGAGCGAAACGGGTGCGCGCTTCGAAATAAGGACCTGAGGGCCTACTCTCCGCGGAATCGGGCCATTGCGTCCTGCCAGGACTCGAACTCCTTGGGTTCGCTCGCGTGGTCTACAGCAACCCCGGCATAGCCACACGACTCACAGACCTCCGCCTGATGCCCCTCCAGAGTGTACGTTTTCAGCGTCGCAGAGCAGCGTGGACAGTCCATATCGATGCCGACGAAGGGCATCGACTTAACTATTTTTCCGAACGCATTCCAGTCGATAGATCCGTCTCTGTCGGCACCATTATTACTGTAGGACATTCATCATGCTTTTGTATTCCTATTGCGTATGTCTCTCACGCATGTATCAGTCGTCCTCGGACAGTGGGGCCGCCGCAGTGCGGTATCAGTCGACAGCCACGGTGCCGGGAGCTATCGGGGTGGCTTGCAGATGAGTACGAAACGACAGCTCGCCCAGCAGCTCGGTGTCGTGGGGGGGTTCGACGATCCGTCCGTGGAGCTGGAGCAGTACAGGACGCCGCCCGATCTGGCTGCACATCTGGTCCACATAGCGGACCTGCAGGGCGACGTCGACGGACGGACCGTACTCGACCTCGGGACAGGGACGGGGATGCTCGTGCTCGGTGCGGCGCTTCGCGGTCCGAAGCGAGCGATCGGCGTCGATATTGATCGTGGGGCGCTTGCTACTGCCCGGCAGAACGAACGCCGCGTCGGTACGACCACCGACATCGGCTGGGTTCACGCCGACGCGACCCGTGCACCCCTCTGTATCGAGGACGCCGTGGTACTGATGAACCCGCCCTTCGGCGCACAGGACGGGAACGAACACGCGGACCGCGCGTTCCTTCGGACCGCGAGCGAGGTCGCTTCGGTCTCGTACTCGATTCACAACGCGGACAGCCAGGAGTTCGTCGAGGCGTTCGCCGCCGACAACGGTGGCGAGGTGACGCGGGCGTTCCGTGCCGAACTCGATCTCGACCGACAGTTCGAGTTTCATCGCGAGGACCGACACGTCGTCGACGCCGAAGTGTTCCGGATCGAGTGGGACTAGAAGCCGTGACGCTCCGCGCGGGCTACCTCGACGCTCGTGTCGCCGCGCTCGGCGACGATCACCGCGCGGTCGTCGGACTGTTCGCGCTCGAAAGTGAGTCCCCCCGCAGTCGGAGCCTCGTCGGCCGTGGGGATCGGGGCACGGTCGATCTCTCCGTCACCCTCGTCAACGACAAGGAAGAACTCGCCGTCCTCGGGGACGACCGAGACGCTCCGGCCGTCGATCCGGGGCGATGCACGCTTCGCCTCCGAGGCGAACACCGATCGCTCGTCCTCGCCAACCGACACCTGATAGACGCTCTCGTTTCCGGTCGGTGTCCAGCCCGTTCGTTCGACGGGAACCGTCTCGCTCCAGCCCGGTCCGCCGACCTTCACGGTGGTCGATCCCCTGAACTCCAGCCCCTGCTTCGAGGTATGTGTCATCCAGATCTCGCGGTCCTCGCTGGTAACGATCACGCCGCTGGTGTTCACAGTCGTACTCTCGCCCAACAGTTCGACCTCGCCAACGTACACCATCTCGTTACGGACGTCCTCGTCGTAGGTGATCTGATAGTCCTCGACGGCCACCGCGTCGTCGCCGAAGCCGCTGTCCTCGACGACGGCGAGGTTGGGGATGATGGCGGGACCAGCGAGCGCGGCGACTGCGAGAATCACGAGCGTGAGGGCGACACCGCGGCGTGTCGTCGAGCGCACGAACTGCCGCTCGGAGGCCGTCACCGCGAGCGTGACGAGCAGCGCGAGAACGACGACCAGTGCGACGCCGGGTCCCCGAAAGAGCACGTACTCGCCGCCGCCGCGGAACCAGTAGACCAGATGTAGCCCCTGGACGACGCCGAAGATCACCGTCGCGCCGAGTAGACGGGCGGCGTTCGGGCGTCTGTCCCGACGGTAGAGCACGAACAGGCCGAGAACGATCCCGAGCAGGAAGCCGAGCGCGTGACCCTGAATCGCGATAGTTGCCCACGACGGCGCTGACGGCGCGCTCGGGGATGTTGTCGCCACGACGATGGGATCGAGCAATCCCTGCAGGACCGTCCCGGCGACCCGCGAGACGAGGATCCCCACGATCGTCACGATCGGATAGTGGACGATCGCAAACCCGGCGAAGGCGAAGACGACGGCCGAAAACCCGATGACGGGCCCGAGCGCAAACAGGCTAGTGGCGAGACCGATCAGCAGAACGACCGCCGGAAAGACGAGGAACGCCCGGATCCAGGGGTTCGTTCGCCACGAGTCAAACGACTGGGTACCGCGTTCGTCCGGGATGTGTCCCCACGCGTACTCCGCGATTGGTGCCAGTACGATGGCGCTGGTGAGGTTGCCGATGATGTGGCCGGGGCTGGCGTGTGCAAAGCCGGAGGTGAGCCAGCCGATCGGATAGAAGTACGACCACGATCGGAAGGGGATAACCAGCGGATCGGACCAGTTCGAGAGGCCATCCTGCAAGAGGAGGTAGACCGAGAGGACAAAGAGGACGGAGACGAGCGTTCCCCATGGAATCCCCAGCAGGAGGCGCGATCGGACATGACGGCCCCACCGACCGCCCGGCCGGTCGAGATAGACGACTACCCCGAACGCGAGTACGAAGACGAGGACGAGCGATCCGCCGAGCGCCCACGAGGGCAACGCCATCTTAGCGCCGCCTGACGAGTTCGCTCAGCCGTTTCGTGATACTTTCGTCGTCGCCGAGTTTAAGATAGTAGGCGTCGCCGCCGTCCTCGTAGTAGTTATCGATACGGCGTTTGATCTCGAAGCCGAGCGATTCGTAGAACTTGAGCGCGTCCTCGTTGGTCGCGCGGGCGTGGCAGGTCACCGATCCGTGTTCGTCGGCGACGCGGGCGACGAGGCGTTCGCCGAAGCCCTCGCCGCGGAAATCGGGGGAGACAGCGAGAAACAGGATGTACCCGTCGCGTCTGACAGTCGCGAAGCCGACGAGTTCCTCACCGGCGAGGAAGACGTGGACCGTCGAGCGGCGGTAGGCGTCGGTAAAGAAGCCGCGTCGCTGTTTGAGCACACCCTCTTCGCTATGGATCCGCTCTTTGAGTCGCCAGGCATCACCCATGAGTGCATCGTCGCCGGGTGGAACGACGCGCGAATCGACGTTGACGCTCACTGTGGCTACGTAACGGGGACGTGAATATAATTCCACCGGCAGATCGCCGGTCCGGTGGCGAGAAACCGGGGAATTCACGGTCGCCGCCCCCGTCGGTTCGCTCGTGAGCTACGAACTGCGTGAGCACACTGCGGATATCGCGGTCGAGGCGTCGGGCGAGACGTTTGCCGCCGTCGCCGCTGCCGTCGCGGACGGACTGGCCGCTGCAATGTGTGAGTCGGTGCCCGAGGAGGGTGATCGATTCGATCTCTCCGTCGCTGCCGAGAGCCGCGAGGCGCTTCTGTTTGAGTACCTCGACGAACTCATTTACGAGCGGGACGTCCGGTCGGTACTGCCGGTCGATAACGAGGCAACCATCGCCGAACGCGACGGGGAGTGGACGCTCGATGGATCCGCCCGGGGGGTTCCGCTGTCCGCCGTGACCGCACGGGAAGTCAAAGCGGTCACCTACTCGGAGATGGTCGTCGAAGAGCGCGAGGAGAAGTGGTACACCTACGTGGTCTTCGACGTCTGAGACGGGGATCCGGTCTCTCTGGCCGGTTGAACCGACGGGGTACTTTTGATGACTGGTGACTAGTACAAACTGTATGACATCGTTTGCTCCGCGACGCCTGTCGGTGCTGATGTCGTCGATCGTCGCCTCCCTCGCCCTCTGGCTGTCGCTCGCTGGCTCCGCGAGCGCCCACGAGGAATACGTCGTCGATCAGGAACAGGACGTCACTGTCGCCGAGTTTCTGGGAAGCGCACTGTCCGATCCGTTCGTCGTCGGTCCGCTCGTCGTCGGAGCGCTCGGCGTTCTCGGGGTCGTCGTCGCATATCTCTACGTCCAGCCGTTACAGCACGATATCGGCGCGTTTCGCGCCGCGATGGTCGAGTACACCGAGTACGTCCCGTGGCTACTGCGGATCTCCTTTGGGATTCCGCTCATCGGTGCGGGCTTTAGCGGCTACTTCATCACCCCGGCGCTCGAAATCGAACTCCGGATCCTTCAGGTCGCGCTCGGCTTTCTGTTGCTCTTTGGCTTTGCTACCCGGGTCGTCGCGCTGATCGGACTGGTCATTTATATCGTCGCTGCGGCCGTCTACCCTGTCCTGTTACTCCAGCTAGAAATGGTCGGCGGGCTTGCAACGCTCGCGCTGGTCGGGAGCGGCAAGCCGAGCGCAGACCACGTCTTTCAGCGCCTCGCCGGAACGCCGAGAACGGTGTACGGCCGGCTCGATGTGGTCCACGACCTCGCCCAGCGGGGGCAAGCGTGGATTCGTCCCTACGAGCGGTTCTTCCCGACCGTCGCGCGGGTCGGTCTCGGCATCACGTTTATTTACCTCGGCGTCAGCCAGAAGATCCTCCGACCCGGTATCGCGCTGGAGGTCGTCGATCACTACGATCTCACCGGCGTCATTCCGGTTGCACCCGAACTGTGGGTGCTCGGCGCGGGGCTCACCGAGACGGCGCTCGGCATCGCCCTGATTCTCGGTCTCTTTACGCGGGCGAGCGCGGCCACGGCGATCACGATGTTTGCACTGACGCTCTTTGCCCTGCCCGACGATCCGGTGCTCGCTCACGTCGCGCTGTTCGGGATGGCGTCGGTGCTTTTGATCGGCGGGAGCGGCCCCCTCGCGCTCGATAACCGCATGGAAACGGTCGAAGCGGAGATCGAGGACGCCGCTCCGGGGGCAACGGCGTAGAAAGGCGAAGAAGTACCCGTCTAAGGTCGGCTTTCCGGAATGGGTTCTCGGTTCACTCCCACCGACCGTGGTAGTAGATCGTGATCCCGAGTCCCTCCTCGGTGGCTGACGCTCGAACGCAGGATCTGTGGTTGCGGGCAGGCACTATCGTCTCTGGAGTCAGGTGAAACGACGTCCCGGAATAGGCGGTTCCACAGACGGGACATCGATCGTCGCTATCGGTCGCGGCGGCGCGCTCATCCCTCGACTCGTCTGTCGGCTCTCTCGTGGCTTTCGTCGCATCCAGTGACGCACCGTTCCCGTTCTCCTCGGTGTATCGCCACGGTTCCTCCGGGTCCTCCGGGCTGACGATTCCGGGGAGCGATGAGAGGTTCTCCGCGACGAAGTTGTCCCACCAGCGCTCCGAATCGTCGTAGCTACACGGATGCTCGTCGAAAACGGCGTCGCGGATCTCGTCACTGACGGCCCGACCGCGGCGTCCCAAGAACACGTACGCGCTTCGTACAGCGTCTTCCCGATCCGGGCGTAGCTGGAGCGTCTCGATTACGGCTTCGACCTGCTCTGGGGTATCGATTCGCTCGTCGGCGCTTCCGTCGCCGGGCGCTTCGAGCACTCGTCTGCCGTCTTCGGTCAGGGTCCAGTCGCTCCCCGTCTCCTCGACGAGGCCGTTCTCCTCGAGGGTGTCCAGTCTTCCTTCGATCGCTGCGTGACCGGCCTCGATCACGGTAGAGAGGTCTTCGATGGAGCGTCCTCCGTCCCCGAGGACATCGAGTATCGCGCGATGGTCATCCGTGAGTGTGACCATAGGCGTACTACGGAAAGGAATGGCAAGTACGTGAGTCCGGCCACCGTGGTCTGGACCGGCGGACAGCTACCGTGTTTCGACCGGGCATACAGCTACCCTGTTTCGGCCCGCCGTCCTGTCGTCGTGTGTCGATGTCTCACCCGGATGGCCTATCGTTGCGTTTAAGTACGGCAACGGGGAAGGTACGGCTGCAATCCAATGTAGGGGCAGCGGCCCCGAGTCCGCGAGGGCGAAGATACACACCAAGTCGTGGTAGCCAAGCGGCCCAAGGCGCATGGTTGCTAACCATGTGGCGTAAAGCCTCCGGGGTTCGAATCCCCGCCACGACGTCAATCATCTCCCGGCCAGCCGCTTGGTCGGTGGATTGTACCTCGCAGTCGACGACGACTGCAACCACACACACCACACATGAGTGCAGAAGAACCACAGGACGAAATCGAGGACGACGAGGACCTTCGGTATTTCGTCCGCATCGGGCAGACCGACCTTGATGGGACCAAGAGCGTCGAGCGCTCGCTCATCGAGATGAACGGCATCGGCCGCCGGACAGCCCGAATCATTGCGGACAAAGCCGGTGTCGACCGACAGGCAACGTTCGGTCGACTGGAAGACGACGAGATCGACGCGGTCGTCGATGTCGTCGACGAGTACGCCGAGGAAGTCCCCGACTGGCTCACCAATCGCCAGCGGGATTTCTTCTCGGGCGAAACGAGCCACAAGGTCGGCAACGACCTCAATATGAAGCGCCGTCACGACATCAACCGGATGAAGATGATCAGCTCTTACAAGGGCGTTCGACACAACCGTGGCCAGAAGGTACGCGGCCAGCGGACCAAGTCCACTGGACGTACCGAGGGGACCATCGGCGTCAACGTCGAAGAGCTTCGTGAAGAGGCCGCTGAAGAAGAGGCAGCCGAGGGGGATGACGAATAATGCCGCTCGGTAACAAAACCAAAGCGTACGAGACGCCCAACCATCCGTGGCAGGGCGAGCGTATCGCGGGCGAGCACGACCTGCTCGGCCGGTACGGTCTCGCGACCAAAGAGGAACTCTGGCGCGCCCAGTCCGAACTCCGTGGCATGCGCCGCGAGGCTCGACGCCTCATCGGCGAGGCGCTCGGTGATACCGAGGCCGCAGAGGAAGCTGGCAGCGAGTTCCTCGCACGCCTCAAGCGCGACGGCATCCTTGACGAGACCGATGGGTTAGACGAAGTGCTGTCTCTGGAGATCAACGATGTGCTTGAACGGCGTCTTCAGACAGTCGTTTACCGACAGGGTCTCGCCAACACGCCCCAGCAGGCACGACAGTTCATCGGTCACGGCCACGTGGTCGTCGGCGACCACCGTGTGACCGTCCCGTCGTACACGGTCGAAGTCGACGAGGAAGACTCGATCGAGTTCGACGAGACGAGCGCGCTGGCGGACGAACTACACCCGGCACGAGCGGAGGAACAATAACATGGCAGAAGACGGAAAGTGGGGAGTAGCCCACGTGCACGCATCGTTCAACAACACGATCATGACGGTCACGGATCTGACCGGCGCGGAGACTATCGCGAAGTCCTCCGGCGGCGCGGTCGTCAAACAGAACCGTGACGAGGCATCCCCGTACGCGGCCATGCAAATGGCCGAGCAGATCGCCGAAGAGGTGCTCGCAGCGGGCATCGACGGCGTTCACGTCCGCGTTCGCGGACCGGGCGGGAACCTCCAGAAGAGCCCCGGACCGGGCGCACAGGCGACGATCCGTGCGATGGCCCGTGCCGGACTCGAGATCGGTCGTATCGAAGACGTCACCCCGATCCCACACGACGGATCGCGCGCACCGAAAGGCAAGGGCGGATTCTGACGACCATGCCAGTGGATTACGAGGTCGAGTTCATCGAACGGTCCGATCGATCCGCACGATTCCTCGTCAGAGGGGTCACGCCAGCCTTCGCCAACGGGATCCGTCGCGCAATGATCGCCGACGTTCCGACGATGGCGATCGATACGGTCCAGTTCGTCGAGAACTCGTCGGTGATGTTCGACGAACAGATCGCGCTTCGGCTCGGTCTGGTTCCGTTGACCACACCGCCCGAGGAGTTCGAGGTCGGTGACACCGTCACCCTCTCGCTCGACGTCTCGGGACCGAACACGGCCTACTCCGGCGACCTCGTCAGTCATGACGAATCCGTCGAGGTAGCCACCGATGGCGTCCCGATTATCGACCTCAAGGATGACCAGCGCCTCGAGTTCGAGGCCGAAGCCGTGATGGTAACCGGTAAAGACCACGCCAAACACCAGGGCGGCGTGTCCGTCGGCTACCAGCACCTCCAGTCCGTGGAGGTCGTCGGCGACCGCGGCGAGTTCGAAGAGGAGGAGCCCCGGATCGTCCGGGGCGTCGTCGAGGACGACGGCGAGCTACTGCTGGCAGAGGAGTTCGGCAACGACCTCTCCCAGCGATATCCCGGAAAGGAAGTCGCGGTCACCGACGTCGAGAACGCGTTCGTGTTCCACGTCGAGACGGACGGCTCCTACACGGTCGAGGAACTCGTTACGCTGGCGGCCGACTCCATCGCGGAGCGCGCAAACGAACTCGAAGACGCAGTACAGCTATAAGAGATGAACGCTCCAACAGACCACTCACCCCTGACCGACGCCCGGGCCCGAAGCGTTTGCTTCGCCCGACGTTCGGCAGGCTCCGACGCCGTACACTACGAGGCCGGAGCCGTGGCCGTCCCGCGATCGCGGGCGGTCTCGATCGAAAGTGGTTTGAAGGGGCACCGAGTACACGAGAATGCGGGCAGGGATAGCCAAGTTTGGCCAACGGCGCAGCGTTCAGGGCGCTGTCTCGTAGGAGTCCGCAGGTTCAAA